>Ga0228711_1001771_pt1 | contig 32392 bp, 25 predicted proteins | sample MedpolnodulmetaG_2_FD_177996 | JGI IMG/M metagenome (GOLD analysis project Ga0228711, IMG submission 177996) | Root nodule microbial communities from Medicago polymorpha collected in Santa Monica, California, United States - brown nodules | ecosystem: Host-associated > Plants > Roots > Nodule... | reverse complement strand
ATCCTGCAATGGTTTCACCCGTTGTTAACCGTAATTAATTGTTACGAACCGAACCGAACCAAACCATTACAAATCAATTAATTCTTTTTCACTCAAAAATCTGAACCCTTTTTCTAAACCCTAATTCTATTTCAAATTCAATCAAATTCACCATCTTCAATCTTCACCAAAACAGAAAAGATATATCACACTGTGTAATCATCGCAAATGTATCGAAATCAAATAAATTCACAAGTTCCGAATTCAATGATTTTCAGCCATTAAAGATCTTATTGCAGAATTAATTTGCTTTTAAAATAATTGATGTCAAATCTTTAATTCCAAAATAAAGTTCAAAACTTGTTATTTGACCATATTAAAATCTTTGTTTTGTTTGGTATTGCATCACACGATTTCCATTGACTCTTATAAATCAAAACTAATGTTTTAGAAGCAAAACAAAATTTGCTGGATATCATTGAATTCATTCAGTGCATCCATATCTATATTCACATATTTAATATGGAAATTTAAATTATACGGTGGATATATCTTTTCAGTTTTGGTGAAGATTGAAGATGGTGAATTTGATTGAATTTGAAATGGAATTAGGGTTTAGAAAAAGGGTTTAGATTTTTGAGTGAAAAGGAATTAATTGATTTGTAATGGTTTGGTTTGGTTCGGTTCGGTTCGGTTCGTAACAATTAATTACGGTTAACAACGGGTGAAACCATTGTAGGATATGATTGAATGTGAGCAGTTCTACATGTTCCCTCTTTTAATTTAAATAAATTTAAACCACTTATTTAATCTATTGGTGTTTTTCTCGTGGTTCACCGGTGAGGGACCTAATTGGACCCTCACCCTAGAATCCACCTTTTAAAAGTTGCAAAAGTTATACTTTCAAGACAAAATTTATTTTTAATTTCCGTTTTAACCTCCTTAACTTGTGCCCTTAGGGCACAAGTTAACATGACCCTAACTTAAAATAATTAAAAAGATGTGAACAATATTTAGAAAATTGACAATTGTTTGTTATGAGGGAGAGCACAAAAAATAAGAACTTGTTGGAGAAAAAGATAATAATTGACAAATTGTTTGTTACGAGAGAAAGATAACATTGAAAAAATAAAATGTGTGAAGAAAAAAAAAAGGAATTTACTAATGGGGATTAAAACGAGGGTATAATAGAAAGAAAATTTGCAAAAATACACCTCATTATTTTCGTGTTAATTTTCTAAAAAGACACTTAAAAAGAAACGGAGGAGTAATACTCGTAAGAAATAAACGGTTGGAAAGAAAGGAAAAGAGTGGGCCTGCAAGAAAGCGCGAAAGAACAAGCAGCGTATTTGTCTGTGTCTGTCTGAATTGAAAAATAGTAACAAAATGGTTCTTCGTGAGAAGAATCAAATCGATTTCAACAGAAATGACAAGAGTTAGACTCCACACACACTCTTATTGATCAACAATGGCTTGCATTCCTCACATTCTCTCTCCTCTTTCTCACTCTACAACACTTGCCAATCTCATCAGCAAAACCAATTTCGAGATTCACAACAGAACCTCCATCACCATTTCCTCTAATTCAAAGCCAAAGAAGAAGAACATCTTCGCTATTGGGAATCGTGTCGGTGTTGAAACTGAAACTTCAGTTATCGAAATTGAGAGGCGCCAATTGCAAGTTTCCAAAGGCTACCCTTCACCCTACGGTGCCACTCCTCAAGAAGATGGGGTCAATTTTGCCATTTACTCACTCCATTCAATCTCAGCTACTCTCTGTTTTTTCACTCTTTCCGACTTCAAAAACGTATATTCTAAATTCAATTCAATTTCAAATTTCTCGAAACTTTTCCGAGTTTTTAGGTTTTTAATTTAATTTAATTTAATTTTTTTGCAGAATAAAGTGACAGAGTACATTACTCTTGATCCATTGGTGAATAGAACGGGATGTGTTTGGCATGTGTTTCTAAAAGGAGATTTTAAAGATATGCTCTATGCTTACAAATTTGATGGCAAATTTTCTCCTCAACACGGTCACTACTATGATTCTTCTCGTATTTTAATCGACCCTTATGCAAAAGTTAGTCTCTTCTCTTAATTATTTTTTGTTTAAGTACATTATAGTTCAGATGGTAACACATTTGATATGTTGAGGCGCGTGTTCAAACCTGTAATTCCTCACTTTTAAACACTTTAGTGTGTTATTTTCACCATTAGGCTCTTTTAAACAAAAACAAAAAAAAATAAATCAGCACTATTATATTGTATGGTATGTGGACCCTTATGATATAGTACTCATTTGTTTAGGCAGTTATAAGCAGAGGAGAATTTGGAGAAGTAGGACCTGATGGTAACTGCTGGCCCCAAATGGCTGGTATGGTACCTTTTGATAATGAGGAGGTACTTTTTTATTTATGGTTGTTTTGTTTGATTAAATTATTAATTTTAAGACTATGATTCACTTTTTGATTTTCTTGTCATGCAATGTGTTTAGTTTGACTGGGAAGGTGACTTGCCTTTGAAATATCCACAAAAGGATCTTATTATATATGAAATGCATGTGAGAGGGTTTACAAAGCATGAGTCGAGTAAGGCCGAGTTTCCTGGTACATATCTTGGTGTAGTGGAGAAGCTTGATCATTTAAAGGTGAAGTTTATGATCACTTTTCTAGTTATTCTGATTTCTATATGTTTTACTGAGTGGATTGAAAAAAGTAATTTATCATAAGAGGAAACTTACTTTCCATAGTAGAAGATAATGTGTCCTCTTAAAGGAAGTAATTTTGATAATATGATGAACTAGGTGGCAACTGCGGGGAGAATTGGAATAAAAAAGCTTATTTCTCTGATAATGATAATATTTTAATCGATTGTACACTTCATAATCTAACTGTGATAAAATCCTCAGTGGCAGATGGAAAGACTCATACTGCGTCTTTATTTTGCAAAAGGAAAATGTGTATTTGATTTTTCAGTGATGCATCACATGATCACAATGCATGATTGTAACTGAACTTGCTTAAGGAGTCGGAACTGTGAGCTGACGCATACTGTCATCAATATGTTTGGACAACTGAGTCTCCTAGCCTTGGTGCCTTGTGTTGTTGTTGGACCATAATTCTCCCAAACCATAATCTTTAAGTCTACAGAAATGGTCATCGTCCGTACAATTCTCCCATGCTGCTGGATCCACAAAATTTGTTTTTCATGAACATGGGATTGCATTATTATTTTTCTATTCTATTGGATTACTACATAAAGCAGATATGAAATTCTTCGTGAAACTGTTTTCATTTGACATTATTCATTTTGCAGGAACTTGGAGTAAATTGTATAGAATTAATGCCATGTCACGAGTTCAATGAGCTGGAATACTACAGTTACAATGCTGTTCAGGGGGATTATAGGTAAGAGAGTCATTTGGTGATGAAATCATTGTAATTCTTATCCTTGACTTCTGGTTGTATTATCTTCAAGTCATAGGTTAATCACAGTTAGCCATTTATTAGTATCACTGTCATTTGTAACCCTTGATGGTATGCATCAAATCATGAACTAATTGGATGTTGGAAGTCTCAAATTTTATTCAGCATAAGTAGCTGCAATTCTGGCTCTGTCAATGTCACATATCAATTTTTTATGGACTGGTTTTTAGTGTATATTATGGTTTGGTGAGTTTACAATATTTGGTTAGTAGATTTTAGGTGGTTTAGCAAGGGGACTATTGTGTAATGGCGCCCAGTACTTGGATTTTATGCTGACTGTTTTTAATCAGGCATATCTGGTTTACACTGTTAATATAATTTTGGCTTTCTCTAAAAAAAAATTGGATGTTATTCTATACGTTTGGCTCTGTGCGATTCTTATTTTGACTTCTCTTTAATTTTATCTCAAGTATATGATTAACCTGTTTCATTTTTCTTTTAGGGTCAATTTTTGGGGCTATTCAACCATCAATTACTTTTCACCAATGATAAGATACTCATCAGCTGGCATACAAAACTGTGGCCGTGATGGGATTAATGAAATGAAGCTCCTCATCAAAGAGGCACACAAGCGAGGAATAGAGGTGATCAATATTGCATTTGATTTCATTTTACTAGTTTTCTATTGTTTCTTCTTTTTTAGATTAAATTATGGTTCCCTTGCTATATTACTGGAGCAGGTTATCATGGATGTTGTTTTCAATCATACAGCTGAAGGGAATGAGAAGGGTCCCATTATTTCTTTTAGAGGAGTTGACAATAGCGTGTATTACATGGTAGCACCCAAGGTATTCCTAAACATTCTTATTCTCTCTTTCAGCTATTTGGTTGGTAATATTTAAGCCTTGGGGGAACTCAAATCTCAAAGAAGTAGGTTGGTAAAATCAGATTTTTTTTTTTTTTTTTTTTTTGTGAAAATAGATATTTAAGAAAAATTAACTACTTAACCAGTTAATAGGGATCAATGGCCAGTCCGCGAACACTTATTATCTAAATTAATTGCATGAGTGATTATCTATTTATAAACAGGAACCAAACAAACATTTTTTTGTAATTTTCCAAACAAATTTTTAACTATCATTTATCCAAAATTGTTTACACATAAGATATAAAAATCTATTTAGCATGATTTTTTTGTATTCCTGATTTGGAATTAGTTCTTATTTATTGACACCAGACACGCCTCTTCCAGCTAAAAAGTAGGTCTGTGCATTAAGCATACAGAAGTAACAAGACATTGCAGGATACCAAGCTCCAGCGAGAAAAGAAAGTTATCAGAGTGGATGTTTAAATCCAATATTTAGTTTCCTTGTAATTCTACTTTCCAGCATGATAACAGCCAAGGATCAGGATTAAGTACCATCCAGCAAACCAGAAATCTTTCTTAACCAACATTATTGAAAATTTAAATATGCATCTTTACTTCTAAAGGAGTTAGTATGCAGATCAAGTTTTTATGGCTCTTTGGCTGTTTTCAAATTTATTTTTATACTTGCATTTTTTTTATTCTTTTAAACCATGGGTTATGTCAACTAGACCCACTTTTGTGTCTTTAGGGGGAATTCTACAACTATTCAGGATGTGGGAACACATTTAATTGCAACCATCCCGCTGTACGGAAATTTATAGTGGACTGCTTAAGGTATGTTTACAATGATTATCGATGATATTCTTTTGTGAAGTTTATTATTATAGGTTTTTTTTAAAAAATAAAATTTAAACCTTTTAATGTACATTATCTCTTAATTCTTAATTGAAAAACATTTTGCCAGATATCAAAAGATTGTTGACTTCTGTATCTATTGGTATTGACATGCTGTTATACATTGGCACTCCAGAAACGTACATATTTAGTATACCACAAATTTCAGATGTAGGGGTGCATATGTAACAATTCCTTGAAGCCATCAGAGAATATATACAATCTAGATCCCAGATTAATGATTTCGTATTTTGTAGCATATCACTTCTAACATAATTTATCTTAACAATTCTATGTCTTTTGTTCATTATATTTTGAATGTATAATTGTATATTCTTTCACTTTATTGCACTCCACTCTGGTCAGATTTGTTTCAATTATTATTTACATGGGATTATAAGTTGCTACCATATTAGATTGAAGGCCTTACTAATTTTCTCTCGTGCAACAGATATTGGGTAACAGAAATGCATGTGGATGGTTTTCGCTTTGATCTTGCTTCTATTATGACCAGGAGTAGCAGGTTATATACTATATAATGCATTGGTACTGAAATTTACTGGAGACCGATGCATCTTGGTGTACTTATTTTCCTTTCCTTGTTTGTTACCAGTCTCTGGAACGGAGTTAATGTATTTGGTGCTCCAATAGAAGGTGACTTGCTGACAATTGGAACCCCTTTAAGCAGTCCGCCATTGATTGATATGATCAGTAATGATCCAATACTTCGTGGAGTGAAGGTTTTTCAACTTACATAGTTCTCTTAAAGCAATCACAAAGGTTTATTTGTTTTAAGTTTTTTTTTTTTTGGGGGTGAAATTTTTTATTGTAAGTTTGACAACAAGCATTTATACTTATATACTTCCACACTTTTAAATTGTTCGAGGTATATTGAACTTTTGAAATTAACAAATCTTTTTGTGGTAATTTTCCTGAAACAATCAGATATACGAAAGTGATGATGCAAACTTTATTGGATTTTCGGGAAGCTAGCCAGAGTTTTATGTAATAGAAACAATGAAAAGAGTTGGGATTGTTAGGTGGAAGGAAATGTATAACACAAGGAATAAGGGTGACTTAAAAGGAATCTGGGAAACAACAGAATCATATGTTTCTGAATTTCTTTTTCATAAAAAAAACTAAAAAATTTGGTCGGGATATTTTAAGAATTAAGACAATTTAATTTCAGTAGTTTCTTAAATACTACGTTAATTTAAATAAATGTATGTGGCTGATTAAACAATTTACGAAAATGGGGGAAACTAGGTAATTAATTATTTAGGTGATAGAGCTGATATTTGCAATGGGCATTCACTGTTGGTGACTATTGTTTTACCTTTCCTTTGGGATTTCGATAGTCATAAAAGTTACTGGGTAATAGAACTTTTCTCTGCAATAGGAACTGATTGGTGATTGTAATCATTATTTATCATATATATTAGTTTGCACTTGTTTGGAAGCAGTAAGCTAAATATGCTCAGTTTCTTGATTTCTCATTTATAGCTTATAGCTGAAGCCTGGGATGCTGGAGGCCTGTACCAAGTTGGCACTTTCCCTCACTGGGGTATTTGGTCGGAATGGAATGGGAAGGTCAGTGCAGTCATACAACTGTTCGATTCATAAACCCATTTATTATTATGATGTGACTGGAAAGTGGAAGGATGTGGTAGCACAGCTTGAATGGAACTCACAGATGTGCATGTTAGAAAAAGAAAACTTCACAACACATCAGTAAACAATCACAGTTGCATCACTTCATCATATAACATATAACCTGACTAACCTCCTAGCCTGTTTATGTGAAATTACAAGAAATGACTGCGCGAGGTTTCATTTTTATTGAAAATAACCCAGTGCTAAATTAAATGAACTTCATTATTTCTTTCTAGCATTTCCACTTATGATATGTTATGCATATTGTATTTCTGAATGGTTGAGATTGCTCACTTTTTCCTCTAAAGTGAAGAATCCTCTAAAGTGAAATACTTGATGCTTTAGAGGAGCTGGATACAAACTGCATAGCAATTTAGCAATGTCATGCTTTTTCAAATGCTCAATCTTAAAGAAAATTGTTGAATTGTAGTAGTCGCATAAAAGTAATCAGTTAATTTGTATGATTAAAGTAGAAAGATTTTTCACCATTCCTATACCAGTTTTACGAGGACAACCAGACGAGTGGTGATATGTATACATTTAACCGGAATCTTCTTGATTCCCTTTATGCGAATTAAAATGCTGAAATTTAACCAAATTCTGTGGGATATTTACCTTTGACTACTGTTATTTTCCTCTACATGCTCACCATGTTAGTTCATTTCTTTTCATGGAAGCAAATCTCTGTTACCTATTGAGTGGCTATTGCATACTCCCAAATTTTCTAAAGAATACATGATCTACAAATTGTATATTATATAACATGTACTTTTGGTGAAGTTATGAACTATTTAACGCGCCGTTCTTGAATTTTTCAGTATAGAGACACTGTACGCCAGTTTATCAAGGGAACAGATGGCTTTGCTGGAGCATTTGCTGAATGTGTTTGTGGGAGTCCTAATTTGTATCAGGTTTATCTGTTGTCTCGTGTCACACTCCGGTAGTAGTTCCTTTTGGAACCACTTCTATTTGTCTCTCTTGTTATTGGATGGTTTCTTTTATTGATTTCAAATTTATACATTCAAACATCCTATTTCACCGTCTTTTAACTTTCTCATTATATTTTATACTCAGGGGATCAGTGTTTATTTCAGCTAAATTTGAAAGCTGTGTTTTCTGTTGCTATTGTCTATTCTTCTACCCCTTTCTTTTGTGTGGGACCTTACTTTATATGTTTGGCACAGGGAGGAAGAAAACCATGGAATAGTATTAACCTTGTATGTGCTCATGATGGCTTCACTCTAGCTGATTTGGTGACTTACAACAACAAACATAACTTGCCCAATGGAGAAGACAACAATGATGGAGAAAATCACAATAGTAGCTGGAACTGTGGAGAGGTAGGTGTTTAGAAACCTGCTTCAGAGTTGCATTTAGAGTAATTTTTTCCTTCTCATTTTGTTTCTACTGCATGGTGGTACATCATCACATATTTATTCTACCAACCTGAATACCATTTATATTACAATATTCAGGATATACTAGGTTCATTTATATTAATTTGAGGGAGTGGTATCTAAAACCCAATATGTTTACTGTTATTTGTCAGATATACTAGGTTCATGTACCTGGCAGTGTGCAAGTCAAATTGTTCATAAGAAATGAATTAAAAAAAAAACCGTGGGGCTTATATAACTTCTTTTATTGTTAGTCACAGAGATTCATACTCATCAATGCAAACATGTCTTGCGTACTACCGTCATCATAAAACATAGCCTTTATAATATTTTTCCAGATTGTTGCACGTTTCCTCTCTCCATTTTCTCCCTCAGCTGCATGTAACATACGAATTAAGCTTTTAAACTGTGTTTAGAACAAGAATTCTAACTACCATTCAATCATCATGTTTTTATAGGAATTAGGGTGTGTTAGTTTGCTATTATGAAGAGTCTGATGTGATTGATCTCTGCTTTGAAGAAAAGTATCATTTTAGATTGTACACCAGGCATTCCTCTAACATATAGGCATTTACCTCTATTCCTGCCTGATATCTCGTCATATTTATTAAATTCAATAGAACATTGTATTTATTTTCTCCCATGTGTGTTTACATTTGCGCATACTATAACATTATGCATTTCTGGGCATAATTTTTTGTTTTTGTTTTGAAAACTCGGTATCCGGCCCAAGGACCAACATTTTTGGGCATAGTTAATTACTGATTGAATGGACACACCACACCTCACCCTATGATTCCTTCAAATAGGGCCCTATTAGAATCTTAATCTAGGACACACCACACCTCACTCTATGAATCCTTCAAATAAGGCCCTATTAGAATCTTAATCTATTTACATTAAAGTTAAATGAGTTACTTTTAAATGTTAATTTCATTTCTCAAACTAATGCAGGAGGGGGAGTTTGTCAGTGCCTCAGTAAAGAAATTGAGGAAAAGACAAATGCGTAATTTCTTTCTCTCTCTTATGGTTTCCCAGGTAAGGCCCAGTCAACTCAACAGCACAATTATTGTTTTTCGTTTTTTAAGAAATTTGATTAGACCACTTGGGATTTCTGTTACATATTACCTAATTACAAGTTTTGCACCAGAGTTTGAAACAGTTTCTTCTGACTTTTATACGGCAGATGGAGGGGCAATAAAAATCTAAAGCGACTTTTAGTTTAACGCAAATGCCAACCATGCCCTATGGGACCTGGTTAAAGAATCAAATTTGAGAAATTTATTGGAAAGTAAAGCATGTAATGTTATCAATGCATTAAATGTTGCATTTTTGCTACATATATTCCATTTCTTAATTCTTTAACTAGTTCCTGAGAGGGCACTCGGTTGCAAGACCCTTAGTTTAATGTAGTGTTGTATCGATTTTTTTGTTAAAATCAGTAAGTTAAAATTATTCCGATTTAAATGTAAATGATATTGTTGACAACACAAGTTTGTTTACCAACTTTTAGTTTATCTTATCAGGGAGTACCGATGATGTATATGGGCGATGAATATGGACACACAAAAGGAGGAAACAACAATACCTACTGTCATGATAATTATGTGATCCCCTTATCCACTAGAATTTTTCAATGCACATTTCACCATATCGTCAATTCCATTAACTTATCCTCAGCCTTTTTGCAGCTTAATTATTTTCGATGGGACAAAAAGGAAGAATCCTCATCAGACTTCTTCAGATTTTGCCGCCTTTTGACTAAGTTCCGCCAGTAAGTACTTCTTTGCATTTTTCTAGGACTCTAGCATTTTTCACATGTTTTAATGCTGTAAACCTGCAGGGAATGTGAGTCTCTTGGCCTAGATGACTTTCCAACTTCAGAGAGGCTGCAGTGGCATGGCCATTTTCCTGTAACACCAGACTGGTCTGAAACTAGCCGTTTTGTGGCTTTTACCCTGGTATGAAACTTTGTTGCCATGACACATGGATATAAGATTTCTGTTACTGGTGAAAAGCTATGAGAATCACATCTTAGTATCCATTCTTACGATCTTGACCTAAAATGTAGAATCAGGACATGTTTCCATTCTGCACTAACCAAATCTTAAGCCTCCGTGTTTGACAATGGACAACAATCTCTAGCAAGAAAAGAAAGTTGAAATAGTCTTGCAATGATAACGAGTCTTCCTGCATGAGTTGAAATTAGTTTGTGCACCTCAACTTTTCCCGAAGCTCCCTTGTCTACCTTCTCTATCAACACTTATAAACTTATAAGGACTTTTACAGAAGTTAGAAACCTATCTCAGTTAAAAAGCTCCAACAAATTGAGAGATTATACAAATTGAGCTAAAGCAACTTTACATCTGGCAACAGTAGAAAGCCTTTTTTGAGATAGTATCTGTATGCCCAGCTAGGTTTACGAATAATCTGCTTGGTGCTGCTGTTCTAAGGACAGTGTATATATGGTTAGAACAGAACTCCACTTGACAGATGTATGTTGACATGACAAAAGTTAGATCTATTGTGACTGTTTGCCACGTCCCTAGTTCCAATTTGTAAAAAGAAACATTCCATTCTCAGCCATTGTTTTGAAGTACCAAATTTTTAACCTGATCCTGGACATAAACTAATACCCTTCATGGAAACCTGTCCTGCCCAGATTAGCATCAGTAGAACTTTTGACCTCTCAATAGCTTCATTAACCGTTAGCCCTTTTTCCTTAAAAAGGTTCAACCCTAAGCTCTTTTAGTGTATACTGAACATCTATGCTTTGAACTTTATTTGTCTTCTTGCGTAAGCTTTGCTTGGATACTCCATAAATGACTAATTTCCCCCCTTATTTGGCATGAAAATCAACTCAGATGGACTCGGTGAAGGGAGAAATTTATGTTGCTTTCAATACGAGTCATTTACCTTTCACAATTACCTTGCCAGAGCGTCCTGGATACAGATGGGAACCTCTCATAGACACCAGCAAGAAAGCACCATATGATTTTCTCACACCTGATCTTCCTGGAAGAGATATTGCTATACAGCAGTATGCTCAGTTTCTTGACGCCAATATGTATCCCATGCTTAGTTACTCTTCCATCATCCTTTTACGCACTCCCGATGTAAATGCCTAGCTTGGAGAATCCAGGTGCCTCATAGATACACTATTCCCAGTATGCTGGAACCATAACACAATAATTGGATCAGTGCATAGAGAATTGCACCAAAAAAAAAAAAAACAAAGCATAGAAAATTTGTTGAAAATTTTCCTTTCCCTTTATGTAGGAATGGAAACATTATAAAGAAAAATGTTGTATTAGTGATGGAATCGTGTATGATAGAGAAGTGGACAAGTTGTATTTGCATCAATTTAGATACTTCATTTTTATATTTAGTTTATTCATCTTGAAGGACTTAAATAGATAAAAAATTCCATTGAGTTCATTAGTATGCATCTTAATGAAGTGGTGCAGTACATTTGTAACAGGAGGACAAATTAAGGTATTTATTTTTTCATTTAGAAAAAGGACTATTTACTTTCTGTCAAAAGTTATTTAAATATTTAAAATTTGATTAATTTTTCTTCAGAACAATGTTAAAAAAAAAACTGTGCAAATTGTTCTTATTTTATTCATTGAGATGGCCGAGTGGAATGATTTCGAATCTCTCTCTGCCTTTCCCTATGAACGGGAGGTGACTTCAATTTTACCTTAGGTGAAGGAATTGTTAATGTGCTGTAATTTAATGTATTATTTGGCTTATCAAAGGAAGTTTAGTTTATGTATATCTTTATTTAGTGCACACATCTTAGTTGTTTTTTTTATCTTATTTATTCGTAACATTTGGATCCTTTATTTTTTTTTCTTTTTTCGTTTGGATCCGTTATCTTCTAAAAAGTACACAAAGTTATCATTTTTTCCATTTTTGTTCAAAGATGTTGATTTGGCAGCGACATGTCAATACTTTAATTTTTAATCATTTATTTATTCAACATGTAATTACTTTAAAATAAATTTTTAGGTTTAAATAAATAAAAAAGATAAAAAAAATCACGATTTCTTCATTTTCTTCCTTCAAAAACCCAAATTTGTTCATCCTCTTTCTTCATTCATGAACCAAAAAATCATATTTTTCTTCAACAATAAAAAACCTTAATTGATGATTTTTGTCTTTTTCTTCATCTTCTTCCCACATTCTTCATAAAAAAAAAGAAATACCCTAGCAATATTCATCTTCACTCTTCAATAAAAAAACCTAAATTGATTTTTGTTAGCACTTCTTTGATTTGAATTTGCGTTTTTATGATTATGATTTTTAGTTGGAGGAAGGTGGTTTGGGTGTCTTCAACAAAAGAAATTAAATCAAATTGTTGTTAAATCAAGTCAAAAGTATCAATGAGTTATAATTTTGAATGTTATTTTATTTGGTTGTGTTATGTGTATTTGGAAGGAGATGACGGAAATGGTGTATTTTTTTTGGATTTGAAGGCCCTAAAGAGCAAAGAGGAGGAAGATGGTGAAATTATTTGTTTTTTAGAAATGACAGACACACTCTCTTTTAAACACTTTCTTTAACACTCATTCTCTTATTGGATGAAATTAATGTATGTTCTAACACTTTAAGTGGAACCTATTTCCAAAGTGTGAGACTCACCTTGATTTAAACCAATGAGAGAGTAAGTGTTTGAAAAAGTGTTGAGAAGAGAGTGTTGCTAACACTACTCTTGTTTTTTTTCTTTATTGTTTTATGTTATTTAATTTGTTTTAAAATAAAAAATTAATTAATATAATGACTCAACCTCCATGTCAGCATTTTTGAAAAAAAATTAAAATAAGAATAAACTTGTGTATTTTCAAAAACTAAAGTACCTGTATAGAAGAAAAATAAATAAATAAATGACTTAAGTATTATAAATAATTAAAAAAATAGTATATATATTTTAGGCAAAAATCGATTTTTTTTAATAGAAAGAAACATAAGAGTGGAGAGTGACACGTGAGAGAGGGGGTAAGGAAGTAGAAGGTTTTGGAAGGAAAAGGAGAAGAAACTCCAGAAAAGTCCAGAGAGTGACATTACACGCTTTTTAACTATTAATTCATTCTTCTTCCCTTTCATCTCTAAACCCTAATTCCGAAATTATAACTTGTTAACAATTTACATGGCTTCTTCTGGACACTACAAGTTGTTGAAGAGGAAACTCGATGGTACCGTCGATCAAATCGGTGACGATTTCTCCGATTTCTCTCTTTCTTCTCCAGCTACCAAAATTCGTCGCCTCGTACGTATCTTCTACTCTCTACTTTTATTCTTGGATTGTTTCAATTTTGTTATTAATTAACTTTTCTGTTATTTCAATTAGGATCCTGAATTGCCTCCGATTATTGAAGAAGAAGATCAACCCTTACCTGTTCCCAACGACGAGAGGGCTCTTGTACTCTTCAAACCCATGAATCTTCTTCATTCCCCTTCCGATTTCTCTCTCACTCTCAGCTCTGATCTTATCTCTCACATCAAAAATAGTATGTCTTTTCCTTTTCCTTAATTCCACTATCTAGTATAAGCTAACATAAGTTGTTTATCCAAACATGCCTTAAATCTTATTCATTAATTGAGTAGATTTTTTTTTATATTAATTTAATTGCAGATCGACTATCGTGGTCAAAACAATGTGATTCTTGTGTCAATCAGGACCAAAACGACCGTCGTTTGGCTATTGTGCCTTGGGTTCCCCAACCTTCAACCTTTTGTTCTTCCAAAAGTTATGATGATTCTGAAGATACAATAGAGTTGATGGAAGCTGATGAAATGGGTGAAGAACAAGAAGCAATGATGGATGTAGAACAAGAAGACAACAGCTCTTCAACTTATTGTAACTATCCAACAATGCTAAATCTACACCACCAACCTGAGGGGGGGTTCCAGCAACACTGTTTCTTACCTCTCATTCCTCAAAACACTTCAACTCCCATCACTTGGACCCGTTGAAAATCTTTAACTAGCTGTTCCCTTTAGAATGCTAGATTACACTAGACTCGACCTTAGTTTTTAGTTTTCGAGAATTGGTCAATGTCAATAATGGTGACCAAGATGGGATCATGGAGTTCCTTGTATTTGTTCCAAAAGACCTTTCAAGTAGTTATGAAAAATCAATGTTCTGTTTTATCTCTTGTCTTATGCTTGATTCATTCATTCATGTTGAGACAGCATGACTCACTCATAGTTTGAAGTAAAATTTTGTTGTGGAGTATGAGTCTAAGTTGAGTTTTTTAGTTCACCCTATCAAGTCAAACTTGATAGTTTGAACTAAAAAACTCAAACATGTACATATCTGTTAAAATTTATACATACTTAATTTATTTGTGTTTTGTGATTTTAACATTTTAGATAAACTTATAGTTAATTTAAATTTTAAAAGCCAATCATACTTCATTTTATCCAAACTTGTTTTGTTTTTAAATTTAATTTTTACACTTAAAAAACAGAAACTCAGAACCATCCTAAACGGCCTTTAATTTTCTTGGTGTTCATCCTCATAATTGGTTTTTTACTAATTTTCTACTGATACACAACACAATCATAACACATGTTCTTACCTCACACATTTTGTGATCTTGACACAGTTTAACTCTAACAGACGTCATGTATAGACGAAAAATTATATGATGTAAGACCACTTGTCACATTTTAACTCATCATATAAGTATCTTTTTAAATTAAGAAGAGAAGAGAAATGAATAAGGAAGAAAAATGATGAAACGAGTTATAAAATTTTAAGCTTTGTTATGACGAATAAAAAGTGCTTAAATGTGACAAAGCTTAAAATCTTTCAACGAACCACTTGATCAATGTTCTAACATGTCTAATGAATGATGCATCATTTGTGTATTGCGACATCGAATGAGACTTATCCAGGGAGCAAAGGGAAAAGGAAGACCGAGTGGGATCCAGGAAACTAGCGGACTGATCACTAATAAGGCTCTGTCCATCTGAGGAGGAATGCTGCTAAGAGCGGATATGCCCCATCTCTCGAGAGAACAGTCCCTAATGTATTCCTCCAACAGGTAATTCGTCGAAAAGACTAGCATATATTTTGAAAATACTTAATTTTGGTGTATTATTTTTTTTTTCTTTTCAATTATAAATTTTAATTCAGCAAGCAATTGGTTTACAAATTTTTTCCTTTTATTTAAAATCTTTACAAAATTACATTTAATCTCATTACAATAGGAAATATGTCACTGCAGTGCAGTATGAACAATACTAGACACCGTAAGCGGAATTTTTTTTATTGGAATAAAGTGTGCATATTCATTCTGATCTTTTTTTAGGGGTGATCATCTTATTTATTTGTCAAAGAAGTTATATAACAACATTTTGTAACCAAATAAGATAAAATAGGTATACAGTTGAGCAATGGGACTAGTTTATAGCATGCAAATGGTTTCTTTTATGGAATAAACTACATATCAGAGTATATTTATGTATAGACATATAGCATCACATGTGCTGTGCTATACCATTTGTCAGTAAAAAAAATAAAAAATACACCACTTGTCTTTAATCGTGACAAGCAATCGAAAATGTTCTCCACGTTCCAAAAATGTGATTCATAAAATTGAAATAAATAATTAGTAGTAAATAACCATCGGTGATGCGTGTAACTGAAATACATACATCAAGTAATAGATCAAAAACAGAGCCAAACCAGAGCAAAGACAAATGACATAAAACTTGTGGGGCTAACCACATAGGAGCCTTTCAGATGACAAGAAAAAAATGTTAGGACACTATAGTACAATGTTATTCCCAAGTAAATCTACAATAATCTCATTCTATGTCATACTCTGTACTAGTCGTCCTTCACAAATGTATAGTTTTCTGCTACTACCAAGCATCACCATCACAGGGTTAAGTTTGTAGAGCAAAAACAAACAAAGTCTATACACGCTAGTCTCCAGATACGTATTTTCTCTCTTCATAGTATCTCTTCTCACTCTTGGCTTTCTTAGCATTGCGTTTCTGCATCAGACAAAAGCACAAAACCATGTCATTTTACTTAAACTAATATATTTATTGGAATTTTGACAGAAAAAACGTCAACTGTGTAAAGTTTGAAATAACTTAACATTGGAACTCATAGACTTCCATAACCAAAACCAAAAAGAGGGCAAAAAGAAATTACCACATAAGCATCATGATTGGCCATTATTCTTTGAGCTACTGAGGTAGTAGTAATATCTTTTGGGCTTTCAAGCAAGCGGAATATGCCAATGCTCTTCGGAACTTCATATGGATCTTTTTCACTCTGCACAATACCAACTTGTTTAGTAATAGGCCAACCAATAAAGAAAGTGATATTGTATTATACATGGAAGGAAAAAAAAGGAAAACTTACGGGTAATGACTTCTCAGCAACAGTGCCATGAACAACTAGTGAGATATTGAAAGTTGTGATCTGTTTGATTCCAAAAAAAAAAAAAAACCTCATGAAGATGAAAAATGTCCAATGGGTTCTAATTATGTTCATGAATATTTCAGAATTCAGATGCCCTCTGACAAGCGGATGAAATGTAATGTATGTGAACAAGAAGGTGCAATTCAATCATTTCAAGAAGAAGACAAATGAACCGGGTGATTTTACATGAGACGAGAAAAGCTATCAACACATTCATGGACACTACTTTCATCACAATATATCATGCTGGCTCCACTCTATAATCCAGACCAGAGCTGAGCATTAAGGTCTGCTGTGCTAATATTTCTCTTTATGAAACTATCATGCATAAAATAATTAAATCCTTCACTTGAGCACACCAGAAAATTTGTTGTTATAAAAAAGAGTAAAACAGAAAGAAAAAAAAAGAGTGGTGAGTGCAAGTCAATACAACAATTACTATTGCAAGTAACTTGAATGAGATACAGATAATGTAGAATTGGGGACATACCATGTCCTTTGTGATTTCCAAAGGTGCACCAATAATGACTTCATCAACATAACGGCAAGCTAGCACACTAAGGCTCCGCTCATGCAGATGCATAATTGGATAGTGATTTCCTCGATTTTCACTGCAGGGAATCTGTTAGTTTCTCATCAATGGTGGGCATGGATACTCTAGAATACACGTAAAGTCAACATGAATACCTCACAGTCTCATCAGAGTGAATACCAACTAAAAGAAAATCTCCAAGTTCCCTAGCCCTCTTAAGCATCTGATAGAACACAATAATGAAACGAACACAATCATATCAGGATAATTGGATCAAATGGTTCCTGTCTGTTGGATCAAGTGATCCATGAACTTAAGCATTTAATTGAGGATAATAAGCCACACCCTACATGAAACCTATCTTTACCTGAACATGGCCTGCATGGAAGAGATCAAATGCTCCATCAATGTATACAATACGAGCATTTGGTCCGGGACCCTACAATAAGATAAACAACGGATTATCAAACAATAAGCTCGGAAAACTATATTGAAGAAAACTAATTTCCCCTACTACCCCATTTTACCCTTAAAACCACCAAACATCACATAATTTTGAATTGATGCGATTTAGTATAGCTCTTAAAGAAACGAAAGAAACATATTAAACTGAAAGTTCACCTAGTGAAACACAATTTGGTTTATAGAATTATGAACCAAATATGTGAATTTCTTCGAAAGAGTAGATTATACCAGTAACCAAACACCTTGCACAAATTGGTTTGTAGAATTATGAACCAAATATGTAAATAAATTTCTTTGAAAGAGTAGATTATACAAGTAACCAAATACCTTGCCATTTGAAAACTGCACAATACGTCGGGAAGTTGGTAGGAACTGGGATATGTGGGAAACCTTTGACTGGCATTCTTCTTGGGGTTTTACATCAGTGCCATTGCGATCTTCGCAATTTTTTTGCTCTTTTAAAGAAGACATTATTCTTCCTGTATTGAAACATAGCAAATGCATATGATTATCTTAATAATGACTATTGAAATTAATTGAGGAGAATCAGGAAGGCATTGATTATGATGCCCAGGACCACACCACACGTTAATGAAGACTAACTACACACACGTAAAATATTTTTCCTGCAGGACCATTTTTCTCCCAGCAAAATACTTGGACCCACACCCCAAACAAAAAATATCTATCAAACAAAAGATGTGGCCACAATTCACAGAACTCCTAGATTTATATAGAAATTCAGTACCTACGATATCTGTACTGGAAACTCCTTCAGTACGTTTAATTTGCTTGTAACGACCAGCTTTCTTTGCCGCAGCATAAGCATCTGTTCCATCAGGAAGCAGGCAAGGATCATCGCCGTGTATGACATAGTCAATGTTGTATTCATGAAAGAGACGGTTCAAGAATGTCTCAGTAATTGCATAAGGAGCATCAGTGATGACCTCATCCACCCACTTCAATCCACTGACAAGGGCCAACCTGGAAGACAAACACATTTTCAAATAATAAGTTGGCTTCCAAAATTCCGTTTTCAAAATCACTAATACAATAAGTTAGCTTTAGCATTAATAACAACAACTAAGCTATGCGTTGTACAGCATCAAATTTCTGGAGTTGATTACGGGATGTTTCTATAACTTCGACCATATCAGCATCTTCCTCTAGCATGTTAACTATCTGCTGGCAAATTAACCGTTCAAGCAAAACCAAGTTTGCTTATTTCTGACATGCAACTCCTATTTTACAGTTAACAAGGAGTGGTTTCATACTTTCGTCGAGTGGAAATAAAAAGGGCCGTCTAACATGTTATAAGATTCCAAAACATACTGAATTAACATTTTAGAGAGAAAAAAATACCTCTCATCCATGGACAAAACGGGAGGCCCTTTGTTGGCGATGATCTCCTCATCACTAACAAGTCCAACAACCAATTCATCACCTAACGCCTTCGCTTGTCTGAGTGCATTAGCATGACCATAATGCATCAGATCAAAACATCCATCCATGTAAACACGAACACGTCTCTTCCCAGTCTTCTTCTTCTTCCCCAAATTATACCAAGAGCACGGCAATGGCAATGAAGGAACCCCAATAACACCAAAGTAACTGGTTGATAAACCCAACAAAGCTGCAGTAACCATTAAACCACCAAACAGATGTGGATAGTAGTACACCCCTTCCCAAATCCAACTATTACTTTCATAATCCATCTTTTCCTCTTTGATATTCGGCCCGGAAACTAGAACCTAACTATTATATCAAGAGGAGGCACAGACCTGAAAACAAATGAAATCAAAATCAATTTTTTCTCACCAACAATGAAATTGAATATCAACCATAAGAAACGGAAATCATGTAATAGAATTGCATTTGCATGTAAAATTGAGATAGAAAACAAAAATTGAATAATTGAGGTATCCTGAAATTCTGGATCTAGGTAAGAATTATGTAATAGTGATGAATGCATAATTGTTGGAATTAAAATTATGAGATGAGATGAAGGAATCAAATACACAGATTCGGATTTCATGAAAGAAACGAGAGAGAGAGAGAGAGAGAGAGAGAGAGAGAGAGAGAGAGAGAGAGAGAGAAGGTGAAAACCTAGATGAGATCGTGAAGAAGAAAACGAAAATTGAAGAGTAAGCAATGAAAGTGCGAAAAAACAGAGAAATATATGTAATTAAAAAGGAAATAAACCTGAATTAATGGGGTAATTAAGGATTGATTAATTTGTGTCTGTGACTCCTCTTCTTTTTTGTTCTTTCTCGGATTTGATAGATTGATTGATTCTAACGCAGAAAACTACGTCGTTGTTTTTTTGCAAGGAATCTCTCTTGTGTCTGAATATATATATAACCAACGAGATTAACTTAAATGAACAAGTCTTAATCACTCATTTCATTTGTCAAAGTAAAATATCTCTTTTCTTATAATAAATAAATATAGTTCCAGAATGAAAATGAAATATCTTTTGATTTTTGGTTCTAGTGGTTTATTGTTTAATAGTATTTGTTGTTCCGCACACGAAATCAAAGCAGCCCATTCATTGGCTTTACGTGGCATATGCGTTGGCTTATATTTGTGGTCCTCATTCTACCTTCCAATACACAAAAATCGAATGTTAATAAATTAGGATTCTTCGACTTCACTCTAAATTTTCAGTTTTAAATTCAAAACTTCATCCTAGTTGGAAAAATAAATACTTACAAATTTATTAAAAATAATAAAATCATTTTTTTTTACAATATTTGTGAAAACTTTATCTTTCACATTCACGTTATTTTTTTACTTTCTCTCTTAATTGTTTTGGTTTCTGTCTCAATATTTATTTATTTTTCGTAAATTTATGTTTGTTGCAAAAGTTTTCACACAAATGATTGTTTAAATAATAGTCCCTCTGATCCTATATATAAAAAAAATTTCAAAAAATTCTTTGGTCCTATCTGTAAGAAAATAATACAACTTCTAAGGTGTAATTATTACTTAAAAAACTTTTCTACCCTTTACTTAATGCTTGTTTTTTTAATATTAGGGGTTGTATTTGATGCTTCACAATTTTTTATGAAGGTCTTGTCAAAAAAAAATTATGAAGGCCTATTTGTAAAAATATTCAAAAAATTGTACTTCATCCGTTTCAAAATGAGTGTCGTTTAATGTTTTTACACATATTAAGAAATACATTAATTAAAAGAAAGATAGATGTTATTTTACCAAATTATCCTAATCTACTATTGGTTTGTTTTTCATTAAAGAAAAAATAATACTTTAAAAGTAGTGTATGTAATATTAATTGAATGATACAATTGAAAAGAAAAAATTATTGTTGCATTGGAAATTGAAAAGGACATTTATTTTAAAACTTTTTTTTACTAAAACGACACTTATTTTAAAACAGACGAATTATTAATTACGATTACATTGGTTTCTTCTCATTGTAATTTATCTGTATATTCAAATACAAAAACATCTTTGTAGTGTTATTATGAATTTTTTAATTTTTTGAAGAATGTGCCAGCAACAAAGTGACCTGGTACTCTGGTAGTCATAAAAACTGACTTTTAGGTGGCCTGGAGAATGGGATTTCGGCGTGAGGTTTGATTTGATCCATCCATGGTTATTCATTCATTTCCATGACGCTGTCCACTCCAGGTACTGCATTGCATGATCTCAAAATGTCTCTTCCCAATTGGCTGCTTACCTTATGATGTGCAGGTGAGGTGGATTGGATCCTTGCTACGATCTGCCAAATGTTAAGCAATCTACACACAAAATTATGTCTACTAGTAATAGATATTTAACCTTTGGAGAAATGGAATGCATGTTTTCCTATATCAAATTTTTATCTTTAGTGCACAAACATAGGATTTCTCCAAAAAGAAATATAATACTTTAGTTAGATGTGCTTAATCTATTAAAGAATAGTGATTATACTCGACAAGACAATTCTTGTTGTAATTTGTTTGATTGTAAAATTATTTAGGGACATGACAAAATCTGAAACTATTAGCATTAATAAACTGCAATGGAATTTTTTCGTCCCAAGTACAAGTTACTTAAAATCCAAAAAAAAAAATCATCAAATATCAAGTAAGACAAAAAATTACTCGATATTACAAAAATTTGTCATGTATTATTCTATTTTCTGTTATACTGTTCTGGATTTATGTTGTTATTTTCAATACTTATTTTTTAGCATATCAAACTCACATTTTAATGTGTATTTGGTTTGGCTTTTGCTTTGACAAACTTACAACTATAGTGCCATGTTGACTTGATTTCATGAAGCTGCAAGTCTTAGCTTCCAGTAGGCGTCTATTATTACCTCTACCATGGAAAACAAACAAAGCATTAATTAATGTGTTTTGTAGACTGTTTTTAAATGGATAGTGTTAACTTGTGCTCTTAGGACACATGTTAACAAATCCAAAAAAAGAAATATTTCCTTAAACTTTTTGCATTCAATTCATTAAAACATCAAAAATTAAATTTAATACACGCATTCCAATATATTATTTCTACATTTGGTTGCTAAATTTGTATCTTTAGGATACAAGTTACCATTTCCACTTTTTAAATAGATCTTTGGAATTGTGAACATTTTAAAATGTTTTTGACTTTTCAAATCTTTTTCCAACTATTATATATCAACACCTCTAAATTTTATACCTTCATTCAACACTTTATTTCTATTTTTCTTTATATAATATCAACAACAAATTAGGCTATAATCTCTATCTTCCTCAAGAAATTATTCTCTCTGTCTTTTTCTCTTTCAACTTGTCAAAGAGTTGGTTGACTATATTAATATTAAATACTTAAATATTTTGACAAATTGATAGTATATTGTTAAAGTATAAGAACTCAATCGATAGTAAATGGTTAAATATAGGATTAATATGTCTTTATCCCCTGTAATTTGAGCGAGTTCCGTTTACCTCCTTAAAAAAGAAATTTAGATTTCAACCCTATAATAGTTCTTTATTTTTTTCATCTGTATGACCCGTGCGTTAGCACAGGTCAATGGTCTAGTAATTTTAATTTTTGTTTTAAGAAATGGATGATTTTGAACTGGGTTAATTGTTTCTAGGGTTTCTACATGAAATGCCTGACAGGGTTGTTGATGTTTTACGAAGTTGGGGTTTGAGTAGAAGATAGTCATGTTTTTGTTGTTGAAGCGTTGTTATACGGCATTGTGTTGTGTTTTTTTTTATTTTTATAACAACATATATTCCATCACCTACAAGCACAAAACACAGGCCTCCCCCATCACCTACAGTACCGAAAAACAGCAATAACAGCAAAAAGGAACAGCTGCACTGAAACAATACAAACAATAGCAGCTCCCTTTAACCAAAACAGATAACCCAAGCAAGCCAAAAACAGTCCAACCGCCACTAAATTTGTGTTGTTTTGAGACTTTCATTGTTTTTTTGGATTTGATTGTTATGTTTTTGCAATGTTTGATGATGGACAGAAAGTTGATTTGTACAAGTTGTTGATTGTCGTTGACAGGAAGGTGGGTTTGATGTTGTTTGTGAGTTGTGGAATTTGGTTAGGGAAGAATGTGGCTTAGGTGATGAATATGATGGGGAGTAGGTTTTGTAAATAGAGGAAGAAATTATGGGTTTTTCTTCTTCTTTTATTAATGTTGGTGAAAAAGATATGAATATGATGAAGAAGAGTGAGGAAAGAAGATGAAGAAAGGGAGAAATAATTAGGTGTTGTTGACTCACCGTAAAATAAATTACATCTGCGTAATTCAATGGTCATCCTTTTAAAAAAATAGATCGAACGATTTAAATTTTAAAAAATTAATAAGGTCTATGGTGGACTACTCTTAAGGTTGGTCCACCATAGACATTTGTGGGGTTAAACTTAACAGCCATGATTTATTTGGCAAACGTACGTTTTATTAATTGTGGGATCAAAATGAAAACTTGAAATTAATTAGGGGACCATTGAATCAAATAAGCCAAAAAAAAACTCTTGTATCCTACGTGACTCTCCTCTAAAATTAAAAACAACAAAACAAGCCAGAAACTTTAAGGCTATGCTTGGATTCGTGGTGAGTGGTGGAATGAAATGGAATGGAGTGGGATAGAGCCACATTTCATTGTTTGGTTTTGTAAAAAAGGAATGTAATGGAATGGGATGTGATGGAACCCATTCCATCAAATACCACTCATTTACACAATTTTCCGTTCCACCTAATATGTGGTGTATCCAATGGAATTGAACACATTAATAATACAATTACAATATTGTCCCTATTTTTTTTCTATTAATTTTTTTTTTGATATTCAAACAACTACGTTGTTTTTATTTTTTTGTATTATCTTTTTCTATCATGGACTGGTAGTAGTAATACAACTATCGATAAAATGGTTGTTGGATACATTGTTTATCCATACGATGGTAAAGTTTCAATTTTGATGCAACCAATAAATTTTGGGGATTCTATCAAAACAATATGCTTGTTATTCAAATTGTTTCTTGGACGCATCCAACCCTGAATAGCGTCTGAAGAAACAATTTAGACTTGCTGATAGAAATAATTAAGGCTTGTTTACAAATCTCATGTTATTATATTTTTAAATGATGCATCCAGTAATATTGGCTTGTTTCAAATGCAAATAATATATCCTAAAGGGTTTTTTTTTTAAATTGTTATTATTAATTATTCCACCTTTTGATTTTTTTAAATAGAAGGGTAAAATTGGAATAAAAAAATTATAACTCATTCTGTTCTGTCGACTTTCCAAACAATGGAGTGGAAAATTAGCTTCATTCCATCAGAAAATATCCAAACAATGGAATGGTATCATTGTTCCATTCCGTTCCATTTCATTCCGCTCTGTTCCATTCTGCTCCGTTAGTTTTAAGTTATTCAAACAGAGCCTAAGATTATAAGAAAGGTTTTCCTTTGCTCTCACATACAAGCTTATTTTTTACTTTTTTTTATTTCAAAGGAAAATCACACAAATACGAGAGATTAGTTGTATCTGTTTATTTATTAAAGTATTTTTTAAATAGGTTATACAAATCTTTCATCTATGTTTATTTATGTTATAAATAGAGTCCTACATTTTTTTTAAAAAACGAAAGTATAGGTTTATCAATTTAGAACAAAATTGTCCTCCAATTTCACCGTTGTAAGGACATAAATGTCCCTAAAAATTCTATTAAACCATACGAATAGTTGTCCCTAAAATTGACGGAAGAAAAAAAAATATTTTTGTAAAATAATATTGTCCTCCTAAGTTTTTTGTTAGGATTAAGGGACCGTTTGTTTGATTGTCCATATATAATAGAGACAAGATAGAATATGAAGTTGAATAGAGACATGATATGATATGAGCATGATAAGCATTTGTCATTTATATGTTTGATTCGCTCATAGAGAAATACTTAAGAACAAACCTAAATGTAAAATGTTTAGACACACTCACATAAATGTTTTTTTAAAGATAAATTGATTTAATAATTTTAAATGATGTGACTAATTTATTTTTCTTCATTGTTGTCACCGTGTATCTCAAATGATCTTATTTGTGGTTGTATCTTTGTAAAACTTTCTCTCCGCACATGATAACCATCATGATAACATTATTCCATCAATTACCGTTATAAGAAGAAAAATGTTGAATGAATGTATAAAATTTAGATGTTATATTAAATAACAATGATATTTGTACATCTATTTAATGACAATTTTGGTGACAATTATGTTTGTCAAAAACAATGAAGAGAAAAAAAGGAAGAGAGAGGATAAGAACATTATGTGAGTATGAGAGAGAGTTGTCAAAAATGGTGGTACACATATCATTTTTCTGACAAAACTACCTTTATAATCAATTGAGCTGAATAAGAAACATGTCAAATTAGTAATTTTTTGTCACTTCACTTTATTCTCCTTCAAATTTAAATTTCAAAATTCAAGAACGTGAGTAGTTCATCTATTTAATGAATACCTAAATGTTTTTTTATCTTTAATCGTGAAACAAAATACATCAATTACTATTATAAACAAAAAATTATATTTTAGATTCATTCAATTATAATGTATATAGTCTTTATACCACATAAATTATTTAATAAATAAATGTAAAATATTGATTTTTTGTTTACAATAATGATCGAAGAGTGTATATGGTTTGTAAGGTGACGAAATATAATTGATATATAAAATAATAAATGATTGGTTAAGTAAAATATTGATGAGAAAAAAGCCATGGAGAGAAAGTTGGAGAAGTAAAAAAAAGACACACTATCTATCTGTTCAGCATCGTACAGCAAAGAATATCGTAGCAGCAATGGCTGTTTCATCACTATCTCTTCCATTTCAATTCCGTTCTTCTCACAAATCACACACTCGCCGCAAATTCGTTTGCTTTGCGGCGGCGAGCACCGAGGTTCCCCTCCTCCAAGTCAAAGATCTTCGAGCCAAAATCGTTGAATCCAATGCCGAAATTCTCCGCGGCGTTAATCTCACTATCAACAGAGGCGAAATTCACGCTATCATGGGAAAAAACGGTTCTGGTAAAAGTACTTTCGCTAAGGTTCTTGTGGGTCATCCAGATTATGAAGTTACTAGTGGTACTGTTGTTTTCAAAGGGGAAAATTTGCTTGAAATGGAACCTGAAGAAAGAGCCCTTGAAGGTCTTTTCATGAGTTTTCAATCACCCGTTGCAATCCCCGGTGTTTCAAATGATCAATTTCTTGTTATGGCTTATAATGCTCGGAGAAAGAAACTTGGTCTTCCTGAACTTGGACCCCTTGAGGTTCATTATCCATTATTATTGTCAATGTTTTTGATCAAATTCCTTAATATTGATGATTATTGCGGTGAAATGTGGTTTATACAAACTTATTTGCCTCACAATCCTTATATTTTGGAGAATCACTGTTAAGGCTTATTTGGATCGACTTATTTTAGCATATTTACGGACGTAAACATTTGTGGGATTGTTTTGGAGAGCTTTTGAAAATTGCTTATGCCATGTCTATAAGCTGTTGTCAGCTTATTTCCGTAAGTTATCCAAGATAGCTTATGAAAACAACTTTTTTTTTAAACAGAGCTTATAAAAACAATTTATAGCTTCTATGAAAACAATTTTATTTTATTTCATCTTTTGTTATAGAAATAGCCTGTACATAAGTACTTATACCATAAGTACTTGATTAAGCTGGTTGTTCAGATAGGGCCTAAATGCAGTTGATGCACCTTAATTGCTGTCGGGCATGCATAAAAAACCTTGATTTTGCAACTGAATTGGATCTGGGACTTTTTCCAAAACCCTGAGTGTAGCCCTTATGTTTCTGAGTTGCTGAATTTATGTTTTTGTTTATGTTTTGCAGTGTTTTTCTTATTTGATGGAGAAGCTACAACTTGTTAACATGAAGCCTGACTTTCTCAATAGAAATGTCAATGAAGGGTTTAGTGGAGGTGAACGAAAACGCAATGAAATCTTGCAGCTTGCGGTTTTGGGGGCAGATTTGGCTATTTTGGATGAAATTGATTCGGGATTGGATGTTGATGCGCTCAGGGACGTGGCAAGTGCAGTTAATAAAATTCTTACCCCGGAGAATTCTCTGCTGATGATTACTCACTATCGACGAATTCTTGATCTTTTGAAACCTTCGCATGTCCATGTCATGGTAAGTTAAAAACTTAAAACTGATCTTTAATTTTATTCTAAGTTTTCAACTTGAAGAGAATTGTTCAGTCTCAGACTTTAGGTGAGGTGAATAGAGAGCAGATACTTTTCCTACCCTTAAGTTTTTGAGGAAAATGGGGTTTAGGTGCTTAATTTTAGGAGTTAACCCTGCGGCTGGTTTACATTTGTGTGAATGGACTCGGTTTTAGCAAAGGTTTGAGCAGATATTTGTGATTGAATTGAAAAGTAATATTTTTACACAAAGATTCTATAGTTTGTTGGATAACTATTAGAGGTATATACTTGCATCTTATGGGAAGGATCTTATTACAAAAAATGCCTTTTTTACTAATTTTCTTTTGATATTTTAGTTGCAATCAACATTTTTAAGCATCTAAGATCCATTGTACCAAGTGATGTCGTGATAAAGAGAGATGTCAACTATAGGATCTAAGTAGGGTGTTTGAAATTGATGAATGCTTTGGGCATGTTAGAAAATTGAATAACCATTACCACAAAAAAAAAAAAAAATGGAAAACCCCTATAGTTGAGAAGATCATAGAATGCCGTTGTTTAGGCATCTATGAGAGGACATGTGGAAGCACCGATAGGGAGAGAAGATCAGATGTATGATAGTCTAATAGTTAGAGGTAGATCAAGGAAAACCATTGGCATATAGAGATTTAGAGGTAAACAGTCTCTCTCTAATCCTAGTATGTCTGGCCTTTATGGCATCGGCCCATCAATGTAGATGAACCCACCTAGAGGATTATCAGCTGAAGCAGATTCCCATTTCCTAAAGAAAGTAGGTGTTTTCTTAGATATGTTAGTTTCCCAGTCCCTCAAAGGATAATGTTATAGCCTCAGATATTTGATGCTGTCAAGAATTTAGATGACTGTGTATGATTTTCAATTTACTCCATGTTCATTCATAGTATTGGCTGTCCCGTATCACATAACACACTTCATGATCATTTAATATTTGTTTGTTCTGAATGTTCTGTTTAATGGTTTAGGTGCTGATTTGGCAACTTTAGCAGGGTACCCATATATTTTCTGCTAGCTGCGTTTTTTTTAAGAATAAAGGCAGCTTTGGAAATAAACATATCTCTGTAATTAGATTGACGCATTTGATGGCTTTATCACTGCTGTTAATTTCACGAATTACATCATATGTATACATTATATGCTCATTTATTGGCCTTCTGGTAGAAGATTGTTTTTTTAGAAAATGGATGTAGTTATTAGGATCCTCTCACATGTTACTTTAACATGCCCACATTATGTGAATACATCTCAACACGTATTTTCTAACACAACCATAGCATGATTTGAGATAGACAGATACCCACTAACTTGCAATTTTAGTTCCACGCCATTGATTTCATTTAAAAAAGTACATGGTTGAGATGCATTCACATGATTTTATCATGTTGAAATGACATGAAAATGAATCCTGATCCCCGTTATAGACAGTGTATGAAAAATTGAATGCAATGTCTATGCTGTGAAATGACATGAATGGACCTTTTTTTCTTCTAAACTATCAGGACAACGGAAAAATTGCAAGGACAGGCGACCTATCTATGGTAGATGCAATTGAGGCAGATGGATATGAACCGGTCTCTGTTTTAACTTAATACAGCTAGTATCAACACCCTTTCTGACTTTGTTGTGAAATGGTGTGACTGGTTTCCGTTCAATTTCATGCTGTCAATTTGCACAAGTTGATGTGAATGAGTATCCCCTTCAAGATCATAATTGGGAATGGGCAGTACATAATTAGATGAGATGAAGGTCAAAAATTTCTTCAGAGGTACTTTGCATTTGGGGTGGGGGAATTATAGTTATATTTTTCATTTCGATTTGAAACCTTTAATCATTCTTGTTTTTTGATATTGGAGTTTTTGCTCAAAACCCAGATGACAGTACTGTGCTGGGTTGATGTTCAGTAGTTGTATCTTATGGAATATATTCTTCTGCAAGGATGAGTTTGGGAAATTTATTGCCTCATTACCGGAAGCATACTTGAATAGTATAATTGTGTAAACTGAGTACAAGTGCAGTTCAATTATTTAATTAACTACAGCTTAGCTTGCCATGTTTCTGTGCACTCAACATTTTGTACTTTTTCTATATAAAAAATACTAGCACTTAGCTGGTTAATGACACTACACTAGGCATATAACGTGGTTGTGGTGTTGATCACCTATTGATGAAGTCATGCTTGGTGTCCATCGAATGTTTCAGCATAAATCATCCAATTCTTCTGTTCCAGTAGATCCCCTTCTCTGTGGTAATATGTTGCTGGACTTTATTTTTAGAAAAGAAAAACCATTAAACTGATTCTCAGTACATCAACATTAATCTCAATAGTAGTCAAAACTCAATATTATCATCGCCACGCTCTAGAATATTATATTCACTTGCCAAAAACCCTTTTTGTAATGTCGACAGTCGTTCACTTCTAAATTCTCTTATCTCTATTATCAAATAAATTAACATTAGTTTTAGAAAATAAAAATAGAAAATATTTTCGTAATGTAAGTGGGTTCTAAGGAAACACTATTTTACTACATGTTTTTAGGGTTTTCACTTGTTTAATTACTCACAAATTGATAGATTTCATCAAGCTAAAGAAAAAGAACTTTATCAGGAAAGGAAACAAGAAATGCAAATCGATAGAATAGAATTTTACATGGATAAAAAGAACTTTGTCAGCCAGCCACTCAGCTCAATGGGGAAAAGCGGACAAATATTGTTTAACGTTGAGGCGAAAAAGTTAGGGTGCCTTCCGTTCTCTTTGTACCTTCGATGAATCAAACGCTCCAGAAATAGCCACATGGTTTACTTTTTTTTAAAAATAAATAAATAAATAAAGCTTGAAACAAACTTCAATATTGGAACGAACATGCAAATTGCAATACCTCCTCCCCCTCTGTTGCCGTTGATGCTGCACCACTGTGATGCTGTTGCCGAAGTTCCAACCCCACCTCTCCACGATGCCCCTTTGTTTTTGTCAACAAAAAAAGAAAAACAAGATTATAACAAGGTAGTTTTAGGTTTTTTTTGTTACAAATTAGTTTTGAGTCATAAAATATCTACATTATATTTTATGACTTACAAATTTTAGCAAAGGATATCAGTGATGATATTCAATACAAGTTACTTTTGAGATACACAAGACCGTTTGCGTTGCTAACTTGAACGTGATCTCGAAGTGTCTCATGAGGCATATACTCTTAGACAAGCAACCTCTCCTTCATGCACAATAACCCAACGAGTTAACCATAGTAAAGTGATGCATTTTTTGCACAAAATTTCCAGTTCCATTACAAAGTCAAGACTGTTGCAATTCAAAACTTGAGTACACAGATTGGTTGAGGTTGATCGGCAACGGTCAAAGCAATGGCTGGTTGGAGCAGCAAAGGTGGTAGGAGGGCTAGGGGGCTCCAACAGTGTCGCAATGAGAGTTGTCATAGGATGCATGAGTTTCCTCCAGATTCTGAAGCATGAATAGACAAAAGTTGCACCCAAACAGAGGACCATTATAATTTTTCATTTTTTCCCAACATTTGACAACCTTTCTATTTTTCTTTTTTATTACATTTATTACTTTTTCTCATTTTATGTCTAATTTGTTTTTTAGGGGTGCATGAAACATCATATATACAAAAAACATCACATAATTCTTTATTAAAAACTTGCTCATTTATGGTCTTTTTGAAGCAATGTTAAGTGTATATGCCACTGTCATATTTCTTTAATAAATGGCCTGAAACTCGATAATACTCATAATTCGAATTATTATTTAATCAGTCTACATTATTCTGCAAGATACGCAGGCAAAATTGATTTCTCGAATGAGAAGACCACAAACAACCATAAGAGCCACGGGTGGCCTTGTGTACAAACAAAGTGGGGGTTATGCAGAAAAAACTCAACTTACCCAATATTGTTCTAACCTAAAACTATACATCGGATCAACCGGAAGCCTATATACATAAAGAAAGGAGAAACCAAAGTTCAAAAAATATAACTATGATTTGACGTGCACAGTTTTGCCTTTATCAAATTGTGGTCATTGGAAATACAGATAACCAATTGAAGCCGAAATACATATCTTTGACCGAGTAAGATTAAACTATTGGGGCGTCAAGGAGCGGAACAGGTGGTTCCTTCACACTTCAATTCCAATAATATGAACGTATTTGTATAAAAGGTAGGCCTGTCACCGAGAACCATGCTTACCTGAAAAAAAGAAGCCAACATTGTTTAGTATGATTTAAATTTTCTGCTATGAGACATCGAAAAAAATAAATAAATTCTGCTATGAAAAAAGAAAAAAATAACATAATTGAAATTTTTTTATCCTCGCTCCATTAGTGACATATTCCTTCTAACAACATAATGTGTTCAGTATTTTACTTCCAAATCTGTACCCTATCAATTGACCCCTATTCCTAGTTAAAAAAACCAAAAATGCTTGCCTTGGAATTTCATAGAACTCGTGAATAAATCAGCAGTAAGTCAAAAAAATGGACCAATTAATACGTGAACAATTAGCACATAATATATACAATTCTCATTTCCACAATCCGTAAGCAAGACTCATTTCTTTTGTTCACATTAACAAACCAAACTTAAATACGCACATCTTTTTAGTTGGTATAAAAGCCAAAAGTTCATAAGCAGTACAATGGTTTGACTGTCAGGTATTTAGAGCCTGTAGTTAGTGAGTTTGGGTCTTGGCCTATGGATGTGGAGCCGTGTTGTGGGTCACATTAGCTCTTTGTTGAGAACTCCATCTATCTGTTTGCAATGCCTTCTACTCGAGAGGAATCATACAAACATGGCAACTCACTTGGGGGAGAGGATGTTAGAAATTCAAATGAGTTTGAAGTCCAACATTAACTAAAAATGAGCTGAATAATACAAGAGAACATTAAAGATAGTATAGGAGAACAAACTAATATACATAATGCCTTGGATTCCATTTGGTTCAACGGATGAAAGGGAAGGGATTTTAATGGAGAGAAAGGGAATTTTTTTATTATGAATATGAGGG
>Ga0228711_1001769_pt1 | contig 32404 bp, 12 predicted proteins | sample MedpolnodulmetaG_2_FD_177996 | JGI IMG/M metagenome (GOLD analysis project Ga0228711, IMG submission 177996) | Root nodule microbial communities from Medicago polymorpha collected in Santa Monica, California, United States - brown nodules | ecosystem: Host-associated > Plants > Roots > Nodule... | reverse complement strand
TATTTTTTTTTTTTTATATATATTTTTTATTTTTTTTTTATAATATATTATATATATATATATATATATATATATATATATATATATATATATATATATTGATGGATTATTTGCTAGAGATAAATAATTAAATTTGGATTAGAGGATCTGAACATTAGAGTATGCTATATGTTCCAAATGCTATGATTGGACTTTTTATCATCCGCATTAATTTTGTATTAGGAGAATCATGTGCAGGCGCATAATGTATGCGGTGTGCCTAGCAGCTAGCTACCACACACACTCGATGTGCACTCCATATTTTTTAGCCCATATCTATCTATATAATGTAACATGTTATGCCTTTTTTTGATATATCAATATGAGCTAACTCACTTCAATTATACACGTCTACGTTATAGCTGGATTTATGAAGAAATAAATACATTTTCAAGATGCTTCAGAAAGTCTTCTGAGTAGATTTAATTTGTCTGAAAATTGAGTAATAATTTTGATGCATTCAAGCTTATTCCAATTCGCCACTTATTCTACTTTTTTTTTATATTTAAAAATAGTATCGGAATAAACTTGAAATTTTAAGAGCACATAATAAGTCACTAAAAGTGAAGTTGTACTAAATGCTAATGGACTAAAAGAGAGTTGTCAAGTTGGTAAGAAATTGAAGGACATGATTCAACTCGTTCTTAGTACAAAGACTTCGTTGATGCGTAATTTATAAGTATTTTGTGAACACTACTTGTTGTGATGTGACTAGTGTCAATTAAAGTTTCACATTTGATGAAAAAGTTGAATTAGAGCGACATTAAAGTAAGATGATTTATATACTCAATGTCTTAAAGATTTTGGTTAAGATATATGTTCAATCTCACATGTGTGGTTGTTCTTAATTTAAGGGATGATCTAACATAACGAGGCTTCTGCTCAAATATCCAACACTATTTGACTCCATAAGACATATTCTAACCTAATGAGCCTCATAAACTAAATCACCTAATTATTTTTTATACAAAAATAGTTTCACTCAATGGCACTAGTACCCGTTGTTACTATGTGCAATTTCATGCATACAAATACAAGTCTAACAAAATCACGAAGTACAAATAAAAAATTTGGGGTCTAGCAAAGAAATTGAAATAAATGTATGTAAACAAAAAATTAGAGAGAATACATGTGAGCATGTAATTTGCATAGAATTGGTTGAGCTATATGCTAAGTGGTATATACTAGAGTACCATATACAGAGCAAAAGCTTCACTTGAGAGGTAAGATTGTCAGCTATCTAGAATTGACACATATACAACTGGAAAAAGGTTCAAAAAATAAATATTGGACACTCATTATTAGTATTGTGTTCTACTCTATTGTGTATTTAGCATAAGATACCTTCCTTAAGGTTTATGCTAGCTTAACCATTTCAAATGCTACCAATCCAATCCGTGATTAAGTCCCATAAACACTGTCGGTGGTAGATAATAGAGTGATTAGCCATACACGTGCTTTATAGTTTAGACAGAGCTTCCCTTTGCTCACCTCTTTAACAACCTCTACTTAGCTTTTTATTTTTATTTTTTAATCATATCATAGATCTAGATTCATTTCGTGCCTATTGTCTTAAATTTCAAACTACCCTAAATTACTTTTGGACAAATTACCAATTCATATCACATAGTACTCTTTTTTTTAATAGGAATATCACATAGTACTCTTGAGTAAGCTCGATAATATTACTATTTTTTATGGAAGTCATATATAATGCAAGTTATAGAAAAGTAATATACAAATTGTATTGATAATGAGAAATGAGGATCCTCGATTACATGAAGGGATACAATATAGTTTATATAACCGATGAGAACAACTAATTAGCTAGTATAACTAATTAAGTACGCTTTGTTTTTGCTAAAAAATAAGGAATAATTGATAATAAGGTAGTTCATAACGGATGCATATATAGTAGATAGTTGATATAATTGAATTTATAGTGTTAAGTAAAATTTGTGGTTGAACTAGCTGACGTATATGAAATGACGTAAAAAAACTTGTTTGATTAATTGTATTTTTTTTAGACAATTGGAGTAAAATTGGTAGAGAAATGAAAAACTATAAGCTACTCTAATTAGCTTATCAACTACTCCCTCCGTCCCAAATTGTATGTCGTTTTAGGAAAAAAATTTGTCCCAAATTATATGTCGCTTTACAATACCAATGCAACATTAATGTTACTTTTCCTATTATAACCTTAACTATTTATTACTCCCTCTTCTTTCAATTCTTTCATTTATCTTTCCCATATTATTTATTAAGGACAATTTTGTAAAACAACTCATAATATCTCTTTTCCACACAATATTAATTGCATTTCTTAATATGTGTGAAATGACAAAAACGTCATACAATTTGAGACGGAGGGAGTATTAAACTAAATAATAAGCTCATAAAAAAAAATTGTTACTAAACGGGTCTATTTTTATGATGTGAGCTTGTAACACCTCAAAATTTTGTCTTGTCAAACAAAACTTTAGTGTAACTAACTCTTACTACATCTAAGTGATCTAACACATAAGGTGAAAAAGAGCAACACATGATTCACAATGGCCTACTTATAGGTAAATTCAATGCATATAATTGCTGTCATGCACTTGATTTTGAACCTTTCTATAGCATTAATTTTTTTCCCATTATTAACATTTATTAGGGAGTTTTAGATTTAATTAGCTTCTTTTTGCAGACACCCTCTTCATGTAATTATCATAAGGACCAATATAAAAATTATAGCCAAAAGGTTGGTTGAAGATGTAATAGATATCTTAGCCACTTTGCCAAGGTTTCAACTTTCTATTAGTCAGTTTAGATGTAGCTGAAATATCAGTGGTTGAAGTTCTGAAAATGGTTAGAAAGTAGAACTTTCCTTTTCTTTGGTGGATGATTAGATAGCAGCAAATACTATAATTTGTTATAATTTGCATGATAATTACTTTAATCAAATCACAAGCTAGTGTTTTCTAGCAGTTGGAAGTTGGAACCTTATTATAGCTTAATTCCTTTTCAAAAAAGTTCATTTAAAAAAATAGATTACCCTCACAAAGATAATTAATAAATAAAATAGATAATGGTGGAAAATGTGAGATCCCATATACTTGTAAAACAGCAACCTTCATTCTTTTTCTTTTCTTCTTTTCCAAGAACATATATATATATATAGAATGTGAACTGTGAAGTAAAAAGGTGCATGCGTTGCTTCATACAAGTAATAATGGTCCATGTGTTAGGGGGGAAGTTCTCACCAGAAATGCTTTGGAGATACTCAAAAAGAATTACTAAATTTTTCATGTAGTTGAAAAGGGAATTTAGTTTGAGAAATTAAATAAGTTTTGTGATAATGTGGGACCACTCATATATACCTGTCCTTTGTGTGAAAAGTGTGGTTTGGTATAGAAACCCACCATTGTAGCGTTTTACCTTTGTATTTTGGTGCAATTGGTTTAACTACTAAGTGCTAACAAACCAAAATATCCCATGCCAACTGCCAAGTTATTTCAGCCTAATTAGGTCATTTATGTATAAGAATCAAAACTATAGTCAATGTGAAGATATTAGGAACCAAACTTTTCCACTTGTTTTCTTCACATGTACAAAATGTCTAAATTGTTCCTTAATTTAGAAATTAATTTTAACTTGATGATGGGTACTTTGGTCATTTTATGTAAATAATTTCTTCACACAGGATTTTTTTGTCCATGACTAGGCAACCACATCAGACATGGTCCCCACCAAGATCTTCCATTTTCTGTGTTAAATTTTGTGGTGGTGAGTATAAGAATGGATTTTTTTTTTAATACCATATAAGAATTGATTTTAATTAGGTCAAATATGATTTTAGTACAAATATAAATATCTTGTTATTGTATCAACTCTTATTTGTTTAAGTTTACTAAGTAGTCAAGATCATTCAAATCCTTACAAGAGTTGACTTAGTTATTGCGTTCAAATGACCGATGATCTGCATTTAAAACATAGCTGAAATTATAATAAATCATATTTTACTTACCTCCATGTCGAACTTCAGATTATTTAGACTCTTTTTTTCTAAGAATCGAAGGATTAAGACTAAAAAGAAATCCTTCAGAAAAATTTGTGAGTTTTACTAAACTAAAAATAAATGTCCTCGGGAGCTTAGCTCAGTTGGTTGAGACAATACATAAAATATGTAAGATCCGGGGTTCACTAAAAAAAAAACTAAAAATAAATAAAAAATTCCTGGATTTATCCATCCGAACACGGAAAAACAATTCATTTTCATCCAAAATTGATAAATCACTGGTAGGGTGTAGTTTCTAAGAAATCAATGGGGGTAAAAAGTAGCTTTCGGAAAATTGTCTCCAAGCCCAATGCTATGTAGATCATTGGCAAACTTATGTTGGGTTAACATATGCATCGTTTCCTTCTTTTTCCTCAGAAAATTGCTTTTCACACAGGTGAATTTCCTTAAAATTCCATGGAAATGACGTCTTTACCTTCAATGGTAGTTAACTACCATTCGGTCTTTCTAATAGTTAACAACCATTGGATATATTCAACTTTAAAAAATTAAAAAAAACTTCAGCGGTAGTTAACTATTGTTGGAGCATTTAATGTTAATTTCTTGTATCTTATGTTGTTTTATATATTTGTGTGTGTAAGTGTGAATGTACAGACACATGCCTTTATGATCTAGGTTTAATATATTGATTCATTCTGATGTTGTTATCAGCTTGCAAACTTTTATAATTGCAGAATATGTTCTAATTTACTTGGATCCAAATTCAAGTAACGAAGTTTTTGGTTGGGCATGCCGAACATTTTCAACAACATTGTTTTTTTTTATATAAATTACTTTTACTACTCTATTGCATTTTCAGACAGCTTTGTTCGTATTGTATAATCCAAACAGAGTTAGGATTATATAATTCAAACAACTCTACCCGTTTGTTAGCAATGAACTATAAGAAAATGTGCATTGACAAGATAGAGTTTTACAGAGACAAGAGCAGATAGATACAAGTTGTAATATTTTTAGAGTGACAATATACCTGCAATCTATTGAGTTGAAAACCAGAGGAAACAAAATCTTTTTAATTTTAATGCGTGTAAATATATATTTTTCTCTGTTTTATCCATGCTCAATGGCAATTGGAAATGGATTGTCTCAATTGAAAGGAAAAAAAATGAAAAAATAACGTAGATCAATGGTCAAGATTAAGAGTCAATTTTAAGTTGATAATATAGAGATCAATGGTTAAAATCTCTATTATTTGTTTCATTTTTTTCTCTAATTGAGACAACTACTCCAATAGCAATCAGATACTAAATGAAGATGGGGCAATTGTGGCCATAAAAATGTCATGTGTCAATGGCCCAATACAAATGTGGCATGTCACCTTCATCTAATGTGATATTGACACTTGGCAATTTTATTTTTTTTGAGATATTAACACTTAACATTGACATTGACATTGTCATCCAATCCTATCCTATGAAAATAATTATGCATGTTTCTATTTGCCAAGTCAACTTTTTCGGGTTTTTAGAAACTAAAATAAAGACACCTTAATTTTCTAACACTCAACCCCTCATTTTACTTTATCTTTTGTTTTTTTAGGCTTAAATGCACTTTTCATCTCTTATGTTTTAAAAAGTTACGATTTTGACCCCCATAAAAAATTGGATATTTTGACCCCCTAACCTTTGGACCTCTTTTGATTAGCTGATTTTATGTCAATTTCCCAGTCTCTGATGCTGTAAACTGACATGAGGCTAGAAAGATGCTGATAAGTGGAGTCCAAACTTGCATGGTGTCCAAACTGACATGATAAGTGGAGTCCAAACTGATAAGTGGATCCTTCTTTAGGGGGGCCAAAAATTACACCATGCCAGTTTGAACTCCACTTATCAGCTTTAATCCATCCTCATGCCAGTTTACACCATCAGAAACTGAGAAATTGTCATAATCTCCATCAAAATCAGCTAATCAAAAGAGGCCAAAAGTTAGGGGTCAAAATATCCATTTTTTTTAAAGGGGGCCAAAATCGCAACTTATTGAAACATAGGGGATGAAAAGTGCATTTAAGCCTTTTTTTTTAATAGTCTCTGATCTATTTTTTTTTATCACAATATATCTATCACATCACTCTCCATTTCTTTCTTTATCAAAGTATCCATGGACTGTTTTGATGTATATCAAACATTTTCCTTAAAAGAATTACCACCAAAATCCTCTATATTTACCTGGATCAAAATAAAATAAATGTTTCATTTTTTGTTTTCTTTTGTGACAGGAAAACATGAAAAGAATTTTCCTCATCACATTCTGAATGGGTGAAGGTAGTGCATCTAGTGTACATGTTTGTATCTTTTATATGGTTCCATATCCTTGCAATATAAATCATGGAGATTGGAGAGAGATCCATTAGCCATGTATTCCATTTATGTTTTATTTGGTTATCCATGATTCAGCTGATGTGGAATGCATAATGAACATGAACACACAATGTAAAACTAAACCAAAAGCAATATCTTTGTATTTTTGTTAAGAATCTTAGGGATATGTGGATGGAATGAATTATTTATACATTGAAGAAAAATTTAGTAGATTACACTATCCAACTATCCATCATAAGCTTTATAAATGCAGCATATATAAGGGGTAAAAAACTAGCAACATACTCTATTGGAACCAATTTACTTTTATCAATAAATAAAAGGTATTTATTTATTTTGATATGAATTCTCACTCTCACTGAAACATAAGTATTATTACTCTTAATATCTTATACAATATAGATATAACCTCAAAGCAATGACATTTTTATTTCAACAGAACATGGAAGCTAGCGATCCACCCACTGGTCTATTGGCTTCCCAATTGAGTATACAATAAATCCAATCTTCTTCAACTTATCAACATTCAAAACATTTCTACCATCAAAAACAAATGCTGGTTTCTCCATACTATCAAATATTCTTTGATAATCAATTGTCTTAAACTCATCCCATTCAGTAAGAACACATATCCCATGAGCATTTTTAGTTGCCTCATAAACATCCCCAAAAACACTAACCTGTTTCACACTAGTAAAACTCATTGGCTTCACCTGAGTTGAACAGTCCCAACGAATCTCATTCGTAGACAAATCTGTCCGAATCTGATCTTCACTTACCCGCGGGTCGTAAATGCTCAAGAAAGCGTTATCTGCCAAAAGACCTTTGCAAACATCGATCGCAGGAGTTTTTCTAGTATCACTAGTGTCTTTCTTGAAGGAAAATCCTAGAACTGCAATCTTCTTACCTGAAACTGTGTTAAACATAGATGTCACAACTTTTTTCACAAACCTACTCTTTTGGTAATCATTCACCTTGATTACCTCTTTCCAATAATTAGCCACCTCAATGAGTCCATTACTCTCACATATATAAACCAAGTTAAGTATATCTTTTTGAAAACACGAGCCACCAAAACCAACACTAGCATTTAAGTATTTAGAACCAAGTTTAGTGTTTTTACTTAACACACAAGAAACCTGTGAAACATCTGCACCAGTAGCCTCACATAAAGCCGACATGGCATTGATGGATGAAATCCTTTGAGCCAAAAAAGCATTATCAGCTAACTTAGAGAGTTCAGCAGACCAAAGATTGGTAGTAATGATTCTATCTTCAGGAACCCAATTAGCATATATAGCTTTCAATTTTTGAATAGCTTCTTGACCTCCAAGATTCTTATCATTTCCTCCGATTAGAACCCTATCAGGATTTAGAAGATCCTGAATGGAAGTTCCTTCAGAAAGAAATTCAGGATTTGACAAAATTTGATACTTGATCATGCCATTGCTATTGTGGACTAGAATCTTTTCAATTACTTCAGCTGTTCTAACTGGAACAGTTGATTTCTCAACAACAATTTTGTTTGATCTTGAAACATCGGCTATCATTCTCGCTGCACTTTCCCAATAAGTTAAATCTGCGGCTTTGCCAGCTCCAAGGCCACTTGTTTTTGTTGGTGTGTTAACATTAACAAAGATTATATCAGCTTCATAAACATGTTTTTCTATATCAGTGCTGAAAAGGAGATTCTTTCCTCTACATTGTTGTATAACTTCTTCAAGGCCAGGCTCATAGATAGGGAGTTTGTCGCTGTTCCAAGCTGATATGCGAGAGTGAGAGATGTCAACCACAGCTACTTCAATTGAAGGACATTTGAGGGCTATAACAGCCATTGTTGGACCCCCTACATATCCAGCTCCAATTCCACAGATCTTCTTTACCATTTTTTCTTAAGTTACAAATTATAGCCTGTGAAGCATGTGTGTTACAATGTTCAGCTTTAAGAAAATCATGCATATAAAGGACACTAATAAGTGTTTTCCATGCAACCAAAAAAAATATCTAAATGGAATAAATAGCTCAATGGAAAAAACAAAATAAATAAATAGCTGATGTGAACTTAATTAGGTGGTTATTTTGGGCTTAGTTCATATTCACAAAATTGGCTTGTAAGGTAAGGTGAGGGATGCGAGCGTGACCTGAGTGGTCCGATAGTGAGAGGACTAACAGATCTTCGATAGACCCTGAGTGGCGGAGTCACGACCCTAGTCTAGAAGATTCAAACTTTTAAGTTCTTGGACCTTTTGGGCTAGTGGTGCAGAACAAAATTCAGGGGTTCGAATGCAAAATATATATTTGCAGTTCTTTGAGTTCAAAGGGGATCAATTGAACCCCTTCCTAGCATATACAAGATTCATTACCGTATTAGGTATTTAACTATATTAGGTTAAACTCATCGTTACAAAAATGACTTATAAACTGAGGGACAACTCTCACTTGTAAACTCAATTTTAAGTCATGTTTCATCAAACGTAAGACTCAAGTGAGAAGTTTGAACTTTTTCACAGTTCGATATTTTAACTGATCTTCATTCACTTCTATATATCTCTTTCTTCTTTCTCATTGTACTATTCTTTCACATATTTCTCTTGGTGTATGATGTGAAGAAATAACATTTTGTTAAACAAACCAAAATAAATAAAAATATATCAACAGAAACACTATCTACTCTGCCACTTTTCCTGAAAAACCTAGGTCAAAATTCAAGTATACGTATTATATCGTAACTCAGAAGAAGAAGCATATTACATTACCAACCATAAGATCCTTGGATCCGGATTCAGCGACTAAGTCGTAAAAGAAACAGTGACTTTAGGCATAAAATATACAAAATTACACTAAGGTCACCTTAACTTTTCCGTCATATAGTCACTGAATCCGAATCCGAGATCCTTATTGTCAGAAGCAAAATTCAGTATACATGCTGAATTGAGTAATGTCCAATATATCAGTCACTGAGATTAGTACAATCATATATACCCTCTTATTTAATTAACAAGTTGAGAAAAAAGAAAATAGAATCAGGCTAGGCTAGTTTTAGATCAATAATAATAATAATTAAACAATAATAATCTATGATCATATGATATGCATACGTAGGCAAACTAACAGAGAAGGCAGTGGTGATAACATAAGAGATGAAAGAATAAAACAAAGAGGTACCTTATATTATATTTGTGAATACGTAACTTCAAAGTTGAAACAAAGCGAAGGGATACATACAATGGAAGGAATAAAAAGGGGTAGGGTAGTGTATAGTTATTAGATAGGATTGATAAGTTATTATAAGGATGCAAATTTATACTAGTACAAGACAGAGGCGTGGGTGGTAATTTAATGTCCTGCTCCTGCATATAGTAAGATAAGAAGATCATAGGAAAGTGCAAATGGCCTTATCCTCTTTGCCTGTTCACAGTCATAAAAATTACTCAACTTTTGCTTTTTCCTTTTATCAAATTTCCAACATTGGTATGTCATTCATTCATTGTACACCGTTAATGTAGGAGAAAATCGGATTTCATTATTTATTATTTTGTTTGATTCTATCATTCATTATTAGGCCTAATAATTAATGGGACAGCTGGTATTGCAATTTAGTGTCATGTGTAAATAGGAAAATGTTAAAAAAAGTGTTATTAGGGTATTGTTGAATGAAACAAATATAAAAAATTTGTGTTGGAAAATTGGGTATTTAACTTTTTAAAAGTTAAATGTTATTTTCGATGTAAAATGTCTATTTTTAATTTTTTTAATCAAGTATCTTAAGACACTTGTTAACATAAACGATATAAATATAAAGATTATAATTGTATGATAGCTAGACCAGATATCTCTTAGGCACACTTAGAAAATATTAAATTCTGCCTTTTATTCTCTTAATTATTTTAAATATAATCAAAAAATTATTTTTACATTTTGTTATTTGGTGAGTGTACCTAAAATTTGTGATCGAGGAAGACTTGCTCTAAATATAAATAGTCCAAGAATGTACCAACAATACATGAAATTATTACCATGTTATCCAAGTTATCACCATGTACATATATGCACCAAGTTCAATAATACATAAAATGAAGATAAGATAGAAAATGACCTCGTGAGCATAGCTCAATTGACAAAGACAATCAATTGTTATATGTCGCGGTCGGAGTTCGAGCTTCGAATATCTCACTTATTCACTTTATAAAGTGAATTCTAGACATTAACTTACTTAACAAAAAAAACAAAAAAAAAGATAAGCCTGAAATAATTTTAGAAAGAGTGACATCTACTAATATCATTCATGTACAAATTTGATGATGAACTTGATGCAAGATAACAAGAGACCAAATTTCTTAACCTAATTCAATATCATAATCATTTTTACATATTTGCAAATTTCAAAGTGGTAAATATTCGGTCCTACAGTTATATAGGACAATTGGGAATTTGGTTGTGCTTCCTCCGTCCTATTTATAAGCAACTTTTGTTTTTTTAAATTCATTAAATAATTAATGAATCTGGCCACCGTGTATTTATTGAGAATAATATAAATTGTTTAAGATTATAAATGTTATCAGATGGAGTAAGTGTCAAGGTTATGAACAGTGCCACTGCGTATTTATCGGGAGTAATATAAGTTGTTTAAAGCATCCACATTGATAATAAACTAAAAAGGATTTTTAAACATGTGTCATATGTACACGTCATTTATTTATAGATTTTTTTTAATAAAAGTACATATTAATGATTCAGTAACTTCAATAATAGTAAAATAAAATAAAATAAAAAGTCATTAAATAGATCCACTAATATGTGCATTTAGAAAATAAACAAAAAAAGAAATTGAAAAGAACAAGAATCACATGAGTTTGATATGGCGAGACCAACTTTTATCTGCTTTTTTTCTATTTTAATTGTGTATCATGTTAGTTGTTGAAGAGATAGTATGTATATATGATAACTAATAGATATTCATTTTTTCTTCCTTCAACGTGGATTCTTAATAGATTGATGGAACTCCCCATTAAAGATACCGGTATGTGCTAATAGTTTAGCGGGATTGAATAACATGTAACGTATATGTTGTGAAGTTAATTGATTCAATAATGCTAGAAAGGTTGCACAATTAGTTAAAGTTGATATCAAAATCAAATTGGCTTGTGGATACTTCAAACATTGCCAATAATTCAACACAAAAAATTGATGATGCCTTTGTGGATTATGTATGGGGGATATAGAGAATGATATCAGCTGTGCAAGTAAGCTTCACAGAAGCGTGACTTACAACAGTGTTGATATCATGATAGATACGCAAAGCTAATACCAGATAGATACGACTCACATTGTCTATAGTTCGATATATCTGAAAATAAGATAATATATCTGTTATTCTGATTTAAGATATTCAAGAAAATAGAAGCTATTTTGCATTTATTCATCGTTATAAAAATCAAGTATATTTAAAAAATGAAATTGAAGGTAGAACGTAGAAGTACTTTTTTCTTTCAATAAAATTACCGTAAAGAACAAAAATAATCATTTCCAGGCAAACACGTTTTTTGACCCAGAAAAAAGTGAAGTAATTATTTTCTTTTATATTTTGAACAAGAAATGTTAGAATGTTGATTGTTAGGTTAATAGTGAAGTCATTTTGAAAATTATGCTGCTTACGTTTCATTATAAGAAAATTCGACCAAAAATCAAGTGGCAAGAAAAAAACATTTTGGCTACCAAATTGAAATTTACACAAATGACCGGATATTTCGCTTACAACTATGTAACTTTATTTAAGTCCAAAACTTCTCATTAAACATATTAAGCCTAATTCTATCGTAAATCTTAGTTGAGGTTTGTGATCTTTTCTCACTTTACATAGAAGTGTCTCTCCTCTAATCTAATTGTTTTTTCGTATGGAAAAAAGTTTCATATGTGTCTATAGAATAAATTGTGTTGTTTAAATATCTTGAGTTTATAGTACAAAACAATGGAAAAATTGAACGAAATGTAAATGATATGATTTAAATTGTGTAGAGTTAAAAAAATAGTCAGTCTTAGTTTTTTGTAGTGAGAGAAGTTCTACCTTCTCTCTAAATTTTCTTTCTCTTTCACTGATCGAGGAGGGGGTGGTTTTAGATCATTTTTTGACCTAGAATCACCCCACTGCATCTTTTTTCCCCTTTTCTTTAAGTCTAAATAAGTGATTTTCACATATATCAAGTTTTTTCTTTTGTGCTTTTCGTGATTTCGTCGTCTGAGTACGGCGTTGTGTTGTTCGTCGCCTTGTGCGGCGTTGTTTGATTTCGCCTCTTGTTGTGCGGTGTTCGTTTGGTTCCTATTGAAAGATCAACTTCAGACAATGACAGATTCAATCAATGATTTGGGCATCAACGTTGCAAATCCAGAAGCATAAGTATTATGGTGATTTAGTTTTTATCATATTATTTGTAGGCATTTTGTCATTGTATGTTATTAACTTGGATGTTGTGAGTTTGTTCGCAGATTCACCCTTTCCGTTTTAGCGATATTGATCATGTTATTGTCTCTGATGTATTCTATCAATTTATATGAATGAGTGTCGTGTTGCTTCTGTCAAAAAAATATATGAGGGGAAAATACCACTTAATTGAAAGGAAAATTTTATCGGACCTAGGTAAAATCAGCGATGTTGTATGTAATAGAGTGTAAAGAACCAACAAGAAAATAATCTAAAGGTAACAAAGATGAGGATGTTGTATTGGTTGTGTAGTAAGACTGGACAGTATAAAATTAGAAATGACATTATAAATAGAGTTGATGTAACACCTATAATAAAAATGATGGTAGAAACTTAACTTATGTGATTTGGGCATGTAGGAAGAAAATTTGTGGATTCTATAGTAAGGAGAACTAAAGGAATGGAAAGATCTAAAAAAAATATAAAAGAAACTATCAAAAAGGATCTAAAGATTAATAAATTAGAAAAATGCATGATTTTTTTATAAAACATTATGATGTCGTTTGATTCTTGTATCCGACCATACTTATTAAGATAATACTTTTTTTTAGAGATAGTAGGATAAGATTTAGTTGTTTATATTAAAATAAATAAACCTTCATTAACCTGTGCAGTGTTAATTGACACATATTTGCTGGTCATCAAAATGGCCAACATTCTTAATTCTAAGCACTGAAGCACATGTACGTTTCGCTTAAAAAATGAATAACCCCAAATCTAGAACTTCCACACTTCAATAATTCATATTCATATTAATAAAACAAAATACAAAGGAACAAAACATATAGTACATCCAGTTCTCCCTCACGTTTTCCCCCGTTTTCCCTTTACATATAAAAGGACACGTTAACTAAATCGAATATGGCCAATTCCTTTTTCCAAGAATATATGCATGCAACATTCAAGTGTACCTGCTGAAAAATGTTTGTTGTCCCACTTCTTTTAAACTGTTGAAGCATAGTGGAATCCGCTAATTTTTACATAAACCAGAAAACGTTGAAAACAATGCAAAACTTGCTAAAAACTTACTCCATCAACGTTACTTTCAAGGCAAGGCAACTAGCTTCCATCTCTCTTGAACAGTGCACATTCTAAGTTTTTAATCTCAAAAACCAGAAAATAGTCAAAATACATTACAGGGACAATATTCCTCTGTAATGAAAAATCCAGAGAAAGAAGATGATGTTGTGGAACCTACAAGGAGACACAACTTTCAGTACAATGGTAGTGACTTGTACGACTCATTTGAGTTCAAACAGATGACCATACAACTTAACGAGGCCATTGAGAAGTCAAATGCATCTTCACCAGCTTGTCAAGAGATGAAGCACAAACTCAACAAGGCCGTTCGTGGCTCTAGTGCCTCATCACCAGCTTATGTTTTCCACCTAAATTCCCCTTTTTATCGACATCAGTTGAACCGTATCTATAAAAAAAGTAATAAGAAACCAAGAAGAATTTCATGTCCACAAGTTGCAGACAAACAAGCATGTGCAAGTGGAACAAGAGAAAAAGGTTTTGTCACTCGTCTATGGTTGAAGGTTAAAAAAGGTTTGCTATGGAAAAAACATGAAAGTGAAGAAGGGTGAAATTAACCCTGAAAAACATATTGACAAGGTCATCCTGTAAATAGTAAGAGTCAAGAGCTTATTGTAATGTAAAAGGTAAAACCAACACCTCGGGTCGAAAAAGTTGTTGAGAGCAACCAAAATAAGGCAATGTTTACTGATCCAGATACTTCAAACATTCTTTTTAGTTGCAGCTAGTTTACTGTCTGTTCAATAAAATATATAACAGCTTGTACTCTTTTCCTTCAATAAAAGTTGTAAATGTAAAATCATAATACTCTTTCACAAGGGATTCTATAAAACAATGGATATTCCAGATATTGCTGAATAGGTCGAGTAACAGTTACAAATATTGCACATGCTATATGTATTTCAACACTAATCAAACTTAGAAGCTCCTTTGAAAAAAACTGAGAAGCTATACATTTTCATTCTTTCTATTGATGTGTAGTATTCATATTCATAATATACAAGCCTGCTTCAGGAGCAACAGGGACACAACTTTTGAAAAGGAAAATACACTTGGTGTGTAAAACATACTCAAAATAACTTCCTAGGACAGTCTGAGCGCCATTTCATGAAGAAGAGCTCGCTTTTGGGAAGCATTAATTACATTATTGGTTTCAGCATTCTCAAGCACATCAGTGATCATTGCAGCTGCATGACCAAGAGGTTCCTCGGCCGCCCTCTTCAACATGAAGGCCTGAACAGCCACAAAAAATGATTAAAAAAAAAATTGTTCGGACAGTAACAAATATAAGGGCATTAGAAAATCAAAAGCATGGGAAAGCATGAGACAAACTTATATCGTATCACAATAAAATTTTCTTAGCAGCGCCAAGCATTTACTTAGAAGTACAAAGTGTCAAATTCCTGAAGAAAACGAACGCATTCTCATTGCAAAAAACACTAAAATGGACAAATATATACCTGCCAACTCGTGCAGGATTGCAAACATGTTGAAATTCAGTTATATAGTAAGAAAATAGATACAAGGACATTAACATGTAAAGCAGGTGATATGTAACAAATTAGGAGGTTGCACTGCCAGTAATGCACAATGGGGATAAGGAAGTTTTAAAATGATAACCTGGCCATGATGAGCTATGGAAACTGTACAGGGTTCCTGAAACCAAGGTTCTCCATCAATTTGAACAGGAAACTTAGCAAACAATTGTATCTTAATTGACTGTCCTTGCGCGAGTCTTCGAGCTCGAGAAAGCCCAACCTATATTGACAAAGCAACAGACAGGATTTGAGCATCCAGAATTTCATAATTTGAACTCCATAAAGCTTAATCTAGACAAAGAAATTGTGTCTCATGACATGGTCAAAACTCAAGCATGTCATTTTAAAATTGAAGAGAGCTTAAATACTGGAAATATGAAATAAGGTAGAAGTAACAGACCACAGGCTAGATTACAGCTGAGATAGATGAGGTTCTGGATCCTTATAGAACATGATTAAAAAAAAATAATAAGCATTCAAGCTCTAGTTCTTAAATTCATATCATTTTTAAATATAATTCATGTTAAGTTTTTAAAAAAGGTTAGTCAGCTGCATATTTTTAGGCTTAATAGCAGTTTTCGCCCCCTAACTTTCACGAAGTTGCGATTTTGGCCCCCTAAAAAAAAAACTACAAAACCGCCCCTTAAGTTTTGCAACTGTAGCAGTTTTTGCCCCCCAAGGCCAAAAAAAAATATAAAAGAATAACACATAGCACCTCACTTAGGGTGCCACGTCAGCGTAGACCGAGTCAAAATTGGCCTTGGGGGCCAAAACTGCCACATGTGCAAAACTTAGGGGGCGGTTTTGTAGTTTTTTTCTTAGGGGGCCAAAATCGCAACTTTGAAAAAGTTAGGGGGTTAAAACTGCTATTAAGCCTATTTTTTATATCAGTATTAAATCCCAAGTAAGACCCTTTAATTATAATGCGATGTAAATCCTAAAATTGTACATCACTAGAGCGGGGATAGGATTCATTTTTACCTGAAGCTTCCCAAGGTGCCATGTTCCAGATATGCTCACAACTTCAAGTATCTTGTCATGCATAGATTGTGGATCAAAATTATCATAATTTTCATCCTCATTTTGCCACAAGTCTACACCTCCCATGTAGCTTCCAATATTAGCAACAAGCACCCCTTCAGCATCCTGGATGGAATTGAAAACCAAATTGAACAATTCAAGGAATGGTCTAGCTCTAATTTTTGGTGGAGATGGGTTATAATGCATAAGAAATTAAAAAAGAAATTCTAATATAAAAATTTGAGCCCCCAAACTTAATTCTGATTTCCCACATCTGTTCAAAAGACAAACTAAAGCAAATACACCCGCTGAATTGAATGTTAACAAGATAAGATATCCCCTTACATTATCTATTTATCAAAGATCACTATCCTAAACCGCACCCTACTACGGCCACCGTATCATTTTCTTCCCGTGAAACAAATAGGTTATTTATTTTTAAAAGACTCACCTCAGGGACCTCGATTTCAACTCCATCCACCTCAACACGAATCTGCCAAGGGAAATCTTCAAATGTCCTATCCATTATGCTTTTGGCACCTTCTCTTGCGTATAGAACTTTGTTCATAAACTGCATATGTTAAGAATAAATTCAGCGTTGAACCCGAAAGTTCAAATAAATTGAAATCTGAAGATCATGGTATGCATATCAAGATGACTGATGGAACAGTGCAGCAAATATCAATTGTGAAATTGAAGCGTGTACTTCAAGCTTGTGACAAAATTTATGAAGTGCATGCTGAAGTTCTAATCAAATGGGAGGACCTGCAAGATTTGAAAGTTCATGGAAATGGACCGAAAGATTGCAAGAAGAATCACCCACCTCTCAACTTGAAAACAAGGTCAAGGCTTTGCAGGGAATATTGTAAGAACATGTACTGTTGTACCAGTATTATTTGAGGAATAATGCCGTATGTTTACCCAATTTAGGGTGTGCTCCTGTTACTCTTATTCTGTCTAGTGGTCTATTCAAACAGATGAGTGGCGGTTCAATCAGCCATTGTTTTTCTAAGTGGCCACTGCTTGCTTTTATATGTGTTGTTCAATTTACTTCTGGCCTGGATCCAGGAGCTGGTTTGGCCAAGTTTTTCATGGAGGAGGAGATGGTTTGACATAATTCTGGACACCGGTTAAGCCTCTTCTCTTCTCCGTTGCTCCTTATCATGGAAAATGGTTATGAGGTGATCGTGGCTTGAATGCTTTAGGAAGATTATTATATTGGCTTGGATGATTCGCTAGATTAGATATTAAGAGTTGTACTACTACCTTCTAAGTTTTAGTTTTTTGTTTTGACAAAAACTTCATGCTTTTCTATTTGGAGTTGTTAATTTGTTACTTTAGCTTAAGTTGTGAATCCGTTACTCGTTATATGTGTCTTTCTAATGCATTTGCAAAAATAATAAGAGATGATGTGGTCTTATACATCACAAACACACATTTAACAAAATAATAACAAATAATTTTATACCAGTATACCACTCAATCAGCCCAGCTGCTTATTTTAATAAACTTTCCATTTTTTTTTATGAACTTTCAAATTTCTTCAATTGAAGTTGCACTGTATACGATGCACCCCATTGAAGAAGGTACCTTGGTGATTCCCTTACATCGATCATTAGAAAACACTGGTAATCTTATTTTTGTTGGGATCATGTTAGATGCTACCTCAATATGCCAAACAACTAAAAACCTATTTCGTATTAGACATTAAATACCTGGTTATAAAACTTCTCTGGATTTTCCTCCCGCAGATTATGGATGTCCAAAGCAACCTTTGCATCACAACCAATTCCTAATACCAAATACTTGTTATATACAAAACTAGTCATGGTGATGCAAGAGTAGCTATAGCTTGAAAACGAGCAGATAACTTAGTCTAATATCTAATTAATTATTCAAAATAAAGGCTCATAACTGATAAAGAAGAATGACTTATACTGATATAAGCACATTCATGAGAATACAGTCGGAATGGTGCCTGTGTTGAATGCACAAATCTACTTAAGTTAAACCTCGGATTTGGCTCCTCTGTAATGAGAGATGCACTTTAGAGGATAAAGGCATAATCAAAGTGTTTATATTAAAAACAGCTGTTGGATATTAGAATCATCATAGTTTTCTTTTTTTGACAAAACATCACCGTAGTTTGCCATACACATGCATGTATTCCATACTAATTTTAAAAATTCCAAACAATGATTATTGCTTATGCATTTAAAGCATTAAAGGAGCCGAATCCCAAAACCTCATTTCAAATACCCGACAGTCAGAGTAGAAACAGAATTAAAAGGATAAAGATGTAACTAGACTAGGTTAATGCACAAATCAATACAAACAAATAGACCCTTCAATTTGTATCAACCATACTAGGACTCGAACTAGAGTACCAGACCATGACATAAAGCTCTAACGGCGTCTCTCTCATCATCTTTAATCCACCCAACCATATCCACCACCCAAAAGGAACCAGCTCTCAAGTAAAGTTTACAGAACTGACTTACCAAATATTTCAAACCAATATATTTAAATGTAATTCATAGTAACCGTGAGTAAAATGCATTCACATACCAAGATAATTGTTCATAAACTTTGGTGGTTGGAGTTGTTGCTTTCCTTGTGGGTTACTGATTGTTACCTTCCACCGGTCAAGAATAGTAACTGCGGCATGTTCTATATGATGCAGAATTGTGGTAAGACCCCCTTGCCTCTCCACTGGGCCCAAGCCACCTCCCCAAGAGAGAACTCTAGCGAGATCATTTCCAGTACCCGCGGGAAGAATAGCAACTGGGGGAGGGGAATCAAAATTTTGTTTTTCTATTGCATTCAGAACCCAACCAACAGTACCATCTCCGCCACATACAAGAACTCTGAAATGAGGCACCTTTCTAAACAAATAAAGTCCCATCTCTGGTCCCTGTGATGAGCTCAATTCAAACACCTAGGCAAAACAAAGTAATCACATTGTCAAAGAGTATTCACAATAAGTAAGAGGACTGTTTTCTCCATTTTTAGGAGTCTTTCATGTATACCAATAGAAGATAGCAACTATTATAATTTTGTAATGTATGCGTAATTTCATAAAAATAGACGAGTACTTGATGGATAGTTGTGCCATATTAGCCCCAATTCATAAATCTAGTGAGAAATAAAGGCTGCAAGCATCGCAGTGAATAACATTGAAATCAACCAAGAAAACTAAATGATAACCAGATATTGTAATATGTAGCAGAGTAACAAACCTGAACAGGATTTAAAAGAATGTTCATGCGCAGCCTAAGTGAGTCTCCACGCTGGGCACCACTCTTCTTATTTATAAAAACTAACACTGGCCTTGCATCTGGGGGCATACCAGTCAACTCATAATTCTGTCTCACTCCTAACACCTGGGACTCTTCCTTTTGACTTAAAGATGATGAATTGCGTGTGAGACTGGGTTTTCTGTCCATGTTATTATCTACTTCACTATCTTGACGCTGCAACTCTTTATTTGAGCCAACACTATTTATTTCCTCCATTAAATTATGTCCATTAGCAATTTGATGAGAATCTGCAGTGCTTTCTGTGGATATGTCACCAGTGCTCTCACTATTCCCAGATTCAGCCGGTATTTCATTTCCGTGCTTGTACTTTTTGCTCTGGCTCCTAATACTTGCCCGAACTGAAGATGCTATCTCATTTGCACCATGGGTAATTGAGCTAAGAAAACCACCGGACAAGTTCCTGTTCAATTCCTTCACATGCAGAGGAGACAGTATTAATCTTTTAAAAGGGCCCAAATCACATATATCACCCGTTTCATTGGACATTGGACCATGACAATCAACGTGTACCAAACGTTGGCACCACAAGCAATACCATATAGGGGAACCGCTAAGGAAGGTCCCACCACACGGCTCTTCACAGTAACTACAGAAAGTGGTTTCATCAGGCTGGTCAGCTACATCTGTCCAACGAACAGCCCACTGGTGCATGACATGCTCAAATCCAATCATAGAAACACACTTACAGTCCTTGTGTGCACTAGAAGAACAACTTAGATGAGATACTGCACCACAAATACAACACCGGTGGATAAAACTATCTGAAGCTACTATAGGTCCTAGAGTTTGAGACGGTGACATGGACTTAAAGCATACACAACAATTTGAATTCTTTGCACGAGATACAGATTCTAAACCCCAAGTATGAGGGGCCACGGGAACTTTGTGTTTTGCCTTAGGGTTTTTCTTAGATCTAGCTATAGCTTTCATCCAACTTAGATTAATGTTTCTCCTCCATTGAAAAGCCGTATAGGCTATCGTCAAAATTCCAACCAGGGCAGCAACGAAACAAGATATAATGAAAATCCGATCGGTTGGATTCTTTGCATTCCAAGTATGGAGAAACAACTCAAAATCTATGTCGTCGTCCATTCCACGACTATGTAATTCTATCCAACTCACTTGATCGTGAAAAACAAAACCAAGTTAATTTGTGATTGTTCACCAAAATTCATATGTAGGCAATGAAATGGTGTGTAATATATAACTAAGAAAACGTATCGAAGAAGAAAGACATTCCTGATCCCGAAGTTTAGTCCAAAACATGTTCTGTCTAATAAGTTGAAATGTTGAATCCCTGAGAAAGAGTGTGAAACATAAGCATCCAAAATACCTGTACCAAAAACAAAACTAAAATTAAAATAGTAAGAATTTAGTAATCTAGTGTTGCAACTTAAGGCGTTCCTAATTAATCATCATCAATTATTATTGATAATAATGTTTTTTAATTGAAACAGAAAGCTTCATTTTAAAAAAACAGCGGAGAAATGAAAACACCGAGACATCAGTTTACCATAAACCAACATGTTTCCAATCACTAATCGAGCACAAAAAAAAGAGAGAGATATTTGATAAATTATGACATAAATAAAATTAAAAAAAGTAGCTTACAGTAGCGGTTGCGGCAGAGAGATTGAGATGAATAGAAGAAACCCTAGTTATGTTGATCGATCGAGAAAGAGAGTTATAGTTTGGATTGAATGAACGAATAATAAACCGAAACTGCAAAACAAGGGAACGATGCAATGTGGTGTTTCAGCAAATCCCCATAACACAACGTACCTTTTTTTATTCTTTACTTTGATTGATGCTGAATTCAATAGAAAAAGTAGCTTTTCCTTAACAAGGGAGGAAACTATTTATTTATTTATTTATTTTATGAAAATGTAAAACCGAAAGAAAACTATTTTTATTTTTTCCTTAAAAAAAAAATAAACTAGATTTATTTTTGTTTTATTTTTAAGTCAAAATTTCCATCAAAAATTAACGTACAGATTCTTTGAAACAATTCGTTTTAAAAAGAGTTTCTTAATTACTTAATCAATCACTTGATTAGAGGTAAATTTAATTATGATCTAAAAAATACAAAGTGATTTGTTTTTATTAGACATAGAATAAAATATAATTTAGCTGCGTGATTAAAATTTAAAAATAATAATAAAAAGAAAAGGTATAAATTCCCTAAAAAAAAATTCATAAATCATATACTTCCTCGAAATAAAATATAAACAATCACCTGTTTTTGTTTATATTTTATTCTACATGTTCTCAATTTAATTAATTAAAACATTTTAAGAACAAATAGAACTTTTTTGAATTAATTATAGTAAAATGAAATTACATACATATTGTTTTTGCGGAGATTCTTCCAGATTCCATAGAGGTAATGTGACCCACAAGAATCTTTGAGCTCTATAACACCCTTAAATAAAATTTCATTTTTCTTCCTCTCAGCTTCCGCCGGCGTTGAACCTCAGAGATGGAAACCCTAGACTCAGAACCACCGTCTCCTTTAAGAACAATTGATTCCAAACCTCAAATATCTTCTCCAATTCCATCGTCAATGCTCAGGCTATGGAGGCAAGCTGCGCAACGGAATCTGAGGAACCAATGGTCACAATTGACACCTCTCAAGGATAAATGGTCCTCCATTTCTTCCTCCGCAAGATCCTATGCCACTGCTCTCGTCAACTCTCATCTTTCCCAAAGGTATATTCATCCCTTAAGCTAAATTCATACTTGACTGTGTTCCTTTTCCTAATTTATCATGCTTAAGCTTTCGTAATTGATGTATCTAGGTACATGCCTAATATGAAGTTAGGTGTTTTGAGCGATATGCCTGATATAAGAAAGAGATCTTGTTTCAAACTATTCAAGCAGCAGGTATGATATATGGTTGATTTAAGTGTATTGCTTCTCTTTCTACCTGTAGTTTTGCAAATCATGCTCAACACTGTTATTTGAATTTCGGATTGATTTAACTGAAATATTTGCACTTGGCTTTTTAAGCTACGCTGAATATCCCTCCATGACCCCGATTTGTATTTCATAATACATTTCTTTAGGAGAAAAAGAAAGCGGATGCAGCTGAGCTTGTCATGAGTGGCTGCTTTGGATAGGGTCTAGCTAGAGTGGTCATAAGTTTCATTCGTAGTGCCCTGGAAAATAAACATAAGTCTATTGAGAAACTGCAAAGAAACATTTTGTTATGGAGTGCTACTTCTCTGCTGCCCTGTCAACATTATGTTTTTCGCTTTCATTCACCACATTATAATTTCACTTTGTTTCCTGTTTTTCATAGATTTAAGCTGAAAATGGTGATAAAAAGAAAAAAAATCTCGCTTTTTTGTTTAACATTGTAAAAATGTCAAGAACCTTAAGTGAAAACTAAGTAGCTTTTTTGTAATTAAAATTGAAATTAGGAAACAAAATCAACTAACATTTTCTTAAACTGTACAAACTCTTATCGTCCCTCAAGCAGTATTAGTTATATCCTCTAATAAAATCTATTCTTTTGTCAAAAAAAGAATAACCTTAAAATATGTGTCATCATTTTAATATCCAGTTATGTGCTTAATTCACCTGTTCCAGGAGCTACAAAGGAGCCAGTTATTGCAATCTTATAAGGACATGGTATGCACTTGTATCCTTGTGTTATTTCAACTTGAAATGTGTATATATTTGTACTTGCAAAGTAATAATGTAATGAAAATACAAATTTTGGCATGCATAACTACTTAAACTGCTCATTAATCAGAAAAATCACAAGTGTTATAGATGCCATATAATTTTATTTCCATGTTTTCGTCCAAGAAAGATGGAAAAACCCAGACATGTAATGATATTCTGAAACCAGGAACGCTGTTAAAACTATTTGATGAAAATGGAAATTTGCAATTTAACGAGTATTTCTGGAAAATTTAGTTGTCTCATTGACATACGTGTAATTATCAGAGGTGATTGTTTACTGAATGGTACTTGAGTTATAGTATATTAGTGTATTTTCACTGTGACTTTAGGTGGGCGTTGTAAGTAAAATGGTCAATGTTAGCAGATCAATGAAGTGTTATTCCAGAGGATCAAACAATAGTCCATTGTTACAATTTTCCAATTACCCTAAAGACCAAAGTGACTCTGGAGACGGTGGAGGAATTCCGGTATTTGCATTCTTATCAATCTCTTCTCATGGTATGATAACATTCACAATTTAACAATTTTGCGTCAATCATTTATAGATAATAGTAGGTCTATGTTCTTGTAACTAAAGACCGTTGTTAACTTTTTTATACATTTTCAATTTTTTTCAGTTTTATTTATGCATATATTTTCACTTAATGAAGTAATAGTAGCTCTAGCTTGGAATAGAAAAATATTGTTCAACTTTTAATCCATCTGGAAAGGTATTTTTTTTCATTTTAAATATTATATAATTACCAAAAATTTAATTTATAGAGAAGTTTCAGTATACAAAACTAAAACCTTTTCCCACTGGGACAAGTTGTGTTACTGATTGACAGTTTATTTCCAAATCATTCTTAATAGTTCACCGCATAATTTTTTCCTGAGTAAGCAAAGAGAGTACTTGAAAATTTCTCATGTGTTAGAATTTGCATGCCTTGTGCTAAACCTACATTCCTTGTTCGATTTCCAAAACCCGTCTCCACAGCACTTACTTTCAATTTTTGTCTTTTTTAACTTCATAATTAAGACTGTATCATGTGCAAACAACATTGTGACTTTGTTTTACTTCCTCTCCCTCCCCTTAAGTTAGGTAGAAAATTGTTATGTAATCTAAGTTAGACTACATGCTTGTTTCGTCTTTCTGATAGAATTATCATTTTCTAATGTACCATGCATGGTTAAACAATCATTAAAGTTTTGGCTAGCCCAAACTAAGTACAATATGAAACTATTATTGATTCAAGTGTTTTGTAGCTTGCTTTTTATGTTTTTCTTTGAAGTTCCACCATACAAGTCATATCTGAAAAAATATTGAATGGAAACAGACTTTAGTTGTCTTCCTTAAATTGAGTTCCCTGACAATTATTTTCACATAAGTTACTTTAATTTACATGTTTTGAAATTTCAGAGCAATTGGTGGAGGAGCTGGTTCAGATGTTCAGATTGGAACTGTGTTTGAAGGTAAATTGCAATTTTTGCAAGGATTTAATTGATACGCACCAATAGTGTAAATATTTTTTACACCATCAATCAATCATAAGCACTGCATCATTAAATATATTTGACTTCAATTGAAGTTAAATTGCAATTTTTGCAAGGATTTAATTGATTTGTGATTGTTTGACCGTGTAAAAAGTTTTACACCGAGGTGCATTAAAATTAATTTCTGAGATTGTTTTTTTTTCATCTTACGTTGTTTCCTGACTTCTTTTATTATTACTGGGGAACATGATTAAAATGCGCAGCGCCTACTTGTTCTTCAATTTATTTCCACTGGTTATGATGCTTCACAAGTAAACAAGTTGCATTGGTCAGCTCAACTTTATGCCGATGAATTCAAAGATTTGAGAGACTGCAATCTGTTCTGTGAGGTGACTTGTGGACCAGTTCCACCAAGATTGAGGGATGGGAAATCTGACATGGGTGCTTTAAGATTCAACAACCAACCCAACCCAGAGGTTTTACAGGTTTGTATTTCACACTATGTATATTCCCTGCATTCATGGTAAAGTATCTATATTGAGGTTTAAAATTGTAAGGTTGATATGTAGCTATTGATTTGATGCTCCGAAGCGACTGTTATGTGGAAAACTAAATTTACTTTTCATCTCCCAAGTCATAGCTTGACTGCCTTTCATCTGCAAATTGCAAGGACATAGTTTTTTTTTAGTAAAAATGGGAAATTATCCTGGGACATTTTCTCTGGTAAAAAAAAATTGTTGTCGAGAATGTTGGAAAAAGGTTATTTTGGGGATTTGTAGTAAATTCTTACTTTCAAACCCTCCAGTAAATTACTTAGGCCAATTGGACATTGCTTTTTTAAAAAAAAATTAGGTGCATTTTCTTAGGTGTTTTTCGTGCTGCTCTTCGCTTAAGGGCAGTTTTTGTGATAACAAACTTTGAGAAAACTATGAACTTGAGGTAACCATAGACATTTTTAAGTGAAGAACAACAAAAGAACCACATAAGGAAATGCACATAAAATTTTTTTATTTTTTATTATTATACATGTAAATTATAATTTTCTGTCTGTTATGAGATTATCTAATAGCATATTACATTTTATATCGTAGGTTTATCTAACATTGTGGCTTGCAGAGGTGAACATAAACACTTTAAGGTAAAATTGCAATATGATATTACTCTTAATATATATATATGGTCTACAATGCATCTTGTTTCTCACATGTTCCTCCACTCTCTCTTATTCACAGGGTGAATGAAATATTTGCAGTTGTTGGGGAGGAAATGCACGTTAGCATAGGTTAAAAGCATGCTGTTGGAGTCAGATTGAGTGGTTACACCTTCAAAGGCTCTTTTTGGACATTGTCAAGGTCTTATCATATGAAAAATGAATGGCAAGAGAAGTTCATTGCTTTGCTGTTGCAGACTTGCGGTGAAAAGATTGCCAAGTCACGTGGGATTTTTATTTTTTTTTGTCAAGTAGAGTATCGTGGCTAGAAATTCACTTTTTTTAAAGTGAACAAGTAAGGTGTTCGGGGTTCAAACCTCGGCCCCTACATATATTATGCAATGTCCCTACCAATTTTAGTCTGATAACAGTAACAAATTAACAAATCGTAGATATAGGACAACATGGTTCTTCCTACATGGATACATATTACTATATTATGATCAACTCTATTGCAATTATGTGGGTGGTACAAAATTACTTTCTTATTCTGTATCGTTTTCCTGATATGACCTTGAGGACAGATTACTACAAGAAAAATCAGACTTATACCGATCTGATTGGTAACTAGATTCCATGCGATGACTACTTCCTTTGTTAAGTCAGAATTGGCCAATTTTTATTCACTTTATAACATGTGTTTGGCACTAGAGGTGGACAAAGAAACCGGACCCGCCTGCTCGAAAACAAAATAATTTGATTGCATAATCAGTGATATGGGTGGGGGGTTGGTCAGTGGCGGAAAATAATTTTGATTGCATGAACTATGATATATAAAACAATTTTTATTGTAATGTGCATTAAACATAAAGTTGAAAATCAAAACATTAAACAACATATATTAAAATTTTAAAATAATTCTCTACGCATTCCAAAATATTTGAAATTATATAAAATAGAATCAAAACTAATACTTACATTAACCTCTCTTTCAATATAAATTGTCATAATATATTTAGAATTAATGTCTCAATTAACGTATTGTACACTTCTCAAATTAATGAAATATCTACATTTGATGAGATCCAAAAGTATATTTGTTCTTAAAGTAAACAATTCACAAAGCATACACATGGAGGTGAAGACAATTAGATGGACTAGCTTGAAATTTGTATTTAAATTTAGTGGTATATTTATACTTACACATATAAAAAAAAATTAGGGGTCCCCATGAGCATAGCTCTGTTGGCAGGGACATGCATTATTATATGCAGGGGCCAGGGTTCGAACCCCGGACATCCCACTTATTCACCTTGAAAAAGGTGAATTCTAGACACTAGGCTACCTGACAAAAAAAAAATAGGGGGTGGGTCGTGGCCCAAGTGGTGCTCCGCCACTGGGGTTGGTCGGTCATCGGTTTGTATGAGATGAAATATCGGTTTTGAGCGGTTGTAGTCAGGCACTTACGGATTGGAAAATATTCATGATTACTGCTCTCCATCCATCACAAATCACTCGCACCCTGCAGCCTTGCCCGAAATACCCTTGCGTTAGTTAACTAACGTTGCGTAAGTTAACTCACGCACAGTCTGTGCATAAGACCAGATAAGGCCGAAACCTCTATTTTCCCTAATTTTTCAATCTTTCTATCATACATTCATTCAAGCATACATTTTTCATCATTTATTCGAGCATTCATTCAATCAAGCATTAACTCATAAGTATATTACGAAGAAAAAAAAACAGAATAAAACAACAGATTAAAATAACGAATAATGTCATAAAAACGCTAAAAAGCGTAAGTGTAATAGGTTTACAACTGAATCCAACAAAATGTCATAAAAAAAACTACACAAGTCATATTGGTGCATCTCGTGGACTCCTACTCCTCCTCCGCGGAGCCGGCATCTGCTCCAGCATGCTCCACTCAGATTGTATGCCCTGCATCAAGTGCATAACCTCCTCTGGATTACGAAACACATCAGGATGCCCTATTGCACCGTCCACTCTGACCCTGATGTTGTTGATGATCTGGTATGGGTCGAGAGGATGTCTGGTCCACTACTGCTCAACAATAACCTCCTCATAAGGAGGGACAGGGCGAGGAGGGGCATCAGCTGCGTAGTCAGGAATGGCCGTAGGGGGTTCACAATAGGATGCGATACTCTAACGAACCATCTCATGTACCCCCTAGTATGAGCCCACGGCTGGTTATCCGGAACCGGATGACCCCTCTGCTGATGGCTGAGGACATGTAGAGCAAACTCCGTGAAGGTCTGGGCCACGTCATCTGTCGCAAGAGCCTCAATGTCTGTAGGAGGCCTGGGCCGTGTCTAGACATACCCGTACTGCCTAAGAACCCGCTCTGGCAAGTGATGGACCATCATGTCGTTGCCGGCCATGATCCATCCGGAGTACCAGCATATGTCCTAAAAGGGCGTGATGTGTCGTCGTCTCTCGTACGGCCTCCAGGTGACATGAGAATGGTCCAATGAATCAATGGCAGCTCGGTAGTGTCCAGGATTAGAAAAGCCCCTGGGAGGTTTCCATTGACTCACAAGCGGGGCAACAGTAGGGTCGTAGGCATCATCTTCAATCCTTGGAATGATGTTCGTGAAGTGTGCCAAAGTCCATCCCTGCAAACACAAAGAAATAAATTTATATCAGCACAAGTATTATACAAACAACTATACATTTACGATCCAATATGTAAAAAAGAATAAAAACAAATATTACCACAAGCAAGGTCATGTAACCACCACAGGAGGCCACAGATGAGTCCAAGGTAAGAGATAGCTACTCATATAGGAAGGCAAGTCTCATCCCACCCCATGACCAGTTGTCCAACTCGTCCATATCTTGCATCGCAAGCAGCCACATCAGATTAATGTGTTTTTGTTCTTGCCGGAAAAAATGATCCAGCCAAGCAAGAGCAACAAAAATGCCTTAATGCAGGTCAGCCTAACTTGAGCTCGCTCGTCTTGCTCCTCCTGTGTGTCACGCACAAGCAGCTGATTGCACCTATTCAAGAGCTCCTCGTAGCACCTCTTCAGTACACCAAAACTGACGTGAGCATCACCCTGTTTTGTCATCTCCTTAGTGGCAACCTCCGCTGTAAAAAGTAGGTCCACCTGCATTATCTCTTGCCCCTCCTCACGGGTTAAGTCTCTATCAGGAAGGAGCCTCCCAGTGATGGGGATGCCTAGGAGACACACCACATCATCTAGTGTGATGTTCATCTACCCAACAGGTAGATGGAAGTTGCTGGTCTCCTCATGCCATCTCTCTGACATCGCACAAACGAACCCGTGAGAGATGTTCTCGTACCTGCTAGTCAGGAGGGGAGTAAGATCGGGCATATTCACTTCATCCCAAAACCATTGATTTTGTTCACACAACTGAGGGATTGTCAGGTTTTTAAGGCTCAACTTCTTCCCATGCGAAATACCTTTCACCCTATGTTTTTTTCGAAACTGAAATACAAAAACAACAAACAACATCGTTAAATAAATAATAAGTAAAATAAACATTAAATATATTCTAACATTAAATAAGTAAAATAAAAATTAGAATAAGTTGTATAAATAGTAAAAGAAATAAAATAAACATTAAAATATACTTACATCGGCATCGACCCAAATCCTGCATGCCGCATGTCCACCAAAGTGAGGTAAAAGTGTGAGCTCAGAAGGCCCCTCTGCATAGCCGTCTGGTCCGGCCTCGTACACCACCCTCGGCACCCCCTGAAAATGACCCCCACCATCATGCTGCTGTGGCTGCTCAATATCATCATGCTGTTAAGCCTTCTCAATATCATGTTGCTCCTGCTCAAGAACAGACTGCTCATGATGATCCTCATACTGATGCTGGTGATACGCATCAAACTAATACTGGTGAGGCTGAGGCTCCTCAAAATGATACGCCTGATCCTGCGCCTGCTCATACACCTGATAATCCTGCTGATACTGTGTCAGGTCCACCGTCTGGGATGGACCCGTCTGTGACGTTGATCCCCCAGCAGCATCAATGCTACCAAGTCTTGTTCCCCCACCTCTCCCTCGACCAGCCATAGGAGGGAGTAATGCTTGTTTCTCCCTCCGAAAGTTACCAGTAGGGGCAAGCCTCCCTGCCCTAAATCTGTCACTCCTATCCTGAGGCGGCTCAGGCGGTCTCTGAGACGTATTCCTCCGAGACATATATGCACAACATTTCCAACAATTGAACAACAACACTTATAATCAACAACAATTCAATCTGTAAACTACAATTCAATCCGTAAACCATCACATTGTCCTGAAACTAACTATAATCAGCATTAACAAACATATTTCTAACTAATTTCATCATTAACAATCCAAAAAACAAAACAAAAATATCATTGAGACATTTTATCAAACACATAGAGTGCAATTTTCAAACAAGTAAGAAATCTAACAATTTCTAACTCAAAAACTACCACATTGTACCCTAAACAACATATAAAATACAATTCCTAACTTAATTCATCTTTAACAATCATCAAAACTAACATGCAAGCCAAATTTCTAAAAACCTAAAAATATCTAATTTCTTCAAAAAAATCACAAAAATTGAACAAAAATTAAGCAATGATGTAGAATAAGTAACACTTACTTGTTCAATTGCGTGATTTGATGATGATTTGCTTGAGTTTGGTGAAATTCGCACTTGGAGGGGGAAAAATCGTATTTGAGAAGTTTGAAAATATGAGAGTTTTGGTTCTGTTTTGCTGTATAAACACTTAAGTTACGTTGTGTGACTTAACTATCGTGGCGTGACTTAAGTGGCGCAACATCATAATGTGCGTTAGTTAAGTCACGCAGCGTGACTTAACTAACACAGAGACATTATTGTCCAATCAGCTGGGTGGAAGCGAAACGTGCAGGGCGAAGAGTAGTTATCAATATTCATTGTATGCTATTCGATCCCCTGTAGTTTGACTTTACCTTGCGTATTAAATTAAATAATAACATAATAGTATCTTCCTTAAAAAATAAAAAATAAAAACATAATGGTATCAAGTGAAAACTTGTGGTTTATTGGATGATGAGATAAAGTTGGTACTTGGTATAATGTGTCTCTAAAAAAGAAAATATAGATGTAGCCTATGGGCGGGCAGTAGGACAGAGCCACAAAGCAATTTAACCTTTGAAGTAAGGATAGGGGAGTGCTTATGTCTAAAGATACTTGTGGAAAGGTATGCTAAAAATATATACTATATTATACTTCACGAATACGTAATACGTATAGTTATGTATCTTAGAAAATATAAAGAGTATAAAAAAGGTGAGATAAGATTGTGATAATTTGATAAAGCTAAAACATGATTCAGTTTAAGATGATAATATACTTCTTTGAAAAGAAGTATATTGGAGAAAAGAGACTTTTTTGAATGGGCAAGAAAAGAGATTTAATCAGTCAACAATTAACAATACTTATTTTACGTTTAATGATGTCTTTGTCATGTTCTAACATACAAGTATAATTTTTTACAAATTTTAATATTTATAATTATATATTAATGAAGAACGATCAATGGTGATTACATTCATATATTTTATATGCATATAAGTTGTTTTATAAAAAAATTGTTAACGTATTGTAATTTTTTTGCAAATTGTAATATTTATAATTATATATTAATGAAGAATGATCAATGGATATTACATTTCATGTATTTTACATGTATATAAGTTTTATAAAAAAAAATTAAAAAATTGATAATGATTTTACACGCATATAGGTTTTATAAAAAAATTAAAAAATTGTTAACGTATTGTAATGTGGTGGCGTCTAGGGTGAACCATCAACTAAATGGTCCACCGGTGAACCACTTTTATTTACCGTTAGATTAATTTTAAAGGTTTGGATGAGTTAGAGAAAAAAAATGAGAACACATATGTATTTCCTCATGCAATCCCTACCCTATCCCCTCTCTCCCCACTCATCTCTCTCGCACATCGTTCTACTTATGATGTCATTGTCCTCTAGCAGATTTCCATCCACCCACCGCCCCACTGTCTCATCTACACCCATATCAGAATTCCTTAAGACACTTCATTTTGGCACTCAAAACCATTAATTCCATGTGCAAGTATTTCATGAAACAGAGATTTTGCACAATATAAACCTTCTTGTCAATAAAATGATTCACTTGTTGTTAAATCTCAAAAGAGAAATATATATTTTTTAAAGAACAAAGATTTTTTAAACCTAACATATTAAACCTCATTGTTCCTTCAATTATCATCCAGTACATCTT
>Ga0228711_1001767_pt1 | contig 32426 bp, 21 predicted proteins | sample MedpolnodulmetaG_2_FD_177996 | JGI IMG/M metagenome (GOLD analysis project Ga0228711, IMG submission 177996) | Root nodule microbial communities from Medicago polymorpha collected in Santa Monica, California, United States - brown nodules | ecosystem: Host-associated > Plants > Roots > Nodule... | reverse complement strand
TTTTATTTTGGATATATGACTAATTTGTAACTGAAACTATTTTGGGATTGTAAGGCTGTTTTGTGGTCGTATTAGTACTCAATTAGGGATGTTAAACTTATGACATGTTTAATAGGCATGCTTTTGCTACCTCCTTGGTGTTGTGGTGCTGTAAAACTTATGTTAGACACCCATTTTGATTATGAAGATTAATTAGTTTTACTTTAAAATGCTTCTTGACTTGAAAAATTTACAAGGTTATGTTGATAATAAGTGTCAATGTCAATTACAGGTTATAACAACAAATTTAAAACATTTTCACGTTATGTTGAAAACTCACGCCAATTTATAGGTTCAGTTAAATTTTTGTGAACCACATAGGACATGTCAAAATTTTGTATATCCATACCAAAAAGGTCATAATTTAGAGTGAAAAAAAACTCATTTAAGTAATAAAAGCTCATTGTTTAGAAGAAGAAAAAATCAATTATATTAAAACGAAAAAATCTAAATAAAAATTAAAACTGATGTGGCACTAAAAAATAAAAAAAATCTGATGTGTCGTGCTTTGCTGGCACTGCCACGTGGCAATCCATTAGTCAACAGTTAGTTGACCTAACTTTAGGGACAAAAACCAAAACGGAAAATTAAGCAGGGACGATAATATGTGATTTTATTTTATAGGAACGAAAATCAAAATTCGTTAATTTTATAGGGACGAAAAACTTATTTAACCCTATATTATATTGTGAATGGAAATGAAACGTTCTCCCCCATTCACTCATATGACAAACATATCAAGTGTTTCATGTAACTAGTTAGTCTATATATTCCAAGTCACTTATTTTGACTTCAGCATAATTGTAACGCTTAATGTCGATTTATTTTTAATGGTTTGGCTTATGTATCAAGAAAAATACTATCCGTGTAGAATTGTTTGTGAAGTTTAACCTCATGCAGTAAGTCTCACAGGTTGCTATTACAACGATGTAAGTCTCTATCTACTCCATTTATGATGCTAACGAGTACATGTTATGAAGTATAAGCTATAAACAATCATTTTTATAAAAATTTTGATTTTGATTAAAATTATATTTATAAATTTGTTTATCGGTGTTTTTGGTAAACAACATGACTAGTTTTGATTATTACAAGCATGATTAAACCAGAAATCCTATGATATGTTGTGCAATCTTTTTCAGAAAATACATGAACGTTCATCATATTCATATGTTGCTTTATGAACAAGACGAATAAAACGGTTTTTTCTTTATATGAAAGTAACGTCTTTCAACAGAAAGAAGTAAAGAAAAAATGCAAGTAAAAAGACTTAAAAGCTTAAACGCAGAAACTTAAAAAATGTAAATTGCATTGTATTTAAATGTAAAGGTGGTTCGACAAATCAAGTTACATACATTCTATATGACTCTTTTCTCTGGACACCGGTATTTTAAGTGCTAGAATTCTATAAATGATTTGCGACATGTTTTCCTATGAAAAACTATTATTTATACATCGAAGAATTAACTGCCAAAACTAAACTACTAAGCACCGCACTTCCTCGGCCATAAATTGCTTGTCTCCCACGTCCTAGACGTTTGAAGCCAACCTCTTTACTAAGTTAATTGCATGTCGAATCGTGGCTTCTGTCGAATGATCTCATTATCTGCCGAACTCAGCAATTCCAATCATGGGCTTAAAGAATTTTGCAGCTTTGAACCTCCTTTTACCTGTCAAATGTACATAAGATAAAATACGGTCCAACAAGACTCTTCGTACTTTCATATTTTAAGAAACTATAATTGTTTTTTCCAATGACATAAACAATGTAGCATTCTTATATGCAAATTTGATTAAAGATATATAATTGGAAGTGAAAAATCGCTCCAAGACCATGTATTTTCTTTATATATACTAGTAATCACACGAGCACTACGTACCATGTATTTCCTTTATTGTGCTAATACGTATAAATTACAATAATTTTTATGAAAATTTGATTTTAATTAAACTTATAAGTATAGTTTTTTGAATGATAAATTATTTTAGTGACACCAACATTCAACAATGTAATAAATATAATATAATATAATTTTTTATCTTTTTGAATGACATCAAGTATATAATTGGAAGTGAAGAATACAGTCCAAAACCATATATTCTCTTCATATACAGTAATATTATATAATGTTTTTGGACAATTCTCATTCTCTCATACCCTTATTCTATTTTTACTCTTTCTCCCCCCTTTCTCTTTATTATTTTTGTCCAATAAAAATAGAGAAAAAGAAGATTATCTCAAAATTATCATAAAATAGTTGTACAAATAAGGTCCAGTGTTACAAAGATACCCCGAGAACCAATAACCTGTTTGTATAGTTCATCAATATTTTTGCTTATCTTAGCACCAATCTCTAGTGGAGAGATAATAAGATTGCAATTTGACATATTGAACCTTTTTAATATATATTCAACATATTTCTTCTGATGCATAATAATACCTTCATCTATGTGGTGAATTCCATTCCTAAGAAATAGGATAGCCTCCCAAGATCAGACATTTCAAACTCTCTCATCATACACTTCTTAAACTTTATCATTTCATTCTCATTAGTACCGGTTACTAAGAGAACATTAATATACAAGCACATAATTATATTATCATCATTAGAGTGTTTCACATACACTCCATGTTCAGGTGTGCATCTTGTGGAGTTTAATTGAATCAGGAAGGTGTCAATTCTCTTATTCCATGTTCTAGGAGCTTGCTTTAATCCATACAAAGCCTTTTCCATCTTATACTTCCTCAAGGGTACACCTTATATATCTTTTCATGCTTTTTCAAATCTTGGAAGCTGCTTTAAATATACTTCCTCTTCTAATGGACCATTTAGAAAATCTGACTTCACACCATGTTGATACATAGGCCAATTGCTATATGCTGCTACCAGTCTTATAGTTTCAGTTTTTACCACTGGTGCAAAAATTTCATTGAAATCTATATGAGGCCTTTTTAGGAAACCTTTTGCTACTAGCCTTGCTTTTCTTAGCAATCTCATCATTTGGCTTCAACTTCAATTTATACACCCACTTTACATCAATGGATTTTTCACTGAGTGGTTAATAAACAAGTTCCAATGTCTTGTTCTTCTCAATAACTTCTAGCTCATCATGCATTGCAGCTAACCATTCAGGATCACTTAGTGCTTGCTTGAAATCAATAGGCTCAGTCTCAGCAATCATTGCTTCTTCAAGAAGCTCACCTTCTTCATTGATTGCAGTATCAGGAAATACTTCATGATCATTCAATCTAAAAAATTGTTGTCTAACCCTGCTTGATCTTCTGATAGCTTGATTAATGTTTGTATTCTCTTCATTTTTGGTTGGCTCTTCTTCTAATATGAGAGATGCATGATCTTCGATATTGTTTTCATGTAGCACTTTATTACTTAATGAGCCTTGTTTCCATCTCCACTCTTTACTTTCATCTCTCACTATATCTCTGCTTATCACCACCTTCTTTCTCCCAGGATCATACAATTTTTATGCTCATGTTGGATGATAACCTATCAAAATCATGCACTGGCTCTCGTCATCGAATTTTACTCTGTTTCAATCGGATGCATGCCTGAAACATAATGAGCCAAAAATTCTAAAATGCTCCACACTTGGTTTGCTTCCAGTCTAAGCTTTGTGTGGTGTAACATTCTGCATCTTCTTAGTTGGACTTCTATTTAGAATATACAGTGCATTTGAGACGGTTTCTCCCTAAGACCCATGTCCCACATCGGATAGATAAGACTCTTGATAAAAGTTTATATAGAGGAGGCAATCCTTGACTTATGAATTGGTTTTTAAGGATGAGTTAGGCCTCCAATTTCATTACCCGAGAAATGCTAGGGTCACACCTTCTAACACATCACTGTAAAACAATCATTCGCTCTTTTTAATCAATTACCTATTAACTGGTACTCTACTCTATGTTACCTATGCTAACCCACCAAATTACTCCATGATACTCGACCCTCCTTCCTCAATCTCATCCATCTTTTTCTTCAACACAACACTCTAATTTAATCATCCTTCCAACCAATACTACTACTTTTTCCCTGTCATTTTGATTCATAACTAGCATCGATTTCATGATTGGAGACCATATCTGAGTCCTTTGTGAGATTTTCAATTTTCATGGTTCAATTTTGTGCAACAATTAGTCTGACAATTCGCCACCTTCTCCTTATTTTGCATGTTGTTTTTCAATCATGAAACCCAAATTTCAAAGTAAATTGTATTGTCAGAGCAAGGCCAGTGATATGGTGACTTATTGGATGTTTGGTGACGGAGGTTGAAGAAATTGCAGCGGGATCACCGACGTTATTGAATGTTTGGTGACAGAGGTTGAAGAATGGTGCGACTTGTTGTTTGTGAGAGAGAGAGAGAGAAAAGGGGTGCGGGTGTTGTAATTTACAATCCAATTGATCCGGTTGCCAGTTAAAGGGTTTAATGAAAATAATAATGTGACATTGTGTTAGAGGGTGTGACCAAAGGCGCGTGTTTAAACGAGTGACGGTAGCATTGCTCAAATGTAATATCATCCCATAGATTTTGCTTCGCCTTCAGTGGTAAATCATGCTTGACAGGATTTCTTGCCTGTTTTGATTCATAGCATTCCCTGCACACTTTCTTAGGTGCTTTGATTTGTGGAAGTCCATACACAATTTCTTTTGCATTCATCATGCTCAAACTTTTGAAGTTTAGATGCCCATATCTGATGCCATATCCATTTTTCACTCAAAATTGTAGCTGTTTTCAATTTCTCTTTTGAAGGTTCTATTTTTGGATAGAGGTGCCTTTAGAATCAATCTTCCAGTTTCATGAAACACCTTTAGCTCCTTATCTCCCATCTTCAATGAGTAATTTATGTCAATCAGTCATCCAAGACTTATCAAATTACTCTTCATTCTTCGAACAAACAACACATCACTTGTTACAGATTCATATCATTCTTTTCTCTTTACTAGAACATTACCATACCTTGTGACACAACTTCACTTATCTGCAAACTTGATTTTCCTCTTCCCTGATTCATCAAGTTTTGAGAACCACTCTTTATTCCTTGTCATATGGTTTGAACAACTTGTATCTAAGTACCATGGTTTTGATTTCTCGCCTTCAATATCTGTGATTGCAATAAACAAGACATCCTCTGAATCTGTTTTTGCATGAGCAAATTGAACTTCATCACTGTCATCTTTGGACATCTTCTTTGCATAGCACTCATCTGCAAAGTGTCCAAACCTTTGACAGTTATAGCACTGCAATCCTTTCTTGTTGAATTTCTTCTTATCCAACCTGTTACGATTTGCACCTTTCTTGCTCGTTCCTTCACTAAAATCTTTATTCTCTATATACCATTTTCCTTTCTGATTTTTCCACTTTCCTTTTGCTTTACTGTTCATATCTTCATCAAGATTCACTTTCTTCGACATTTGAGTTTGAACTTCTTTGCTTGATCTTCATCTCATGCGTCTCTAATGATCCTTGTAATTCTTCAATCTTCATATGTGAGAGATCCTTTGCATCTTCTATTGCAATCACAAAGTACAATACTTGAAGTTTCACTTTCTTTAACTTGTCATCACCACCATGTGTTCTTGAGAGTATCCCAAGCACCTTTTGCAGATTCTTGATCAATTATCTTTTCAAAGATATTAGGATCAACACATTGATGAATTAGGAACAAGCCCTTTGCATCTTTGTTCTTCTGTTCACGATTTGCAATTCTATGTGAATTTTTTGTGTTCTCTTGCAGACTAGGGACACCATCATTCACGATTTCAATCACATACTGAAATCTAAATATAACCTTCACATGCAAACACCACCTATCATAGTTCTGCCCCTTGAAAATTGAAAGATTCGCTAGAAATTGGACATTGTTTGAATGCTATGCGCCACCATTGTTGAAGTTTGTATCCTCAAGAAACGAATCAGATGCTACTGATACCAATTTGTTGGAACAAGTTCTTATATTGAAGGAAGAAAGCATAAGAAGGATTAGGAGAAAGAGAGAGAATTACACTATATTGAAAGAATAAAAAAACTTTTATTCAATCTCACTTGTTATAAATTACAATCATTTAGCTTGCTTATATAATAAGTATCACACCTACCAAATCTTAACTAACATGTTCCTTGATAACCAAGTAACAGTTAGAAAACTAACTCTACTGACAGTTAACTAACTCCACGTGTCAGTTAACTAACCAATCACTAACCAACATTGAATTACACTATAATAGTAACTTGGGATTTGTTTGGGAGTTTAGAGAGGAGGGGAAGTGGGGGCTTTGGGGGGTGAGAAATACAGGGGAAAATGGAGAAATCTTTCACATTTTTTTAAAGAGTATTAGAGAATGATAAACTAATGCTTATGATTCATATATTTTTAATATTAATATTATAACAACATGGATTAAGTTTGAAGAATTCATATAAATCATCCAAAACCCTCCTCCACTACAACTTTTTAATTCCCCAAATGAGGAGGGTTTTGTATTATGAAGAAAAATTAACCCCACAAAGCCCTCCCCTCCCAATGTCCTCTATTTCTTTCACTTGCTCCTTCCTTTTTTCCAAAACTCTCCCCTCCTTTCCTCTCCAAACTCACAAACAAAGTCTTGGGGTATGATATGATCTCCAACTTTCACCTCTAAGATATAACTACTTCGCCTTTTGCTGAAATCACATTCGATATTATTTGTCTTCTAGTTAGGATGAAGCCATATGCTTCTAAAACTTGTATTTTTATCAAATATACATGACTAACATCCAATCATTTAAATCATGTTAGTATATTTTAGTAGTAGTAGTAGTAGATAATTGGGAAGTAAAAGACTTAAGGCCTAACCCAAAGCCCCTCCAATCCAATTGAGAAGCTACAGGGACTTAAATTGACTTTCGGATCAATAACTTGTAAAAGAAAATTGTTGTTTACACTAAATGATATGTTATCACACGCATGGAAATGACCAAAATACTTATACAGTAGTTAACTACCGTTCGCTCCAAAAAAGAAAATTAAGCACTAAACTGTAGTTAACTACAGTTAGGGGTATTGAATGTCATTTAAATGTGTTTTTTAGCAACTATTGAAGTGGGAAAAGTAATCTTCCTTGTAAAAAACTTTCAAAGCACAAGACCTTCCAAGTGACTTTGGGATTTTAAGGCCCATCCATTTATCACCTCTCTATTGTACCCAACAAAATGTGCTCGCTCCCAACTGAAAATACCAAAATGTCCATGCACATGTTAAGTCACATTGAGTGACTTAACACACACTAGTTATAACTCTGCGTGACTTAAGTCACACACCTCTAGCCGGTGGCGTGAGTTACCTCACGCTACTATGATCGATGGTCTGAGCTCAAGAACACGTTTTTTGGACGGTGGTCAGTTATTTAACCTTGATTTTACACCATTTTTATATGTTTTTTTTACTGCATTTAGTGCATGTAAAACCCATGATACCATTCCCCACTATAAATACCCCTTCAACCTTCACCATCTCCTCACACCATCATCTCACATTCTCTCTTCCTCACTCTCTCCCCCTATAAGTCTCCTTTTTTATAGTCTGTCTTTTTGCCTTTTTGGGGTAAAAAGAGGTCAATCGACTTGGGGTAAAAAGATGTCAACCATTGGGGCAAAACTAAATATGTTTCTTTTTACCCCAAAAACTTTTTACCATGGATAAAAAGAATTTTCTTGGGGTATAAAAAGAACCAGATTTAGATTTACCCCAAGGGTTGGTGTTTTTCAACCCCACGAAGATTGGACTCTTCTTACCCCCAAGGTTTGTCTCTTTTTATCCCAAGGTTGGTCTCTTTTTACCCCAATAATGCAGATTTAGTAAATTCGAATAAAAGTATCAATTATATTAATAAAATGAGACTTTATATGTATTATTTTTGTTCCTTTCTTTTTATTTATATTTGCATTTATTTTATTATTTTGACATCTAAATAATACTCCCTCCGGTCCTATTTATAAGAAAAAATTGACTTTTAAGATTCATTAAGTAATTGATGTATCTTGTCTAGAATATAGACCAAATACATCATTTATACCATGAACCAAAAAAGTCAAATGTTTCTTATAAATATGACCGAAGGAAGTATAATGTCTTTGAATAAAGTTGTGTATTGGTCCTCGTGAGCTTAGCTCAGTTGGTATGGACAATGCATAATATATGCAAGGTCCGGGGTTCGAACCCCGGCCACCACAAAAAAAAGTTGTGTATTGAATAAATTCGATAAAATTTGCGTATTAAATAAATTCGAATAAAGTAGCGTATTTAATAAATTCGAATAAAGTTGCGTATTGAATAAGTTTGATAAAATTTGCGTATTAAATAAATTCAAATAAAGTTGTGTATTTAATAAATTTGATAAATTTGCGTATTAAATAAATTTGAATAAAGTAGCGTATTTAATAAATTCGGATAAAGTTGTGTATTTAATAAATTCGAATAAAGTTGCGTATTGAATAAATTCGATAAAATTTGGGTATTAAATGAATTCAAAATCAATTCAAAAAATACAAAATTGTATTTAGTTTTAATTTCGTCTACGTTACATTACATTCCTCCTAAATATGTGGTATCATTACATTACATTCAGGTAGAGATTTGCAACTTTCGTTGAAAAATCAAAAGAATGAACAGAACACAACACATGGATTTGGGTGATTTGAGAGAGATTTTAGGATTTTAGATGGGAAACGAGGTTCTGCCAGTTCTTAAAACAGCATGCAGCGTGAGTTAAGGAACGCAAATTTAACGTGCAGGGGCATTTTTGTCTTTTCAGTTAGGAATGAGTAAAATGAGTTGGGTAAAGAGCAGAATTCTTGTAGTAGTACATTCTTCTCCTCTCCCTCTCCTACAAAACACCATTTTAAAAAAATCACTCTGCAATGCTTCATTCTCGCCTCACGTGCTTTCTTCCTCTTTGAAACCTGCATTCTTCTCAGAGCTAGGTATACTGCAGTGTTTGGTTTTCTCTTTCTTTATTTCTTTCTTTCTTCATGCTAGATTTTTCCTTTCTTCTTCATTTTTTCTATTCTAGTCTTAAAGCTACGAGCATCTGTATTCTCAAGTGTTTAACACATTTACAAAGCATTTATCCTAACTAATTTGAATTTTAAAGGTTGATAAAGTTTAAATCTTTTTTTTTTTTTAAAAAAGTTTTGATCCTTTTATTTTTTTAAGAAAGTTTCGATCTTTTATGAGTTTAAATAAATATGAGTTTCAATCCTTTATCCTTTTTACTTATGCAAGTTTCAATCTTTATTTTTCTTATTCTAAAGGTTTAAAAAGTTTTTTTGTTTTTGTTTTGTGATACTTTGTATATTTTTTTATGCGATGTGGTTAAATTTTTAGTATTGTTCTGTTTGAGTTTCTTTATTTGTATAGAATGGAAGATGTGAAATTTCAAGAACAACATTTGTAGCTCAGTCTTTCACAATCTTATTCTTGTTTTCACTGTCAAATGCAATACTTCAGATAATATAGTGTGTGTGAGTTGTGATAATATAATATAATATAATATAAAAAGTAAAACTTTGTATCAATGCTTTTTTCTGCTAAATGTTTTTTTTTTTAAAATGACTTATCTAAGTTGGAACTTCTTTTTGTTGTATTGCGAGGTTTTAGATTGGACCTATGGAGGAGGAATCCTTTGAAGATTGGAGAGACAGTGAATACCTAACCCCTGTTAGATCACAGGGATATGGAGGTATTTTTCTTGATCTCTAAACTTTTGTCTACCTGTGACTGTTATTATGGTTTAAAATAGTTAAGTTTACATATGTTGTAAAACTTTCAGAGTGCTGTTTTGCCTGCGCCGTTGTTGAAGTTTTGCACCACAAACATACAAAGAAAAGGACCGGGGCCGTACAAAAGGTAATCTTGTCACCACAAGACTTATGGAACAATTTAGAGAGTGTCCACAAAGAAAAAGATGATAAGGGAGGGTGTAGCATTTTCAAAACTTTAAGCTGGATCAATGAGAATGGCTGTGTTTTAGAATCAGATTGTCCCTATAAAGGAGTGCTTGAACCACCCATACCTCTTGCTGAGCGTCAGGTGTACACTATTTTCTTACTTTTTATTTTTATTTTTATTTAAATCTTTTGCTCAGTAGTATTTTAATCTTTGAGAAATTATTTTTATGTGGTGACAAGATTTTGCACACTGTTAAGAAACACATCAAAAAAAAAAAAAAAAAGTAGAAGTAAAAAGTAAATGTTTTTTTTTTCGGTTCTGCTCCAAGGTTTTAGGTGTGCGTGACTGTTGATGTTTTGGTGGAGGTGTGGCAACAATGTTGGACAGTTTTGGATTTGTTTTTGGTGCACTTTTTATGAGGCAGGGATATGCATTTTTAGTTTCTAAGGGACCAACTGTTATGCTTTCTAACAGATTGCCTTTTTTCTCTTTTGTCTATCCCAGCATCATAATTGTGCTGATTTTGTGCTGCCAGTTTATTTATTAGGGGTAGACCATTGGTGTTGTTTCCTTTTTTCGTTGGTTTAATTTCTATGGGTGTTCCGCGTATATACGGCACCTCGTTTATATTTTTGTTTTGTTTTTTCCGCGGGTCTTATGTACCGTACCTTACATAAACTTGTTGAGAATAATATTTGTTGATTAAAAAAAACATTTATTTTTAAAATAATTAAATAATGTGTATTTTATTTGAAGTTGTGTCTACCAAAATATCTCTTTTAATTGGATTCATAACATTGTAGGTTAAAATGAGAATCGAGACTATCGCACCGGTATCACTTGAGAAGATGGAGAGCTATGTCAAGTATAAGGGACCTGTCATGGTAGAGATCGACTGGACTGAAGAGTTGGAGAACATAAATGGGGTAAAATATATACCATATATTTTTTTCAATGAAAACTTAACATTAACATTTAATTTAATCTTTGTTAATTGTAATTGCAGGACATGATATACTCTGGACCGGTTAATGAAGAAGCATTTGGGATGGCATCAACACATGCGGTGCTAGTAATATAGGCTTTGGCACTCAAATTAGTGAAGATGGAGGGGCACCTATCCACTATTGGATCATTCAAAATTCACAGTGATAAGTGGGGACATAATGGGTTTGCAAGAGTTAATCGTGCGTTAATCCACAATCGGTACCTCAAGGGGGTTTGGCACCTGAAGGTATTGCATATGAACGTCCAGGTGTAAATGGAGCACCGTACGAAAAATTGTGATATGATTTGGGTTGCTTTCTCATTCCAAGAGTTACATGGTTCCATACCATTTTATTCACATGATGTGGTTGTGGTTTTCATGGATTATGACTTAACAGGGTTGCAGTAGTAGTTTTTTACTAAATTCACACTACTGTTGTTAGATTTATGTCCGCTAAACTATTATTGCTTATAAGTATTTAATGCTTTAGTTTAATTTCTTTATTTACTACTAAGTCTTTATTAAGAGAAAAGACGATAAGTGAATGCTTGTTAGAATCTGGGAGTCATTCTATATATGTATGACAAAGAGAAAGGTATAGAAAGAAGCATGGGCAAATTGATAAATTTCCCCATTTTAGACCAATTTTCTCTTGTTATCAACTTTACTCCCTGTTTTTTTTATTCCAACTTATACCCCTAATTCAAAATCATAATTTCACCCCAATTATTTTGCTTATTTCTTCACGGGAGATGCATCTTTTTTTCTTACACCTCGTTTAAAAACATAATATCTATTCTCATCCCCATTCTCAATAATTTTTTTAACGTGAAAACAATTCCTTCCAAATTTTGAACATGCCCCATTCTGTATTTCACATTTATGTACCACTCATTTTTCATTTTGATTTATTATTATTATTCGTCAACCGCAAGATTTCTTAACAGGTGTTAGTTGCCATGCTCATCTTTGTAATTAAACAAGGACATCTCAATACAATACGTGATGTGAGCACAAAGGTGTAAGATGCCATACAAAAAATCAACCTAATCAAATGAAAAAAAACAGAAGACAAGAAATAGTGGACCGGCTTACACGAAAGAAAACTGGAAAGGAACAAATTGAAAAAGAAAAATTACATCAGACAAGTTTTGTGGTATATAGAGTTGCAAAGAATATATCTGACTTATGTTTATACAGCACATAATGTTTTAACCGTTTAACCTTACATTCTTTTCCAAACTAACACACACGTGAATAAGATACTGAATGGGTATCATAATGATATTGGGTTTTCTATAAACAACTTTATTTTGCTAATGAAATCATCAACAGGCATGGTTCCAAGCTCCCCACCAAACCTAGATCTAACGGTAACTGTTTGTGTTTCAATTTCCTTCAAGCCCACAACAGCCATCAATGGAATTTTCTGCTTTTCCGCATTTCTGATGAGCTTTGGCAGGCGCTCTCCGTGACAAACCTCAGCTCGAATGCCATATTTTTTCAGTTTGTTTGTAACATCCTTGCAGTATTCAAGCTGTTTGCAAATGCACAAATATTTTCCATTAATTAACTGTGATCATACAAAACAACTCTGCAAATAATTCTTAAGTAGTCAAACGTTACCTGGGCATCAGTAACAGGTAAAATTCGAGCTTGTATTGGAGAAAGCCATAATGGAAAATCACCAGCATAATGCTCTATAAGAACACCAAAGAATCTTTCCAAGGATCCAAGCACTGCTCTATGGATCATTATAGGTCTCTTTTTTTCAGAGTTTGAATCAACATATGTGATATCAAAACGCTGTGGTAAATTAAAATCAACCTGTTTTAAGTGGAAAAGGAATTAAGTCAAGCAAATAGTCAAATAGTTACATGCAGATTGGTTCACTTAAAATCAAGTGAACAATATAAAAGCAATAACAGCATAGCCACAACCCCTGACAAAAGTAAGAGATTTAAGACAAAGCATATTATAGTCAATGACTAACTTTCCTTAAAGCTTAAGCTATTAGATGGAGGCACATGAATAGTTTTATATATTTAATTCCCCCCTCATGACTCGTTCAAGATCCTCTGGCCATGAAGCATGAAGATGCAAAGGCCTATCTTCAAAATCTGACGGGGAAGCAAGGATTAAGCCATTAATCTCGTTTGGCTAAACAGCTAATCTTGATAACTCACCAAGATTATCAAAACAGCCTATCATATAAGAAGAACAAATTTTATATGGGACTACAGGTTGTAAACTAACCTATCTTATATGGGTTTCGCAAGCTATTTTCAATTAATCAAAACAGGAGGTAATACTTCATATGTACTCAGTATAAGCTCTTTCAATCCTCATATCAGATCTCCTTAAATGAAGAGCGCTATCAGGTAGAGGAAAATTATGGCTTTACCACTTCAAAAACCTATTTTAATATTTCAAAGAATTTTGAAGTTAGGAATTGCCTGTATGGTTGAACACTGCCACTTTCTCCCAAGAGCATCCTCAATCTTGACATCTATCTTTGGCCCATAAAAGGCACCTCCCCCGTCATCGATTTGATAGGTCCAGCCTTTATCATCCAAAGCATCTTTTAAAGCTGAGGTGGCTTTCTCCCATATATCATCTTCTCCAACAGATTTTTCAGGCCGTGTAGATAAATTTATCTCATATTTATCAAAACCAAATTGCGATAATGTTTCTTCGGTAAGATCCAGGACACCCCTGATCTCATCTTTAATCTGGTCCTCTAAACAAAATATGTGTGCATCATCCTGTACCAAAGATATTGAAGTTAAAACAAGACCCAACTTATGAGCATGCATCTTAAAGAAATGAATTAAAAACTAAATGCAGAAACTTCGAAAAGGCTGTGCAGTATTACACATTAAGGTATCATAGACCATTGATTTCAAAATAAAATAAGTAATGGGATCGACATACACTTGAGGTGCTAGCTCAGTGGTAAGACTTTAGCCTTGTAACCTCAAAGTATAGAGTTCAAATCCCCTATGCGACAGTTGTGAAATGGGCATTTGTGCCACTTGAATTAATAAAAAGAAATTCCCGCTTTTCCAATTTTATTTTTTTTTTAAAAAAACTAATGGGATCAACAATCAACGGCTCCTGGACAGTCGTGTCATGCAACCTTAATAGTCTTGGCAAGCCCGCCATCTATTATGTAAGAGTCGTGAAAAGCATACAAAATTAACATCAACATAACTGAATTAACAATTTTTTTATTGTGATCTTTGTAGTTCCCAAGATAATGAACTAAGTAAAACAGCAAACCTGTGTGAAACCTCTAACGCGGAAAAGGCCGTGTAAACTTCCAGACAGTTCATATCTATAAACGGTTCCTAATTCCGCTACCCTAACAGGAAAATCCCGATAGGAATGAAGCTTCCTTTTGTATACCAAAATATGATAAGGACAATTCATTGGTCGAAGTTGATAACGCTCCTCTTCAATGCTCATCTGATCATACATATTTTCTTTGTAGAAGTCCAAATGACCGCTGATCTTCCAAAGATCAGCTTTTGCCACATGTGGTGTATACAATAGATCATAACCACGTTCTATGTGAACTTTTTTCCAAAAATCTTCAATTACGTGTCTCACAATAGCACCCTTTGGGTGCCAGAAAACTAAACCCCCACCAGCATCCTCCTGCATAAATTTAATAGAAGACGGAAGTTCAATACATTACATGCAAGATGTTGTCTTGAATCAACATTTATGTACCCACAAAATTAGGAATCATAAAAAGACATGCTAACTCATTTGATTCATAAATACAATCAAAATGGAAAGCACAATCAACTTGCAGGATAATATAGACATGACTTTTAATTGTACCTGTATAGAAAACAAATCAAGATCTTGTCCTAGGCGCCTATGATCCCGACGTTTAGCTTCTTCTTTGAAATGAAGATACGCTTTCAACTGCTCTTCGTTCTCCCATGCAGTACCATATATCCTTTGCAGCATTGGTTTCTTTTCATCTCCTCTCCAGTAAGCACCAGCAATAGACTCGAGTTCAACAGCATTTCTTTTGATATTTCCAGTAGATTCAACATGAGGTCCAGCACATAGGTCCCACCACTCCCCACCTTCAAGGAAAAAGGAACATAAGTTGAGGTAAAAGAACAGATGAAACACCTCATGCAATAACTTTTTCTTTCAATGCAATGTTAGACCTGAAAAGTACTCTTTCTGAGCACATCTTTGCTTCTTCATTGTTATTCTACTTTATACTTCCATCTTCACAGTTCCAATTTCAGACACACTACATTGTCCATTTTCATTCTGCTGAAGCATGTCAATTGATCCGGTTAAAGATGAAAAAGAAGTTCAGTGCTCTAAATACTTGGGCTTAGCGAACATCTAAAAATATAACTTCCATACTAGTTTGAAGGTGATCATGCAAACCTCATAACACCATTACTGACTTTAAAAATATGGTAACAAGAAACATAATCTTGCCATATGAAAACAAGGATAAGAAGCAAAATGCAGTGGGGCATGGACAAAATGAGAACCAAAGAATTATGTCATGGCCCAAACTATTTGTGAACTTGTGGGGATGATGGTGAGATTGGCTTCAGGAGTACTTGGGCCTACGCAAATTTTGTTGTAAACAAACCGAGGAAGATTCTCGCTTTGTCCAAGAGCAACGCCAGCAAGGACTTAGAGAGGACCGGTTAACAAATTTATTTTGATCAAGGTACTTTGTTAGAGAAAGGTAGAATATACCAGTAACAAGCTGCACATGATAACATATGTGTCTATTCTAGAGGGAGAATATTATAATATACAGCAGAATGACTGATATACATACACACAGAAACAGAGCCTAAGAACCACAGAGTTGGTAGATCCATACAATAACGATTATCTCTCTATATTAGAATGACTATTATACACATGCATGGAGCATAACAATCATGAACTTAGAGTACACAATCACCTATTTCTTTTTCCCTCCATGGCCTTCACCCGCTAGCTTTTAAACTTCAACATGCAGGAATTAAACAAGTGAAAACTGAAAAGAGAGAGAAGGTTACCAATATGATAAATTGTGATGGGTTCTTCCTTAATGCCTTCCAAAATCTCCATCTTGTATGGTTCATTCAAAGCCAATATTCTTCTATGAGCTTCATCTCTTGAAACTTCTTCTCTTACAAGGGGTAAATTTTTGCTGATAATTCGATCCTACAGCCAAGATAAGAAATAAATGACTGTGTACCCTGAATATGTACCATAATGCAGAATTCACGAAACACACAAACAAGTACATAACTACCACATATAAAGGACTTACCATCTCTTTCTTGATTCTCTTCAAATCTTTATCTGTCAAAGGCTCCATATCAAAGTCATAATAAAACCCATTTTCTATCCAAGGCCCGATTGTGACTTTTGCTTGAGGGTAAAGCTTTTGAACGGCCATTGCCATCACATGCGCACACTGCAACCCTGCAACTTATTAGTGAAACTAAAGATATAAAATCATTCAGTAACTAGTATATACTTATATAAACCAACACCCCCTCAAAAATAATTCCCCAGAAAAATGTTTTAGTATTTTACGTCATAGAGAAAAGCAAGATAAAAGTCTCTTTTTTTTTCTAATTTCAGTAGCCCAAAGATGCTTGTTTTTTCTCAAAAGTACTAAAATCACCCATGCTAATTGTGATATTTTTATTATTATAAAATAAAGCTTCAGGATAGAAATTTGTAATGCTACCAATATACTACAGGTTAAGTTAAACTATGCCACTTAGTTGAATTAAACATCAAAAGAAAAAGTCAAAATAACAACAAAAGTGAAACATTATATTGCTATGCAATGTGGCAGGCTTAGTTAACAACATCTATAGTAACTAGATTATCATATTGCCTAAAAAAACAAAATACATGTTATTCTTGTTTTTCCAGAAAAGACGACAACAACAACAACCAAGCCTTATCTCACCAAGCGGGGTTGGCTACATGGATCAAATTAGCCACAATGTTCTATCATAAACCATGTTTCAGTCAAATCCATTGATCTCTAGACCTTTCTTAATAATTTCTTGAGTTTTTCTAAGTCTTCATCATCAGCCTCTAGTGCTCTAACTTTCCTCCATCTGATTTACTTTCCTTACCACTGAATCTACGGGTACGTACATACCCAAACCACTTAAGTCTATTTTCCACCATCTTTTCTACTATAGATGCTAGCTCAGCTCTCTCTAATATTGTATTTTTAATCATATCACATCTAATCTTACAACGCATCTAACACAACATCTTCATCTCCCCCTACGCTTGTTTTCCGATAAAGAATTCATAGATATTTATCTTACAAATACAATATTCTAGCATAATCACCAACCGAAAAAACATAAAAACGAGTCAACAACATAAAATAAACGACAGAAAATGCAACAAAAGTTTCGGAATGTGAATTGAAAACGGTACCGTGTGACGAATTCTGAGAAGGGTGTTGGATGATTCATTAGTAGGGAGAACAATTCGGTCTTGGCGATCGGAATCGGAAACCGCAACGGGTTGGGAAGGGCTCGTGGCGACGGCGAGAGTGGAGAATTTCCTGGTGAAGAAGGTTGGAGTTGGAGAACGAAAAGGAAAAGAAAAAGGGGTATGGAGTTTAAGGAAATGAATGGAAGATGAGAGTGTTGTAGCGGGAACAGTGAAAAGAGTAGAAGCCATCTTGGACGAGTAGTGTCGTCTGTAGAGAAGAAGGACTTAACTCGTGGAACTTCCAAGTCCACCACCCTCATCTCTATTGTATCCACAGGATAATAATATTGGACGAGGAAACCGCTAAATGGGTTATTATCTTTGTACCAAATTTTTAAATTGGTCCATTAATAATTTAAAATTGTCATTGTCTTTGTCAAACGTTTCTCATATTAATCCTGGACTCTATTAGTTATTTTGCATTTTAAGTCATTAACTTATGAAATAAGATCCAAAAGGCATTATGTCGTTAACCACTAAATAATATTCAAAGACATTGAGTCATTAACACTCAAAATACAAAACAACTAATGGAGTCAGGGACCAATCTGAGAAATATTTGACAAAGATATGGACTATTTTGAGTTATTAATAAGTCAAGGATTAAATTGAAAATTTAGTATAAAGACAAGGACCAATTTAATAGTTTACTCATTTTTAAAGCAATTATATTTTTTATTTTGTTATGGGGATCATTTAGAAGTAAAACTTGAACTGTTAAAAAATAGACAAAATTATCTACATTATCAGAAATATTGAATTTCATTAAGTATAGAAATCCTGATGACAGGTTGGATAAAAGTTTAAAAAAAAGGTTGGATAAAAGCTCATATCATGTTTTTGTACATATACTCATTCTTGTTTTGGTGGTGGTTGGGATTTGAACCTCAGACCTTGCATATATTATGCATTGTCCATACAAACTGAGTTAAGCTCATGACGACACATATACACGTTCTTTAGTAAAATTGAACTCATTAGATAATTAAATCCCAAAAAGAAAATTATAATTAGGCATTCTAACCTTTTCAAAGAATGTTTGTTTGCTCAAATTGAATGTCGTTTGATATTTTAATTAGATAGTCAAAATTTGAAGTCTAACGATTGCAAAATGTGATTTTTGGGATTGGTTTAGAATTTTGTGTGGCATTATAAGCAATAAGGTTAAACCTTTTTTTTTTTTTTTAGAAAAGGTTGCTTATAGCATTTCATTATTAACCTTGTAAAAAAAAAAAATTCATCATCAATCAAAACAGTAATATATGTCAAAATTTCATCAAAGAGAGGGAAGATTGGTAAGGATTTGGCTGTTTTGACTAATTCATGGACAACCTCATAATAAACTCAACACTAGAGTTTGCTAAGTGAGAACTACAAAATTAGATATTGGTATCTATAATGAGACCAAGTTTTGTGATATCTCTCCCTACTCTATTAAAATAGTCAGCTACTTTTTTCGAATTAACCTCAAAATCAACATTTGCGAGTTGTAGGTCATGAATCCACTGAACCACATGATAGAATCTCACAGCCTCCTCTGTATCAACTAAACATAATGAAGTGAACCACATTGTTAGACCTCTTTGTTGCCTTTTCCAAAAATAGAATGAGATTTTAGAGAAGGTTATACACTCAACGGTAAACAAATTTTGTTATTTGAGTTTACTTGAACATTGAGTGACCTAAAAGGAATTATTTAAATAAGAATAAGGAAACAATATGAGTAATTAATTGATTAAATACTTATTAAAAAAAAAAATTTGAGAAAATAAATTACTTATTATTGAATATGTTAACTTTGTAAATCAATTTAATGAGTAATATAAGAATAAGGAAACAATATGAGTAATTAATTGATTAAGTACTTAGTAAAAAAATCTTATTGTTTTTTTGAGAAAATAAATTACTTGTTATTGAATATGTTAACTTTGTAAATCAATTTAACTTATTTGCATTTGACAAAATATAACTATGTATAATTATGAATAGGTTGATTGAGAGTTTGTACGTCTAGTTTCTTATTAATTGTGTTTAAACTATATGTTGTTTATTGATATTCATACTATGTATATATTGATTAATGATATATAATGTTCAACTTCTTACCGTCAATTTTTTACATTCTAACCAATTGTGATTGGTACAATTGGAGGTATGTTTGTAATTAATCATGCACATATAAAATCAACATATTCAAATCAAACAACCGCAAATCACAAAATGATGAGTATGGATTTAACCAATGGGTCTATTAATCGAATTGATTGATTTTGAAATACGTTAACAATATTGCTTTTGACATATATGAGATTTAATCATGTAATATGAAATAAAAATAGAAATAAAGAATGTGATTGTTACAAAAGAAAAATTGAGATCACGATAAATATGAACATGTTCTTTGAGAACAATAATAAGAATGATAAATAATATTTACTATTTATGATTCAAAAACTTATGATCGATCGATCATATAATTTAACAACAAAAGAATGACGTTGATATACGAGAATGAATATGAATCATTTAATTAAAAAGAATGGTTCATATTAAAACATAGATTAAGTAAGTCACGTGTTAATGTCACATGTAATTCTCATCCAACATTCTCTCTCCCCCCATCATCATAGGTACGCCTTCTCTTTCTTCCCTCACTTCCTTGCAACCATCTCTCTCCCATGGCGTCTACCTCTCCTTAATTTTTCATACCAATCATCGACTCTTAATCTCTCATCCCTCTTTTGAGTTGAATTAAATCAATTTCATGAATTACAGTTTTTTTAGTCTTGCAATTTTTAATTTTTGTAAGGAGATTAATAAAAAAAACACAAGTATGTTTCAATTTTAAAATGGCGTAAATTAATAAAAAAAGAGCAATTAAATGTTTTTTTTTCTCTTAAAGATGAATAGTTGAATATTAGCCTTATCTCGGAGAAGAGAAGAAGATGGGAGTCTCACGTGATTATTTTTATTGATGTTTAAATCTCAGTATTTCCTTTTTAATCTCAACCCTTCTTTTTAATCTAATTACTCATATTCATTCTCATATATAAAAGTGTTTTTCTCATATGATATGTCACATATCATATGAGAATGACACTTATATATGAAATAATTTTATAATGTTTTAATGATCGATAAAATATTTTATTTAATTAATTCTAGTTATCCATAAATCTAATAAGAAAATTGAGTCTTGAAGATTACATTCGGATAATCAAGTTTTCGATTGTAGTAAAAAACATTTGTTTTTGTTTTCCTTTTGTAAGTATTGTTCTACACTTTCTATCTCCTGAAACACATTTTTGTGTTTAAAAATATCTCCGCACAATTTTGTTTTGAGTTTCTTTGTTTGTATATGATGAAAGTGAAGTTTCAACATGTTTTAATATCATTACCGTATTCTTGTATTCACAATAAAATATAAAAAAAATAATATGATGTGCTTGTGTGAGTTTTGATTCTACAAGAAATAAACTTCGTATAAATGTTTCTTTCCTAAATGTTTTTTTTGCAATTTAAACACTAGAGGTTTTAGTTAGGTGATGATTATTACCTTTGTTTTATCGAGGTTACCATTTTTGAGGATGAAGTCGTCATTACTGCTAGAGCCTATCCTAGTTCAAGGGGTGCAAAAAATATTCTCTATTAGTCAAACCATTATATTTGGTTAGTGAACCGAACTGTTATTTTACTAACGGTAATAACTAACATTCCCATAATTCTTTTAACTAACTGTCACCCACCAAACATGTAGGGTCACGTCAAGTAATCATATGGGAAATGAAACAAATTGCCTAATATTAACACAACAATAACATATAAAATAATGTAAAAGATAAAACATAAATGATGAAATAAGTTAAAGATGAAGTTCATATGACAACTTTACTCTCAATTCTATTTTTCTTGTTGCAGTTTTACTAGCCTGCCTATCACTTCTTATGATTCATGATACCTAAAAGCATTTATGCTCACTTAATTAAGTTGTTTATCCTTATCCAAACATCGATTAATTCAATTGTTATTCCAATTCATCATCAAACAATCTCCAGAAAGGTTAAAGGAAAATATAAACAAATTTAAAAATAAAATTAAAATTGAACAAATGAGGAACAGAGAAACCTAAAATTGATGGAAAATTGCGATTCATAAACGAGAAAAAACACGGATAAGATAACTGCAATGACATCTAGAAGTAGAAACCGGAATCGCAAACAGAATAAGAATTTGATAAGCTTACCTTTGCGCGAAAGTGGAAAAAGGATCGTGAAGTTTGATCTTCGACTGCGGATGGAGTACAGGAGTACGTGAGAGATGACGGTGACGGTGAGAGCAAATTTGTAAGAAATACAAATTTGTAAGAACTTCTACTGATTTTAATTTGCTTGTTGTTTTGGTTAGTCTTTTACCTTTCAAAAGAATCTATGTTGGTATAATAAAAATTGTTGTGTGATGTACAACTATTTTTTGATGTTATGTTTATTTTAATATTTGTAGTAATGAATTTAAAGATATAAAAATGTCTGTGCAAATTGTAATATTTTGTTGCATAATGTAATTTCAAGTTCAATTTGAAAGGTTTGAAGTTTAGAGAATCAATGACTATGTAAACCATGTCAGAACATAGGTAGACAAATGTGTTTTTCTTAATATTTAAAAACTTTTATCTATATATTACTATCATTACAGTTTAATATAATTAAATTTATACAATTTATTTTTACAAAAAAAATTACCATATATATTAAAACTTGCATAATTCTATTTTGAGTTTACTACACGTGTCGTTGTAGAAATTTTGTACAACAAACACACGGTCAGGGAAAAAAGGACAATATCATCCTCTCAAGACTTATGGAACAATTTAATGAGTAACAATCAAGAAAACAAGGATGATGAGAAATGTTGCACCATTTATACAATTTATCCTAAATCAATCAAAATATTTGTGTTTTTTTTTTACTAGGATAGAATTGCATCTTGTATTGAATATATGCAACTTACAAAATGATTTAATTATATAAAAAATTTCAATTCTTATTTGTTCAGGAAATTCAAGACAAATATAATCAAAACAAGCAAACCAAATTTTCTTATACATATCAAACCATGGAGAATTAAAATCTACATTTAAATCAATTTAAACCATAGAGTACCCTCCATTGAAACCAAAACAGAACAACTTTGAAGGGGAAAAAATGATGTGTTCTGAACACCATAATTACCAAAATGATGTGTTCAAAATTTCCATGTCTAAGATTTATAATATAAATATCAAAGTAAAAACTTAATCTTCATATGGTGAACCATTTTCGTCATAATATGTTAGACCTTCTAGAGCTCATGCTATATCAATCAAAAATGCTCGGTTGATTTTGACGTATCCCCCATTCATCTCCATGAGAGTTTTAGATTATCCAATATTTGACCGATTTCTCCTTCTTGTTCTTCATTTTTTTTCATTTCTTGTCCAAAGTCTATAATCGTAATTGCATGGTACTCTTCATTTCCATCTTTATTTTTAAAAATCTTTTGGATCTTTCGGACCAGAATATATGCCCTACGATTACAATAAAATAAAATAAAATTTAATTAAACCACAAATTTAATTGAGATTTGAGTAAATAGTTTGAATTTTAGTCACCCTTTTGTAACTATTCAACACTTCAACCCACAACATTTGTGCCCAACTGGTGCTTTTCTGATTATCTTATCTAATTTTACTCTTTCAATTTTGTCTCTATCTTTTTTGTAGAGCATGACATCATTAACATTTATCCTTAATAAAGTTTGGAAGCTTAAGTATGCCTAAATAGAATAATGAAGAAAACAAATTAAAATAATGTGATAATAATGAATGTAAAAATACTAATGAGAAAATTAGTGTATCTTGCGCTCATTGTCAATTCAGTTGAAATTCCCCACATAAGGATATGATGTGTCTAAGATACACCCATTATATCTCACTCAATCAATTGCGTCAACATGAGTATGCCCATTATCGTTTTGTTTTTTTATCTTTGATCATATTGTTATAAAAATTTTGTGTAGATAAAAGTATAGGGTCTTCCTTTTTTTAATGTTGTGTAATGTCTCAAGCACACAACTAATGGTGAATGCAAAACAACAGTCTGAAGGAGAAAAAAACAATGAGTAAAAAAATTGATATATGATCAATATAATCTGTTTCAAACTAAAGAAACTAAACTTAAGTGATGCAAATGTGCTAACATATGTGTTGATATATTTGTTTCAAATTATATATAATTAATAAAGGTGTCTTGAATTTGGGGGCTCTTTGATTTAAGAGAAGTTAGAAAATAGAATTTAGTGTTTTAATTTTTTTTATAATTTCTCGTGAATTTTAAATTTCAAAGAGAAATCTTGTTTGTTTTTTATAATAGAGCATAAAGTGTTGGTTGTAGGCTTCATAACAAAAATGAAGAAATATGAATTGATTATTGGACAATTTGTAAGTTTTACGACTCCACATGAGCATAAGAGATACTTCATTGTAATTTATGTTTAAGTTGGTATATTGATATAAATTGTATGCATGCATACTCTCTATCTCACTATTGGGAAACTGACACACTCACATCAAATGAAAAAATTAAATGAGAATAAAATTAAATGATGCTGATTGATGTGATCTAGTTGTTTTTGTTTCAAATTTTTCTATTTGATGTGAGTGTGCCCAAATATTTATCATTTATGGTTGTGCCCATATAAGAGTTTCTCCTTACTATCTTTTAAAACTTGAAAGTGATGTCTACACTCTTTAGTGGTTTATATCAATTTTGTAATGTGATGCTTATATAAGTAATTGTCAGATGATTATGATTTACTCTTTTAATATCTGAATTTAGGTTGTTAATGTTTTACCAAACTAACTTTGTTAATAGTTTTATTTTACCTTAACCATATGTTTTACCTGACAGACATTAATAATTAGCGTTAACATTTGCCTAATTGTATTTTGGTTCTTTGTACATCTTTCACAACAACACATATCTTTATAAACAACATATTGATATAAAGCATTATCAAAAGGGTAGAAAACGTTTAGATGTATGATTTCGCACGATTTCTTTTGGGTACAGATTTCGCACGATTTCTTTTAGATATAAAGCATTGTCAAAAGGGTACAGATTTCACACGATTTCTTTTGGGTTGATATTCAAACTTAATTAGACTTGTTCAATTAAATGAGTAGATCTCAAACGTTTCATACATGCTCAAACGACATAAGCAAGTCTCAAACCCACAAATTTTGCAAAATGAAAAAACTATCTCTTAAATTTGGAAAATATGATTCAATATATTTCTTCAATTATAACTACTATAGTTACATAATATAACTTGATATGTTTAGTGAATATGTGATCCTCCACCTCCACTTAAACATTAGAGCAAAATCGATGTACATTTTTCTTAAATGTTTTCCTTAAGTTAATATTGTTCTCCATTTTCTCTTCTCAAAAACATGTTTTCATTTTCAAAAACATCTATGCACGTTTCTTTCTCACCTCATTGTTTCTTCCTCTTCAAACTCGATTTTCTTCTCATGTTAATAGTCAAAAATCACTGTAACATTTTGTTTTTTTAATGCCCTAGATTGTTTATATCTGTTTTTTCACACTCTAATGTTAGAGCTTTCAACAATTGTATTGTCATGTTCAATACAAATACAAAACACTTATCATGTGTTGGGTTTATAGTTTTAATCTTGTTTTGAGTTTTTTGTCTTATTTTTTTTATTATGAGTGTAAATTTTCAATATTGCACTGTTTTGAGATTCAATGTTTGTATAAAAAGGATGTTAAGTTTTAGTCCTTTTTAAAAACACTTCGTGTATTTTGGGTTTTCAGTTTTATAAAATTGCAATATTTTTTTGTTTTGATTTCCTTTGTCGGATTTTTTTATATCAGTTTTATAAAGTTGCAATTTTTTTTTTTTTATTTCCTTTATCGAATTTTTTATATGATAAGTGTTGTATGAAATGGATTTGAAGTTTCAATCTTTATCTTTTTTGCTTGCATATTCAAATATTTATTTTTTCTTCTTATTTTATTGTTAAAACTTTCAACATTTATATTCTCACATTTAATCAAAATGCAATAACACTTATCCTATTTTAAGATTTTAAGGTTTATAAAGTTTCAATCTTTTTTGATTTTGAGTTTTTTTTGTCTATTTTTTATGTGATAAGTGTAAACTTTTAATATTGTCATGATTTGAGTTTTTTGTTATAAATGATGCATGTGAAGTTCCAAAAACATTTTTAGCCTAGTCAATCACAATCTTATTATTGTTTTCACAATTAAAAACTCTAAATAAAATGGCATGTTTGTGTGGAATTTGATAATGTGATAATAAGTGTGCATGCTAAGTATTTTTGAAATTGGCATAACACTATAACAATCTTGATGTACTAGTTAATTAATACTAATATATTTAAGTTTTGTTTGGGAGTTTAGAAGGTTTATATGAATTATTTAAATATAATATATGTTGCAAAATATTCTTAAAATTTAAAATATATTAATGATAAACATTAATTTATCATTCTCTAAAAATTAACATTTAATTTAAAAACCATTTTAATGTTCAAAACAACAAGGTATGCAAACGTTCAAGAATCAGTTTCATCGCAAATACCATAAACATTTATATTCCCCTCAAAATCATAAAATCATCACCATGATATGATACCAATTGTTAGAAAAATTAATTTGAGATATTGATATTATGATTTTCACTATACCATGAATTTCTACAAGAGAGTAAGAAAACATACTCGGATTAATGAAAAGATTTTCCTTTCGTGTTGATACTTTTATGCAATTGTTTACTTCTCTCTGCCTTCTCTCTTCTTGTATTCGCTGGTGATGAATATACATTCTATTATGTGTAATGAGCATATGCAAATTTTAGGTTATGTATATGTCTTTTCTCTCATGCAGCTATCCATTTGGTAACTACCTATTAATAAAAGGGAGAGGAGTGATTTGAATTTCAAATTAAAACTCCTATAAACATTAATTAGCATTAGACAAAACAACCACTACATTAAGCCATCTTTTATTTAAAGTCAATCTATTAGTTAAATATACCACACATATATGATTAAAACAACCATCACATTAGGCCACTATCAATATGGTCGTACCAAAATTAACATGCAAACATATTTATAACCTATTAATTCCTCAACCACAATTGTGGTTTATCTTATAATGAGCTTAAACACAAACATTGAAATAGAAAAAATGATAAATCAAAACATAATTGCTTAAGTCTACAGAAAGAAGTGGAGTTTACATGAGAGCGATTTCAATCTAGTGAGGATAGAAGTGAGCTATTTGCATTCCTCACTTATCCATTGACCCTGAGGCTCTAAATTTCTAAGACTTGACTATCACGCCTTCAAGTGGTATGGATGAAGGTTGTCGGTGTATAGTATACGGGTTGAGATCCAGTGTTCGCAACCATACTGAAACGATGTTGAAAATGGATTCAAAATCGAAACCTTGGCTCAACAAAGAAATGATATCAACATATTTCTTACATACTCCAATTATTGAAGACTCCATAAACTTCAACTCCAAGCCATCAACCATGTTGTACCCATTTTTGTACTTTCACACTTGACAATCTTGGTTGTACATGAAGTTGCAACTTTCGTTCCAACATTGTTCATTCAACCAAACACTAACAATCAAATATTGTTCCCAATGATAAAATAATATGAAAAGGTAGATAAATTCATAAACACCTAAATAGACATAGAAGAGTGAAAATAGGTCATGCAATCACTCAAAGAATATTGAGGGGAAAAAGTAAAGGTATTAACCAACATTTTTGTGGGTTATCAAAGGGGTATGTTGCTATCAAAGTGGATATAGAGAAAACCCATGACTGGTAAGGTGGGCTTTCTATTACACATTTTGCATGAGGCTGCATTTGGTGATAAGGTGATGATATTGGAAAAATGCTTTTCTCCCAACAAGATTTGCTCACTCCCAACCAAACTTCTGAAAATACCTCCAGCGTGACTGAAGTCACGCAGGTGTTAAACGTAATGTGACTTAAGTCACGTTGGGTCTGTGTTAGGTTCCAGAATAGCAGAAATGTCATTTTTTCCTAATTTTCTTCATTCATTCATTCTTACATTCATTCCATCATTTTCATCCATGTTTTCATCATTCATTCAATCATTCACAATCATTAATAATTAACATACGCATAATAAAACCAAAAATTACGCAAAATTAAAAATCGATAAACTAAGCAAAATGTCATAGAAATGCGCAAAGGCGCGAGTGTAAATATATTTCATTAAAATCCCCCAAAAACGTCACAAAATCATCTAAAAAATATACAAATGTCCTAAAAACGCTATAACATGACCCTAATCCTCATGTGTGGACAATGACTCATACTCCTCCGCGGAACTGACACCTCCTGCAGAATGATATCCTCGGACCGGATGCACTCCATAATGCCAACAACGATAGGATTTAAAAATACACCAGGATACCCATTGCACTCTCCACTTTGTCTCTAATGTTGCCGATGATCTGGAATGGATCGGGAGGCTGTCTGGCCCGCTATCTGGGATGCACCAGCCTGTGATGATGATCTTCCTGCATCATTACCCCTAGCAATCATCGTGCCCTCTGTCTCCGTCTACCAGCCTGAGGAGGGCGATGTGCTTCCTTTTCTCTCTGTGCACTACATGTAGCGGACTCCCTCCCTGCTCTAAGTCGGTCAGGCCTCTGAGACATGTCTGCACAACATTTCAAAAAGCAAAAAATCAATGATTTATTTTATACGGACATTGTGTCATTTCTAACAATTCAACAACAACAACAGTTCAATTTTGGCAGTGTCATTTAAGTATGTAAACTACCACATTGCAGTCAAAATAACTATAATCAACAATAACAAACCAATTTCTAACTAATTTCATCATTAATAATCCAAAAAAAATAAAAAATTCATTGAGACATTTTATCAAACACCTAGAGTTCAACTTTCAATCAACTTAAAATCTAACAATTTCTAAACCCTAAACTGCCACATTGCATTCTAAACAACATCTAAACTACAATTCCTAACTTAATTCATCACTAACAATCCTAAAAACTAATGTGCAAACCAAATTTCTAAAAACCTAAAAATGGAAAATTTCTCCAAAAAAATCACAAATTTCAACAAAAAAAGAAGAAGCAATGCAATAGGATAAGCAACAATTGGTAGTGTTTGGTGAAAATTGCAAAAATTGGGAGCAAAATCGTATTTGGTAGTGTTTTGAAAGTGAATGGTTATGTTTCTGACTTTATTGTTATACAACAGCACGCTGGGTTTATAATTTGCATGAGTTAACTCACGTTGAAAGTACCTAGCGTGACTTAAGTCACGCATGTGTACTTTCGTCCATTCAGTTGGGAGGGAATGTTTTTTGATGGAAGAAGAACATTTTTCATTATATTGAGCTTTTGAAGGCTTGTATATATACTTCACATGTGAGTTTGCTTTTTAATGCGTCTAGAAAATAATATTTCAGCCCTTCTCGCGGAGTAAGGCAATGACTATCCCTATATCTCTTTGTTCTATATATGTTTGGAGAGACTTGCTCATATTATTTCTAGGGAAGTGCATCTGGAAAATTGGAAGCCAATGAAGCTCAATCGTACTAGGCCTCGTATATCTCATTTGTTTTTTACATATGGTCTTTATTTGGAAAACCTTCCAATGATCAAATAGAGGTTATTGTGCGATGCTTAAATACTTTATATTCACCTTCGAGTCAAAAAGTGACTATCCCCAAAACTATACTCTTGATCTCAAAAAAATGTTCACAGCGGGCCTTGGAGTTGAGTAGGATGAATGGTTTCGGTTAACTCAAGATTTAGGGAAATACCTCAGTGTTTCCTGTTTATATGAGGGGGAAAAGGCTTATATGATCATTTGTTGGAAAACACTCAACGTCGCCTTAGTAACTGGCATGCATGTGCACTTTCTTTTGGCGGTGGAGTTACAATGGCTCAATAAGTGGTTGTTTCTCTTCTTACGTACACCATGCAAACAATTATTCTCCCAATGCATGTTTGTAGTAAGCTAGAAAAAATGAAAAGTGATTTTGTGCGGGGTTCAGCAGATGGGCGCAGAAACTGCATAATATCTATTGGAACAACTTCATCTAATCTAAGTTGATGGGTGGGATAGGGTTAAGGGATCACAACTTTAATAAATATTTCATCAAGAAGTTGGGATGGGGACTAAGCCTAATGTTCTTTAGGTCCAGGTCCTTCCTAGGTAAGTATGAGAGTGGTAGAGATATTATATCTAGAGTAAGTTCTACCTTCAATTATTCAGAGGTTTGGAGAAGAATTATGAATACTTGGACGTGGGTTATGAAAGGTGGGAGATGGAATGTTTATAACAGAAGATCTATATTTTTATTTATCTATGTTTGGTTACCATCTGGTCATATTATTGGTGACCACGCCTTGCAATCAATTCTAGAGATCTTGTTAATTATACATGTGCGATAACTATTTTGTGCTGGTTAATGGCAATTGGGAAGTAATGTGTTTGATGGAGTACGTTCCCGGATAGTTGCTGTGTGAAATTACTAGTACGATACCTCATAGATATGAGGTTGGGGAGGATAATTTCATTTGTAAGCTCACCTCTAAAGAATAATTTAGTACTCAGTCTGCTTATAATACTATGTAAAGGTAGTACCAAATGGAAGTTATCCAATTTAGAACAGGGGTGGCGGACCCACCATAAAGTATAGTGTGGCCGTAGCCACACCAGATTATTACCCAATTTTTACTTGGCCTACTATCACCGTTTCAACTTGCGGTAGAAAGCGCTTTTACTATCACCGTGCCCTGGGTTCAACAATTTGTGTTCCAGTTTTTAACCCTGTGACAGGTTGGTAAAAAGGACATGTCCAAACCATTTTTGTTGTTGTGCTTCATGTGTAACTAATTCACTTTGTTAATATATATAGTTTCTTTGATATTTTAGCCACACCAATATCAAAAGTCTAGGTCCGCCCCTGATTTTGAATGATGTTTACTGCTAGTAGCCCCCGGAGCAAAGCCTGTTGTGGAATATTCTTAAAAATGGAATGCTTAAAAATGAATCTAGGCTTAACATATGTTGTGCATCCTCCAGTTTGTGTCCTATCTGTAGTATATTACCCAAAACTACGTTACATGCACTTCGAGACTGCCAGAAGGTTGTGTAAACTTGGGAATTGTTCTCATACATACCATCACAACACTTTTTTTTATCATGATCAACACCATTGGATTTCGTATAATATTGATTGTGATCGGGTAATGGATGGGAATGTTAGTTAGTCCTATTTGATTTTATCATATCCTCCATTTGGTTAGAAAGAAATAACGTCTTGTTCAAGTTCAATAATAACAATCATGATAAAAACAAACTTGGGATGGTATAGCTAGGAGGAGTGGAAGTGATGCAAGCTAAGGAACATGAATTGGCCAAATTTCGTGATAGGATCTCTTACCACTCCATTGAGACAACGACGGCAGCGCCAACAAAACAGAAAACACGATGACAATAAAGGAGCACGATGACGATATCAACCAAAGAGCACGCGACAACAACACCGACGGATAGCATGTGGCAACGTCAACCGGTAACACGACGGCTTGTGAGGGAGGAAAGAGGGAAATGAAATAGACAGGAATATGCTCGATATAGCGACAAAAAACCTCACAGGGGTTTCACGAGAGTTAGTTTACGTAATATCAATCTTTGATTTTCATCAATAGCCATTGACTTTCATTGAAAGGAATAAAGGGCTGATATTGCTTCAAGGGAGAAAATTTAACTGTAGACAATCCGTTCCCCGTGTTGCAGATTAAACCTATAAATATTTTCAATGATCATTTCAAAAACAAGATTTAATTTTTACCAACATTGCATTTTTTTTACTTATTCTTCTCTTCCTTCATGTATTTCTTCTTCCTATCTTTCCCTCTCCTCTCTACCTTCTTTATCTTGTATCCCTCTGTCTCTCTTAAAAAGGTTAAATATATAATTTATTCATTTATTTTTACCAAATTTTAAAAGTATTATTTTCATACAAAAATTCAATTTGTTATTGTTTACAACTATGGGACCGTGGAATTATCACCAGAAGGAGTTCAATCGAAATCCTCACCAGTATATGAATAAATGAGTGATTAGGATTTCAATGTAGATAAATTTCCCGCTGTAGACATTTTGTTTCCCACCACATATAACTTATTGCCAAGCAACTCACATCAGCAAATACGTTAACTTCGTGTCAACCCATCTTAACAAGGATAAAATGGAGCGTAGTAATTAGCAATCTAGTGATAATTTTAATGTCAAATTCTTACACTTGAAAGGGAATAGTAGTTAGATGAATAATGTCACAAGCCTGTATTGGTAAATGGTAAGACAGCTTGAAATACGCACATCATGAACAGGGAATCTCTTCAAAAAAGATTATTCTACAACTAATAAATAATAGGAAAATTCTATGGTGAAGTCGTGAAAATGACTTTTCTGATGAAATTAACACTATAACATCAAAATTGTAGCGAGTAACACCTCACTGTCTGTACAGTGGCATCAAAAGTTTAGTATCATCAATTCATCGGATTAACAAGACTACACTTAATCTAATCTTATTCTACCTTGTTTTAAGTGTAACACCCCACAAAGTGTAACACTCAAGACTATCACATAATATCATCAAATATGTTTGCATGTTAAATATGTCAACAATAAAATAGTACATGTAAGTCCAAGATGTTGCAAGCATTACTAGATGAATTACTATTGATCATTAATCAGTAATCAACAATTTAAATTTGAATCAAACATTAAAATTAAAATTAACTTTTTCAAAAA
>Ga0228711_1001765_pt1 | contig 32427 bp, 17 predicted proteins | sample MedpolnodulmetaG_2_FD_177996 | JGI IMG/M metagenome (GOLD analysis project Ga0228711, IMG submission 177996) | Root nodule microbial communities from Medicago polymorpha collected in Santa Monica, California, United States - brown nodules | ecosystem: Host-associated > Plants > Roots > Nodule... | reverse complement strand
AGTAATAAATACCACAAACTCAAATTACCATGACTAATGAGCATAACAGAAGAAAACTAGCATGCAGTAATACAAGACAAGACAAGAAATTGCAGGGAAAGACAAATTAGTGATTTACAGGATTGATCTCAGATGTACTTTCAGCTAATCTTTTCAGCTTTTCAGGGTAGTCCAAGTCTTCATTAGTCGGCATGTAGTTCGCTATCTGAAAAAAGATCCGGTAAAAAGGTATCAAGAAACCAATGTATAAGAAAAGAAATTTAAAGTTTTATTGTAAAAAAACCATTTCAAGAGCAAGATATGGTGAGTAAAAAAGTTTCAACTTTCAACCAGCAATAGAAAAGATAAGGAACCCACCTCATCTCGTATATGAGTCCGAGCACGAAAAGTCAACCGCTCGTGTACATCTGCTAAAATTCTCTCAAACGTAGGACGAAGACCAGCCAATGACTCACTCCGTCTACTATGTTGTTCCCCCAGGACCTCCATTTTTAGTATATCAACGAGTTCACAAAGAAAATCAATATTTGTTTCATGAACTAGTTTGGGGCGCAGTGTATCATATAAATATGTTGACCTGCAAGTAAAACGGATCAAATCAGTAGGGCGGCAGGCACTGAACATTTAAAGAATGGCATTCCGACTAGATGATAAGAACAAATAATGAAAAAGAGACTTATAAGTGGGAAGTATAAACACTATTCTAATGCTCATTTATTTCCCTTGTAAAACACAAACAGTAATTGGAGTGAGCTCTGTGTACTTAGAACATGCAAAAAGACTATTACAAGCTTAACTCTCTCCATATCCATAGCTATAAAAATAGTGAGCTCTAACTTCCAAGGTACTCAGTGGGAGTGGGAGGAAATGAATTACTGGAATCCTTGAATATAAACCTTTCTCTGTTATCTATTTTTTTGGTCCTGTTTTCCTTTGAGTTTACTCTAGTAGGATTGACTACTCCCCTGTGTACTTCTTTTCCATTTCCTAAACAATATTTTTCTGTTCAAATAAAATAAACCGAGTGTGCTTATGTAACAGGAAGACAACTTACAGAGGATCCATTAATGGAGATAAACTTGAAACATCCTTTGAAGAAGCTGGGAAAAAATGATCAAACAGCTGGTGTTCAAGTTGACAGACCTGCACTTCAAATTACAGTGAATAAGTCAAAAAGGCCCTGTTTGAATTATATAGTAACAAACTTTAAAATATTTTTTGATTCAGGGTCCTAGTTTATATTATTATATACACAAAAAGGAAAAAGTTATCTATGCAAAATAAAAGTTATATATTTGAAAGCTGTCAACCATAATTTTAAGCCAACCATAACTATCATAGTGCAAACGGCCTTAATTCTATCTAAAATACGCACCAGCGACCAAAAGCCATTATTTAGCTTCACAATGTTAAAAATAACTGTACCTGTATAAGATATGCACATCCTGATCTGGTCAATGATGGCAAGGACTCTTTCTTGGAAAATTCAGATATTCGTCGCTGAACTATGCTTCTTATCTTCAAGGAATACAATGGAGAATCATGCAGTCAGTTGACTCAGTAATATTGAATAAGTAATACAAACAATATAATGATAAAGCTTGTATCATCTCACCAAAGAGAGGCGTTGCTCACAGTATAACCGGTGGCATTCTACAAGGATTTGACCATATTCTTTCCTTGAAGACCTGCTTTCAATTTCTTCAAGCAGCGGTTTAAGCTGAAAAAGTAACAGTTAATAGGTGTACAGAGGTCAGATAGAGATATTGTGCTTAAAAGCCTATTCATTAAAGATGACCTAAATGTTTTGTTGTTGTCAGTGATAAACCTTCTCATCTGAAGATTTATTTCAAATAATAAGGAGACGCTTACCTCACTTGCTGCTGCCTTAAACCGAACATATATTACAGAAGCCTCTACTCCCTCAGAGATGGATGCTCTGTCACCCCCACTTCCTCGAATTGCTTCCTGGACCTGATAAAGAGGTATCTTCCAAATTACTTTATCATAGAATCTCAAAACTATGTATCCTTGAAGAATACATATAACCACACGCTTTAACCACTTAACCTGTTAAATTAATTTCACCTGAGAAGAGGCGCCTTTAAGAACGGCAAGCACATGAGAACGCATCATGCCCAGTGCCCGAGACTATAAATACAACTATTCCGGATTAGTATGTGTACAATATTTGTCAAACATGAGCTATCATAGGACTTACGGCCATAGATAGCAGTTTGCTATGATTACTCAACAATTCTCAGTAATTAAATTTATTTACCTGGAGTTGACGAAATTTAAGCAAGTAAATGCTTGATTCTGCATATTGTGGATTGCTTTCAACATATCTAAAATAACAATCAAAATGTCAATGATCATAAATATTGTTCAGTTATTACAAAGTACATAAATGACGTGGTTTAGTACTCACGAGATGCATTCATCGAGCCTTTTGAGAAGTGGGAGGAAGTTTTCGTTTCCAACGTTCATATTTGGAGAATAAAAATTGGTAGCAACCTGCATAGAAGAATTTAAAGAAACCACATACATCATCTGTAAATTCATAACTATGTGGAGTTTTCACTTTTGCATTCACAAATTCTGAATAAAACAAAAACCTTGAGGCCCTTTGTATGAAGAATACATAACTTTATTTAAGATAAGGTAAAAAGAAAATATAAAAAATCCATCTCCACTAGGAGAAGCATGCAGAAAAAAAACTAATAGAAACTTATTTCACAATGTTGGGTAACGTTGGAAGATGATGACTCTTTGATTACAGGTTGCACAGGAAATGACCAATTTTAGCACTAATTATCGCATTATCCTGATGTCTACCAGAATGAAATCTTTCGATGTCTGATATTATAAGGTATTGGAGAATACGGATTTAGTAGGTCCTATTAACATGTTGACATCGACTTCTTATGTTAAATTAGCAAGTTCACATTCTTTAAAAGTTATATGCAATTAGGTAACTAAAAAAACAAGAAGGAATTTAAATCCAAGAAAAAGATCTAGTCAAGCTAGCAGTCAAACCTTACATTCTCCAGTTCATCAAAGTAATTGAGTTTACTACGAAGTGCTTCTGCAAAATCAATCAGTCTTTGCTTCTCCTGTACCTGTAATAGGAACAAACAGATGAGCAAATCCATAGTTTCAGCTGAAGAAGAAATCCAAGTCATGATAAAACAATAAAATCATACATTTTCAACTTCAAATCCAAATAACAGATCCAACAAAATGTGTTGCATGTAACACAATAATACTTGTCTTTGCAACTATGCATAAAGGGAAATGCAGTAAAGCAACCCAAAATCTCTAGTACCATTAACCTGTTTTTTTATTTAATTTACTAGTAATTATATACATATACATAAACCTATTTAGTGTGACCAATTATTAAAGGAATAAGAGTGTGGATTCAAAGGGTAACCATTATCCACAGGTCACAGTGACTTCCACAATCATTCCAGGAAAAACAAAAAATAAACAAGAAAAAGAAAAATGAGATTAAGTAACAAATCCATACCAGTCTATCACATGCATCATGAAGCGTCTTAGTCTTTGTTGCTACTGCCTGATGCTGCAACTGTAGTTCGTTGAACAAGTCGAGGGTATCATCAACCTGCATGAGACAAACAAGTCCAAACGCAAACCAGAGTGAGAATTAAATCAAACAGTCATCAAACCAGATAGCCACAACTAAACCGTTAAAATCAGATAGAAATATTTTTTACCTGTTGAAGAATATCATCACATGTCTGTATCCGCTCCGTTAGAGTACCCACATAATGTTGATATTTCTCTTCAGTCTACAATCACAGAACAAGTTCAAGAATCCCACAATCAAAACAAACAATTGTCACTATTTGGATAAACAATTTACTATTTTTTTTTTTCTTCTTCTTATAGGCTATAAGCTGATTTCATAAATTATCTAGGAGAGATTATGAGAATAAGCTAAAAACAAGTTATGAACATGCCATAAGGTGTTTTAATAAGCTCTCCCAAACAGTCTCACAAGTGCTTATGCCAGTAGATAAAGTCATACAAAGCAATTGAACCGGATTCAAATGCAAGAAGCAATTGTGTAAATAAGACATGACTAACCTCTGATTTCATAGCAGATTCAAGATCTAAAAACCACTTGTAGAACTGCATTAAATTGAAAACTAATCAATAATTAAATGAAAATATGGGAAAAGCATTTAAAATCTACAAATACATACTTGATTAGTATTAACCATAACAGTTTTAATAGCACCGGAATCATCAAAAGAAGTATCCTCGATGGTAACAGACAATGCATTATCCTGAACAGATGCATTCTCTTGTGCCTGCAAATGCATAATAATCGTAAAGATGAAAAACAAAAATTAGAATGAAAAGGAGTAGAAAAAGTGAATACCGCCAAATTGAGTGGGAATGGACGTTCAGAAACGGAATGAGAGAGTGAAATAATGGCATTTTGTTGTTGATCGGTTAAAGGAGCATTCTGCCGCCAAAGAAACAAAGACGAGTTGGTTAGATCAGATCTGATCTGATCTGATTTGAATGACGATGGAAGAAAAAAAACGAGATCTACTAGAATTACCTGTTCCCAAGTAGTAGTGAAGTTGTAACTCTTTGTAGAGACTTCAGAGTTAGGATGCTTTTGCGGTGGACCTCTGCTTCCCATTTTTTCACTCTTCTCTTCTCTTCTCTTCTCTTCTTCGTTACATAAACTCCACCTTCTCTCTTCTTTTCATCTATTTTGCTTAATTAATTAATAATTAACATTTCAACATTAATATGTTCAATAATTGTTGTTTAGTTTTTAGAAAATGATCGTCTATCTTATTTATAAAAGTTTTTAAGTCTCTTCGACAACTTTTTTGAAGCCAAAAAGGTTGTTCCACATTTCCTTCCTAATTTTTTTGTTATTTTTTATAACGAGAATTGGACTAAGGGTCAACCCTAATCCCTTATCTTTTTATATTACTTTTGGATGTACTTACAAAACACATCCAATAGTTAGCACCAAGATGTATGGGTTTTGTAGATGGTGTAGTCTCAATTGAAGAGTCGAGGGAGAAATTGAATGGGATGTTGGAGACTTTCGTGACAAGTCTTAGAAGCGTAAGACATTTGTTTGAGTAGAAGCAAGACATAGTATATTTAATGTAATTTCAGCAAAAGACGAAGTAGTTTGACCTTAAAGGTGAAAGTTGGAGATCATATCATACAATCTACACAGTTTAAATATCTTGGGTTCATTATTTCAACAAAAAAATCTTGGGTTTATAGTACAAAATAACGAAGAAGTAAAAGCAGATGTAAATTATTGTATTCAATTTGATGGTTGAAATGGAGAAGAGTCTCAGGTGTTTTTTCGGATACAAACGTGCAGTTTTGAAGTGAAATAATACCAGACAGTTTTCATAATGACAATGTTTTATGGAACAAAGTATTGGCGGTTAAGAACGAACATGAGAATAAAGTAAGTGTCCTGAGATGGAAATGTTGTGTTGGATGTTTTGTAAGACTAGATGAGATAAGATTAAAAATGATAACATTGTAAGATGGTTGGGATAGCACCTATAGTATAAATACTGTGGAAAATAGGTTTAGGTAGTTTGGACATGTAGAGAGAAAACCTGTAGATTATATAGTAAGAAGAATAGATCAAATAGAAGATAGTCATATTACATGAGGTATTGGAAGACCTAGAAGAACTATAAGAGAAACTATTGGAAAATATTTGCAGATTAATAAGTTAAATCTAAATATGGTTTATGATAGAGCAATATGACATATTTCGATCCATGTAGTCAACCCCACTTAGTGGGATAATGTATGGTTGTTGTTGTTGTCGTCGTCGTCTTTTGAAAGTATTAACTCATGCTCAACAACTATAATTTCATTTCATGATCAACTACCACATTTATTAATCAATGAAACAATCAATTTCCCGTGCATCGCACGGGTTCAAATACTAGTCTTATTTATAAAAGGTCTTAAGTCTCTTCGACAACTTTTAGGAGCCAAAAATGTTGTTGCATTTTTCCTTCATAATTTTTTGTTGTTTCTTTATATTTTTTGAAAATGATCGCGTATCTTATCTTATCTTATTTATAAAAGTTCTTAAGTGTCTTCGACAACTTTTTGGAGCCAAAAAAGTTGTTGCACAATTCTTTTCTAATTTTTTTGTTGTTTCTCTATTTTTTTTAGAAAATGATTGTGTATCTTATTATCTTATTTATAAAAGTTCTTAAGTTTTTTAGATAACTTTTTGGAGTCAAAAAAGTTGTTGCATATTTTCTTTCTATTTTTCTTTTGCTTTAAACAAATGATCTCTCATCTTATTTATAAAAGTTCTTATGTCTCTTAAGCAATCTTTGGAGTAAAAAATAGTTTTAAAATTTTAATTGTATATCAATTTTTACTAATCAAACCTAAATTTACTATCATGCCTAAATTTGAGAAATTTCTTTAAATGGTAGTTACATTTGTTGATGTATTTGTTATTTTTTTATTCATCTCTATTTTTGGATCTATTATATTGTAACGGAGTTAGCAAGAGATATAAATATTTGTTATCAACAATCTCTGTCATGTGATAATATGAAGTCTAAATTAATTCGTGGGTTTTATTATTACATCCAACAACTAGCACCCAGTTGTATGCGTTTTACATATGAGATATAGTCTTAATTGGGGAGGAATTGAATGAGATGTTGGAGACAGGTCTTAAAAGCATATGGTTTTCGTCTGATTAGAAGCAAGACATAGTAGATGTAATGTAATTTCTACAAAATTTGTCTGATTAGAAGCAAGACATAGTATAAGTAATGTAATTTCTGCAAAAGGCGAAGTAGTTCGACCTTAGTGGTGAAAGTTGGAGATCATACCATATAAGTTACACAGTTTAAATATTTTGGGTTCATAGTACAAAATGACGGAGAAATAAAAGCATATGTAAATCATTGTATTCAAGTAGGATTGTTGAAATGGAGAAGAGTCTCAGGTGTTTTTTGTGATACAAACGTGCCGTTTAAGTTGAAGTGAAAAATACCAGATAGTTGTCAGAACAACAATGTTTTATGAAACAGAGTATTGACGGTTAAGAACCTACACGAGAATAAAGTGTACGAAGATGAGAATGTTGCGTTGGATGTGTGGTAAGACTATATGAGATAAGATTAGAAATGGCAACATTGTAGGGATAGTTGGGGTATCACCTATATTATAAATATTGTGGAAAATAGGTTTAGGTGGTTTGAACATGTAGAGAGAAAACCTGTAGATTCTATAGTAAGAATAGTAAATCAAATAAAGGATAGTCATATTACAAGAGGTATAGGAAGACCTAGAAGAACTACAAGAGAAACTATTTGAAAAGATTTATAGATTAATGAGTTGTATCTAATCATGGTTTATGATAGAACAATATGACATCTTTCGATCCATGTAGGCAACCCCACTTAGTGAGATAATGTTTGGTTGTTGTTGTCATCGTCGTCTTTTGGAAACATCAACTCATGCTCAACAACAATTATTATTTCATTTCATGATCAACTACCACATTTATTAGTAAATGAGATAATCAACTTCTCGGGCATCACATGGGTCCAAATACTTGTGAATAAATAAAATCAAGATAAAAGCTATTTTTTAAAAAAAAAAATCAGAGAAAGAAAGGAAAATGATACCATAATGAGTTCTTTTTGTATAAAAAGATGTAGGAAATTAAATATTTAATTTGCTTTGATAATGAGAAGAAGTATTTATAAAATAACACTAATACATAATTATTTATTTGAGTATTGTTTAGTCTTAAGTTGAAACATGTTTTATTTTGTGTGAAGCTTTTATTTGAATTGGTTGATGAATATCTATTACTATCCACTATCCCTTAAAAAAATAAAATTCCCATGGAGGTGTTTATAATTTCAAGTTGACTCCAACTCATTTTAACAATTTTTTATGATAGTCTGTGATCACAACTTACAAGAAAACAATTTAATCATCCTTTAAAAAAAAAACAATTTAATCACATTTTCTTGTTGATTACAAAAATATTTTTTACATATAACATTTAGTATTTTCTTTTACCAAACATATAACATTGATCATTAATTTTGTAAAATAAAAACATTGATGATAAATATTAGTAATTATGTTGTATATCCTAACTCGTTAACAAGTCTCACTTCATCACACCTAGAAAGAATCTCACTTCATCCTTTCTTTCTTATTTTGCCTGGCACTTCCGAACACTTTTTTTTAAGAGACCTATAACCTTTGTTAACGGTGCATCTATCAACAATTGTAAATTTCATGAGGCTTTTTAAAAACCAAATCAACAATAATAAACAGGGAATTACTTTTCCCACTCCGTGGTTTTCCTCGCGCGCCTTATTTTTTTTCCAAAATTACCCCTGGTCCAGATTTCGTTTTTCGGATTGAATTGTTATAATTTATCAGATTTATCCAGATTTCGAAATCTGGAATGACCTTTTTTCCAGAACTTTTTCATTTTTAAGCTTTGAAATTCGTTTTATAAATGCAAATAAACATATAAAACAGAAATAAAAACACAAAAAGATGAAAACAAATCATTTCATTGATATTTGAATAATACATTACAATAATGTTAAAGCTTTTTAAACTTTTTACATAAGAACCTAAAACTATTCCTAGTCTTATTACATAAGAACCTAAAACTATTTCTAGGGGGTAAGCTATACTACTGGCTCCGGCTGAGAGGACATACCAGTAGCTTCACTATTGGAGGGGAGACAGAGGGGGCACAGGGGCCTCTAGGAAACCAGAGACCATGATGGTCAATATGACACCTAGAAAGACCAACCTCACACCTAGACCAACCCCTTCCCTATTGACCTATCATATGACCCCTGATGGATTTCCAAAGAGGCCTCTTTCTATGAACGGTCAACGATGGAAACACGTTGTTGTAGAAGAGAAGAGGAGAAAGAAGAAGGTATGACTATTTTTGAGAAAATGAAGGCTATTTATAGGGGAGGGAGGGTTAAAAAAATGTGTGGGAAGCCATAATTACAATCAAAAAACGTGTAAAAACACGTTTTTTTTGACTTTATCACCGTCCAAAAACGTTTGAAAAATGTTTTGTTTGTGGTGCAGACCACCGACCAAAACTTCTAGTGCAGTCCGGATTATATAATCCGGATTACACATGGATTCCGGATTACATATTCCAGAAACATACGATTATGGCGTGGACCAAAGGGAAACCTGGGACTTTGTGTATGGTGAGTGTTGGTTTAGATTTTAGAATCCGGATTGCTTCAGCATTGGATTCTTTTGTGTGGCCCACATTGCAGCGACAATTTTTGTGGTCGACAATGCCTAGATACCTGTATAAATAAGGGTCCCTGTTTTCATTACAAGTAAACTACACCATAAAAAAAAATCATGGAATTCCCTGACTTTGATCCGAACACCAAGCTAGCGGCAGTCTACTACAACGGTGGAACACCACCCCATCTGTTTAGGATTCACAACGATGTCACCCTCTCCGGGCTGAATGATAAGCTGGATCAAATCAACCATCAACTCAACGACAGAGACACGAGGAGGGTGGTCGGTGTTGACTATCGATGTCCATTGTCCGACTTAGCCAGATCTCTTCGTTTCAGCCGGATGAAACTCACAAACGATGACGACGTGAGAACCATGTTCTCTGTCTTTGCTCAGCACAGTACTAGAGGACTGATCGAGTTGGACGTTTCGTTGGTTAGATCTGCTGAACAAATTCTGAAAAGTTTGCACTGATAAGTGGCAGAAAGTAGTAATTCAACTAAATATTTAAGGCACTTTTGTTACCTGTTTTGCAAGTTATTAGGGGAAAAGCCGAGAGATAAGTGATTATGACCCTTTTACGCTTTATTTATCTTACTTTACCCAATTGTGCAGGAAAGTTACTCAAGACACTGAGCAAAGAAGAAAAACAAGAAAAAAGTACAAAAAGGCAGAAAGATGAATTCACTCGCCTCCAACTCGCAATGGTGAGTAATCAAAGAGCCAACAGAGGCAGAAGCACAGTTTTACTCGCCATGGCGAGTGCATCTACTTGCGAGGTGAGTTAGGGCGGCTAAACCCCTCAAAGATGACGTGACACGAATCCACTGATGAAGAAACCTCAACTCGCCATGGCGAGCAAAGGAACTCGCGAGGCGAGTTGATGCAGAGTTGAAATCTTATAAATAGCCGTTGATCATTTCTTGAGGGGAGTCTTGGTTTTTAATCTGAGAATCACATAGAATACTTTGCAATAGCTTTGGAGAGAGAGATAGGGCTTGTTCTTCATAGAGTGAGAGTGATAGAAGTTGGATTCTTCCTCATTTGGTGAGAAATCACAAAGTTGTAATGAATCCTTCCATTTCAATTCATTCTTGCAAAGCTTCCATGACAATGAGTAGCTAAATTTCCATTGTTGGGATTAGAGGTACTTGATCTTAGCTAAACATGTAATCCTTTGATCTATAAATGTATGGTTCTAGCATTTGATTTGATATGGAGATTATTCTTGCACTTTATTGTTTATGTTTGATTTAATTGTGTGCAGGTGCTTAGGGAGGGTAATCAAGTTGCAGATGCCTTAGCCAAGAATGGTCAGGGTCTTGCAATGTTTTCTTCTCAATGGTGGCCTTCCCCTCCTATCTTTCTGGTTTCCCTCCTTGATAGGGATAGGTTGGGTTTATCTTTTTCTCGTTTGGCCTAGCTTGCCTGTTCTTTTGCCTTTGAGTGTTCTGTTTTGTTTTATTTGGAACTCTTGTTGTAAGTGGTTCAGGCCCTCTCCTGACTTTTAATGCAATTTTAGCTTTATCAAAAAAAAAAAAAAATTTTGAATCTAGGTTTAGAATAATCTTCTATCCAAACATAAATTCTAGGCATGGAATTGATGTTTAGATAACCACTCTTTGTATCCAAACTTAATGCTTTCCTATCATTTAAGAGATTGAGAAATCGTCGATTGAATGATATGAACGACTCTTGGATCGTTTAATAGTGTGAGACATCGACGATTAAACGATACAATTGAAGTCACAATATTATTTGGACACGAATGATATTGACGAGGGATACGTGGTAATATCAAAGAAAAGCTAGAATCCATGCATGATCTTTAGGTTACGTGTAATGCTTGATCAAGGAACTCTAATCCTAACAAGTTTCACGCCTTATTAATCTCAAATTTTACTCTTACATCAAAGTTAACTAGATTTTAAGCAAACGAACAAATCACTCTTTCAACTTAAAATGATAATTGGTGTCGAACAGTCCATGATATCACACTAGTCCCTGAGGAGACGATATATAAATACTTACTTTTGATATACGTAAAAATACTACATCATGCACCGGCCCAGGAACTACGAAGAGATCAGGGCTCTGCTGGAGAGACCAGAGGAGGAAGAAGTTAGTTTAGATGATCCGTGATAATGTGCTATGTTTTAATTAATCGCGTGTTTTATGTTGTCTTAATTGCGTGTTAGTTATGTGTTGTTGGATTAAGTTGTTGCATTATGTTTTGAATGATATATATATTATTTAAACTTTCATTATGTATTAATTTACGTCAAAGATGTTCATTTAATCGATAAAATAACAAAAGATATGCATTCCGGATTATGAAATCCGGATTCACCTAGGGCGTAAGTGTGTTCCGGAAAACGAAATCTGGAATACCTCAGCATCGGATTCTTTTGTATGGACCACATTGTACCAAGAGTTTATGTGGTCCACAACATCCAAGGACCTCTATAAGTACACCATCTCCGGTTTTCAACTTCAATACCAACAAAACACACAAACACACCAAAGAAAACCATGCAAATTTTTGTTATTAAGCTGAGGATCTTTCTCACGCTGTCGCAAATAGATAACTCTCTATTTGACGGCGTGATGAAGATCTTCAGCATGCTGTCAAAAATACAAACAAACACACCAAAGAGACCAGAGCAAATTTTTGTCATTGTGCTGAGAATCTTTCTCATGCTGTTTTAAATATATAGATCTCTATATAACAGCATGATGAAGATCCTCAGCATGCTGTCAAAAATATATAGATACTCCTTGATGCCTCCTTGATAGATAGATAACTCAAAAATATCAAGAGGTTTCTATGAGTTTGGTCATGCTGCCTGCCAGATGAATATGTCATTTGGCAAGGCAGCAAGATCGAACTCAAAGAAATCCTCTTGAAAACACATTCCCAAAAGATTCAACATTTCTGTTATTATGGTTTTTTTTAACTGTTAATTTGTCTTATGTTGCTTCTACTTATGTTATATACCTTTGTTCTATTTTTTTCCAAGGCATTCACAACGAAAACGATCCAAATAAAGGGTTTGGTGCAGTTCGGACTTTATGATCCGGAACATCTTCATGCATTCCGGATTATAAAATCCGGACACACTCAGTAACATTTTGGCCGGTGACGTTTCACCAAAGGTTAGGCCGGTTAGTGGAGTTTGAATGCATTTTTTGATGGTTTTGAATGTGGAACACGTTTTATATGACTGTAATTAAGACCTATGACTTATTTAAGGCTATAAAAAGGCTTGGATCTTCAACATTTTCCTTCATTCTTCTTCACCTCCTTTCTTACATTTTCTTCAATTCATTTTAGTTTTTTAGGTAGGTTTTAGGAGTGTTTGTGGTGTCATGGTCATTGTTGACCGCTCATACGACCCCTGCAATTGCATTGCAGCTTATGCGGGGGTCGTATAACGGTCAACAAAGACCCTTGACATCAAAGAAAGACACAAAATATTCATATTGCATTTGTCCGGATTTTATTTTCCGGAAACACTAACAATCTGGTTCGAAAAACGAAATCCAGACCAGGGTTGTTTTAGGATTTTTTTGCAGGGCGCGCGAGAATGCAACGGGGTGGGAAAAGTAAAACCCTAATAAATATGACAAAGTTCAATTTAGTGCCCTTGATTCAAAACATACATTTTTAACAATTTCTTTGAATCTTAATATTTGTAATGCATCTTTGCTATAACAAGTTTATCAGAATTATGATGAACCACATAATTTTGCAAAAGATATAAACTCTACACAAAGAGATGGTTCGTTGCAACTACGATAAACCCACCATTATACCCAACATACATAACTTAGTCTCTTGTCTCTTATTGTGTTAAATGAAGGCAAATGACTAACACCTCATCACTTCTGACATGTTAAACTTAAAACAACGGGCGCGTAGCATCTTATGTTGCAAACACAATCCAAAGGTGAAATTCACCATTGGGAGGAATAATGGAAAATGGAGAACATGAAGATAAAAGGGTGAAATTACTCAATACCGAAAGAATGAATACTTTGCTTCTAATGGCACTGCAGGAATGAAGATTTATGTCCGACTGACACGAGGAAAATTCTAACTTTGATAGAGAGAATGGAGGGAGAGATTTGAAGATAAAAGGAGAGTAGTTCCCATATTGTAAAGAGGTTTATTTTTCTTTATTTTACTAAAATCCTCGTATGAAAGAATATATTGGAAAAGAACTTTTAGATTTTGGAGATTGCACCCAAACCATAGACATCACCAAACACTGCTGTTACCTTCATCACCACAGCCAAACTTCTTACAATAAATAACCATGCACTTGAACCATCATCCCAACTTTTCGAACCAGCACTAACACACAAGCCATTACCTTAGAGCTAAAGATGAAGAGAAACCATGACAGAGAGGGGAAAGAGGATCTCATCTAGATCATTCTAACTTAGCTACACAATCTACACTGCAACAAACTATCGTTATCACAAAATGCAAAGAGACTGCAAAAAGAACATAGGTTAAAAAAAATAATGGCCACCAAAACTCAACATTATTGCAGAATTAGACACCAGATACTTGCAAATCATCTCTACAATTACAACTAGCAAAAGGAAAAAATCAAAACAAAAAAATTATACCATTCAAGGTTTCAGACAATGCTAAAATTGGTCAGTCTTTAACATCCGAAACCCCTTCGCCTAAAATCTGAAACCTTGCTTCAGCTTCCGCCAAACAAGGAGAACTAATCACTTTACAGATTCGCTCTTCCCCTCTTCCTTTCCTGAGAGCTAACCTTGTCGTGGTTGCATGAGCCATAATGTTGCCACCAATTGGCTTGATTTGGGGTCCAGCAAACATTGCAGAACCGTCAACTTGTGAAACTACTTGGTTTGTTAAGACCACAGCCACACCGAACTACAATTACACAATCAAAACAAGTTATTGGCTCCAAACTGATTATGTTTATATGTTTACTAAGAAGATATTATGTTTATAATGTTTACACCGAACTCAAACATAGCATGTCCTAAATTTACTATCCTAAGCAAGATCATAATCAGCTTATAATCTTAAAAGATATTATGTGCATTACAAGAGTGACATGGACTTTTTACCTCATCTGCTAATTTCTGAAGGCTTCTCAGGAATTTCGCTAAATGCATTTGCCTGGCTGAAAGCTCCCCCCTTCCGGAAAAATCTGTCCTATAGAGAGCAGTAGCACTGTCTATTATCATTAGAGCAAACCTGCATATAAGCCACCAAAATGTAAGCCTCAAAATCAATTTCAATATCTGAAGAACATCACCAAATTCAGATCAACCATCACCAGTATAGGAAAATCTTACAATACAACGCAAGGCATAATAAAAAATAACGGTAAAAAATAAAACCTAGCCTGTTTAGCTGGTAATAATGCTAGTCTGTGATTAGCTAAGATGATAAAACTATATTATAACTTTGGCAATTGCCAGATCTCAACAATACTGAGCAAAATGAACCAGCAAAAGTCATACCTTGTTTCCACCATCATTGAAGCTGCTTCAAGTAGAAGCCGTGACTGATGATCAGTGTTATACGCTCTAGCATAAGCGACATTTTCCAATACATCAGGACCATTCAGTCCAAACCTGTCGTATTAAGGAACATAAATATTGAATGGACATTTCACAGAAACAGGACAGTAAAACGTTATAAAGAGTCATTATACCTATCTGCTATCTGCAAGAGTCGCTGAGGCCTAAATGTTCCCTCGGCATCTATGTACATAGCTTTACCCTCACCACCTCCTTGATCTAGAGGCAACTACAACATCAACAATGAATTGAATTACTAGGCAATGTCATTAGGCAGTAATGACAAATAGATATGAATAATGAACTTCAACATTTACAAACTGAAAACATAAGAGAAAGCATTTATTCTGAATGAATATATTCTAACTGCTACAGATAGACCACTGTTATGTCTATTTACATTCCCCCTGGACTATTTTAGTTATGTTAGGAACCCAAAAATTTGAAAAAATTGTAAGAACACTTTTATTGAGAAAATAAGACAGAATAGGAGAGAAAACTCTCCTCCAAGGATTTCCCCTTCTACAATAGAGTCACTACTCTATTCACAGAAATCTACAATACTCAATCCTTGTATTCTCCTATTTATACAAATACTCAAACCAATCAAATAACAAACTAACTAATTCTCATTTATTCTATCTCCTAACAAGTTACCACTTGGTAGAAAGCACTAGAATAAGACATATTACCACAGAAGGGAAACAAACAACATACTTGGCAAGTGACACAGAGAGTGTGACACAACTGAGTCTTCCCAGATCGAAATTCACCATACAACTCGGTGATAGAACCCGTCTCAATTCCACCTGATTGAAGCAGCAATATATAAAGTTATCGACACTCAACAACGAAAATATGATATCATTTTTCAAACCCACACATAAACAAAGTATTTATGATTGTGAGTTCAACCTTCCAATATCTTGTCAAGCTCTCTTGACCCGGTGGTTATCTGAATAATCGATTCTCGCTGAGCATGAAGCTCACTAGCACTAGTAAAACCCATAGGCACCAGCTTACCAGCTGTCAATAAACAAACAAAACAAACACCACAGACTCAGATGACCTTCATCAATGATGGGTATTAGGCAATACTCGAAGAATTACATGAATTGAATGTTTGGCCAAACAACTTAATAAAGCACTTATAACATAACCATTTATCATATAAGTGCTTATATATAAGCTATTATTATAACAAAAGATAAAATAAAGTCAGATTGTTTCCTAAAGAGATTATTAGAATAAGCTGAAAACAGCTTATGGACATGTTATAAGCTATTTAAACTGCCTCACAATTGATTATGTTAAGCCAAACAGACCCTAAAAATAAAGGACCCTGAAAAGAGATTATGTTGTTTTCATGTAAGGACCCTAATAAGTTGAAAACAGCTTATGGGCATGTCATAAGCTCTTCTAAACAATCTCATAAGTGCTTATGTGAGTAGATAAACTCGAATAAACCAATCCAAACAGACCCTAAAACAAAATTGAAAGTGAAGGTGAATGAATACCTGCTTCGATAATCTTGTCAACCTTGGCATCACTGATACCTTTGATTTGCAAAAGATCCTTCCTAGGAGTATAAGCAACAGATTCAACAGTACAAATACCCGCATCTTTAAGCTTCTTAATGTCAAGTGCCGCTATACCTGATGCCTGAGATTACAATTAAACACAGAAAAATCATCAACAACGATAATAGTCAATTGGGTCCCTACATCATCAGAGAAAAAAAAGGGTTTTTTTGAACAATTGGGTCAACCTAAAAAGAAATTAGAAATAATGGGTCACGAAAATTACGAAGAAAAGAGATGAATTCGGAGAAACCCATTAACCTGAAGTTGTTCGACGGGTAAAGGACCATGTTGAATCTCTTCGGTTTCTTGGTCGTGTTGTTGTTGGTGTGCTGTTTTCTCAAGTCGTTGTTGCTCCATGGTTTAAAGATTCGATCTTTTTTTGAAGACAGCGACGAGGAATTGCAGTGAACAGAAAGAAAAGTGAATTGTGATTTGTACAGTAATTGGGTGAATTGGGGGTGAAGAAGATGAAGATTCAAAAGAGGGATTCAAATGCGTCAGAGGCGCGAAAAGTGTTTTCCTTCGCAACGCTACCAAAAAAAATGAGACCTACCAACCAAGCTTGCTTCACAAGCTTAGGAGATTTATTTTATTCCCAACAAAATTTTAATTTTATTTTATTTTCAATATAAATTAATTTTACACGGACATCTAATAGGAATCAACCATTTCTCGACATAATTGTTATTGGATGATAGGGTAAAATAATTTTACATTGTTAGTGCATGTACTATTCTTAAAAAAAAATTAATTTTAAAATATAAAATAAATGTGTTAAGTGATGTTCTAGTGAGAAGCTAAGGTTATCTCTTATTACCATATTACCACGGGAATGCAAGAGTCTCATCCTTTGTCGTGGGAATTTATGTTTAATTATCTCTTAATACTCACACATAGTTTGTTAAATCATTTTTTTATCATAACTTGAAACAATCGTGAAAATATAAGATTTCCAAGATCACATTCTTAAGAAAAAGTTGAAATCCATGAACAATCACTCCTTTGTTTTTAGGAAGGTTATTATTGCTTTTGAATTGTGGGAGCGTATTACTTTAGGGGTCTTGTTAACCGGGGACACCGGTTAAGGAATCTGAAAGTGGAAAATTTGTCTTGGAAATATAAGTGGTTATTCATTTTTAGAAAAAATCTTACTTCTTTTAACTGCTTAACTAATGTCCCTAAGCACTCTTAACATTCTCCTTACTTTGCTAAAGGAGTGAGACTCCTTTGTTCATTTTAGAAAAAGTTTGCAATCCATGAACAAACACTCCTTTGTTAATTTGATTTAGGTTAGATTTAGGTTAGGATATTAGTTTTCTCTTGTGGATAATTTGATAATTCTCCACAAACTTTGTATTTATAGCATTTCATGTGCTCATTTATTACAAATAAATAGAGTTTTCTCTCTATTGACTTATCAAAATTAATTTTTTCTGTAAGATCAACCTTGATATCTTTGATCCAGTAATTTGTAACTGTAACAGTAAGAGCATAAAATTGCAGGTATACAAAAGTCTATATTTAGTTGAACATTTGCCGTTTGGTGACCATACCAAAACAATCCTAAGCAAGTTTTTTATTAATCCATTATAATTAGTTAATTATTTTACAATATGAAAATTAAACCTTTTAAGGAAATTACTAAAGGTGAAAAAAGAAAAGAAGAAAAAGAAAAAGGATTACAATTAATCCCAGTCAAAATCATTAACTTGAAACATGTGGATTATTACCACTAATAATTATGTTTCACATGTACTCATTGGTTGAATCATGAAACAAACTCACTGAATCAATAATGAACCAACCAACCAAAATCATTTTCATTTGTACAATCCAAGCTGAGAAGGTACACCTGAGTTTTGAACCCATGTGCCTGTCAAGAATGTTCCTACAGTCCACTTGCTAGCTTCTGCTTTGTTAATAACTTTAAGAGTAGGCCACTTAACTCTAGCAGTAGTACTAGCACCAGGTCCAGTGTTAGCATACTCAGCATAATACAATGTACTTAAAGCAAAGTTTCCATTCCAAGGTGACCATCCCTCAGGGCTAATAAAATCACCAATTTCACTTTCCATAACAATTGTTCTTGAAAATTGCTTCCAAGGTCTACCAAGGTAACTTTTTACTGTGGCTTTAACAGGAATCAACGCGTCATCAGCTTTAATTGTACATTTATGTAGAACAATTGCTGTATTTTGTTTGTTGTCCAATCTTCCTTGTGCTGTCACCGCGTTACTTTGGCCGACACTTGGTTTTTTAACAACCAAGATGCAGTTTTGGAATATAACGGCTGCGTCACCAAAGATGAAATCGATTGTTCCTGTTATGATGCAGCTACGGAAGAATTGTCTATGTGCCACTGTGTATAGTGTGTCTTGGAAGCCTTCAAAACGGCAGTTGGCAAACACAGCACGGTCTGCTTGGACTCTAGCTGCTACTGCTTGATGTCCTTCAGGACCAGCTGTGTTTCTGAATCCCATTGCTAGACCCAAAAATCCTTCTCCTAGCACCACTGCATATATAGCAAAATAATTCATCAATACAATATATTTTGAATGATTAAAAATCACTTTTTATATTAATCGAGATCAATTAGTTTTAGACTTTTACCAAAACTTGCGGTGTTGATGGTCGTGACTCCATCCCTAAAGTTTTTCCTACCAGTGATGATACTCTTTTGTGATCCATCACCATACATGGTTATATCTTTCATTTTATCTGTTATTGTCACTACCTCATCGTACACTCCTTCTTTAACATAAATCACATACCTGCATAAATAAATACATTCAAAAATTATACATACCATGACGTGATTTGATATGATGTATGTGTAAAAAAAAGTTTTACCTTGTCAGTGCATAAAAATTAATCTAATATAAATATACCTTCCAAGGAAATTTGGAGGGATGGCAGCCAAAGCTGCAGAGATGGTTCTGAAGTTACCACTGCCATCTTTAGCAACAACGACATTAGGTTTAGGTCTAATATCAGCAGCCTTCAACACCCTTCTCTCTTCAGATTGAATCCATGAAGGAATACCTTCAGAATCCATAGAAGCAACAGGGGAGTTATCAGACAACAACATACGGGGGCCCCCCACTGTCTGCAATGAAGAAAGGAATGTAGAAACCTGAGACACAATAGCAAGAGAATTGCTAACAAATTCCCTAGAACCCTGAAACAATTTCTTAAGATCAGTCTTCAATTTTCCATCGGGAAAACCATCAACACAAGTTTCTTGGAAAGTGATAACAGCACTCAACCAACTGTTCAAGTCAGGTGTTTTTGAAGCAAGTTTTTTCATGTCAGCTTCACTAAGTTGATCAATAGAGGTAGCTAAATCATCCTTAGCGTATTGAATCATCTCTTTACAATCCTCAAATGCAGCTTTCTCTTCTTTCGTATCAAATTTGAATGAGTTTGTTTTGTTGAAGGCTTTGTTAACCTCATCCTCTACAGTTTTAAGATAAACTTTGAGAAGGTCTTTAGGGTGTTGAAGTTTAGGATCCTTTTCCACTGCTTTGTTAAGAGGTCCTTCACATTTTTCTTTGTAATCTGCAGAACTGCATACCAATTTCACTACCTTTTCTGAATGTGCAACATGTTTGCTACCATTAGCAGTTGAAGTGTCTTCGGTTTGACGGCTACCACCACCAAAAGGACTGTATTTTGTGGTGGCAACAAAGAATGCGCAACCTATGAGACCGACAAAGACAACGGTAGAAATAACTCCAATGATGATCCTTTTCCTCATTTGTGCTCTCTTCTCACTTTTTCGACGTTCATTGATGAGGTCGAAATCTTGAAACGCCATTTTGAAAGAAAATTATTTGTTCTAAGGCAGAGGAGTCTCTGCCTTAGGTATAATCTTCACTCCAGTCACGGGAAAAAAAAGATGGAAATAGAAAGGTTGTGATCAAAGGAGGGTTAGTTTCAACTCCTTATGAACTAATTCTGTTTCATCAACTGCAATTTTAATATTGTTTTTCTGCAAGGAGAAACCAATATTAACAGTGGATGAGAGATCTTTCAGGTGTTCTAATTTTAGAAAGAAAAAAAAAGTGGTCAATGTTGTTCCAAATTAATAATAGCAAGCTTATATTGTTCACTTATAAGCTTATTTGCCGCAAAATCTTCATACCCTTCACAATATAACAATAACTTTCAACATCCTTCTCTCTTTTTTCTAAGCAGTTAAAATTAGAATGGAAAAAAAAACAAGGATTAAAAAGTTATTGATATCACATCACAAAAGTAATTAATAATTTGTTTATTTTTATCTTAGTTATTTTAATTCACTCTTAGCTTCCTCCTAAAAATATGACTAGGATTATGTATGTTCATTTTACATCCTGATCCTAAATTTCAGTGAAAATGTTCAAATATGGGCACACTGCATTGCAGTAAATATTATAGCCCACAATTTTTTTGTAACATATATCGTCCATTGAATCAACATATTAGAAAAACTTGTCTAAAATTACTTGTATTTTTTTAGCAGCCTTGGCATTGTTGTTCTCTCTATAGCAAGGTTTTTTAGGATTTTGATTCTATGCATTCATGCAATCACACAGTTGCTGACATGATCAGTCAGATCAAAATCGAATGAGTCTTATTTTAACTTTTTATTCTGAAGTCAAATATGAATGTCAAACCGTTTAAAAATGTTAAATGCATGACCCCCTGACTATACTAATCATTTTGAAACAATTTTGACACATAACTACAACCAATATTATAAAATTGAATATTGCTTATCAAATAACACTTCAGAAATAGTAACTACACACTTTTTCATGTTTAGTTAGCCACTGATTGGTCAAATATTATATTTCATATAGATATCCTTTGTAAGAAAATAACAATGCTCTATAAATTTTAAACTTTTACATCACTTAATATAACTAAAATATTAAAATCAACCATGCATTTTCTTTTAACATTAGCAAAGACTAAGTGGAAGCAAACAGACTAAAGCTGCATACTTTTTCTCTCTTTAAAAACTAGACTTGGGGGGTTTGGGCATGTAGAGAGAAGACATGTGGATTCTGTTGTAAGGAGAGTTGATCAGATGGAGGGGAGTCAAATCACTAGAGGTAGGGGTAGACCTGGAAAAACTATAAGAGATGCTATTAGGAAGGATCTAGAGATAAATGAGTTGGAGAAAGACATGACTTTTGATAGAACACTATGTCGTCGTTTGATTTTTGTAGCTGACCGCACTTAGTGTGATAAGGCTTGGTTGTTGTTGTTTATGTACCGCTTCCTTAACAAAACAGTATAGTGCACATTGATCACTTATAGTGCACTTATCTCTTACCAAGAAAGACCTCATTATTTGAAACTTATATGGACACATTCATTCCTCTTTTAGGATCAAGTGAAATTCCCAAAACCATCTTTTTTCTTAGTATTTGAAATAGAGTCACAATTATTAACCTAAGTTGTATATTGAATTGTTGAACTATTTTCTGCAGAAATACATAATACCAACAATATGGAAACAAACTAATAGGCATATTACATGAAGCTGGAACCAAAGCGATTGTTATCCTATGCCACAGTCTTCAAGCCTCCAAAGGTTAGTTTCTCTGAGTTTTAGGATTATGAACTCAATATTTCTATGTCATCTGATCCCATTCACAGATAAATACATTGATTCAATATTTCTCACTGTTTGATTATTTTTTCCAATCTCTAGGAAGACATTATCATGACACAACTTGCTGCTACTCTTGAGAATGCAGGAATCACTTCTTTCCGCTTTGACTTCACTGGAGATATGTATAATTTTTTCTCCCCAAAAACAAAACATCATTACTCAATAACTATCATATAGTTTATGCAAAACTTGATTTCTATTTGACAAGGCAATGCAGACACATTACAATGGTTTTGCCTGGTTCCGTTCACTTTCTGATTCCTCGACCATGCGTTTGAGTCCATATTTATGAATAGAAAAACTTTTGCTTAATCTGATGAGCTGCTCAGCAAAACTACTAAATGAAACTGTTATCCTTCCTCTGCCTACCATCCTGCAAATAGTTTTAACGATGATGCATGGCTACATAGAGGATTTATGTGAAATGTTATTGTTTGTTGTAAAGTGAAAATACTATCCGAGAAGAATAAATGCTCTCTCCATCCCTTGTTCAGTATCACATTAGCAAAAGAAAAATAATATAGTATTCCTAAATAAATGTTGTTTTATGTTTTCAATGTAACATTATTTATTTTAATCCAATTCTACCCGAAATTAATATTATATGCATCACTCCAAGTTCATTACTTCACTATGCATTTATGACGAGAGGTAGCATGCAACAGTTAACAAGAATAATTTTGTAAAATTGTTACACTTTCATTTATTTACAACTTTTTTTAATCTTTGTGAAATAACCTAAAATTACATTCAATATGAGACATAGGAGTACTTATTGAGTTTCTGCATACTTATGTTAGTCTTAAAACATTATTCCTTCCCTTTGAAAAACTTGAGAAGTTCTTCTGTTGTTGTATGCTTTTGATAGTATCATGATATTAAAACAGTTGCCAACCTCTCTGGTAACTATGATCTGATGGCAGGCCTTGAAGATTGTCTTGGAAACAACTTTATGAATAGAATCAGGAAGGAAGGGTTCATTGAGTAGAAGACTAAGTCAGGTAACCGTCCATTTAATCAGCCATGTTTTCAAATACCTAACTTGGAGTAGAAGAATCTATTTGAAAAGTGCTTTCAAGAAGTTCAGAATCCATATAAGTTATAACTTGTATGCTTCTCTACTTTGAACTTGTATGTTTTACTCTACACTTTTTTATAAGGCTACACAAGAAGGTGTACCTATGTTTACAACCCAAAAAATTTAATTAATATTGTTTTCAGTTTTTGAGGACATCACATCAATCTTCTTTTGTAGGAAGTGTTGATTATCGAATAACTAAGGAAAGTTTGTAGGATCAACTAAGCATAAATATGCAGGAAGCATGCTTGCAGATTGACAAAGAATGCAGATGAGGGAAACATTGTCTTATAGCTTGCCTCTCCTTTACAATTTTACCCTTTGGCTTTCATCTTCATTACACCAAAGTTTCATCGCAAAAATCTAAACAGTAGGATCAGTGAATGGCAAGGGTGTTTTGGCTACAATGTATAGCAGATGACATTTTTACCTCTATAACTCTATTTTGTTCTTTTAAAATTAAAATCACAAGAACTATAAATTTAAAGTGTTCTCTTTATCCTGGTCAATTGACCATGTCAGAAATTTTGATTTTGGAATATGAACTTCAAAAGGGTAAGAATTTCAGGAGTGTGAAGAACCTCTCATAATAATATGTTGTAGTATGTCTTATTTTGATTTATTCTCTCTTCTTTGGGACATATAATACAGTCTCATAATACGTGACAGGTTTCCTTATTGTTCATGGTGACGCAAACACTATAATTCCTGTTGGAGATGCACTTGAGTTCGCCAAGATCCTACTTAATCACAACTTATAATTGAGGTAGCTTCAAATGAGGCAAATTTATGAAGGAAGCTTTTGCAAAGGGACAGTTTAATGCTAAGTATCTATCTACCTTGGCCTGTGCATATTAAATTTTTTCTACTGTATTGAAAATTACCAGTGCTATAAGAGTTTTTTATGGCAAAGTTACTTATGTACTCTTTTAACTTAGTTTCAGATCCTCAAAAAAGAAAAAAAATTAATTTCAAATAACATTTTCACATCAGACTCAAGACGTGATATCTGCTGAGAGGATCTTGATGCACCATGCTTTATAAACGTGATGGTCACCTCAAATAGGCTTAGGTCTATATGCCATGTTTGTGATGGGCGGCTTCCAATTTGGAAAATCCAGACAATGATTGGATCAAACTTTTTAGGCTCATACCATTACACAACGCAAGAACGGTTAATCATTTATATGTACATATCTATACCTATATATCCCCCAAAAAATAAAATAAAGTTATACTTATACATAAAGGTGATATATCTTTCGATAATACCTTTGATTAAATAGACTAAAAAAAGACACCACATTTGATTGTATATGCAATTTCGATTTATTTGATGACTATGGAACACTATACCCATTTAAGGACCAAAATGATCATTTAATTTTTCTTTACACCCGCAGAGTAAAGACTAAGCAGAACAAATAAGCTAAAGCTGTATTCCTTGTTATTTCTCTGATCAGATCCCATCATCATAAGGAAAAGAAGTAGAACCAATCCAAGCATCACCAATAATAAACTCTGAAACTGTGAAATTATTTGCACTATCAAAATCCATTAAATGATACCCTAACCATTTTACTCGGTTATCTGTCCCAGAACCAGGTCCGTAATTTGCAAACTCACCATAATACAAAGTGTCCAGCCCTTTATCATCATCAGAAGACCATTTTGTCCATCCCATTGGATCAATGAACACATCAATGTAAGACTCAATGTAAACAGTCCTAGAATAAACCCTCCAAGGCCTTCCAAGGTAACTCTTGATGTTGTTAGAGTTGTCATACAAATCAGTAGTAGCTAAAATTGAACAGTTTTGGATTGAGATGCCAGTGTCCTCATCAGGTGAATCTCTTGACTGTGCAGTGATGACAGTGTATTGGTTAGGTAATGGCATTCTTGATATAATGTTACATGCTTGTAAAACTACTGCTGCATTTCCAAATATGTAATCTATGGTCCCAAAAATGTCACACTCTCTATAGAATTGTCTAAATGAGTGAACATAAAGTGTGTCTTGGTAACCATACATTGCACATTTGTAAAAAGCTGTTAAGTCTGCATTCACTCTTAATGCTACTGCTTGATGCTTCTCTGGTCCTGCCTTGTTCTCAAAAGCTATATCACGTGCCAGAAATCCTTCGCCAGAAACCGCTGACAAAAAAAAAATAAGGGACAAATTTCATTAGAACTTTGCAATTTTAGAGATCATTTTGACATATTGATGATGTGAGGGACTGCATTGACACAATACTATAATTTCAAGGACTACTTTGAGTATTTACTCAATTGTGAGATTAACAACAGACTTCTGACCAGGATTACCAAGAGACCAAAATACCTCATTACTATCCAAAAACTTGAGACATTATTTATATAGGTCATCTCTCTTTTGTATATCCAACATTTAGTCAATTGACTCAATTCCTAACGAACACAGGACTAACCGCTGACACATGAATTTCAACTGTTACAGGTTATATTAGGTACATTAAAACTTAATATAGTCTAAAAAAGAAGTGTTAAATGATTACCTAAAGTCGCAGATCTAAAGGTGGTCCAGCCATCAACATCACTTCTATTGCCAGTAATGACAGTGAGATCCCTTCCATCACCAAGTAGAACAATATTGGTTTTATTGCTTGAGATTTCAACATTTTCCTCATATATCCCTTCTTTTATATAGATTATTGTCCTAGCATAGCTGTTATTTGGAGCAAAGTCAATGGCTTCATTAATGGTAATAAAGTTTCCCGTTCCATCTGCAGCGACAACAATCACATCATCAGTGTTTTGCAAGAACCTGCGGCGATCTTTGCTTGACAACCACATGAGAGCATCCATCAAACGCCGGTTTCCATGTCCTTTAGAAGCTCTTACCTCAGGCTTAGGAAACATTGACAGAGAATTACTAACATGCTTGTAAGTGTTGATCACTGAATCAACTAAAACTTGCTTCATTGTACCCGAAGCAGAATCTAAGCTTTCTAAACATGTGTTCTTGTTGGTAAGGGCTGCACTGAGATAAGTTCTTGCATCAACTAACTTTCTAGATTTTGATGAATGAATTCCAGATAATGATCTTTTTAGTGAAGATAAGGTAGATTGTTGAAGTTCTTTGCAATCTTGTATAGCTCCTCTTTTGTTCTCTATGATGTTTGAGTGAGCATTGTTGAATTCATTAGATAGCTTTGTGGTTTCAGATATTGATACTTGAAGGGAATGAAGAAGGATGTTAATGATGTTTGGATTTATGTCTATTGAGATGGAGAGTTTTGATGAATTGAAGCAAACTTCAGGGTATGGAGTAGTTCTGCAGAAGGATTTTATTGAAGAGATTTTTGCATGCAATGTTGTTGTGGAAGAAGTGGTGTTGTTGAAAGCTAAAGTGTGTGAATGGAAGATTGTTAAGAGAAGAAGAAAGAGTTTAGAAGATAAATTAGCCATGAATTAACTTGTATAATAAGAAATATTTGTGTTGAAATGTATTCACATTTCACAGGTTTGAGAATTTTAGTACTTGATTAATTCACTCCTTTAAATAATGTACTCTATGGACATTGATTAGGGTGTGACTATACAATATACTGATTTTCATAGAATTATGCTTTAGGTGAGTCACATGTTTTGTTTTTACATGAAGACCAGCTTGTTATTATTTCCAAAAGGAATCATAGAAGCTAAGACTGAAGGAAAAAAAATCTATAGGAACAATCTTTTGAGTTGACAAGTTGTGGTAGAAAATTACACTAGTATATATATGAAGATACGGTAGACTAAAAGACATTGGATTTGGCTCCTATTTGGTCATTGATATGCCGGTTTGTTTTTTTATACGTAGTATAGGGAAAATAATGCAAGGCTTGGTGCACAACATAACAATTGCTATAATCCAAGGGGTCTCAGTAAGTTGACAGTTTCAATTTGAGTTCAACACTTCAATCACTGGATTTCTAGGACATTTTGAGCTCCTAAACTAATTGATAAAGAATATCACGCAACTTGTTAAAGAGACACTGCTTGTTTAGTAAAACTATAAAAAATATTTATATTTGGAAGAGCCAATTAGTAATAATTTTTGTATAAAATGTTTCTTAAATAATACTCGTTCCAGTCTGGTCCTATATATAACAAAATTGGATCAACAAAAGTTGATGTACGTGGTTCAAAATTTTGACCCAATACATCAACTTTTGTCATTGGGGATTATATATGATCATATCCGAATCCGGACACCACCAAAAAAATATATGCATATCCTAAACAAAATATGCGTGATTGATCAATAATTTAGCTGAGTGATGAGTGCATATGCTCCTCCACAGAGTCACTTTATATCCACAATTTTTTTGGTTTGTGATTGTAATTATTTGTCGTTAATTTATCTAACTTTTTCTTATGGGTATTTTCGTAGGCTTTATAGACAATTTTATATTTACATACATAACATAATTGTGATATGCAGGCAGTAGTAGGTACGACACGGATATGGATAGCAGTGTGTGTTTACTATAATTTGACGCAACTTGAGCTAAATCAGTATTCAAGTCACGATGTGCCGGTCACTTGGTCCAAAGAGTCTGCCAAAAAATGAATCTCGTGATATTGCACGAAGTTATGTCATGTGCTGACAATGTAATGGATAAAGTTTTTGATTATTTAAAGGAACTTAACAAAGGTTTAACTCAACTTGTTTCCTTGGAAAAGACATTGCCCGTTCACTATCTTATCCTTACTACCATGTCTTACTAACTGTGATACATTATTTACATTCATAGTTACACTTAATAGACTACGCTTTCATACCTGTTCTTGTGCTTTTTCACTATATTTTCATAATCATGAACTAAGCTTATCTTAACACTCGTTCGTACATTGCTCTGCAACTTCCCTCAAGCTTGGGTGTACTCGGTGTACTCAAGAAAGTGTTATGCGAACATATTTAATACAATCATCTTATAACAAATGAATTATATAGCAAAAACTGGGAATAATATGAAATTTTCACATCTTTCTTTTAACAAGTCCTGTGAAATTGAATAAGTCTTACCTTGGAAAACCTAGTCCAATCCATCAGCCAGAGAAAAAACAGTTCTAAAGGATTAGTTCATGCAGGTGTAGTAAAGGGAAAATCAACAAATACTCATCCAAACATAATGGTTATATGTATCCAAAAAACAAACGGTTTTAGCTTTCACCAATATACCAAGAAGAAACTATCTTCATATTTTTATTTCCTACTTCCCTGTAATTAAAACAGATAAATATATTTAGTCTCACATTTCTTTCTCCTTTAACCTCCCTCTATCTTGTTTTGATGGTTTAAGTTTCTCAAGATCTCCGACTAGCTTTAGCTATTAAATAACTTCAATTGGAGAAGACTCTTCTCCAATCATGCCCAAACCACCTAAGACAAGACTTAATTATTTTTCTACAATGAGAGAACTGCCCTAATTTTCTCTCTAATGGCTGTATGCCTAATCTTTTCTTGTGGTATATAACCACTGTGACATAAAATAAGATGAAAACTCCTTCTCTGAAGGAAAATATAAACTGGGACAGAGCTGTTAGGAAAACGATTGTTTTAGTGAGTTTGTTGTTCAAGTGAGAAAGGGTTTTCCTAATACTCCTTCATTTCACCTAAATTCCACAGAAATCTAGTTAAGTCAAATATCAGTAGCTAAAGATCTATTTCAGAAAGTAGAAGGAACAGAGGTGGCAAGCATAGCTCCAGGAAAAAAACTCTAACAACAACACCAATATTTTCCTGTATAGCTTTAATTGGCAAAAGCCATGTTTTCCTACTAAATTGATAGTTTGTTTGTGTTGATGCCACCAATAAACAGATGGAAGAAAATGCAGCTTCTAATGTCGTACATTATTGTCATCGGTTTCCATTAATCGGAACCTTATAAAAACCCTTGTCAAGCTAAATTTAAAGTGAAGTTAGCAAAAAAGAAAAAAAATACTAGATGTTGCCATTGCACTAGTTCACACACATCCTTCATGTAAAAAATATAGACTAGAGATTGTTACATGACAAAATTGCAGAACAGCACATAAAGGGCAAATCTAAATAACAAAGAACAATTGGAAAAATTAATTAACAATTAAAATTTGACATAACTCAGCAAAAGTGTTCATAAACAATTGTCTCCATGTATGGACTAATAGCATAAAAACCATCCAAATTGTATGCATCATGCATACAGAGGATAATAGAGTTACAAGAATTAGTATTTATTTCAGATTTGGCACGATAGAAAAGAACAGAAGCATGTTGGATAAAAATAATTATGCATTAATCATAATATAATCATAGAGGACAATACTCCAAAATTTCAATAAGATATTCATTGATAACAAAATTACTAATTACAAAGGCTACATATGATGTTTCTACTTAATTTCAATAAGTTTTTTATGTTTATGCTTTTCTTTTTCTTCGATTTGTGCTTTAAGTTTCCCTCTTCCTTATTCTTCAAAATATCATCTCATCTTTTTCCTTCCCTTTCTTGTCATAGTCAGTCTTTCCGGCACCTCTGATCGGGAGATCTTTCCCTGATTGAGAGAGTAGTGCATGTCTTTCACATTATGAAGACATCAATGACGTTGAAAACTCACGGATGTCTTTCACATTACAAAGACACCAACATGAAAAACACATGAGGTTATTCAAGAAAATCACAGTTGGTTGTAGAAATATAATAGAATAGATGCTAAGAAATAAAATCATCTCCAATGACGAGATCTGAACAGTTGCAACTGAAGTAGAACAACAAAGGTAGCTTCCTGAGAATGGAGATTGCAGAACAAAGTAAGTAAGTAAGTAAGCAGAGAATAGAGATTAAAAGAAGATCGAAAATAGATGCAACAAAAACAAACTTTATCAAAGATAATTGGAGCTGAAGGGAGTTATTGTGGATTCGGAGTGAGACTGGCGAGGTGAGGACGACGGAGGGTGAAGATGGTAACAGAGGGAACAAATGGCAGCATATGAGAGTTGATGCTGCTGCCGACACACTATACAAATTGGATTGGATTGAACTAGGTTACGCCTGCGTACCTTATAATCTCACTTAAGTGACGATCCACTTACCTATCTGCGAGTTAAGTTACGCACGTTGATGGTGGTTAAAACTGAAAACACACGTTTTCTAGACGGTGATAAGTTTTTCAACATTCAATCCACACGTTTCTTTACCAAATTTTATATGTTTTTTGACCATATTTATGTTGTTATAACATATACTATCATTCTCACCTATAAATACCCCTCCAAAGTTCCTCATTTTCTCACACCATCTCACATTCTCTCCTCCCACTCTCTCCCCCTCTTTCTCTTCTTTTTTTTCTTTCTATAGTCTCTAGGCTCTTTTTACCCCCTTTAGGAATATAGTAATAGCTGTTGGGGGAAATAGTGGTCACTCGGGTTGGGGAAAAAGACATCATCCCTTGAGGTAGAATTATGTTTGCTTCCTTTTACTCCCAAAATCTTTTTACCGTGGGTAAAAAGAATCACCATGGGGGTATAAAAGGAATAAAATTTAAATTTACCTCATGATATCTTGATGTCTTTTTCCCCAACATGACTGATCACTATTTTCTCAAGAGCTATTGCTATATACCCAAGAGGGTAAAAATAATTTTTTACCACAAGAGGGTAAAAAGAAAATAAGTAGATTACTAAATTCAAATAAATTATATTTATCATCTATTGTAATGTATGAATGATATTAATAAAACGAGAGTTATATTTATTAATTTTGTTTGTATTTATATTTGCGTTTATTTTATGTTTATGATTATGTATTGAATAAATAAAATCGAATTTATTTTCTAATTTTGTATTTAATGAATAAATAAATTAGAATAAATATTGAATTAGAATAAAATCGAATTTATTTTCTAATTTCGAATTTATTTTAAGTGCATAAATAAATTAGAATATAGTTTAGAATAAAGTAAATAAAATAATTTAGAATAAAGTAAATAAAATAATTTGAATATAGTAAATAAATTAAAAAAAAGTAGCCACTATGCGCCACTTAACTCAGCGTGAATTAGAATAAAAATTGTGTATTGAATAAATTCGAATAAAGTTACGTATTAATTTTTTTTTGAAAAAAGGCCTGATTAAACTCAGCGTGAATTCGAATAAAGTTGATTAATAGACGACGAGGGAGATGATTAAATAATGTAATGGCTTGTAATAATCTTGGAACATTTTGTTATTGAATATTTTTTTTATTGAATAAAGTTGAAGATTTTGAATAAATTCGAAGCGAAATTGCGTATTGATTAAATTAAATTTGAAGCGAAATTGCGTATTGATTAAATTTGAAGCGAAGTCGCGTATTGAATAATTTCGATTGAAGTCACGTATTTCGATTAAAAATTGTGTATTCTAATAAACACTAATTAAGTCCAACATGAATTCGAATAAAAGTTACGTAATGAATAAATAAATTTGAAAAGTGGTAAATTCATTACATTACATTCGGAAATATACCTTCCAACTACAACAATTATCTTACCCTTGAATTGGGTAAATTTCAAATTTGCTAAGCAGCATGACTCCAGCATTCGACCGGCATTTCTACTGTTCCATTCAAAAGATTAAATTCTTGTTAGTCTTGGTTTAAATGACGGTATTCAATTGTCAAAAGAATGAGGTCCATTCCTTGACACTTCAATACCTTCATTTAAACAAGCCTAACAAGAATTTAATCTTTTGAATGGAACAGTAGAAATGTTGGTCGAATGCTGGAGTCCTGCCGTTTAACAAGTTTGAATTACCCCATTCAGAGGAAGACAATTGTTGTAGTTGGAAGGTGCATTTCCCTACCTAATCACAATCTTCTGGCGGAATCAGACTGTTGATAATATCTTCAGTTGATCTCAGCAACGTTACCCGCATATCGATCCACTAGAACATGATGTGCTCCCAAAACATGCTCGTCGTTCGTTAATTCCACCCAACTGAATGATACTCTCCCCTCGTCGAGCGTTGGACGTTTATAACGAATGTATCCCACCCTCCTTGTGTCTCCGCGGTTGACTCCTTGGTTGAATTCATTCAGTTCATCCTTGAGACCTCTTAACGTTACACCAAGGCACCGAACCTTCAACCTCTGAGGTTCTCCGCTGTTGAATTGTGCATGAACGTCGATCCACCCGGCCATTGTTTCAAATCTACACAA
>Ga0228711_1001763_pt1 | contig 32430 bp, 15 predicted proteins | sample MedpolnodulmetaG_2_FD_177996 | JGI IMG/M metagenome (GOLD analysis project Ga0228711, IMG submission 177996) | Root nodule microbial communities from Medicago polymorpha collected in Santa Monica, California, United States - brown nodules | ecosystem: Host-associated > Plants > Roots > Nodule... | reverse complement strand
CTTTTTCAAATTTTTATAAAAAAAAAAAAAAAAAAAGATTGATTACCGATGGAAATAGTGGTAATTAGGAGGAATTTTTGGCTATAAACCTTTTACTCTTCTCTTGACTAGGTTATCATCTTGCATTGGCTTTTGGTTATTTATGATTTCATATTCAGAAATATAATTTGATACTACTGCTAATGGCCTTGTCTTTTATTGATTAAGCGAATATATAACACATTGCAATGCATGTTAATATATTTCCTCTATTTTGCCTTGGCACAGGCCTTCGAGTTGAAGCGGTTGTGCAAACATCCGTCAGTTCAACCAGGTACCGCTTCTATTTACCTTGATTTTGTCAATTTTTGGTTATTTATGAATCATCCTTGTTAATATGAGGTATCATGATAAATAGAATTTCATAATTGTATCCTTGTTGCATTGCCTGTTGATTCTGTTTTCGACTTTTGTTTGCTACTACGTTGGGTTAATGGGTTTGAGTGCATAGCAGCCAATGTTGTCTTGTTTAAAAAATACAATTTTGTTCTTTACGGTGCATAGCAGCTAATGCTCATTGATATTATTTTTGGCTTAATCGTTTTATTAAATTGGCTTTTTTCTTTCAAATTTGCTTGTGAATTCGAATTATAACCCTTGATAAATTAATGTTTGCTTGAGCTTAAGACATGTTTGCTGAATCACTTGTTTGTCTACATGCTCTTATCGATTAATGAATATTGAATTTAGATCCCTTGTTCTGCATCAGAATACACACACACACACGTATATACCGTGTCTGGCTTTAATCAAAGTATCTACATATTATGCTTCTTTGTTGATCTGGATTGATCTTAATTGCTCAAAATCTTTGGATTCTTGACACCAACTAGTTCTTGACTTGTAGTTGATTTATGAGAATTTTCTGTACTAAAAATCACTATTATGTTGCTTCTGAATTGTGATGGACTTGTGGTGCATTACATTGGTATTGTTTTTATGCATTACATGTGCATTTTTTTAATCTATTTGCCACCTTCCTTTCTCCATCTCTGAATACCCTCTCATGGCTTGGGCTGGCAGCTTAAAAATCCAACCTCATAAAGAACCCAAAAGCTCAACAGGTTGGTTTTTCAAATTTACCTTTGAAAAACAAATATCGAAAGTTGAAATACTGATTTTTTATGATCGAATTCTTGCTTTATTAAATCTTGAATTCAATGCTATTGTAGTTTAGCACTCTTTCAATTTGATTATCATTACCATATTCTCTTGATTTGTGACTTTGAAGTAGGTCTCCAGAGAGAAAGAGAGAGCTAATGTACAGTCTCAAAAAGTCCCATGTAGATTTGGCAAAGAATAATGGTATTCCACCTAAACATCTCACTAACCCAAATCCATTAGTATTAGCTTCAATATCAAAATCTCCAACACCAACTACTACGTGGTTTCGTCTACTACTTCCAATAAAGAATCTTCCAGAACCTCGAAACGACATCATTTTAGAAAGACTATCAACATAATCTTTCAACCAATTACCTTCACCGACAAAACTTGCCTGAGAAACCAACAGAGTCTCCACCGCAAGCACCGCCACATCATCTTTTTCACCGGAAAATATTCTTGATTAGTGTTTCCAACCGAAATCTCATCTTCTTCATCGATGAAATACTCAAATGTGAGGGCTTGGTAAGTCCTCCAGTCAGTTTCCTCAGCGACATTGCCATTGTCAGTTGCGGTGGCTTTGCAACGGTTGTTGATGTTTCCTATCTCCAAACGAAAGCTCTTGTTACTGGAAGAAGAAATGGAGGAGGGGCGGAAAATCTTCATAATCTCTAATGTCGATGTGAATACTATGATCGACATAACAGACAGGTTTGATTCAATGCTAACCAAGCGTCGATGCATTCTGTATGGAATGCGTGACAACAGAGACATAATCTATGTCCATCCTTTTATCAAAGGATACGGAGAAGACCATTTTGCTCGAACTTTGATAAACAAACGCACAGAGATTATGTCTCTGCAGTCACGCATTCCATACGGAATGCATTGAATCAAACTTGTCTGTTATGTCGATCATCAGTATTCGAATCAGAATGAGAGATTATGAAGATTTTCTGTTCCTCATCCACTTCTTTCGGTAACAACAGCCTTCGTTTGGAGATATGCAACATCAACAACCGCCGCGAAGCTACCGCAACTGACAGTAACAATGTCACCAGAGAATTTGATCCGAGGACTAACTCAGTCAGCACGTTTGAGTATTTCATCGATGAGGAAACACTAAACGGAGAATATTTTCCTATGAAAAAGACGATGCTTGCGGTGGAGGTGGAGACCTCGGTGGTTTCTCAGGCGAGTTGGTCGATGAAGGTAACTCGTTGAAGGATTATGTTGATAGTATTTCTAGAGTGATGCCGTTTCGAGGTTCTGGTTAGATTCTTTACTGGAAGTAGTAGACGAAACGACACCGTAGCTGGTGTTGGAGATTTTGACATTGAAACTAATACTAATGGATTTGGGGGAAGAGATTAGTGAGATCTTTAGGTGGATTTTAGGGGTTCCATAAATTGCGCATTTGCGTAAAATGCAAAGAAATGCACTATTAAATCAAAGCGGCATACTTTTTGAAGGTCATGTAGCATTAATATATAGAGCAACCACTAAACCATCACAAAATAAGTAATCTTCACCTAGGGGTTCTGGTTTCCATTCGTCAAGATTGCAACCAAGCAAATCATGTCTGAGATAATCGTTAGTGTATTCATGGTTTGGCCTTTGAAGTGATTTGTGAGAAATTCAATTCTATTCAAACAAATCCAACAACCAACAATTCAATTCTATTCAATAACCCTTTTCTTTACATTACGCTTAGCCGGACCCATTCTTCGAATTTGATCATAAAATTAATGATTGAGAAGGTCAAAGGAGACAAAAAATTGAAAACTACTAGCATGTAAATGACTGTTGAGTTTTTATTTTTTTTTAACGGCAATGACGGTTTGTTGGATGTGGGTATGATAGAGGTTAATGCTTTTACCTGGTGACTCTGAATCTATTCGTGTATGATAATCCACAAGATTCATTTACGATTGACCCTACCTTTACCGCGAGTTTGCATTGACATCATCTTTAGTCTTTTTTATTTTATATTCTAGCACTTTTTTTAGAGGAGACAAAGGATGTTCATCAGCATATGTTCAAATCCAACATGATCGTATGCATGATTAAATTTTGCCAGGTCGAGTTCTTGAATTTTTTTTTTAGTATTTCTTTGTCCTATTAGAATCTTTCATGATTGCTAGTAGTATTAATAATATTTGCTGAATCAAAAATAAAAAATTGATTAGTTAGGCTTTGAAATTGAAGAATGTAATGTTTTGGAGTTGTGAACAGATAACTTTATATTGTTTATTTGGAACAGTTTAATGGAATTTTGTGTATAGAGACAAAATTTATTAATTTTTGTTGTATGTGAAACAACTTAGCTGAGTTATTTAAGGACTTGAATTGAAGGAAGATGGAAGAGCCAAAATTAAAGTTTGGTGGTCAAGCCATCCACAGATTGATATCAGAAAGAGGTATGTTGTTAATACCATACATGATATATGCTGTCATTGTCTTATTTAGTGTTTTAGTGTAAAAAAACTGATATTGACGTCGAAGCAATTCTAATAAATATGGCAAGCTCGCGAAATATAGAACAAACAATTTAAACAAAAAGTCAATCCAAAATTAGGATTATCCAAACATAGTATAGATTATCCATCAACCTATCCCAAAGAAATCACAATCATTCATGTCACAATCTAAAACCAACATATTGTCTTAATCAAGAATTGCGGAAACTGTAAAATTGTCTCGAAGTAGATAGTAACAAAACATATAAAAGTAGTTAGTAACATGACATCATAATTCATCAAACTTTCACTTAAGCTCTCCTTCTCATTTCCTAATCCATCCAATAACTTGCAGCCGTTGACAATACTTCATTGAACAACATATTGTTACTAGAATGCAGCAAATGAAGTGCAAGTTTCATCATAGTGCCTGTGACAACCTGAAAAAATACACATAATTATATATTCTTTCATGCTAGTTATAAAGGATAACTTGTGAAATAAATACGATAGTGACATGAAATAAACTTACATTAATATTTTGATAATCACTTCTGAATGCACATTCAATCATCCATTTAGCAACCCACACTCCACAATCATTTATGTGGAAAATTGAAGTACATTAGTGACACTGACAACAACCATAAATTAAAAATAGAAATAAACAAAGTATAATGAATGAGAATTACGATCCAGTATGCTGTGTTGGAAGGGATCTTGGTTGAATTATACAAAAGTTTGATATTGAATTGGATGAATTCACATCACTAATAGATTCATAACTTATTATTATGCTTATGTTATTAAGGTTTGTAATTTATTGCAGGCTATTTTTGTTGAGAAATTATTGAGTAATGAATCTATTGGTGATGTGAATTCATCCAATTCAATATCAACCTTCTGTATAATTTAACCAAGATCCCTTCCAACACTGCGCATTGGATCGTAATTCTCATTCATTTTACTTTGTTTATTTCTATTTTCATTTATGGTTGTTGTCAGTGTCACTAATGTACTTAAATTTTCCACAGAATTGATAGTGGAATGTGGGTTGCTAAATGGATGATTGAATGTGTATTCAGAAGTGATTATCAAAATATCAATGTCACTATTGTATTTAGTTCACAAGTTATCCTTTATAACTAGCATGGAAGAATATGTGTATTTTTTTCCAGGTTGTCACAGCCACTAGGATGAAACTTGCACTTCAATTGGTGCATTCTAGTTACAATATGTTGTTCAATGAAGTATTGTCAATGGCTGCAAGTTATTGGATAGAGAAGGAGAGCTTTGGCAAAAGTTTGATGGATTATGATGTTGTGTTACTAGCTGCTTTTATATGTTTTGTTACTATCTACTTCGAGACAATTTTACAGTTTCTGCATGTTTTGTTGCTTTCGACTTTGAGACAATTTTACAGTTTCTGCAATTCTTGATTAAGACAATATGTTGGTTTTGGATAGGTTGATGGATAATCTATACTATGGATGTGTTTTGGATAATCTATAACTCGCTGTCCATTACTGGTTTTAAAATTGTGAAGGAGGAGAGGGAAAGGTGGCGAAAGATTGCTCACATTCCTGCCATAGTTATCGATGACAATGAATCGATCACATAAGTTTCATGTCTAGGTGAGTTTCTGAAACACTTCTTTTTTGTTTAATTTCTTTCGTATTATGTGTCATAAATTTGATATTATTAATTTCAATAATAACATCAAAATACAATATTATAAGCTAACTCATTTATTTTTTAACATGGAATTAAAATTTGTGTCACCCCTGATTGTGAGAAGCCAAATTAGCATGCATGAACTGCAACCAAATCCAGTAAATGTTGTACTGATGAGGAACAGATGAAAAGGAGAAACAACAACTGACTGCAAATATGTTAGGTACTTCATATATATTTGAATGAGTTGGTTTTAATGCATTGACTATATCAAGCTTTTGTAACACTAGCTAAATTCTTCTCTAATATATGTTAGTCTAAAGGCTATCTTTTATGCATTTCCACGGTTTCTTAAGGTGATTAGCTTTCTACCCTTCACTCTCATACATGACATAAAGATGTAGCTACTTTTTATCATCTTTTTTTTTATTCAGATTTTTTAAATATATGGAAAATATTTATAAATGTCTGAATTCCATCATAGGAATAATTTAGGATAATTCAGATTATACTACACGCGTTTGTCCAACTTTTATCATCTTTCCTAGGTTTTGCAACTCACCACTGCATCCATGATCCAACCTTTATTGGTCATGGTCAACAAGTTTATTATAGTCTCCTGGTAAATACTGATCAACTCCATCATTTGTGCCTAAAAAGTTTCATTTGCTTATGTTTACTGCTTTGTTCTTTTGAAAAAATGAACACCATCAAACTTGACAGAGTATCTTATTTATTTTAATTTAGGTTTGTATCTATCTACTGCTCAACTCGAGGTAGATTCGTCCAACGGTTTTCTGCACAAATCTGAATGATTTCCGGCGAATATCCAGGCATTCGTAGAGAAATCCTCGACATTAGTCATGGAACATTCATCCTATATTTTACACTTCACAAAATGATCATCCAAACCATGAAAGAACAAGAGTTTAGTTGAGTATACCGACTATCTACCCACTTCTGTTTGAGAAATTGCTGAACCATATTCTTTTCACTAATTCCAAAAATTTATTGAAGTTTGAAGCCTTTGCTTGACCTGTAAAGAGTACATGAGTTTAATTATAGTGACCATATGTCACAATACAATCATTGCTATGTGGAAGAAGAAGCAGGATGAAGAAATTGCCTGCATGTAAGAAAACAATATAGAAAACTTGCAAATGCAGAAAGGTTACGTGTGCCTCATTTAAACGGGGAAATAATAATAATAATAAACACCGTGTAATTCATGTTAGACATAAGATTGTTGGATAAATGAGAACGGATATATATATGCAAAAAACTAAACCAAGATGAAAATTGATTTTTTGTAACTAGCACTTCTATGAGATGATTTGGTATTAGTCCCGTTTGGATTGGCTTATTTTGAACTTATGTGGGCTTATCTACTCCCATAAGTTTTTTAATGGTTTTTGGGTAAATAAATAAAAATAGCTTATCATAGTTTCATAAGCTGCTTATGCCATATTTTAATAAGCCTAAATTTTTAGCTTACCCTCTAGCTTAACAAGAAGCTTATGAATTTATGTAACCTCCTTCGATTCTCTCTGGATCCACTTTTTCAAAACATATATTTTAATTATAATGTTAGTTATCTTTGACGGTGCATGAGTAACAAAATTGCTGTATACTTATTACTAAATTACGCACGTAACAAAGTTTTTTTTTTTAAGGAAGATTTTTATTATTTTTTTTGTTACGTAACAAAATGAAACTGAATATTAATATTTTTCTTATATGAATATTATTTTGTTACGTAACTATATACTTATCTAAATGTTAATTTTGTCTTATATGAATATTGATATTATTTTTAAGGACGAATATTGATTATATTATATATATAATTATAATTAATATATTATAATATTGTTTTTTACATCTTGATTAATTTTATGAAAAAAAATCTTGATAATTGTGGTTCGATTCTTTGATTTTTTTGTTAAATTAAAAATATTTAAAATTTTGATAATTGCTTATGTAATATCACATCCAAACACTTCAATTTATGTAAGTACTTTTTAGTGTACATATCTAAACATAAATAACTTATCAAGTAAAAGAACTTATGATGTAAGCTCTAATGTTATAAACCTTAATGCTATAAACATCTATATAAGTTGTTTATCCAAATGGGGTCTAGGTGTAATGCTTTTTGTAATCTGCAGAAACAATTTAATTATACTTCCAAACTGCGAAGAAACCAAATGACAATTATTTCAACAGTATCCCTCAAGACATTTAAAAGTTGGGCCTATTTAGATAAACAGCTTAATGTGCAACTTATAACATAAGTGTTTATCATGATAAACATTCTTGTATAATCAAGTTCTATATATAACAATAGATAAAATAAAGTTAAATTATTTTCGTATATGATGTAAGTTGTTTTCATAAGCTATCTTGAAATACTTATGAAAATAAGCTGACGACATATCATAAGTTGTTTTCATAAATTGTGCCAAACACTTTTATAAGCATGGGCAGACCTGGCCTGGGCCTGCTGTGGCAAGTGCCACACCAACCCAGGCCCATAAAACAATAACAACACACTTGCTTTCCTTTTCCTTTCTATTGTTCTTTCCTCTTTGGTAGAAAATTATTTAGGTCTTGATTGAGATTTAAGATGTATAATTATCAATAGTTCATGTGATTTTTAAAGCTTATGTTAATTGTTATGCTTCATCAAATGTCAATTGTGAACCAATTGTAAAACACACACGCTGTTAATTTCCAACCAATTTTATAACAGACACAGACACAGTTAATTGTTATACTTCATTAAGAAGTGGTTGTGGGGTTATCATTTTTATGTTCGAGTTATGATTAATTTTACACAGATTAAACATCCTGCGAATTTGTTGCATATTAGGCAGGGTTATGATTAATTTTTTGTTCATATTTTGACATACTGTAATGGAGTATTCTAATATATTTTTGGAAATTATTTTTCACAACCTTTGGCCTTCTCTTGCGCCCTGTAAAATTTTCAAAAATGCCCTTGTACATTCCGGATTTTAAAATCCGGATTCATGTTTATTATTTCGGATTTTAGAATCCGGACAATTCTTATGTATAATCAGTCATCAGACTCTCTCACATTTCAGCAGTTTTGAGTTTTGCTTTTAAAAACAACAAAAAAACTAAGTAAAAAATGCTAAAAACCTGTCAAATAAAAATATAAAAATAGCACCACAAAATTCTAAAAATCAAATAAAACTAATGCAATTTTTTTTGGATTTTTCTGAGAATATGAAAAATTAAAAAAAAATGGAAAATGGGTCTAAATGATGAAATTTTGGATTTTGAGGGGCGGAGTCCCGTAAGAAGTCCCTTCAAGTAGCCCGAAAACCCAATTTTTGATTTTCTGGGGAAGTTTCGGAGCAATCCGATCAAGTAGCCCAAAATTCCGATTTTTGACTAAGAACAGGTAACAATGACCCAAAACAGAAGGATGAGAGTTAGGAAGATTAATATTGTCCCTAAACTGATTATCCATGTTACAAACATGTTTAGAATTTGTGCTGATACAGTTCAGATTATATAATCCGAACTGTTTTACCTTGAAAAAGGGTGTTTAGGGGGTTCCGGATTATGTAATCCGGAAACATCATGTAACCCGCCCTATTTTTTGAAGTTTTCGGATTACAAAATCCTGAAAAATCCGTTACTCATTTTTTCACCCTTTAGCAAAAGAAAACACCATTCCGGATTATAAAATCCGAAAACTCAAAGGCATTTTTGGAAAAAATAAGACGCGCGAGGAAACCCACAGGGTGGGGAAAAGTAAATCCCTATTTTTTTTTTTTGTATAATTGAATGAGGATGAAGAAATTTTTTCCAGCTATACCTAGAGTCCAGAAATTATTTGTTAATAAGTTTGGTTGCTACAACTATCTTTAGAATAACTTCTTATTATATTTACTATTATATAATTATTTGATAAACAACTTCTGCCCCACTGGTATTTTAAGTCCAGGTCTGCCCCTGTTTTTAAGTGTTTATGCCAGTAGATAACTTCAAATAAACCAATCTAAAAATGCCGGTTGTCATTTACCATTACTTATGATTCATTTATAAAAATTGATAGAGTAATATAAATATGAAACTGATTTAAAACAGAAAAATTTATTTACAAACAAAGTATAAAACAATTACTTCCAACACTACATGTATAGAAAACCAATTGTCTTTTTAGGCTAAATGGGATCAAATTTGTCATGAAGATCAATAAGATATACCAAGTTACATCAATTTTATTCGCAAAAAGATAGATAGAAGACGTCAGATTTAAGAATGAAAGATAGTAGTTGATTCTAGCACAAAAGTGCTTCTAGCACAAAAGTCACCCTAAGTTTCCTAGTGTGAAAGAATAAGAAGAGCTTTAGAAATACAATTGACATTTATGAGTATGGACCCTCTAATGCAAACATCAGCACTCTGCGGTAAAGTAGTTTCTGTGAAATCAACTATGACAGATAATTGTTGCTCGTCGTAGTTTCTGTAACAATTATCTCTTTTTCTGAATTCTGTAATAAAACCAAAAGAGATTAATAATAGTCGCATAGCATAGTAATGTTAAAAGCTATCAAAAGTGTTGTGCAAGTGACTCAAAATTGGAGAAATTGAAGCTTGCTGAAAAGTCAAAACCGGGGTCCGAATGGTGCTGTCCGGGGCCCGAATTTTGCCTGTTTTTGGACACTTTTGATTCGACATTTTTCGGGGCCCGAATGGTCAAAATCGACGCCCGAATTGTCTTAACAGCATGAAAATAAAACATATTTTTAGGGGCACGATTTGTTCCAATTTTATGAGAGATACTTTTACTATAAATATAGACCTTGTATCAAATGTAAACCTTGAGATAGAAGGGGCTGAAAACAAGGGTTTAGAAACAAATAACAAACTAGGGTTTGTATAAAGTTTTCTCTTAGCAACAAACACTAGGATTGAGATTGATTCACCTTGGGAAACACTATTTGGATTGAGTCTCTCGGTCACGGGAAGAGATTGGGACTTTGGGTAGAATTAGGCGGGAGACTTATTCTTGTAACTCATTGATATCTCTTTTGTAAAGTTACTCATCATTATAGTGGAACAGATGACTGCTCTCTCCCCAAGACTAGGTCAATTTTGGACCGAACTGGATAAACAAATTTTGTTGTGTTCTCTCTTTCTTTCTCTCGTTGTTTTCTACCTTTGTTTGTGTTTATAACTTCCATACACTTTGTTTGGTTGCTTGATTATTACTTGCTCCACACATCAAGTATTTATTGGTGTGCTTTTTCATTGAATTCACAACAATTGACGCCCACCGTGGGGCAAGGGTCAAAGGATAATCAAGTATCATAGGTTCGAAGTGGGATATTGAGAAATTTACCGGAGATAACGATTTTGGGTTATGGAAGGTAAAGATGGAAGTGGTGTTAATACAACAAAAGTGTGAGAAAGCTTTGAAGGGTGAAGCTGTGTTACCGGTCACCATGTCACAAGCGGAGAAGACCAAGATGGTGGACAAGGCCAGAAGTGTCATTGTCTTGTGCCTCGGGGATAAAGTTTTGAGAGAAGTAGCGAAGGAACCAATCGCGGTATCGATGTGGTAAAAGTTCGAATATTTGTATATGACAAAGTCTTTGGCTCATTGGCAATTCCTAAAGCAACAACTTTACTCATTCAAGATGGTAGAGTCAAAGACCATCATGGAGAACCTTGCAGAGTTCAACAGAATCCTTGATGACCAAGGGAAAAAATAGAGGACAAGACATGAACCAATTGAAACATGGACCAAGTTCAGGTCACTCCTCGGATTTCCATTCGGCCTCAATTTAGTTTGAGGATAATAATTTTTTTAATATTATTGTATGTTTTATTTTAAACACTCCCCCTCTTCATTCTACTCTTTTCCTTCCTCACACTTTCTATTTTGAGGATTGTACTCTTTAATCTATGCATATTTCTTTTGGCAAATATTGAATACAAATTCTTAATTAACATGTAAGACTAGGCGAACACATACCAGTTAGGCTTGCGATTCCGACGGTGGAAATTCAGATTTCGACACTGGTGATTACTACGCTGGTTAGGGTTGCGGTGGTGGTGTTTGTTGACCTTTTGAAGAAATTAACTAGTTTATTTTGTAGATAGTTTAATTAACAACTTTAGGAACTTGTGAAACTTGCTTTTTTGGATGGTTTTATGGATGGAAGACTTTTGAACCTTATGATTTTGTGCGTTAATTTTTGTATTTTGATGCTAAGTTGAGCATAACATTTTATTATGGTAGTTTGGTATAATTTGTCTTTGTAAGTAAGTCATATTTTGTACTATTGACCTATTTAAAATATTATATTAGCTTATATATGTCTTGCATATAATAAATTTTATATAATTTCAATTTTAGGTAAACTCGTATGAGTTCTCGAGTCGAGTTTACGAATCAAGTTTACCTAGGAAAAATGAGTCGAGGTAAACTCTCGAGTTGCAAAACCTTGGTCCAGGTTGGATCACATGGAACTCAATCTAACTCTTCCTTTATACATCTTTAATGTCTATCATATATATCATTTGGTCACTATTATAAACAAAAATCAACAATTTAGATTCATTTATTAAATGATTTATGTAGTATATAATAAAGACCATATACCTTATTAATTGAATGAACATAAAATAGAGTTTTTTTTGCTTATAGCAATGGTCGGAAGAATATGTACAAAGGACTCTTTAAGTGGTCAAGTGCATAGATTAATCTATAGAATCGGTGGGACCCGGAAAATTACTAATAAATTGATATGGATTACCTCTCTCTCCCGCCCAGTACTACTACATTCATACTCCCGCGAACAAATTCCATTTCTCGTCACTTCAAAACCCAACAAACGCCGTAGAAGATGGAATCGCCACCCAAAATCCAACGCCTAGCGGAATCAGTCGTCAACCGAATTGCCGCCGGCGAAGTAATCCAACGTCCAGTCTCTGCCGTAAAAGAACTAATCGAAAACAGTCTCGACGCCGCATCCACTTCCATAAACCTCACAATCAAAGACGGCGGTCTGAAACTGATTCAAGTCTCTGATGATGGTCACGGTATTCGATTCGAAGATCTTCCGATTTTGTGTGAGCGGCATACAACTTCGAAGTTGTCTGCGTTTGAGGATTTGCAGAGGATTACGTCTATGGGGTTTAGAGGTGAAGCGCTTGCTAGTATGACTTATGTGGCGCATGTTACGGTTACTACTATTACTAAAGGCCAATTGCATGGTTACAGGTTAGGTTTCTTTCTCTCTCTGGAAATTCAATTTCTGTTCCACCGACACCTCTGATAAAATGTTTGTCCGGTTTTGAATGTCTGAAGTGTCGGACACCGACACATTTGATTAAGTTTGAATAATTCATTTTCTCAAATTATTATCAGTGTCTGTGTGTGTTCGGTGTTTGACACCTGTCCTAGTAAGATACCAACACTTTTGATTCGAGCTAAGATATAAGGAGTTTGAGTTTGAGGTTTGGGTTCAAACTCGAATCTAAGGAGTAAATATTAACCCACTTGGGTTGATTTGGTGGCAATGGCTTGGGACCTGGGAGTGTGCTCCTCCTCAAGTTTCAAGTTCGATTCCCTCTGGTGCCAAGATGAGTGGGCGAATTTAACTTTTTAAAAAAAAAAAAAAAAAAGTAAATATTAATCTAACTACTAATTACTAACATTTGTGACCTGGGAGTGTGCTCCTCCCCGAGGTCTTAGGTTCAATTCTCCCCGGTGCCAATTTAGGTGGGCGAATTTAGTTTCTTAAAAAAAAAAAGATAATTATCAGTGTCGTGTGTTAGTTTTCGATGTCCGTGTTTGTGTCGGGGGCTTCATAGGTATTTGATCGTATAATAAGAATTAAGACATTGTTTGGATATTCATGTGAACAATTTTTTTGTAAGAAATTTGGATGTGAACAAATTATTTAAGCGCTTAAGAGCATAAACAGTTATGCTTATGTATAAGATTTTGGCCAAATTTAGTAATTAATTGTTAGGTTGGTATATTTCAACTTTAGCAGGGTTTGAATCTGGATCCTTTAACTCATTTACTTGTTAGATCAAATTAGTTGAGCTACCCAACCACATACTTATGTATAATAACAAAAGATAAAATGAAATCAACCCGATTTCATGCAAAATTCTAGCTGTTTTCATAAACTAAAATGGAGAGCTTATGTAAATAAGCTGTTATGGACATTTCCTAAGATGTTTCCATAGTGGAAAGTAGCAGTTTCTTTGATATCTGTTATGCTATAGTGCTTTGCCGCCGCTATTTGACAAAACTTTGTACTAATTTGCGTATGGCGGAACAATTGCAGTTTGTTCGAATTCTGGTAAGCTATAGCGCTGCTATAACTTCTATTTGACAACACTGGTATCCATAAGCTCTCATAAATCATCTCACAAGTACTTATGTCAATAGATAAAGGTCTTGTTTGGATAAACAACTTATTTGCAGCTCATAGCACAAGCGCCTATCATGATAAGCGCTTATGCATAAGCTATTTCTGTAGAAAAAGATAAAATAAATTTAAATTGTTTTCGTATAAGTTATAAGCTGTTTTTATAATCTATCTTGAAGAACTTGTGAAATTAAGCTGAAAACAGCTTATGAACAATGTCATAAGCTGTTTTCATACGTTCTCCCAAACAGTCTTGCAAAACTTATGTTAGTTGATAAACTCAAATAGGTCAAACCCAAACAGGCCTAAACTAAAATAAGTCAATCCAAATATGCCCTATGTCATAATGTGTAGGACTGATGATATTGAGCATTGATTTTTTATATTAATTTTGTTTATGACTGTTTAGGGTATCCTATAGAGATGGTGTCATGGAGCAGGAACCTAGGCCCTGTGCTGCTGTAAAAGGAACACAGATAATGGTATGCTATAGGTTATCTTTATACTATATTGTCATTAAAGATTGATTTTAATTACTGGTCTATATAATGAAGACATTGAAGGTTATTATTAGGATGTTCTATTTTGATTAATCCAATCTCTGAAATTGTAGGTGACATGCAATTTGGTTCTTGAAATTAACAATTCTCGATATCACTAGTCTTTTTAGATTCATCAATTTGGTTCCTGATAATGTGATTGTGAAATTTTTAATTTTGAGGATCATTTGAAATTTCGTTAATTTTAGAGACTAAATTGCTCGACTCTTACAATTTCAAGGACTAGATTAGTGATTCACCCAATTGGAATCAAATGTTTGCATGTAATTGATTGAGATTCTTGTGCCTGCCTGCGCATGTGCTGTCAGGTTGAGAATCTATTCTATAATATGGCTGCAAGGAAGAAGACACTACAAAATTCTTCGGATGATTACTCAAAGATAGTGGATGTTGTCAGTCGGTTTGCAATACATCATACCAATGTCAGTTTCTCTTGCAGAAAGGTTGGTTTTTGTAACTTGAACGATAAAACTAAGCTTATTTATCTCTACATTCTTATAGCTGCATGCATTGTGAGTTATATATGTTAATTAATTTCCATTGATCATTTGGGACTCTACTATTACGATTAGCACGGAGCCGTTAAAGCAGATGTTCATACAGTAGCCACATCATCAAGGCTTGATGCCATCAGAACAGTTTATGGGGTCTCAGCTGCTCACAATCTGATTGAAATTGAAGCTTCAGACAATGATCCATCTTCTTCAATTTTTGAGATGCATGGTTATGTGTCTAATGCTAACTATGCTGCCAAGAAAATCACTATGGTGCTTTTCATCAATGGTATACATTATATTAGCTATATAAACATAAACTATGATGCGTTTTGAAATGTTTAGAGCTGTTTATAGTTATTAGATGAAGTCTCTGCCAGTGTTAGTTTATTCCATCAGATAATATGTTTTGCCACATAGAAACTCTTATCAAGAATGCTACTATGCATAACATGTAAAGGCTTCTGTCTGTGTTTCTCTCTAAGCCACTTTTCATTTTCCTCATCACAGTGCATGATCTTCACCCTCACACAAGCGTAGAGAAACTCAAACGTTTTTGTTAATTATATATTTTTTTATTTTTTCTTTTTACACCCTTTTCAGCATCAAACAAGGTTACTTGCTACTCTGCTCAAGTACTTATTTACATCAATTTTTTTTATAAAATGATGTTGCATATTTATATCTGAAACCTGACATGAGCTACTGACTTATTGCTTACAAATTCTCATGAAAATCTTCTTCTTTATGTTCCTCAGATAGACTGGTTGAGTGGTCTGCATTGAAGAGAGCTATTGAAATTGTTTACGCAGCAACATTTCCTAAAGCATCTAAGCCTTTTATATATATTTCAATTGTTTTACCTCCTGAGAATATTGATGTCAATGTGCATCCAACAAAGAGAGAGGTACGAACCTAATGAAGAATATGAATGCGTATAATGTGCATTCTTTATTTGTCATAATTAGTTAATTATTTCTAAAGTCACTTTCTTGCTCAAATGAAGTTCCATGTAGCTTGCAATGACCTTCAATTTTTATGATGTGATCTGAAAAGGCTTCTAAACTTCATAATTTTTATTATGGAATATCCTTTGTGTGCAGTGTTACTGTCAAGTTGGTTAAACCTTTTCTGTTTTTACTTTCTTTTTTGTTTGCTGTAATTTTGAACAAATGGTTGGTTTAGTCTTTTCAAAACATACTTACTTATATTTTATACTCATTTGAATGATTTTTTTTTTTCCTCCTGACTTTTATTTATTTATGTTGCAAGCCAGCAAATAAAACTTTAGGCAGTCTTTGTTTGTTTTCTGATATCATGTCACAAATCAACTCCCAGCTTAGTCTGTAAGACAAAGGCTCATGAATTTACTAGTTCTTTCTTCCTTGTTATTGAAAACAGTGTGTTTGTTTTCATATAGGTGAGCCTCTTAAATCAGGAAGTTATCATTGAGAAGATACAATCGGTGATTGAATCAACATTGAGGAATTCCAATGATGCACGTATGTTTCAAGAGCAGGTATGTTTAAGACATAATACTCAACGCTTTCTAAATTTTAGTGTATAGTTAGAAATATTACTAATTTTGAGCACATTACTTTTTCCTCCATCAATTGAATGCATTGATAGAAAAACAGGTGCCAAATTGTTGTTTTATAAACTAACATTGAGTGAACCTTTCCTAGAACTGTTTGCAAATCAACTTTTACAATTTTCACGGTCTTGCTTTTACTAAAGTTTCATCACCAGAACTTACTCCATACGACGCCATGGCTGTACACTGTACAGTCTCTTTATAAGCTTTGCAAATGTCTTATAATTACTAGAATGCAAAAGCATTTTCATCTGCACTACTGCAGCCTGCAGCATAGCAATATAACTAGTTAGGTCAAGATTTGGTTGTTAAAGAATACTGGCCAATTCCTAGGCATGATTAATTAGAATACTGATGTATCTAACATTGCCTTGCTTCACAAATTAGGTTAATTTTCTCTCTTTATAATGAAGCGAAAAAGTTTTACTTGAAATGATTTGCTCCAGGATCTAGTGCGTTCAACCTTTATTATCTATTCCTATTTCCTACTCAAATCCCATGAAATATGTCCTGGATCACGTTTTTTAATCTCTAAAATGTCTTCATTTTTAATTATTAACAAATTCTTGGACAACATGAATGCGGATTCTGCTTTATTTCATGTTTTATTAAATTATAGTCTTACTCGGTACCTGTATTTACTGTGTATTTTGTCTCAAACTTGTGGCAGACAGCTGGACAATCTTCTACCTCTCGTACTAATAAGAGCAAGGAGGTTAACCTCAGCCCTACCCCACCGAGTATGGGAAATGTTTTTGTCATTTTGTGTTGCATACCTTTTGTTTGTTTTTGGTTTATACTCTTAATTAATGTGTTTCATCTTTAATTAATGATAGGCTCGAGGTCACAGAAAGCGCCAGTAAATAAGTTGGTTAGAACAGATTCATTAGATCCTGCAGGAAGATTACACGCCTACATGCAAATACCTGGTGGACATCTAGAAAAGAGTGTCACTTTGAATGCAGTAAGGTGACTACCATTTTCTTCTTGTACATTTTTGTAGCTAACAAGCTAATATTCATTTTTAAATTGATTTTTGTTTGCGGTAATTTCTTACTCCTTCAAGCCTTTTTAAGTTTCTCCTGGTGCTTTTTACTATACTGTTTATGAAATTTTTACATATTTCATGTGTTCTTCACATTGTTTATGCATCTAAACGTTTCTTTATACAGATCCATGCAATTACTATCATTCTTAAGCATAAAATCTACAAATTATACAAATCATATAAACTTGAAGCAAACAAACCATTTCGACAAGAATGGAAATGGGAGAGGTAAAATAGAAGAATTGAAAACTGGCTGAATTACTTTATTCCATATAGCTCGGGAATATTTATACGGAGTACAGGCTTGGGTGTTCTAGGAAAGACAACTATACAATCAAGCTATTAATTAATACATTGATTCTAGTTAACTCCTAGCCAAATGAGTTTATAAAGTAAATGGTATATATGTAGCTGTACGCATTAATTAAAAGAACAATAAAATTATGAAACTAAATTTCTTCCCCTTAATTGGGTTATATTTGATGTTAAATTAGTAGACTTATGTTTGGACTCAAAATGATAAAACTTCTACCTATAATTGGAATGAGGAGCATATATGAAGTATGAACCAAGGTATTTTGTATGTGCTCTCTCTCCCCCTCTCTCTCCCCCTCTCTCATATACTACACACATCCTTCTGTAATTAGTTGGTTGGTTCTAAATATTTGTGATAAATAATTATGATTTGATATGTATATTTTGTTAATTAATTCTGTTTCCACAGGTTCTTAAAATCAGAGATTGTATTCATGTTTGATTTTATGTACTCAATCATGCTAAGGATTTTGTCATGCAATATAGAAATCTTCTATCCCTTTTCGAGTATAATTGGCTGCTAGAAATATTTTAATATTGTACTCCTGTGTAACGATTGGAATATATGTATTTTTAATTTTATTTTTACATTGCCAGGTCCTCAGTTAGACAACGAAGGAGCCTACAAGATTCTATAGAACTCACTAGCGTAGAAGAGCTTCTTGTTGAGATCAATAACAACTATGACCCTGGTATGCTTCTAGATTAATCATAATGATGATTCTTGAATTTGATGCAGCATGTGATCAATAATTTATATTATGTTATGGGATAATTTGTTTCCTAGTTTCCTATAATTAGTTTCGGTTTTGGTTATTGATAAGAGTCCCAAATTAGATGAGATATGACTTGAAAATGAGTTTACAAGTGGGAGGCATCCCTCAACTTACAAACCGGTTTTGTAGGTTTGAGTTAGACCAGCCAAAATTCTAAGAGTTCTCTTTTGATGTTTTCAGTTAGTTACTTTCATGGTTGTTGAAGTTATTTGTTTTATACAAAATAAGGAGGACAGAGATGATAAAAACTCTGAATATGATTGTGACGTAATATAAGTGATAATGATTTGATACTAGGTTGATACAAAAGACTAAGCACAGACCCCTGTTTTGGGATAATAATTAAGAAATATGGAAGATAATCTTAAGAGATAATATAAAATACTCTAAGATTGATCGTATGAGATAAACTAAGATACTCAAATATAATATCATGATATTATGTTGTGAAAATATTATCCCTTTTATGTTGGCTTATTAGTTTCCTAGTTTCCATATTATTATGCATTCTATTTAAAACTGAGGTGTTATTGTTTGAGAACAATCTGAATAAAATATTGTCTGGTTTACGATCAAATCTCTCCTTCCACTGCAACAACTTCTGTGATGTAGGTTGATTTGGAAAATGTTACCTACTGACATCTATCTTGTAGGAATGATGGACATTGTAAAGCACTGCACATATGTTGGAATGGCAGATGATGTTTTTGCTTTGCTTCAGCATAAAACTCATCTTTATCTTGCAAATGTTGTAAACTTGAGGTAGACATTTTGCTTTCGTTAATTTAATCTCTGTTGTGGACAGTCTTTGTTATTAGTTTGAAAGTTAACAAGGTTAATCAGGCCTTTCGCTATTCAGACTTCAAGCTCAATGAGCTATTGTACGATGCAGCATGCTAGAGACATACAATATTTGTTGCCATCTATCTAAAAGCTTTTGAGAATGGATCATTGACAGTCTGTCCTTAATTTATATGCAGCAAAGAGCTTATGTATCAGCAAGTTCTTAGCCGTTTTGGCCATTTCAATGCCATTCAGCTAAGTGATCCAGCCCCTGTGAAAGACTTGATTATATTGGCACTGAAGGAAGAGGATCTAGATTCAGAATGTAATGATGATGACACATTTAAAGAGAAGATTGCAGACGTAATCTCACTTTGGCTTTTTATTACTTCTAATTTTATAAATAATATATATCTCCTGTAATTGTAGTTTTTGTTTACCCTGTAGCTTAGGATATTGATAGGTAAACCTTCTATTCATTTAGTTTGTTAGGTTAGGCTGTGATGAGTATAAAATAAGCAGAATGGATTATAGTGAAAAGGGGGTTGTTTAAGAGAATTAGGGCCCTTGGGTAATTGGGAGGTTTGCAGACCCTTGAATTTCTGCAGAGTTTTAGCTTCAGTGTTTTCCGTTGAGATTGTAGATTCTTTAATGTAATACTTAGGATCAATGGATATCAAATGAACACTGCACAGCTGGTGGTTAATAGTTAGAATGTCAAATGCTTCTTCATACCAAGGGGTGGATCCAGACGATATTTTGGAGTGGCTAAATTATGAAAGAAACTATGAGCTAAATTATTCTAAAAATAAGAAATAACATTGTTTGATACAATACATTTGCGATGAAAATTGTCTATCATTCATTTGTTGAAAATGAGCTAAAATAACATCATTATGATAGTTGACGTTCATTTGCTTAGTTTGATTAACAAACACAGCCTTAATACTTTGGTTTGGATTCATGAGAGCATAACCCATATGCACACGATCAACATGAGAGCTATTGGAAGAAGTAGCATGATTAGCCAATTTTATAAGATTCTTCCAATCACCAAAACCATCTCCCACAAAGTGATCCTCACCATAATTACACAATTTTTAACATGGCAAACAAAATGCCAGGTCTTTAGATTCACTATAATCAAACCGATCATACAGATCAAACCAAGACGTCGATTTTGCAAGAATTGGTTATCTCTGTATGTATATTTATGATTATCTCTTTATGTATATTTATTTTTATCTCTTTTCCTATTCTGCAGATGAACACAGATCTGCTGAAAAAAAAGGCTGGTATGCTGGAGGAGTATTTTGGCATTCTTATTGATGATCAGGGAAATATCTCTAGACTTCCTGTGATACTTGACCAGTATACTCCTGACATGGATCGCATCCCTGAGTTTGTGCTTAGTTTAGGGAATGATGTTAGTTATAAAACTCTCCATTCTCCGTCTCTTAATCTCAGCAATTTCTTTTTTATTTTCTCTCCTGTGCATGTCTGACTCACTGGTAATAAATCAGCTATTTATACGATGCCTGAACCTGTACTCAGTTATGCTCTACAATTATAAATACTGTCATATTATCTGCATTTTTTTTTTGTATTTTGATTACACTTTTTGGGAGCAAACATTACGCTAATCTAGTTGTTATTCCATTGAATTGCTTACCTACTAAACATTCAAATGGATGCCTTATGATAATGATGAAATGCATAATTTTTTCCAATCACATTTTTTTCCGTCTCATGTTGAACATTGTGGTATACATTTTGATGATAGGTTGATTGGGATGATGAAAAGAACTGCATTCAAACAGTTTCAGCTGCTCTGGGAAATTTCTATGCTATGCATCCACCGATGTTGCCCAATCCAATTGGTGAGGGATTGCTTTTCTACAAGAAGAGAAAACTTTTTGACAGTTGTGCCATGGAGAATGCCTGTGATAATACTGGTATGGACTTGATGCTTGTTACTTTCTAAATCACTCGCACTCATACATGTGCATATATATCCACACTTATCAATTATCATTGAAATGCGTACACTTAGTGTGGAGAAAAATAAAAATCTACCTAACTAGGTCTTGTGGGAGATAAGTTTGGAACTATTCTTGTTAAGTGTTGGATGTGGTGTCACATAGTAATTATTGAATTCATACAAACCCACAGATGTTTTATGCGATATCACAATAGTTTGCTTCTGATAAATACTGGTATTAAGGGGGTAGATTATATGGATAGAAGACTTGTTTGTTGATGGATAATGACGATAACCTCTTGGAATAACTTCCAAAAGAGGTGGTTGCATAAAAGCAAAAATTGGTAACTGCCGGAACAAGCAGAAACCTTGAGACACAACCAACAACTAAGAATTAGAGATCCTAGTATTTCCCTTCCCTAACCAATAATAAAAAAATAACCTGATGGTTTACATGTGCCATCCTTTTTCCATTTATAGACACACAACACACTAACAAATACATATGAGCCTAATTATTTGGGCCTAGTAACAGCTTCCACTTTAGAACTCGCCTCACAAATGCATGTGCCTTTTGATTTTGCATAAAATCTGGCTTCCTCAACAAAGGCACAGTACTTACTGATGTGGCTACAGTCTAAAGGAGATGCAGCACATATACAAGCGCCACAATCTGTCTACGTCCATGATTATCGTTCCAAAACATGCATTCCTTTCTTTTGAGCCTTTTAAACTTCAAATCAATCTTGCTATGTTGAGGGGCTTATCGTTCCAAAACATGCATTCCTTTCTTTTGAGCCTTTTAAACTTCAAATCAATCTTGCTATATTGAGGGACCAGCAGCTCTTTTCCCCAATGATTTTCTCTTTTCTTTGTTAATTGCTATTTTGTTCTTTGGTTACGGAGGATTCCTTACATCATCATACCTCTAATTGGTTTCTCTTTTTATTTGTCTTAAATAAATTTCTTATATTTTATCCAAAAAAAAAAATCATGAAGAAAATTTAGGAACACACTGTGTTCACTCTCAATCCTTTTTAACCTTGTATTCAGCTTATTGCATATATTTTTTTCTTTCAATACTGCATGATGTGATTTAATGTTTATTTACTGCTATGTTTGTTGTATTGTAAAGGTTTGAACAATTCAACTTGGTTCAGACTTTCATCACTTGACTTGCAAACTTGCTGATTTTTAATTGGGAAAAAAATACGGAAAAATTTATTGAGAATATGTCATTAAGGGGATGCAGTAAAATAAACTTTGCTTGTAATTTTATTCTTCCATTTAAGTTTTTGGTGGATTTTACTGGGTTCTGACGTTAGTGAATTTTGTGTACAGGGAGTGATGTTATTGACAACAATATTGAACAAGAACTGCTTTCTGAAGCCGAGACAGCATGGGCCCAGCGTGAATGGTCAATACAACATGTGCTTTTTCCATCCATGAGACTTTTTTTCAAACCACCTCCTTCTATGGCTACTAATGGAACCTTTGTTAAGGTAATGTTTGTGAGTAATTATTACTAAAATATTTTTTGACCGTATTTTTAAAATACATGTCGCAGTTTGACAACGTACACTATTCACAAAACTTAATTTGACATGTATTTAGGAATGGAGGGAGTATAATGGAACCTTTCCATATAACCTACTCTTTTATGTCATGCAGAGCTCATCCTCCATATAACCATATGCCCTTTCCCAATAATGCATGACCAAAATCCTAACTGTTTCAGTCTTTTGATTGTATGTGTTAGCCCCACCTATTTAAGAACACATTAAGACTCTCTCTCTCTCTCCTGCTTACAGATTCAATTGTAGGAATTTGATTGAAACTCATTGATCTAACCATTTTTCTTAAAAAGCCAGTCAATTCTTCCCGGCTTAACTTTATCTGTTGTGATTAACCTGGTAAACGTCGACTATTGTCGTCTCCCTCAATTGATATGATGTTGCAACACCTGTCTAGTGTTTTCATGTCTTGATGAGGACTTACCTACTCATTTGATTATTTATTGTTTTATTAATGGTGTAAAAATGTTTATACATATCACTAATTTTGTCTTTTCATGATACCACTTTATTATACTACTTTGTAGTAGAAACTTTTGTTTATGGTTGGTTTATCTTCATGCATAAAACACACACCAGTACGCATACCATTTTTTTTTTCATTTTGAAGAGATCTACTCGTTTATTAAAGAAAACAGATTTTGATATTTAGTTTGATTGGTTTTATTCTAAATTTTAATTATAGGACATGTTCAATTATGTTATTGAGAATTACAAATGTTACTTCCAATTGAGTCAATGTGTTTGTTGTGGTTAAATTAAGTCATGAAACATCAAATAATCTCAGTGATAGAGATAGCATAGCTGTAGACAAGGAGAAGGCCCGGATTACCTTTTGTATCCAATAATCTCAGTGATTGCTTGCGACAGCTTATCAATGCTCGTCAGCGGCTCAAACCAGAAGTTTCAAAAGCAGGCCTACAGCATCATTATGTTTCACTGAAGTTGTATACATTTATATTTATTTATATATGTAACCTATATATTATCGATCTCTTAATTCATGAGTCACTAGCTATGAGTTTCTGATTTATAATCATAGTGAAGTAGGATGTCGAAACATGCAATCATTGAGAGGGAATTTTACTAGAACCATCATTTATTTGTTTCTTTTCTGCTTTCTATTTTTTACAGGTAGCTTCATTGGAAAAACTGTACAAGATTTTTGAAAGATGCTAGCTAACCAAGTGGATTTGGAGACGACGGACATCATTTTTGCACTAGGAATTATGGTTTTGGCATTATGTCTTCAGTGTTACTACTTTCACTGCTCACACATGTGAATATATGTATCTACTATCTAGAACCTAGATGATTCAATCTCCCTTTAGAGAATTCCTTGGCCTAGTGATCTGACATGTTTTTTTGTTAAACAGTTTCAAATGTATAGGCATCATCTCAATGATGCAGTTGGTTTAGGGAAAATCAAGGAATTCTAGTTTGTGCAATCTTCACCATCAGCTTAGACTAAATATAAAGATTGTGTTAGGTTTCAAATCTGCGTAAAAGTTGTTTTCATTATTGGAGCAATAAGTCTTACTATTTGACCAAATGAAGTGATGCGATTTGTTGATCCATTGTGAAAAACAAACCTGTGCAAGGTACAAGATCAATTTACTTGTACACGTCCTCATTGTTAAGTGGTTTTTACTTTCGAGTGATGCAAAATATTGAAACAACGTATCTTGTTTTACACATACTTAGATTAGATAGCTAGACAAGGTTCCAATGGATTACACGATATTTACCTGAAATGAAATTAATTTAATAGCACATCCAAATCAAATATGGTAAATATGGTATCTTGTTTTTCTTTTGTCTCACCTCCAATCAAATCAAATATGGTAAATTTTTATTAAAAAAAAATGGTAAGAGAAAACTTTTAACTTTCTTTCCTTCCATTTTTGCTTATACCAAATAATTAAAAAAAAATCATCTATATTTTTTACTTAAATGCAATTTTGATCTTCTTATTTCAGTAAAACCAAAACTTTAGTCCTTTTTTTTTTACGAAAGAGTGTCATAAGCCATGGTCCTCCTATTTTTAATTTCCCAATTTTTAACCTTTATTTTAAAAAAAATTGACAAATCCTACCACATCATCGTAAAAGATTGAGATAGATAGAAAACTGATTATCACCGACAACACCAAAACTCTTTCATCGAACAATGAATGAAGAAGTAGAAAGCGGCGAAGGTCCACCAACAAACGATCTATGTTCAATCTGTCACGGAAACTTCCAACTCCCATGTCAAGCAAATTGTTCTCACTGGTTTTGCGCAAACTGTATCATCCAAGTTTGGCAGTATTCTTCTCCTCTTCAACCTTGCAAATGTCCTCTCTGTCGTCGTCCTATTAACCTTCTTGTTCCCACCGACATCGTCGATGCCGGTGGCAACAACAACAATTCTGAGCAAGATCGTTTGAATTTGGCTGATATTCAAAGATATAACCGTGTTTTTGGTCAACAATCTAATGCTAGTATTGTTCAGAGATTACGTGATCTTCCTTTTCTTTTGAAAAGGCTTTTTAAGGATTTTGTTAACCCTAATACTTCTCTTCCTCTTGTTATTAGAGCTCGTGTTTTCTTTACGGTTAGTTCTTTCTTTCTTTCTGAATTACTTGTTTTCTTCCTGTTGTTTATATTCAAATTAAATCATTAGGTAGTTGTGATCTGCGTTGAATTTGAGATCTACGGTTGGCTTTTTAGATCTACGGTGTAGCTGCAAAGACGGTCAAGTCGGTAAGCGTAGGTATCTAGGGTGGAAAATGTGTGTACTTGTTGTTAAAGAGTTCCACATCAGACAAAAGATGACTAAAGTGAGGGTAGTCTTCATCTCACAAGCAGGTTTTGTGGGATTGTGTTACACCCAACCACAATTTCTAAGACGTGTAGAGAGGCTATGAGTGCGTTTGATATGCTAAAAAAAATAAGAGATAAGAAAACTCTTAACTCCATTTGTAGTATGTTTGATTGTAATATTGTTCAAGGGGTTTTGTCCCTCGGTAAACCACAAAAGATGTCTCAAATATAAGTTGTCTAAAATACCAAAATAGTCTTTTATCCACCCAAAATCGTATAGGACAAAAATTGTTCAACATCATAAAAGTTTGTGATGTTATGTTGTTCGGTCTAGTACTTACCTTTTAGTAGATTAAAGGCACCCTATAAGTTACTCCCTCATTTCCTTCTTAAATGTTTAAATGTTGTTTGATAATTTAAGGGTACAATTTGTCAATTGTACCGTTTTTGAATTATTGATTCTTACTGTTTTTCAAAAAAACTAATTAATGTTACCTATAATATTGGTTTCATGAATAATTGAAATTCAATAAATAAGATGAGTTACATTGTCGAAATTTCAAGTGCAAAATAAAGTAACAATTCTGATAGAAAAAGTAAAAGACTCCATGAAGTTGGAATAAATTTTATTTTTGCTTTACGAACAACATTTAGACTATTGACAATTGTTTGTTATGGAAGTGAGATGAAGTGTGTGTGCAAAAAAATAAGAATTTGTCTGAGAAGGATAGTAACTAACAATTGTTTGTTACAGGAGAAAGATAGCACGTCAAATTTATTGGAAAGAGAATGTGTGCAAAAAAAAAATAGAAACTTATTAGTGGATTAAAATGAGAGTATAATAGGAACGAAGATAGTAGCTTTTATAACGAGGAATTAGGGTATCTAGCCCTTGAGTTCCTTTCTCGGACAATTGTCCTTCGAGGACACATGTGAGTAGACTATCATAAGTTGGCCTTGGATCTAGATTGAACAGTCCAGATTTGTTTATGCGGTCTTGATTCAGTAAATTTAGGGCAGGTCCATGACATGGTCTGCCAGGGCATTAGCTGAGGAGAGTAACCCAGTCCTTGTAGGAAATGTCCTTTGGCCCAGTCTTGAACAAGTTGAAATTGAATTTAACAAATTTTATTAGGGTTAGGGTTTATTGGGTGTTTTCTTGTTTATGTAGGAAATGCTAACTTCATTACTCTTTATTTTTAGCAAAAAAGATAGTGGACTTGTAGATTTTATAGTAAGGAGAGTAGATCAAATTGAGGGTAGTCGGATCATTAAAGGTGTAGGAAGACCTAAAAAAAACTTTAACATAAACTATCAAGAAAGTTCTAGAGATTAATGAGTTAGATGGAAATTAGATGGAAATACGGTATATGATAGAGCATTATGGTGTAATTTGATAAATGTAGCCGACCTCACTTATTGCGATAAGGCTTGGTTGTTGTTGTTGTTGTTGTAACACTTTTGTGGTGTAGATTCTGACACAGACATTGTCTCTTTTATACAGATGCTAATAAGTATCATATACATCTTCAGCCCTATTGACATCATTCCAGAAGGTACCGTAGCGTAGAATGTTATATTGATTTCAATTTCAGTTCAATTACTCAGTTATATTTTGTCGTTTTGTTGAATTTGTGTAAGTATCTATTACTCATGCTTGAATTTTGTTCTCTTTTCTGTGCAGGGATGTTGGGAATAATTGGTCTTTTGGATGATGTCCTAATTGCTCTAATCTTTTTCCTACATGTTGCTGCACTCTATAGATCAGTACTTTACCTCCGACATGGGGGTTCGTGAGTTATGCACCTTTTACAATTTGTTAGGTTTAGTAGTGAAATGAGATGTTGCATTTACTTTCATCTTGTGAAAATTGACAATGCTCTGTTTTGTACATAGATAGACACAGTTCAGTTCATTTTCGAATATTGGATTTAGCAAGAGGTGAATAGAAAAGCTACATTTAAATTTCAAATATTTCGTGGAGCCAAAAGAATTATCAAATTTACTTTTTCATAGTTCATACGTGCTGGTGGCTATAAATGACATGCATCTATTCATAAATGCTCACTAGTTTTCCTGTGATCATTAGTTAAAGGATAAAATGACATGAATTTCGGAACCTGGTTGTATATTCGTTCTAACCTCTTTGTTAACAAATAGAGAAGTCCATCACTGAACGCTACTAGAGCATGTCATAAGCAAGATTTTAAGTAACAGTTACAATAATAGTCACAATCTCATTGCAATCTGTGACACTATTGAGAACTGCATTCAAATGCAGTTGATTTGGCCTTTTAAGGCTGTGTTGTTTTAACAACGTCAAAAACCATGATCAGAGGAAAAGTAATGAGCATTTATGGCCTCTTTGTTCCTTGCCCTTTCACTTTTCTTTTTACCTTGTGAGAATCTGGAAGTTGATTCTCCTTTGGTCTTAGTTTTGTGGTTGTTGTTGGCATTTATGGCGCATGACATTAGGCATTTGCGAATCAGGTTAGTTTCACTTAGGAGAATTGTTCTGTGCGCCCCGTAGATTGCTCAAAAGTTCCTTGAATTTATCAGATTGTAACTCCCGATCGTACAAAACATATTGAGAGTTACGACCCGATGGCTGGTTTTGGATTGGAGTGTAACTCCCGATCGACTTATTTCATAGACTGAGCAATCCACAGGTGCATAGAGCAATTCTCTTCACTTAGTCGATCTTTCGCTTATGGAAGTGATCACTTTATATTGGAATCCTGTTTTCTGTGAATGCCTCGCAGGAAACAGTTTTAAGTTTTGTGACCGTAATAATTATCAATATTCGCATCAAGATCTAAAGAACTATGAGCTGCTTCATCAACCTCTGTTGTTCCTTAAAAAATCCACCCTTTTGAATAGTAGGAAAAGATCTCACTAGAGAACAAATAGGTGTTGCCAATTCTGTTTCTTTTTGTTGTCTTTCATTATATACTTGTACTACTAAGTACTATTTATGGAATCAGAAGCTTGTCCCTTTACAATTTCACCCTCCTATAACCATAATCAATTTGTTATCCCTCAGTTTGAAACCATTGTTTTCACATTCAAATCAGGTGATGTTAGTTGTTACTGTGATGAAAGATGGATTCAAATATTTTAGGGAAGCCGAAACATTGTAACGATGTGGTGGTGTTACAGTGAGAAGAGAAGAAAAAAAACTAAGAGAAACAGAAGGGGTGAACAACATACTTAAAAGCGTATGGTGTGGAACATTTATGATAGTTAATATGGTCCTTCATGATCTAATGGTTCTAAACACTAATGCACGGTAGGAGACCTATCAAGGTCACCCACCCTAAACGGAGCCATAAGTATAGGTACCTCTGGTTTTTTCAACCACCGATGCTCGGTTGTTTGATTTCTGCTCAAAACTTTGTATATCATTTTTGGTAAAAAGTCACAAAAGTGATAAGTTAGTACCTTTCTATTCTTAAAGATGAGTTAGTACCTTTCTATTCTTAAATCATGCAAACTCATTTTAGTTCCCATCAACTTTTAAACTTGGAAAAGGTGAAGTGGTGAATGTAGTAGAACTAGGATTTCCACCCGTGCAACACACGGGCAAAATGAAAATCTTTTGTAATATTGTATATGTTCACTCTAAAAATACAATTCATAATACTTATATATAATGTAACTCATGCAAAATATAAAAATTAGTATTTTTTTTAAGAAAAAAATTAGTATGTTGTTACAAATCAAAATGTCAATCAAGAACATATCATTATATCAACTTTCATTCCATTACACAATATTGACGAATAATCATAAATTACATGATTTGATCAAAAAAGTTCTTCTCAAAAATAGATTCAATATCTATTGATGGCTCCAATTGTCACACATGATTTGATCAACTGGCAAATTCTAAAGTAGTATGAAGTTAACTAATTGTTGACACTATAACATTTAAAGGGAATAATGCAAGGCTAAGTAAGAACTATCAAACCATCACACATGATTTGATCAACCGGCAAATTCTCACAAAAATGGGACCTCTTGTCAAAATAATAATAAATAAAATGAGTATCATACGAATCAATTCTAGAAGTTTTTTTTTCATATTTCCTACGATAGATTACAATGGATAATTAATCAAGAAAAGTCTTTATTTGACATTGCCCTTGAACTTCATTTCTTATTCACTCTGCTTGTACTTTATCACCCACTTCAATCACCTACACACATAGAATATAGTAAATCAAATGGAGTGAACCCTAACACAACAATTTATAGAGATAGGAACATGCCTAGGAAAACAAAAAGTTAGAGAAACCACATTTTGATATTTCAAAATTTCAGGGAAACAAAAATAGATAAGGTATATCATTTCATGAATAAGCTTTTCAATGGTACATGAATATGGTACACTTAAGAGAAAGAGACTACAAAATAGGAGTTCAATTGTCGTGAACTTTTCTCAGTATCCACAACCTTATAAATTGATGTTACCTTCAATCAAGCAACATGTAGGCAGATATGAGCATTAAAAGAAAACACAAAAATTTGAACAGAGGTCTTCTACTGGAGCTCAAACAACCAAACATACACAAAGTGTGAAAGAAAAAAGTTTTCATGAACAAAGGTCTTCTATAGGAAATACTCTTAAGTTTAGAAATCATTGAAGTTTTAATGACAATGAAAAGAACCAAGTATAAGAAAAATTATATAATATCTCTTTTTGATGTTCGACCAAATTGGATGTGATGCCTTATAAAATCCTTAAAACTACAGTGCTTGTTAGGACATAAGTTAACTTGTTAGGTGAATAAGTTAGAAAAGTGTCATGGGAAAACTAAATTGCCATTTAGCTATGTTTGGACATATACGTTATATATCACAAAACGTATAAGCATTAAAGCATTAAAATAGTTAAAAAAAATACAAATGAGTAAAGGTCAAATGATCATGAACGCACCAATGAGTGCAGCCTTTAGCAATTGACATAGAACAGATCAATCATCCCCTTTGTTTTCGATCACAACAATGATCATAAAGATCGTCTTAAATGCAAGCTCTTAGTATGAAGATCCCTCAATGATCCTAAACATGAACATCCTTAGTAAAAAGCACCAAGAACAACCATTGATTCCCTTTCTAAGATATCCAAGAATGACCATATTGTGCTTTTCTTTGCAACAAAAAATTTAGCAACTAAGTAGAACCAATAAAAGGAAAATTGTGAATTTCAAGTCTAGATAATTTACACATTGACATATTATATGCATATACAATTCTATGCAAGAAAGCTAGTAAACCTAGTTTCCTCAAACACCTGTTGAGTGCTAAATTTCACAATAAAAAAAAATCAAATGATCTACAAACCATTTTGTTAATCTAAACACAAAAATAAGACAAATTTAACACCAATTCAAAACCAAGTGATCAAAACAACAAAATCTGCATTTCATCAAGAATTGATAAAATCAACAAAATACTAATTACAACAATTTCATCAATTCACAATTTATATCATACACTAAAAAAGTTGCATTTCAAATTTATAATCAAGAACCGAAACAACATCAATAAACATGAAACAATTATGGTTATTAATAATTATAATCATCAAGATGGTAAAACAATTGAGACTGAGATAAAAAGAGAAGAGAAACTGTAAAACAAATTCAAAAAACTTCACCTGTGTTGTAGACGATCCATTCACTTGGAACTGCCTCATTTTTTCAGTTGACTCTCACTGTTAGGTGAATAAGTTAGAAAAATTCAACACCAATTCAAAACCAAGTGATCAAAACAACAAAATCTGCATTTCATTAAGAATTGATAAAAATCAACAAAATACTAATTACAGCTATTTCACCAATACACAATTTATAGCATACACTAAAAAAGTTGCATTTCAAATTTATAATCAAGAACCAAAACAACATCAGTAAGCATGAAACAATTATGGTTATTAATAATTATAATCATCAAGATGGTAAAACAATTGAGACTGAGATAAAAGAAGAAGAGAAACTGTAAAAAAAATTCAAAAAACTTCACCTGTGTTGTAGATGATCCATTCACTTGGAATAAGTAATTCAATTGACTCTCACTGTTGCTTAATTCTACACTGAGAATATAGTAAGTTCTAATATACCTACTCATCAGTTTCACACGACAATTTCACATACTCATAATTTTCAAATAGGTTTTAATAAGTCAGATTCACTGTTGCTAGTAGTCCCATGAGTTAATGCAGCAAAAACAGCAGAATCAAGCAAGGTTTGATCCTTCATTTTTTAAGAAAAACTATGTCAGGGAATAGAGCTTGGCATTATATTCATGTAGTGAGGTCAACTTGTTTATGTCAAATTTAAAAACGCAATTCAAAATAGAGTTAACAATATCCATTATATACTTTTGAACATTTATAATGCATATTTAGCATAAAGACTTCATTTTTAGAAAACTATATGCATCAGCCAGAATTAGCCACACATATATGTAAACTATATAAAATATAGAGTCCAAAAAATTGTTTAACAATAAATCTCAAGCCATGAATAAAAACCATCAGTTTGATACCTTCAGTTTGATTGCATCTTCAATGTCATTTATTTGAACTCTTTCAAACTTGATGCATAAAATCTGTCACCAAACAAAACCAGAGATTAACAATTGAATAAAATTTGTCATCATATATATTTTACTCAAAATAGCATGCCTTGCATATCCAGACAGAGAGTAATTGGAACAAAATAATAAACATCTTAAGAAACTAAGAAAGTTGATTTAAAACTCAGTTTCACATGACCGTTTCACATACTCA
>Ga0228711_1001761_pt1 | contig 32441 bp, 15 predicted proteins | sample MedpolnodulmetaG_2_FD_177996 | JGI IMG/M metagenome (GOLD analysis project Ga0228711, IMG submission 177996) | Root nodule microbial communities from Medicago polymorpha collected in Santa Monica, California, United States - brown nodules | ecosystem: Host-associated > Plants > Roots > Nodule... | reverse complement strand
TTGGTAATCACTTTGAATATTGGAACTTAAAGCTTTTGTATCATTGTATAGTTTGGGAAATCGACGATACAACGATACAATCGACTATTGGACCATTTAATAGTGTGAGACATCGACAATTAAACGATCCAATAGAAATCATGATATCATTTGGACACGAATGATGTTGTTGAGCAATATGTGATAATATTGATTGATAATTAAAATCCACAACCCAAATCCGAGAATACATACAAGTAGGTTGATGAAGTTTAATCCCAGCATACTTATTTCCCTGTTAACTCTCGTCCCATTTATAAATTCTTAGTTTGATAGTTTATGAAACAAAACCATCGGAAAACCCTAGCTCAGAACGATATCGATTGTTGAACGGCTTAGAATATCGCACCAGTCCCTGTGGAGACGATATATACAATACTTACTTTTGATTGATATACGTAACAATACTACATCAGTAATGACAAGTGGTCATCAAAACACAAGACAAGGTGATTAAGATATTATCGGGTAAACAAATCCTTCAATCAATGAATTGTCAACAAAAACATCATTTGTGCCAAGCATCCAAGTCATCGCCTGGATCAACGATCATTTCTGTGGTCATTAGTCCTCCATGCCTACTTCATCATCTGACCTAGGGTTGGACAAGCAAAACCAAACCAACCGCAAACCGATAAACCTGTGTGCTTTTTATGTCTTTCAAGTGGGCCGGTTCAGGTGATGGGTTCAAAAAGTGGAAAAATACATTTAGAAAATTGCTCTTCTCACAACAAGAAATATTCACTCCCAACTGAATTGACGAAAGTACCCCTGTGTGACTTAAGTCACGCTCGGTAGGTTCAACGTGAGTTAACTCACACAGGTTGTAACTCCGTGTGACTTAACTCATGTGGGATGGATGTTCTATTTTGATACAAAACCCATCAGTCCCACACTCCAACAACCATTTTCTTTCCCTCTTCACCTCAAAAAACCCAAAAAGTGCGAATTTTTGGGTGAAAATCTTCATTGCAAATTATACAAGTCACTGAACAGTTGAGAATTGTAATCGCGTTTGCTTTGCCGCAAAAGCTTGGATTTCTAGCTTCTACCCAACTGGTGTTTTGTCACTTTAACTGCATTTTGCAGATTCACTTTTCAGATTGTCAAACATCATAGGAAAAGCAAGAATCGCGTTTGGGGTAAGAAAACACACGTTTGGGGGTTGTGAACGCACAACCAAACAGACGCTAAGTTAATAATATTTTTATCTTGTCTTTGTTAAGATAATAAAGCCATCTTCTCCATGGAAATGTCATCCTGCTTGCTCTCAAACACAATATTTTTGTGTTTAATTTTTCAACAGGTATAATATGAAAGGGAAAATTACACTAACTTCCTCCGATATCTCTTTAATTGACACAAACGCCTCTTATAGTACGCCATGTCTTAGCATAGGCATACTCCTGTATAGTGCACTGCTCAGTTTGTTACATGATGTCTAGCACGAGTGTGCACCTTAGCATAGGCATACATCTTGAGTATAAACTGTCGTGTAACTAACTGATCAGAGTTAGTTAGGGGTTAGCTCAACACTCCTATATAAGGAGCAGCACCCCCTCTGTGATCATTAAGTTTGAGCTCTGAAGCACCAGCACGCCTATTTTTGAAAAGTACCTGTACTGGCATCGGCACATGCAGTACCCAGGCGTCCACGTTGTTTGGTATGCCCGTGGTACTTCAAACAATAAAAAGCGCTGTTAACAAAAATGTAAAACAGAATTTAGAATACACAGAATTCTCTCCACTGAAATGTAAATCAGGTATTCATTCTGACATCAAGCAGGAAGTAGTCTCAGTGGTCTATTTTCATTACAAACTCGAGGCCATACTTTCGGTACATAAAGATGTAGTATTCGATTGCCCAACTCAAATTTCTGCACACCACAATACTCTGCACATTATATGCATTTACACCAACCTTACATTTTTACACCTCTGAAATAATAATAATCACATTTGTTTTTTTCATTAATACTTAGCTACTCCAAGATAGTATATTCACAACTCCTCGACAATATTCTCTAACTATCCTATCTCCTTTCGCAACCCCTTCAAATTACTGAAAGTGATATGCTGCATCATTTTCATGGCTTAGGGCTCCTCCCCACACACACTTGAAAACTGGTTACATTCAAAAAACATGTATTGCAGTTTTTACACCATCTTTCTCAATCCTAAAACAATATCACTCCACCATGTTGAACTTCATCTACTTTCCCCAATCACTACTCCATCTATTAAGCCAAATTTGTTATTCAATATCTTAAACCACAATCCATGATTTTCAATTTGCATTCTCCAAAGTTATTTTCCTAGCAGCATGTTTTTGATGCCTAGCCCTCCATTCTCTCTCAAAACACACTCTATCCAATTTTACCCAATGAATTCTTCTTGCCTTCTTACTCCCCCAAGATAAACTGTTTAAAATATAATTAAATTTGTGCCACAGTATATGATGATGCTTCGAAATAGGAAAGAAAATAGATCAGGATAACAGACATGACAAATTTTAACAGAAGAGAAAATTCAATTCCTCCGATTAGACAGCCGATTTTTTATGATTTATGACTGACATCCTAGAAGATTTCCTTCTTTGGTTTACGCCAATAGAAATAACCAAATACTTGAAGGAAATAGAGTCAACCGCAATTAAGGACCAATGCCGCTACTACTTCTAACCACGATTGGTTGACGTTAACATCCACCAACAAACTTATATGTAAGTTTACTTTGAGTTCTAAGACCAGCTCGAATAATTGCTTTCATAGCCCTTATATTTGACCATCATTTCTTACCAACACGATGTGAACCTAAGGTGAAGGGGTTCAAGAAGAAATGATATTTTCATTTCTTCTATAAACAAAAATCCAGAACCAAGAAAGAAATTGAAAACTTACAAAGGCGGAATAGATTAGAATATGGAGATGAATGATCGTCACTGCATGAAGAAGATAAGATCAAAACGGTGATCACCGCAAGAGATTTTAAAAGCCCCATTGATGATAAGATCCACAATTTGTTGAACCAGCCTCTGGACAGGTTTGAAAACTTTTCAAGTTCTATTATCATCAAAACTAGTTAGAAATGTCTGTGAACTACTTATACTTGAACTTGCCAAGTTCTATTATCATCAAAACTAGTTAGACAGATTTCTAATTAGTAATCGTCTCTTAGACTCACTAGACTTCTAGTAATCAAACCCACTTGAGATCCTTGAGCCTCTTGGAGGTCCTCATTACAACTAGCAAATCTTGCAAATTGTAAATGGGAAATTTGTGTGTGTGTCTTCTGTACTGGGAATAATAATAATGAACAGAAATGGAGATAACAGATCGTCTTGTTTCAACTCATCACAGATTCCTATGTAACTAGCTAACTAATACTACAACTGATGATGTGCTTAAGCACTCCTTGATTTACCTCTTCCAAATGATTTACAAAAGGCTTATGTTTGCCTATGTGTAATCTTATAACAAAAAGGAAATTTAACTACACTAAAATGAGAAATCTCCTTACCTTTGGGATTTACTCATGCACTAAATTTTTGAACAAACTACAAGAAATTTGCATAATTCCAACTTACAAGAGATCTCTTCCAACATAGACAAATAATTTCAACAGTAAGAATTCATGATGGCAAACAAAAGCAAAAATATTCATCAAAATACTCTTGAGAATTATTGAAAATTTTCTATATATTTCCATTATTATGTTCAATGGGAACATCAGAAATACAGTTGTAAATGTAAACTATGTTCAATCAGAACATTACAAAGAAATAACTAGAGAGAACAAACAAGTAAAACACTGAGTTGAGGATTTCAGAATCCTTATAATTAGTAAATTCCCATCCCCATTGCAACCCAAGTTGCTTACAACATTCTTAACCATTTATGAAAGTTAATTGTTTGGAATTCAGTCATTAGTAGCTAAGCTATGGCCAGCTACAACTCGTTCTCCAGAAGAAAACTTGCTGGTTCACATTTCGCAGTATAGCTAAATTTTGATGTGCAATACTTCCTATGTGCCCCTGTAAGTTTCCCTGTCCCAGCCTTCTTGTGAAAGTCAACCATTAAACTAGAGCACTCTCTGCAAGTAGTCAACAAACAAAGCAGTCACTATTTAGTATTTATTTAGCATAAATTTCATAATAACTATAGAAAAAGGTTATGGCACTGATTGTGTAAAATTTTCTACAGATGCATCTAATCGTATCTCCCTATGATGTCATTTCGTTATATCTCTCAAAGAATTACTAGCCGGTTTACACGTACATCTAATCATATCATAACTCATAATGATGTCTAGCGTTGTTATATTTCTCAACAAAAATATCTTCATGTGGGATATGATTGAATGTTCGATTTTTATAGACCAACACAATTGCGCATAGTTTTTGAACTCATAATGAATAAGCCATCAATTTAGTTGGAACTAGAAAAAATTGAACTTTAAAATGCTTACAAGAGTTGATCTTCAGAGTAGTTGGTGTGCCATTCACATGTCTTGCTCCACTGTTTGACACCATACATAGTGCATTGGGCTGTATATACAGCAGCTGCAGCTAGTTGAGAAGGAGGGAACTTCAACATTGCATATTCTACAAGAGATAGCTCTATCAAGAAGAAAGCTAGCAGCTCAAGCTGTTTCATGATGAGGAATATAGCAAAAAGTATTTGTAATTAGTAACTATGGTATTGCTAGTTGTGATAAAAAAAATGGCATGGAAATATATTAGGCAGAAATTTGAGTACTTACTTTTCTGTCTGCTTGAGCTGCCTTTAAGAACCTTCTCATGAAAACATAGGCTGTTGGCACAGATATGTTAAACTTCAATGCATTGACCATCACCTTCTCCTGCAAAATTTTACACACAAAGCTCAGTTACTTGTCGTCAGAATTTTTAGAAAAAGGTCTGCGCTACCGCATTAAAAGATTAAGGTTTAGGTTTTTTATGTCTCTGCAGTCGCTCTACAAAGATTTTCAATGTCACCGCAGAAACCGTAAGAGGACCACAGTTTGGTTATGATATTGAGTGGCTCCACAAATGTTATAAATGTAAAGGTTCTGACAATAAGCAAGCAAAGAAATGTTACCATTTCCAGAACTTCTTTCCGGGTGTATGCTCTGTCTGATATAAGAATTAGATCTCCAACCACAGGCACTGAAACTTCCTCATACTTGCATGCCAAAAGCATTGCCACTAGACCAACCAACTGAAGCTTCTTTCTTACCACAGACTGTTTTTCCAAAAATCTGTCTATAAGATTGACAGTGAGAAACAATGTCTCATGCATGAGATCGAATTTGTCATGCACCTGAAAAGGGTTCATACAAAACAAGTAAGCATTATCAATATTTGGGGGGGAATTAAATTTACTAAAAGTTAATGATAATTATATTTAAGAGTTAATTATGTTTTTAGACATAATTAATCCTATATTTAATCCAGGAGGCAAGTCAATAGCATATTTTAAGGCATTCAGAAGGAACATTGAATATACCTCAATAAGCCAGTCAACCAGTATAGCCCTCATCCTTTCATTAATGTCAAATTGCTGTGCCATATAGTTTGGTGAAACACAGCTAGTACTCTGCATGTAGTTAATGCTCTTAGTTATTGAAATTTGATTGGAGAGAATTGCAATATTAATTGGAATTCTGAAATCAATTTACATAAAACTATAAAAGTGATATACTCATATGGTCTAATTAGTGAGAGAATTTAGAAGTATATATTTGTTACATACAGTGAAAAAAGTTACTATAATAAAATAGAAAATACAATAAATGCTTCCATTGACATTAGGGCTCAACCAGAGTGGATGTGGACAGGTGTCAAACTATGTCAGTGTGAAAATGACACACACCATTAAATTCAATTATTGTTTTTCTCAAATTATTATAGGTGTCTATGTATGTGTCAGTGTGGTGTATGGTGTCCATAACCCATTTGAAATTTGAAATAAAATCCAAATGATCAGATAAGTGTTCTAAAATATTGATTCCAAGTGTACCTCAACTTTTCTGTAGTAAGAATAAAGATCTTCAATATATTCAGCAACTGCAAGAGGGTCATTTGCATCAGGGGTGTCAATGTCCATAACAGGCTCTTCCATGATATCCTCCATCTCAACTTCCTCCTATATAAGACCAATTATTTGCAGTCAACAACTAAAATTTGATAAAGGATTTAAAGTTTGAACTTATTAACGAATTAAATAAACAAGACATTATAAGACCAATTATTACCATCCGATCCGATTCGCTATGCATTTGTTCTGTCTGCTCTAAAGCCATTGGCACTGGCTGATCCTCCACTGGCTTGTGTTCATCATCAACAAATATGAAATCTCCAAATCCATTTGAACTTGAATTTGCCAAGTTTGACTTTTTGGTAGTTCCCTATTCAAATTGACCCCAATACTCAAAATCTTAGTCAAAAGGTAAGAATCTGTACAATGTAGCAAAATTTCACCAAAGGAATAACAGTTTCTACCTCAGCATTAGTTGTTTTTGTGCTAGCAATCTTTGCAGCAAACCTCCTAATATAACAGTAAATCAAGATAAGTCCATCATCATGTTAGCAAAACTTGCATGGTAATATGATGAAAAATTCCATCATTTCTGATCTATAATGCACTGACACAGACATCTGACAGAGACACCGTGACATATAGATGTAGATACCGATGACAATTTAATTTAAGAAAATAATAATAATTGAATTTAACCACATAGGATAATGTGGCGTCGGACTTCTGTCGAACACTAGACATGCCAATAATCTGAATTGTCAATGCTACATAGTTTCTGATTTGGTTTTTAAAATTGCAAATTGCAATATTCAAACACTTGTCTCAGTATCTTTGTTTTTTCTTATGGTCAACCAATCCAGAAATTCAAATCACACTAAAGGGTCTATGAACCAAACCAGAAACTTAAATCATCAAATCCTCACCTAGTGATGGGTCGATGAACCGGATCCGCTTGTATCTTCTCACAAACATCATTTCTCCTGTGATACACCCACAAACCATAAATCAAAACCAAAAACCAAAAAAATAAAACAAATTCACAATCACAATTAGAATTGTATATAAAATCTGATCAAGAATTTACTCTGACAATGCCCTCTTGTTAACAACACAAGGATAAGGACGTCCTTCCACAACCAAATTCTGATTAATCACACCCAATGCCCTTCTGTTTTGCACAACCTTTCTAGAATCTAACCCTCCTATTATCACAAAAACAATTAATTAATAAATTAAAAAATTCAACAACCCATTTTGAAATTTTCAATCTTTGAATCAAAATCATAATCCAAATCCCTTAAAAATCATAATCAAACCTTCAAAATTTGTGGGGTTGTTGTTAGAAACATTCTTTTCCTGAGAAAACTTCATTTTCTTCAATGAAAAAAAAAATCAAACACAACCCACAAAAAAAAATTGAAGATCCTAGAAGAAGAAGGGCATGAAAATGAAGATCCTTGAAGAAAAAAAAGGAAGAGAGAAACGGTGACAGTAGTTGAAGTGAAGAGAGTGAAACAACGTTTGGGGCTATTTGTCTGTGGTGAACACAGAGGTTTATGTTTTGAAATAATTAACGGCTAGTGATTTGTGACCGTTGGATTATTCAGATTTAAAAAAATAAAATTATTATGTTTTTTCTTTTTTCTATTTGTACGCTGTTATGTCATAAGGAGAATAACGGTAATGTGACATGTGATGTAAAGAGTTGTCTTACAAGCAATCCATCACGATTCTCTTTTTTTTCAAATCACAATTATTTTTTTACTAAATAGATATATAATAATATGATAAAGTGTAATTAGTTTTTACTAAATATATCTTAATTTGAATTTTTCAAATAAGTTTAAGGTAGATGATTTTATATGACGTGTAATTAGATTTGATCATTTAGATATTTGTGTATGTATTTTAGAAAATAATTTTATTATAAATCTAGATGGTGAAATATGTTTGAATGTTTGTGTGATATTATTTTTTTTAAATAAATAATATAACGTTAATTTAAATTTATCTTATTTATATTAATTAGTTTTTTTAAAGGATTATTTATATTAATTAGTTAAAAATACAATTTAAATATTGCGTATTTTTTAATAAAAAAAAAAAAAGATTTTAGAATTTGAGTATGTCAAAGAAGAAAAATACTTGATGAACGAAGAAAAATCGAAAAATATGTCATGTACCCTTCACATTACTTGCCCAAAAAGGCCATTTAGCCTCTACCTCATGAGCTTTATGTTGTATTTTCTATTGATAGCAGGGCAAAAAGCCTAGTAACTCGGTGAAAAAAATGTTTATTTAAATGCCTCTTTTCACGAGAATAATTTATGTAAAAACTTGGCGGTTCAACGACAAAGGTGGGCGACTAGAGCATCAAAGATGGGTGTTTTCCAACCTTTTTCACATTGTTCTAAATTATGTTTTGTTTTTCTTTGACTATGTATTCAGTTACAATGAGTTGTTAAACACCTAAAGATTGGGGTTCTAAGATGAGACTTTATTTATTTGTTGAAATTTTATAATGCATGATTTGTATTATTCAATATAATCTGAGTTATATTTAATTTACATATGTATCGAGCTTAATGCTTTTAGACTAAGAATTGACTTCTTTTAGCATTAAATTGATCTTAGGTTAAGGTTTATAGATTGGCATTTGGCTTTAACTGATATCGCTACATAAGTATTTTGTTCAAGAAATGTTGAAAAATTAGGGATTCTTAGTATGATGTTTAGGTTCCAAGACACATGTGCGAGTATAAAGCCTGAGCCTGAGAGCAATATAACATTCTAACGTCTCCTACATCTGTGCGAGTATAAGTCCCTTTAATAGTTGTGGAGCAACATGACATTTTGGACTCAATTACATTGGGGAGGATAGGTCCATGATATATCGGTATGGAGCAATCTGACATCTAGAGGGACGAGAATCTTAGGCCCATAAGGTTAGCCATCATTTATATAATCCTTAGGTCATATTTGATATAAGACTTGCATTAATCCAACAAAAAGGTAGAGGAAATTCGAAGAATTGTAATCGCCGTTTAAAATCTAAATAAAAAACTCATTTACTTTTCATCGTAATCAAACAACTTTTCAAACTCCCCTCAATTTATAGTTTTTAATTATAAGTTTAGTAAATTGCCTGGTAGAAAACAACAATTTATGTGGAGATGATATCTTACTGTTGTATTACTTGAAACAGTTTGGTGCACTTGTCAAATTTGTCATCAAGGAGACATGCAACCCGATTGCAGACGTGAACTCGTGGTTAGGCCGCATTTGAACTATAGTAATTGGGTTGCTAACCATTGGTCATTTAGAGTAGGGGAGTCTAGTCTGGCAGAGTTTGGAGTGGTGTTTCGCTGAAGGAGGTGGGTGTTATGGGACGCATTACCTAGTAGAATATTTGGTTATGTATGCTTTGGATATTTTGTTTTGTATTTCTGGATATTTTAATTTGGATATTTTGTATGATTTGGATTTTTATTTTTTTTAGGAAATGATTTGGATAATATTATTATTTGTTTTATTAGATATGTGTGTTAATAATATGTTTTAATGTGTGTTGGTAAAAAAATATGTTACTGGTCCCATAAGTCCTAGCTGATAAAAATGTCGAAATTGTTAGACCGGACGTCATGACTGGGGTTCGAACCCTGGTACCTCCACTTTTTGTGTGTGAGTTTATGATGGCTTTGTCATCTCGTCTACTTAAAAAAGAAATATATATATATATATATATATATATATATATATATATATATGCTACCGACGTGTGGAGAATATGTGTGTTGTCACTAAAAAAATGCATTTCGAATTCTATATCCCAAAATCATAATTCGAAATATATCAATATAAAGAATATTGTTGGACCTATATTTTCAATGAGGATTGTCTAGGATAATTGAACCTATATTTTCAACGAAGATAGTCCAGAACATTTACTTTATTTTTTTTCTCTTTCTATTTTCTAACTCAAGTATTCCCTCCGTTTTTAAATGAGTGTCGTTTTATCTAATTGCACATAAATTAAGGAATTGAATGAAATAATCATTAAACATAACACTTTTATTAAATTGTCATTGTTTTATATGAAAAAGACAAACTTAAAGTTGCATTGAAAATTGTGTGAGAAAAAAAGTTGGAGTATTTATCGAGGGTAAAGTTTGAAGAAAAAAATTAAAGTTGTATTGAAAATGTAAAGTGACGTTCATTTTAAAACAAATTTTTTTGGTTTAAAGCGACACTCATTTTGAAACGGAGGGAGTACAATGTTTTAAAAAATCATCGGATTGACCAATTAAATTAAGGGTCATGTTAACTTGTGCCCTAATGGCACATGTTAAGGAACCTAAAAAAAAGTAATTTTGCATTGGATAACATAATATTTTAACTTTTAAGAAGTTGACTACACGACTTTTAATATGTATATTTCTATAATGAGTTCTTTAACATGTGCCTTTGAGGGTACAAATTAACATTTGTCTTAAATTAAATAAGCTGAAAAAATTGGTCAACTCACCAATGCATTTAAATTGAAAAGTAGTCAAATTATCGATTGGTTTGATTCTAGTCGTACTAGAGTTTAATTGAACTAGGATTGAACATACTGAGATATAGTTGAATCAACTGATTTTTATATTTTGTATTTTTTAATTTATAACTTTTACGTTTCCTACATTTTTATTTTTGTGTATTTATTATTTTTCTATTCGATTCAATTGTGGTTGAAATAATTTAACTTTTTTTGAAAGGAAATAATTTAACTATAATCAGCTTACTCTGTCTAATTTGATTTTTAAAATATTGTTCTAATAGGAAGAAAAAAAATTCAAAAAAGAATAACTCAAATGCGCTCTACCGCACTAGGAAATGAATATAAGCTTTCCTCTCTTTTATTTTATATATTTTGGTGCAATTTCCTCTTTTTATTGTATTGTACATCATTTTTCTTTCGCTTTTTTTCATTTTTAGGATAAAAATGCACGTGCATATGATTGCTTAATTAGAAAATCCAATCCAAGAGTAGATAAACAATGCCAATAATCAAAATGGTGGGGTTCCGTTGGTTGAATTGTAAAGGACAATTTAAGGGTACCATACCATACCAAATCAAATCCAATCACAAAATTATATTATACGGAGTAAATTAAAAACTTGGCCTGCAGATACAGTAATTGCAACGTTTCAGAATATTCAATTTTTGAAGCACATTGATATTACAAAATTAGTTCGTTTAATAATACTAACTGTAGTTTCTCTTTGTTAAAAGAAGAGAGAGGGAAAAGGATAAAAAGAAAAACGTAAATGTGAAATTTTGATTGTCCCAGCAGGGAATCAATCGATTAGGGAGTAAGAGGGAAGATGGTTTATGTCCTAAGTAACTGTTTCCTAAGTTCACACAAATACTCTGATAAATATTTATGTTAGTATATAAATTTAAGAGTTTAATTTATATTCATTGTCGATGTACAAAAATTTTACACAGGCATTAAACAATGTGTTGTCACATCAATTAATGTAGTATGACAAATCATATGATTTTAACTCATAAAATAACGTTATCACAGAAGAAGAAAAAAACTCATTTAATGACGTGATAATATATATATCAATTAAACTTATTTACAACGACTGTGTACTAAAAATCAATTAAACTCTAAATTTAAATAAACTCTCGCTAAAAAAAGTTAAATAAACTCTTTAAAAGACAATCCAAACCCAATGTAATAATGAAAATCAATTAGAAATTATACAAAGTACAAACGGATAAAGAGAGGTTAATTTTAGACTACAACTATGTTTCTATCCAAGACCACGGCAAGAATATCTCCTGCTTCCTCTTGCAACGAAGGAAGACAATATATATTCTATCCCTAAACTATGCCTAAGGAAATATATTATCTTCTACATTACTTGAATAAGCTGGAGAGCGGAGACCGACTTTTCTTACTTTTTTGTGGTTGTTGTCTTCCTTTACCGTTGACAACTTCGTCAACCGACTCGTCTGTTGTTACATCCACATTTTTGTTGTGGTTATTGGCTATCACCTGGTGATTCTTAGACACTGTAGATTGTGATGATGTACTGTGTTCATCTATATTCAGATGCCTGGCATAGTCTGTAGAAGTTTTACTGGCACTGGCAATTTTCTTCTCGTCATTTATCAACTGTTTTCTTTTATTACTTTTATTTTTTGGCATAGAGTTCACCATAGATAAATGAATCTCCCGGCGCAACTTAACTGGCTTTTGGTGCTCTTCATTGGTTTCCTTGTACTTATAAAATTCATCCAAAACTGTTTTCTGCTCTTCAATGCATGCATTCTCAGCCAATTTCTGTTTCTTCAGCTTTTCTGGCCTATGTTCTAAATTTGGTGTAGATAACACCTTTCTTTTATCTTCCCTTGTCACCAATTGGCCAAAATCCTTGGTGCTCTCAGTGTCAGGGTGACATTTTTCAGCCTCAAAACCATCCCCATCTCCAATGATTCCACTTCGCATAGTTTGAAGAACAATTTTGCCCAAAACAAATCTAGTCTCTGAAGTATGGCCACTCCCAAGCATGTCATAATTTATCTCTGTGCTTTTCCTTTCACTCTTGTAAAATTTAATATCATTGACCAGCACTTTGAAAATTCCAGAGACGGCTTGCCCTGTTTTCTTTGATACAACAAATACCTGAAAGCCACAAAGTTTTCAGTTGAATAGGAACCTTATAAATAACCACAAAGTAATACACAGTGAATGGTTTGCGGATGGGTAAGAGATGACTTAACTGAACAGAAAGGGACAAATTTATAATCAGGTAGTATATGATTATGGGGAGAAAAGGACAGTATCCCAGGAGAGCAAAATCATCTACTATCTCATTCTAATTTCAAATCAGCCACCTGGTAGTCCTACTCCTAATGACTGTTAATCTAGCGAGTTCATTGCATACTTGCAGCGGTGGGTTTGTTCAATTTTGTTTATGATGACCATGTTGGTTAAAACTCAATACATTCGTGTTGGGATGCTACATGCGTCTGTGGAGTCGAATGTTACAATTACAATTTCGAGATGTGTAAAAATATGTGAAACTCTGAAAATTACTGTGTGCCTAAAATGAGATCACACACCTTGTATTTATAATGGTTTTCCAATAAAGACATTGAATGCTTATTTAGTAAGCACTAGCCTAGGAAGTTGTATACTCTAGGAGTAATAACAATCAATCTAGGAAGTTGTACAATTAAAGGAATATCTAAAGATTCTTAATTTTAACAAGATGAATGGTTTGTGCACATCAATGCCTTATTATTCAGCTGTTGCATTTGAGGTTTTTTAGATAACACACCACTATTTTAGGCAAATGCGGGGAAAGTAACCATTATATTATAGAGTCGTTAGGTAGCCATCGAGCTCGCGGTTCTATGTGAGTATATACAAGTCTACCTTAGTTTACATTTAAATGATTATGCAAGTGAGTTAACTCGATTTTGTTACCTAGTTGTAAACTCATACAATTTGCTAGTTTGTTTGACAACTTTAGTTATATGAAACCAACTTGATTCCGAAGTTTTCATTCTTGTCATCGATATTATCAATTTGTGTTCTGCCCATCTCCATGCCTTGTTATATGGAAAAAGGAACCAAAGGTTTATTTCTGTATAAAATTGGTTGCTTCAGACTGAATATCAACAAACTATACATTTTATGCCATAATCAAAACTCAATTGCAAGGGATAGGAACATATGAAATTGATGCAAAAGATGACAAAAAGATTGAGCTGATATGAGTTCACATGTCTCAAACTATGCTTGATGATAGAATCATAAATGGCAGCGGTGTGAAAATTACACTTATAAACTGTGTGGAAATAGTGTGCTTTGGGGCACATAAACTGGAATACTAATGAATTATCTTCAGTCAAATAAACCTCTCTATTTAGTATTCAATATTCATTTATTTAGTAACATCATATCCCTTTGGGGTATAATTTTCTTCATTGTTACACATGACAGCAGAGCTACATTGTTTTCAATGCTCAAACTCTTATCAACATCTATGTTCTAACCAGAAAAAAGTATCACAACCTTAACTGTGGCAGGTTTGAAGAATAACCCAATCAATTATAACAGAACTCAATCATGTTGCAACTATTGTGCAGTCAATCAACCACACAATTTTCAAACCTTAGCTAAAGAAATTTATACCAAAATAGATTTACTTACCATGTGAGGGGGTGGAACAGATGGATATCTAGACAGAGATTGAGAAAGACTTTTAATATTAACCAGCGCATGTATGGAGTCAATCGCCAAAGATGCCAATTTAGTGACTGCTTCTGCAATATCTTCATCTGATTTGCATATACTGGACCTCTTTATTTCAGGTGCAAAGTTAACAGACATTTTAGCATGTTCTTTAGCAAACTTGATGCCTCCTTCCAAATCTCCATGATATAGAACAGAAGCAAATGCCCACACCACAAGAGCATCTTGGGGGTTATTTACTAATGCCAGGTGAAATGCTAGCAATCCAATCCTGTCACACATAAAAATGTAGAATGATGTCTCTAAAACCCATTGCTGAGGGAATACAAATTCAAAAACAACAAATCTGAACCTTTTATTTTACTAAGGAAAAGAACGAGGCATACAACCAAGAACCGCCCTAAACTCTTGAATTCACTTCACTACAACTAATCCTTAAATCCCAACCATCATTACAATAGGCCCTTTTGTTCATTATTAGTCATTTGAATTTTGAACCCAAGTTAACAGAATGATCTATTATCACATTAGAAGGGATTTACAAATTAATTGGCACGAAGTAAATTTTTAAGGTGTTTATAAGCAAAAAAAGACAGTTTAGAATGGTTGTATGCTCATGTCCAAATGAATTAAAATATATGTTTAAAACTAAAAATAAGCTATCAATGAGTATTCCGTTTTGATCATCCTTGTTGGAAACCCTAGCCGCCGTAATTGCGACCACCTTGCACTTTCTTCATTCAGTATCTAACACCGGCATCATGCTGGACGTGGGTTCAAATCTCGTTGTCGGTGTTACAGCCTTGTTTGTGGGTGATGTAGAACAGTAGAAGTATTTTTATACACACTCACTGAGCTTTGAAGTCTATCTTCGCTATGATGAGCCAATGAAACCCAACTCACCAAAACTTTTATTATATAAAAATCACTCACCATAGCTTGCAATCAGAAGGTCGACCGCATCCAACCAAATTATCCATATGGAAGAATAATTTCTGCACAAAAGACAACACAGAACCATGAGAAGAAAGCAGAAAAGTTTGATACCAAAAGTATACTTGTTAATTGTTATAATTATGGCTAATCCAATCCTTGTATGAGTACGTGAAAATGAAAAGGCAAAAAATAATTATTTTGACACAATGAAGTCCTCGGACATAACGATTTTCCATTTTCTCATTTTATCTAAACTTTAGATGTCCAGCTACTGTTCAATTTTCTTCCTATTCATACAATCATAGCCTAAGAATATTCAATAACCTCTTCATATACATTTCTTAATGCTAGACTGATGCAATGTAAGTAACATCATTTAATCTTCTGTCCAATTTATCTTTAGCTTTATCAGAAAAGTAGAATCAAATTAACATTAACATTAGCATTTGCATTCACTGAATCAAATAAGATAAAATGTTTATTCTAAAATTATTTTGCAAATTTAACTCACCATCAACATATTGGAATCCTGAGCATCTTCTTTAGTAGCTTTTTCGTCAAGATATGCTGCCTATAATCAACTAATGAGTAAAAAATTTATACGGATGAGGAGCATATTATTAAATTAAAAGACTGAAAAGTCAGCAACTCAGATTCACTTACATGCACCGGAAGCAAAAATTGAAGCAACTTGAATTTCCAGAGTAAACGCAGAGACGGCTCAGCAGCTCCATAAGACAGCATATAGTTCATTTCAATCATCATTCTATCCTGAAGTATATAAAAATAGCAGCTAGATGAGAAACTAATTTATATCCAAAAAGAACACGTTATTGGCATGTTGTACCCATTCTGGTTGTCATTGACTAATAGACTGAAGTCCAACAAATACGAGGAGAATCAATACCAGTAAAACTGAACGATATAAATTTTCTTGTGCCAAATTCAGGCAGTATATCATCATAAAATCCAAACGAGGTACCTTGTTCAAGTCCTCAACTAGGGAAGAGCATGTCCAGATTGCAGCCTCAATCTCCCTTGATAATGATAAACCTAGACGAGCTGCAATTCTGAAGCCACGCAAAATTCTCCCTGCAGAGAAATTTCACAACCACGTTCATTTTCATAGTGGATGCTTATCAATATGGTCAGAGTTCCTAATTTCAAAATGCTGATTAGAGTATGATACTACCTACCTGGATCCTCTTTAAAGGACAACTGAGCAGGGATCACGGTTTCTAGCTGAATCCATATGACCAGGCAGAATATTTATCAGTATACTGTCATTCTTGAAGGCATAAACATTCATTACCAGATCAATTAAAGAATTACCTTTGAGGACCTCAAATCAGCCATTCCATTGGCATAATCGTATATTTTATTGGCAAAGGGATCATAAAATAAACTGCTTTCACAATTAGAAATGGATTAACAAGACAACCAGGGATAACAAGTCTATCTCAAAGATAAAAACTGGGGGGGTGACAAAAAACAAAAACATATAAATACCTATTAATTGTAAAGTCTCTGCGCAAAGCGTTTTTGCAGAGGAATCGGTGTTCTTTATTCTTGCATTTCGGCAGCAGAGAGTGTAAAACCTTTTTCATTGCTTTGGGAGTTTCTGATTCTGTGTGAAAACTGGTTACCTGATCAAATATAAATAATTAATTTCTCAAATATTACATTAATCACAGAAGAATCTCCAAAAGAAAAGCACATTAAATCACACATATAGTATGCACTTTAAACAAGGATAGCGATAATCTTGTATAACTCCTCATGAACAAACCTCTACTGCCGAACCTTGTATATGAACCAGGCATACTGGAAAACGCCGCCCAACAACGTCAGCACGACGACCGAAACGACGAAACAGCCTCTTCACCTATCAGATATATTATAGAAGAAAAAAGGTGTTTTAAAACTCACTAAAAATGAATAATGTGCATCTAATATATTTGATAAGTCGAATGATTGTCATACAAACCTCTATAAGCTTCGCTGTAGTGACCACATCAAAATCTTTTGGAGTTCTATTCAGTACTAGATCTCTCACACACCCACCTACTAAGTAGGCCTTTAACCCTGCAACTCACAAAAGGTAAACAAATCCTGTTAAACAAAAAGAAAATTGGAGTCTTAACAAAACAGACAAAAGTGAATGATATTTGATACCATAAATTTTTAAAAAAATAAAAGGAAAGGGAAAAAAAATCAGATATAGTACTAGAATGGCATTTTGAAATATAAATGTAAATAATCCAAGAGCAGCTAAATTATGCTTTTTCATTTCCCTAGTTCAGCTAAGCTCAAACAAGGATAATAAATCAGTTACAGATGATAAAACCACATCAACTTATTACACCGACACTGAGAGAAGACTTTCAAAGTCAGGGTACAAAGAAATAAAATTGCAATGAAACCAATGTGTTTTTATCATGATCAGGGAATGGCAGTAGTAGTTAGAAGAGGGTAATATTTTACGAGTCTGTACATAAATTCTCTTAACGAAGAATATAGTGGGGTATAAGAAGATTCTTACCTTTGTCCTGAAGAAGTTTGAGGACAAAGTGAGACGGTTTTGAAATCATACAGCCGGTAACACCAAGCTTCCATGCATCAAAAGTCTTCCCTGAAATGTCAATGCGGCCTGTCAAACATCCCAAAATTTCAATCAAACCTCAAATGTATGTAACCAAAACAACCCTTAGCATGGAATTCTACACACAACAAGATTCTATAACAAAATAAAAAAATAAAAGGTTTTACATTTGAGAGTAAAAAATGCAGAAGCAAATGTACCACGAGAAAGTGAGGAATCTGATTCGGTTTCTGAAGAGGAATGATATTGCAGTGGTTGTTTGGGTGAAGAGGAACAGAAGCACTGGAAGAAGTAATTGAAGGGGTGAGTTTAGAAAAGATATACACAAAGGTGTTTGATAAAATGCGTGAATCAAAATAAGAGGAGAAAAGGATACCCGTGAGTTGTTGATGAGAGATTTGAAGTGAGTAAGCAATCCGCGCTTGTTGTTGTTGTTGGTTCTCAGCATTGCTGAAACGAAACGAAACCACTTCAGCGTTAATTAGTCATAGATTTTGTTCAATTTGAGCGCCATTTCACTCACCGTGCTTTTTATTCCTCACACTAATTCCAATGATTTTAAAAAAACGAACCGGAGAATAAGACCCTCTTATTTATGGTTCAATTGGTTGAACCTTGAATCAGGTAATTAATAAATAAATATAGCTAGAGAATAAATTGGAGTCAAAGTTTGAACCTCAAACACTCTACTTTTCATCTTATAGGTGAAATCTTGCCGCTACGTTATTTGCTAAAAAAAGAATAAAAATCATTTTTAGGGGACAAATTGTGGGGTTATGAATTACTCCCTCCGTTCCTTTATATGTGATGTTTTTTGCTTTTTCACTACAACCAAGGCAGCTGATAAATAGCTCTCTCTTTCCTTGTCTACCCTTGTTTAATCTAGTATTCATTTTTCTAGATACCAACCATTTTGATTGAAAACAAGTATCCTTGGTATCAGTTGTTCATGTGATATAAATGCATTTAAATGTATCACGTTTTACAATTGCTATACTGTTTAGAAAGCCTAAAAGACACAAGAAACTTTCATTAGTAATCACGTTTTTTTCTTTCAGATTTTTATTCTTTTGTTTCTGAAATTTTGAAAGGAGTAACAAATAAACTTTCCCTCCAACTTAATTTTTGGTTTAAACTTCCCTCCAACTTTGTTAATCAAAATTTATCCTTCCCACCAAAACAAAATTAAAATCACCAATAGTTGAAGTATATATATATGACTGTTTGCAGAATTTAAAACTCAGCAAATATGACTTCAAACATTACTAAGTTTTCATTGTGTGATATAGATTTAAATGTTGAATTTACACCTTTGCCAGATCTTAATATTGACAGAAGAAATATTTTCTTATGAAGAGGCCGAAGAGTTCAGTAATGATAATATTGGTATTGTAGTTGTTCATTTATGTGCATTTAACTTTGTCACCTTTGTAACACTACTAATCGTTGTTTTCTTATTCTTCTGGTATTGTTTTTTTCATATTGTTTTTTTTCCAACAATTAAATTGTGGCTGAAGAGTTCCACCACGTGCTTTGTCTTGTACTCCAACACATGAGCTAAATGTCTTCCACTATTTATTCTCCATACATATGTCATTACGCGAATCAATTGCATATGAATGAGGATATGCCTTCATCTAACAATCACCAACACATGCGCTTTAATATAAATTTTTGACACAATTTATTTCATGTGTACTGAAAAAAATAGGCTTATTTCATTAAGAATTTATCTTAAGATTGTGTGTTACTACATTGATTTATATTCTAGCATCCCACCATTTTATTTTTAATTCAAGGAGCAATTCAAAAAAATATTAAAGTCACATACCATGATTTGGACAATGGCATATATATATGAATTTGGTAGACAACATAGACCATGAGTTGGACATTGGTAAGTTATTTTTCTTTAACTCAATGATTAAGAATTTCTTCTTAATATTGTGTGTCATATTGATTTATATTTTAGCATCTCACCATTTTATTTTTAATGCAAGGAGCAATTCAAGAAAATATTGAAGTCACATACCATGATTTGGACAATGGCATAGATATGAATTTGGGAGACAACATAGACCATGAGTTGGACAATGGTAAGTTGTTTTTCTTTAGCTCATTCGTTAATAATTTTTTCTTAATATTGTGTGTTAAACTAATTTATATTTTAGCATCTCACCATTTTATTTTTAATTCAAGGATCAATCCAAGAAAATATTGAAGTCACGGACCATGATTTGGACAATGGCATAAATATGAATTTGGGAGACAACATAGATCATGAGTTGGACAATGGTAAGTTATTTTTCTTTAGCTCATTCATTAATATGAACTAATTTTTTCTTCATTTAAGTCAAAATCTAATACTGGTGCTGGAAATCCTTCTCCATCATTCTCGTTGTCTTCCACTATTTCATCTTCAATATTGTCCAAGGAGTCTTCCACTATTTCTTCTTCATTGTTGTTCAAAGAGTCTTTCACTATTTCCTCTTCTATGCCGCCCAATGAATTTTCCACTCTTTTTTCTCCATTGTTGTTCAATGATCCTTCCACTGTTTTTTCTTGTTTCATGGATTCTTTGGTTTGTTCCATTACATCTATGGGTAGTTCCTTTTTCATGGTTAGTGTACATATTTAAAGAGCCAAAATTGTGGATTTCCAAATTCTTAGAACAAGCCGAGTGTTATGGGTAGTACTCCTTGCATTTATTAGTAGAAAGCCTCGGTAAAATAATCTAACGGATGAATTGGATTAGGCTATAGTCATTGACTATGCAATTAGTGTATAAAATGTGGCAATTTAGAGGTTAATGGTATAATAGACATATTACAACTTTAAACTCTAAAAATGACACTTATATAGGAACAATTTTTTTCCCCAAAAGTGACACTTATAAAGGAATGGAGGGAGTACTAAAGTGCTTCTTCTCTCTTTTTATTTTATTTTAATCTCTCTATTCTTATACTTCCTTATCCTACTCTCTTTTCATTCACAACTCAAAACAACATATCATGCCTTACCATTCAAAACATATTTGACAATCTTCAATTGAAATCTAACCCCTTCGTGTTCCATAATACTAGCCTCGTTTACATCTGGTTTCTTCAGCAAATTACACTAGAGAGGTTTGTCGGAAAATCGCATGAAAAAAGCAACGAAAAAATGAATATTAATTTAAACTTTGGACCGAACGATCTTCTAAAATTATATCCAATAAGCAGTCTGATCTTGTTTCTTTGCCCCACAAAATTGAAAGTGCAAACGAAAATAAAAAAATAAAAAATTGAATCTTACGGTAATTACACATATATCGTTTTATTTGATTGAAGAATCTCTTTATGAGTACACTGCATAACCTCGACCATTGTCAGTAGTCTCATTACACACACTGGCAAAACTGCAATCCCTTATGATTGTAGCAAATTGCAAATGGAAAGTGTTGCACTCCTTCTCCCGACCAACTTTATACCCTAAATATAACCCCGCTTCATCCGAAGCTTTTAACATAACATTCAACTCTTCAGTAGCAATCAGTAAAAAGAGAATGAAAGTGGATCACACCAAAGAATGCCCCTTTCTAATTTAGATTCATTGGTTGGATTACCATTCATAAGAACCAACACCGTTGAAGTGCTCACGAGATTGGGAAATTCATCCTTTTCTTCTCCTCGTTATAACATTTAAATAACTCCATTCCACGCAGTCATACACCTTTTCAAAACCTACCTTATACAATAATAATTCGTTCTTTATCTTTACGCGCATCATCCAACAACTCGCTAGCAATAAGAATTCAGTCTAGTTTTTGCCTTCTTTTAACAAAAACATATTAGGTGTCAGATATCACTTTACCAACAATCTTCTTTAATCTATTATGCAACACCTTATACTTACACCCACAAGGGAAAAGAGTATAAAATCTGACAAACACGTGGACTTTCAACATTAGGGATTAGAGCGATAAATGTATTATTCACATCTTTTGCCTATCTTCAATTCCGATAAAATTCCCTAACAAATCACAAAACATCATATTTAATCTCCGTCCAAAAACAAGCATTTTGTTGATAATTCAAACATCAATGTTTTGGAGTCTCTTTCCATCGAGTGAAAAGAACTTCTTTTTAATAATATTTCTCGGGCTCACATACTTTAAAATGTTTGCTTGCTCTCTAATTTTTTTTTTTTTACCTTTCTCTTAAACTTCGCCCTCTTTTTATACCAAAAACTAATATTTCATACAAGGTCTAATTAATTGATCGAATAAATTCCACGTAAACTTACAAACAAATTATTACAAATACTTAAATAAAGAGTGTTTAATCAAGCTAAGGAATACTTAAACAATTTATTTCCCTTCTTTTATAAGGTCCAAACAATGCTTACTAGAGCCAAGTTTTGTTATTTGACCAGAAATGAGCTAAGCTATCTTCGTTCCAAGTTGCTTATGCAAACAATAAATCTCCCATACTTTTATTAGGTAGCTGCCCTACCAGGCTACCACATTCACTATCTGCTACCACTTTCAACATCATTTTCAATCAATTGAAAAAACACACCATTGTTTTCAACCAATCGACTAGTTATTATTATTTACGGGAAAATGCTAACAAAATTAAAATAAACTTTATTTTAGAAATTATATATTCAACATATTAAAACTTACAAGGTCTTGTTAATTTGTGCCCTAAGAGCACAAGATAAGAAACTAAATATAAAAATTTAACCTTGAAAATTGTGCATTTTAAATCTTAAAATCTGAAAAAACTTATATTTTCAATATAATATTTATTATTTAATTTTATTTTAAGATCTCACAAGTTAACATTTCCCAAACTTAAAAAAAATTTCTTTTACATTTTTTTGAGAGTAGAATTTCTCTTACATAAAATTCATAAATGATTTCACCATTTAAATCCTTAATAAGTGTCGTAAAAACATCAATGTTTGTTGGCATAACACTTATTTATACATACATATATAGACCTTGGTCCCATAACAATTAAAAATAGTCTTATAATAAAAACCCATTAAATATAGTAAGAACACACCCATCATATTCACGCGCTATATAAATAGATTGGACCTCCTTATTACATGTGGTCCCATTGTGGCATTCAAGATCATATCAACAAGTAAATAATCAAATTTATAAAAAAAACAAGTAAATAATCAAATTAAACTTTGTCCCATAAGTGTATCTCAATTGATACCAGAAACTTTACACGTAAAGATCAAATTTAAACTCTAAATTTATCATTTCTCCACAAGAGTGTCAATCTAGCAAGTAGCAACCAAGTCAGTTGATAAAAAAAAAGGTCTCAAGACTTTATTGCACACTCAAGTAGGTCATTATGATTATGAATATTTCAAATTTTTTTTGACTCTAGTAATTTATTAAACTGATAATCCACTTGGGTTGGCCTAGTGGTATTGACTTGGGATCTGGGAGTGTGCTCCTCCATGAAGTTTCATATTCGATTCTCTCTGGTGCCAATTTAGGTAGGCTAATTTAGCTTCTTAAAAAAAATAATTTATTAAACTGATCTTTATATTTAACCACTTACTCTTAATTAAGTCTCTATATTTTAACAACTTACAATCAATTTAATTCTTTACTTTATTTAATTAAGGGTAGTGCTAACTTGTGCCTTTAGGGCACATGTTAAAAATTCAAAAGAAGAAATATTTTATAAAATTGTGTGCATTCAATTCATTAATAAGTTAAAGATTAAATGCAATGCACATATTTCAATAAATTATTTTTATATTTGAATCATTTTGAAGCTCAAGTCATCTGTTTAATTAATAATCATAAAATCATACTCTCTCTGTCCCAAAATGTATGACGTTTTGGGCATTTCACACATATTAAGAAATGTAATTAATATTGTGTGAAAAAAAGATATTATGAGTTGTTTTACAAAATTGTCCTTAATAAATAATATGGGAAAGATAAATGAAAGAATTGAAAGAAGAGAGATTAATAAATAGTTAAGGTTATAATAGAAAAAGTAACATTAATATTGCATTGGTATTGATATTGTAAAGCGATATATAAAGGTCCCAGAAAATAAAGACTAATTAAGAGGCTGTGTTCCATCACGCGCTAGTTAAGCACGTGAATATAAAGTTTTCTAAAAAAAACCAACATCAATTCTTTCCCTGCGTAGGTGGGTTAGTCTCTCTCTCTCTCTCATTTTATTTTCTTATTTCGCAAGTCTATTTTATTTCTTATTATTTTTTCCGTCAAAATTTCTCAGTTTATCTTTCACAAATTCTCAAATTCAATTTCATTTCATTCCAAAATTTCACACGCTTCCAGTTTCATTCCCAAATCATTTTCTAGGGTTAGGGTTTCGATCCACAACCGTAACTACCTTCAATTTCCCTCCCACCGACGCCGCCATGGGAGGTGACGCAACCGCTGAAACCACCACGGAGTCACAATCCACTGACGGAGGAGTTAAGATCAACATTCGTTGTTCCAATGGTTCCAAATTTTCCGTTCAGATTAGCCTCGATTCCACCGTTGTTTCCTTCAAGGATGTTATTGCTCAGAACTGCGATATCTCTGCTGATCAACAACGTTTGATTTATAAGGGAAGGATTCTTAAGGATGATCAAACGCTTCAAAGCTATGGTATAAACCCGATCTTCCAATTATTTCTATATTTCTTCGTGTTTTTCGATTCTGAGTTTTGTTCGTGATGGTTAATTTTATGTAATAATTGAAAATTAAAGATATGTTTGTGTAATTTATTGATTGGATTGCTTTTGATTTTATCATTTTTCGTGCCTTTTGGTTTATTATATTAATCTATCTCACTTATTTGAGTGTGCGCGATAACCTATCTAGCACCAACATCTAAGGTGTCATGTTCAACACCGACACATATGATTACATGAATTATGTTATTTTCCCAAAATTTTATCGTTGTAGCCATGTGAATGGCGCGTTTCAGGTGTCGTTTTTGTTATATAGTCTATTCAGGTGTCGTTTTTGTTATATAGTCTATAACTCATGAATTTGCATTTGTATGGGTTAACATTAACAATAACTTATGAATTTGTCGGCAATCAATGGAACATGCAATTAGCTTTAAACACTATTTTATTTGGATGTAAAGGGGGTTGTATTGTATATTAAAATCATTGTTCATTTTATGCTGTCAGCAATTGATTTGTTCATATGGAAATTCTTTGGTGTTTCAGAGGGGTTAGGATCTTCTCCATTTGGGAGCATATCCATTTCTTATATTTAGAAAGAGAAAGACACAAGTTTGAAGAAAATTATAAAATAATAATTAATAGTGGTGGGACCCGCTATATCTCTTTAAATGGCATCCTCCATTTATTTTGATAAATGGAGAGGATCCTAACTTGTTTCCGAGAGTATTAGCGAATGCGCGAATATAATTTTCTTTTGTATCTGGATTTATTTATAGGTTTGGAGGCAGATCACACTGTCCATTTGGTTCGTGGCTTTCAACCTGCCAATACAACTGGTGGGGCTAATACCACTGGTGCCAATACCACCACTACTAATGCTAGAGCTGCTGGTGCTAATGATGGTGGGGGATTAGGAGGACCTGGACTTGGAGCTTCACTGTTTCCAGGACTAGGAGGTATCAATGGAATGGGAGGAGGTGGTGGCCTCAATAGTTTATTTGGAGCAGGGCCTCCAGATCTTGAACAATTGCAGCAACCATTTATGTCAAATCCCAATTTAGTTAGAGAAATAATGAACTCTCCTGCCATGCAAAATTTATTAAATAATCCCGAGATAGTGCGCAATCTTCTAATGAGTAACCCACAGATGCAAGAGCTCATGGATAGAAACCCTGAGCTGGCACACATACTTAATGATCCTAGCACACTTCGCCAGACACTTGAGGCTACAAGAAACCCTGAGATCATGCGTGAAATGATGAGGAATACAGACAGAGCTATGAGCAATATTGAATCTTCTCCTGAGGGGTTTAACATGCTGAGGCGCATGTATGAAAATGTTCAAGAACCATTTTTAAATGCCACCACAATGGCAGGAAACGACAGTTCCAGAATTTTGGGGACTCAAGGTGGACAAATGAGGAATCCATCGACCAATCCCTCAACTACTAATGCTGAAGCAACTTCCCCTGTACCCAATACTAACCCACTTCCTAATCCTTGGTCATCTGCTCCAAGTAAGTATGATTTTTTCATCATGATCAACTGATCCAGGGACTTAATGCCCCGCGGTTTATCACAATTTTCAAGTTTTTTTGATGTTTCAATTTATTTGTTTTGTTCTAAAGCCTTACAAACCAATGCTTGTTATTTTAGCTGGAGGTGCCCAAACTAATGTCAGGAGATCAACACCTACTGCTGCAGATGCTCGGCAGCAGACACCCACTGGCTTAGGCGGGCTTGGTATGCCAGATCTCGAAGGCATGTTGGGTGGTATGCCAGATGCTGGTTCATTGACCCAATTAATGCAAAATCCAGCTATTTCTCAAATGATGCAAAGTATCATGTCCAATCCTCAAACAATGAATCAGGTATTTACTTAATGTGCCTATAAGTTATGTTATGCATGCTTTTGAACTGATATCTCTAACGTCTTGGTTTATTTTAGATTCTTGGTATGAATACTGATCAGCGTGGGATGCCTGATATGAATTCAATGAGAGAAGTGATGCAAAACCCGGAGTTTCTTCGAATGTTTTCCTCACCTGAGACAATGCAGGTAGGCAGATTTAGAATGCTCTCGTCTGTTGATGAATTTGAGCTAATAGGCTCTCTCAATCAGTATTGAGTACATAACAATCAACGTGTTAATAAGTTTGTGGTGCAACGCTGAAGCATTTAATCATACACTCATTTTAGCCGAAGAACATTAATGTTTCTGTAGATATTTTCACTTTTGTTTCTCCGGCACTGTGATAAATTGTATGAGTAATAGGTTTTCACTTTTCAGCATTAAAAAATAATGACTAATGAGTGTAAGAGTGAGACCTAGATCAAGTGGTTGGATAGTGGCCTCCTAGCCGAGCCTTTGAAAATTAATCAACTGTGACAATTTGTGATTAAATTTTGATGAGCTTTTTGTGTTAGAAAATAGGATTTTACTAATTAATGTGATCCATTGTTGTCTAATAGCGGCTATAGGATAGCAAATTTGACTAACCGCTACTGTTGCACGATATGCGATTCAGTACAAAGTGATGTCAAATAGTTGCTATTGTATTGCTATAGCACTGTAGCTTAGCAGAATTTGAACGAAATTCTATTTTCCTGCAATCTGGGATTGACAACACCGATGTGCTCTATTATGATAAAGAGTTATTGTTGTTTTGTACCTAGATATACTAAATAAATTAACTCGTGTCCTATCAACTATGGCAGCAACTCTTGTCTATGCAGCAAGCTCTCATGACTCAACTTGGACAGCAGCAATCAACACAGTAAGTAACGGAGCAATCCTAACATTCAATCATTAATTTTGCTAGCTTGATTGATACTTGTACTTTGATGTTCAATTGTATTGATCATATATCTTAATCATATGCTATGAAACATGGATGTGCCAAAATGGTAGGTGCTCATGTACCTTGTATGTACTGGGTACATGTATGCTTGGTTGGGTTTGTACAATTGTTAAAAAGAAAATAATCAAGGGGATCTCGAGCTTGGATACGGCATGATGTTTGTTGGGCATGGCTTGAGAAAAAAAATGTAGGCATTTTGGGTCCACATGTGAGGGTTATTTTTATTTCATTTGACCATTGACACTACCACACATGAGAGTGTTAGAGTGTGAGAAGAGCTAATCTTCACCTATATTTATTTAGAGCAAAACTGTTGTTGATTCTTGGTCATCTATGTATATGCATGGTCTAGATCCAACCAAACTCAGTTTTTTTGCTCTATTGACTCCCTCGCACATCTGTTGATACAACTCTCTTGGGACTTGATAAAATATGAATGCCCGTGTGTAGTTGGATGAGCTTTCTTGCCTCCTCTTTTTTTGGTTATAGCTTTTTTTGGAAATATTTGTTCTTGAAGCTTGTTTCCTTTTGCTGATCAATTTTTTGGTTTTTGTGCAATAAAATCCTTGAAAGTGTGTTTTATTATCTGTCTAAGTAAAGATGTGCAATTTGGGTCTGAGTCACATTTATTATCACACTATAAGCACCTACTCAAATGTGCAAACACAGCCTATATGGGAATGGCTCACCATAATGGCCTTTTTCTGATGACATTTGCGTGGGTTGTATTTGAACCTATGGTTCCTTCATTCAAATCCTGCTATAAATCCTTTTTGAGTATGTGATTTGCATTGGGGTAATCCTTCTGTCATCCTAAACTTTTCTTAACCTGCCCCCAATACAACTTCAGTGGAAATTTGCCTTGTGACTAAATAAGTAGTGAAGTTTGAATTTTGATGCTCTTTTTGATTTTATTTTGTTTACTATTTGCTACTGGCTGGGTCATCTAAAATGATACGCTTTGTGCAGGGAACCAGGTCAAACAGGTGGAGGCACTGGTATGCAAGACAATTTTGCATTCTTTTATGGTTTCTGTTTATATAACTATGCTCTGTTAGTCTGTTTGGAATATTTCAGCACTTCACTTCAAATTCCTTGACCATCTCTTAAGATCACCAATCTAAATTTGAATTATTGTGAATTATAACGTTTTGGATCAATGGAACATTAATGTGTTTGTGTATCCTCTTCTACATGCTCTCTGCATCCTTTACATTGAAAATTTGTCTACTATGAGGTTTTCCCTAAGATCTTAGCTAAGTCTTTTATTAGGTGGATGATGAATCATATAGGTTGATCTGGGTGTTTAAGTTATGTGGCCCTTGAGGTAGGGCAGTGCCTTAAACCGTTTCTAACCAAATTTAAGCTGCGCCTAACTGAATCCTTCGTATCCATTTATGCATGTGAAACCATTTACATGGCCAACCAAATGGCATGGGCAATAAAGCTGAAGCTTTAGGCCTCCTCTTCTGCAAGGCTTCAATTTTTATTTCATGTTAATATGTTATACATGTAGAGGCTGCCCAGGTTTATAAGTGGGTTTTTTCCTCAATAAAAAGACCCTTCATCTCCTCTTCTACTATGGCCTCAATTATATTTGAATGATGTATTTATAAGGTGGTCCAAGTAACCCTTCATCTCCTTCTTCATATGACTTAATCTACTGAAAATATGCCTGCCATCTTTTTTTAGGGTTTACTTTCATGAGGTGTGGGTGCCATCTCTATTTCTTTTTGCCTGACTAGTCCCATCCCTCTATTTCTTTTTGCCCTTGCCTCCCATTCGCCATTTCAGATATTCCTCTGTTGGCGGTGCCATTATAATGGCAACCGCCATACCCCGCCATGAATACCACATATACGGTAGCTTACCTAATACCCAAATACTGTTCTGCATGTTGCCACCTATACTGCCTTTTTTTTAACACTGATATTGAGTCAGCCTTGCTTTTGAAGGTCCCATGCATCTATAGAATAGCAATGATGGGGGAGGTTTTTAAGGGGGCAGGGGGCAGCTGGATGATGCAATTGCCATTTGCACATTAAAAAATTATAATCATTATTTTTTTTGTTGTAATTGCTTAAATTCGTTTCTGTTCCTAGGACCAGGGAACAACTTGGGGTTGGAGATGTTATCGAGCATGTTTGGTGGACTTGGAGCTGGTAGCCTAGCTGTTCCAAACAGATCAAATGGTTAGTTAGGATTGCTATTGTTTTTGTAATTTTCTACCTGCATTACTATTCTAAATAAATAATTTTTATACTAATCTCTCCTCTATGTCTTCCCAGAGCCTCCAGAGACATTGTATGCTACCCAGCTTACCCAGCTTCAAGAGATGGGATTCTTTGACACGCAAGAGAACTTAAGGGCTCTTATTGCTACATCAGGGAATGTTCATGCAGCGGTTGAGCGGCTTTTGGGAAACTCTGGACAGTAGCAGGTAAAATTGGCTGATTTCCTTTGGTGAAGGTTCTTCAGTGGATTGAGTTTGATCCCTCCAAACTCAGTTGCATTCAACCGCCTTGTTTGGCATTTAAATATAATTTCCAAATTATAATGGTTGAGACACAAAACTGACTGGTGATATAGGTTATACGTTGGGCTGAATCTGTGATTATCACTTATCCTCTTTCAAGTTCTGTTGACATGTTTACTTCATGTACATATGTTAATAATTGTTTTAGACACCCGAAATTATATTTTAAGACCGTTTATGTATTAATATATTTTTTGGTTATTCATTTATTAATACTTCAATAACTTCATAGTTGCTGATTTGGCAGGTGGGAAGGGACAGGACTAGCAATTTAAAATCCCAAACGCTAAATTGTGGTGTGAGATATTTATCAGTTTACTTTTGATTTTCGTTATCGGAATTATGTTCAAACAAATTCGTTGATTTTTTAACATCTAGAGTCCAACACTCCAATTACTAATCATAGATTGAACAACAAGAAAATACAAGTGCCTTTTGTATCAAATACGTGTATATTTTTTTACTTACACATTTGCAAGTATTGGCCTGAAGATACTCTAAAAGAAGGGGTTCATGTTCGAAGATGAATTTTAATTTTTTTTTTTTGAAGTATTCGAAGATGAATTTAATTATAATATTATAAGGATGCATTTAATTATAATTTTTATAAGGCCGTTTTCTTTTATTTTTTGGGTTGTCATTTGACTTGTTAACCTTGTTCCAAATTTTTATGACAAGATTAAACACTAAATATTATCTCTTTAGAAGTATGAAATTCTTTCAAATTTATTATCTAAAGAGACTATGCAATGTTTTGGAACCGAAATATTTGGGAACATCGTTGGTAATATTAACAAACCCTTTTTCGCAGTAATGGGAAAATGTATACATAAGCTCCTCAAAGATATATGCTTCTTGGCCATTAAACTTCAATGAAGGTTCTCAATGTCGATTTTTTAACATGTTTTTCTCCTATTGAACTTAAAGTTGTAATTCCTTTCCTTCATATGAACTCTGCAACTCTTGTAAGTTTATAACAGAACAAAGATTTCGACACCAAAAATTGCAACATCCTCTCAAAAAAAGAAATACAACATAATTAGTTTTTTTTTTCATGAAAAAATTATAGCATTTCATTAATAATAGTAGTTTCATTAACAATAGTAGTTTTCATACATGTAGGAACTCCATAATAATTGAAAAGTAGCTATAGTTTTGATACATGTAGGAACTCCATAATAATTGAAAAGTAGCTAAAGTTGTGTCATCTTAGACTTTTTAACTCAATTTTCATGCATATTTCAACATAAACAACTCGATATACAAATTTTAAATGACAAGTGCTTATTGGTTAAGTGGAATATTAAGTTGAATACCTGAAAGCTTTTTATATTGACAAAAGTTATATTTTTCCATTTTTCTACTATTGACGATTTACGATTGGAGTATTTATAATATTTTTCCAATTATAATTATATCAAGTGAAAAAAATGAAATTACTGAAAAATAATCATTACGAATGTTGTCACTTATTACAGTTCTACCACTATGTGTCTCCTTACATGCTCCCTCCCGACTCCTCCTTGTCGACTCCGACAAAACGTGTATGAGCACCATCGCAGGTTGCCTCAACTGTGACACAACACAAAATCCCCCTTTATCATTTTCGATCTTTGTCGTAAACTCATGGAATAATTAACTTTCCAAGCCCTTCCTCGAAACAGTGAACTTTATGAATCAACCGATTAAATGGAACAGTTATTGGCGGTGGTGTATCATATTGTTTCCTTCGTGGTTGCAGACTTGATGAGTTGCTAATCTTTTCCAAAATTTGATGAATCAACCCATTTATGTTTAAGTGAAGATAAACACCCTACTCATTCTCCTTAGTGTGATTTCTTATTGGAAAGGCTTGCAGCTCTTGAAGATAAACACGCTCCTCTATCATATATAAAATGCACATGAATGAATTTACTCACTTTAATTGGCTTGAGATAGGACAAGACTAATATTTTAACGTAAAGATACATTTATATACATGATATATGTAATCAAACTATAGGTGGAGTGTAGTCTCCTGTAGAGTCGTTACTCGTTAGAGACAGTAAATTTTCCAACATAAATTTTCGTCCAATAATAATAAAAAACTCCTGGCCAAGTAACTAGTATATTACGGTAACATTAGGGCTTGGGGAAAAAGCAACTAATTTGCTTGCTACACAAGTAAAGTATGGAAAAGCCATTCACGCCCTCAAATGAACATACAACTCACTCTTATTTGCGGCAATCCCTACCTTCTCAATGGCTTCTAATCAAATCTCAATGGCTTCTGATCAACTCTTACTCTCCTCCGATCTCCTTAACCCCGTTGCCTTTTCTCTCCTTTGCCCTATCGCCTTTTTCGCTTACGGCTCTTTGAAGTCCATGCTCCCTCTTCTTCGCTCGGTAGCCCTCTTTCCCAAAGTCCATGCCCCCTCTCCGTCGCATGGTCACCTCTTCCCCCGAGCCCATGCCCCCTCTCTATTGATCGGCCGGCTCTTCCCCCTAGCCCCC
>Ga0228711_1001760_pt1 | contig 32449 bp, 17 predicted proteins | sample MedpolnodulmetaG_2_FD_177996 | JGI IMG/M metagenome (GOLD analysis project Ga0228711, IMG submission 177996) | Root nodule microbial communities from Medicago polymorpha collected in Santa Monica, California, United States - brown nodules | ecosystem: Host-associated > Plants > Roots > Nodule... | reverse complement strand
CAATTAGTTATTACACTTTGTCTATATATTAAATACCAATAATTATAAATTTATGTTTTATAATTATTTTAAATAGTAAATATATATTTACGTTGTTTATAAGTTTTAACTAAACTGTCGAAAATTCTAAAATTACTAGACCGAACGCTATAAATGAGTTCGAATCCCGACTCCTTCACTTATGTTTATTAGTATCAATAAGTATTATCATTTCTTCTGTCGACAAAAAAAATATATTTTCGTTAAAAAAAATTGTAGTCTAGCTTTGATTAGTGACATTAACATTTTATTGTAATTCCTTAAGAAAAATTAATTAATTTAAAAAAAATTAAAAATTAGAACTAAAATTAAAATTTTATTGTAATGGCAATAAGGAAAACATTATAGGTCAAATTATGTTTTTAAACAGATATAAATTGAAATATAGCAAAAGACACTACATATAAGGTGACCCTACAAGTAATACTTAGATAAGACAAAATTGACCTAAGATGGAGAAATTTATCCATTGCCCCATGCTAAAACTCGCCCTGCTCAATATTCCAATAAGTGATGTTGTAGAGTCGAGGTGGTGGTGACTCACATGTAACTCCTCATTCAATATCAACTCTTATATTTGAACACTCCTAACCATATTTTTATTTACTAATTTTGAACACTTTTCAAACAACTAACTTGAACATTAGAAAGTCTCTGTGAGCTTAGCTCATTTAGTAAAGAATAATGTATAATTTATGCAGGGGCCGAAGTTCGAACTCCGGACACCCACTTATTCACATTTAAAGTGAATTTCTTTAGCCGCTAGGCTACTTGACAAAAAAAAAACTTGAACATTAAAAAGAGGATCAAACTTGAACATTAAAAAGAAGAGCAATGATATTTGAACAACCATTTGATACAACTTTCATGACAACCTTCTTTTTCTCTCTTCTTATTGGTCAAAAACAATGGAAAGAGAAAAAAGAAGAGAGAAAGTAAGAATATAGTGTGAGTATGAGAGAGAAAGTTGTCTAAAAATTGTCACAAAATGGTTGTACAAATATCATTTCTCTAAAAAGAAACTTTGGCATGTGAATTTTAAGTTGTTAATTGGGAGTATATGGTTACTTATTTAATCACTACTAGTAGTATGACAGTATCATTAAATTTTAAGCATGTGATGGTTGCGTAGTTACTTTAGGTCCAGGGTACATAAACTGGTGGTAGATGAGTGTGTTGTGTTTACTTGGTCAAATGACACATGTTGATTCAAACATAACACAGTAGTACATTGTGGTTACTATGATGCTAATACAGCCAAACCGACACTTTCCCCTCCCTATCTCTCCCCCTTTTCTCGTTCTCTTGAAAAATTATATATATTATTTTGCAGATCCTTAAATTTATGATAAACAGAACATATTAAATAATTATTTAATCATGTTTAGATGAAACTCTTCAAACTTAAATGAGGTCTTGGATTCCAACAAAACCAAGTTTTGGCATACAATTCTCAGGCATCTCGAATGGGAAGTTTTAGCTAATAGGGACCAAACCCATTAGGCACCTCCTCCTTCTAATAATAGCCATCCATGTTTGTATAGTTACTCTTACTTTCTTTCTCATATGTTACACCTACATCCTGAAATTGGATTCTCTCCTACCTTTTTTATGCAGTATCTTCTTCTTTTTTAATCTAATAGTTGATTGACTCATAAATGAATAAAAAACAGCACAAAAGAGAGAAAAAAAAATGAATGTATGACTTAGATTATGACAGAACAAACAACATGAGAAAAATGGTTGGAGATGATCCAAATCCGTAAATCCCACCTATAAAACATATTAGCTTCAATGTACTACTACTAATAGTGTGGACCCTAGCGTTATTAGTGAGATCAATTTGATAACTTTTTAGAGATGTTGAATTAGATATATTGAGTGCAAGTACTTTCATTAAAAATATATATAAATTAGTGATTTGTATGAGTTCATCTAAAACACATTTAAGAAATGAAGTTCATAAAAAAAAACATATTAACAAACGAACATTGCTATTTATCTAGAGAGTTTTTATCAAGAATTGATCAAGAAAATGTCTTAGCCAATTAAATTTGTTATTGGCCGAAAGTCAAGGGAGGTAATAATGTGTAATTAAGGAAAGATGTTAGCAAATACACCGTCTTAAAATTTTCTTGATACATTTTGTCACTGTATCAAGCAATTCCCTTGACAAATATATCATTTCTCTTCTATTAATTTTCTTTTTTTTGGTTACAACATGTTGTACTTCTATTAATTTTCTACTAAAATTTATTTTACAAGAACATTTATGTAAAAGCATATATTAGAAAATACAACATTAAATAAGTTAGTTAAAATATCTTTATAAGATTACTTTATCTGTAGTTTCTAAACCAAATCCAATCTTTTGAAGTTATTATTATAAAGAGAAAGCAGAGATAGTTGTTAGTTGAGGAGTGTGAGTCATTTTCCTTGAACTCAGAGCGTCGGTGAGATATCAAACACAACACGTTATCATATTCATTGTTCTCTTCCTTTATCTTCTTCTTCACTTTCTCAACTTCTATGTTCTAACTAACCATTTCTTCAACTACATTCTTAGAAGGTCAGAAACTAAACTAAACGCACTCTTGGAATATATTTTAACCAATGCATAGATCCATTTTTTATTTTATATTTTTAATAAATGTTGATGTTATGTTGAAACTTAATGAATTTTTTCTTTTTTGTAATGCAATTTACTTCTTATGAAAATTTTCTGATCAAATACTACTACTACTACCATGTATTTGTAGTCATGATCAAACTATTTAGAATTTTAGACTTTAGTAGTATATAATTTTTTCCTTGACCAAAATATGCATGCAGAATCAGCATAATTTGAAGACTAATTTTCCTAATGGATCAAAAGCAGTGGGAGTGGGGGAAAAAGACAAGGGAGAAAACAATTTTAGAAACAGACAAAGCAAATATTACTTCAAATGAAAATGAAGAGGTAGGTAATTTTAACCTTTTTCTAACATCCATTATTTTGTTCTGAATTAATTAATTTTATTTATATATTGGACAAAATAATTCTAAATGTAACTATATGTTAGAGATCTAGATTCTAAAATGCAACTAATTGGTATTTTTTTATTTTTCTGTTTTAGGTGCAGGCACTTCTGTCTGATAAAGAAAAATTGGAGAAAGAATTAAAAAGATTAAATGATAAGCTTGTTTTTACACTCTCTGAATGTAATGCTAAAGATGATTATATGAAGAAACAAACAAAAATTGTTCAAGAAGCAGTGTCAGGTAATGTTCATGCATTTCTAGTTGTTTGTAAGTTGTAACTCGCAACATTATTATCGAGTTTAATTTCCATGCATCGTCGCTGTGAAAAGTTTTACATTGTTAGCACATCGCAACTAATCATGTCCGACGGTTATGATTGATTGAGAGTGTGAGAAATCTTTACGCTTATAGTTACTACGAGTGCATGAATTAAAATCAATAATGCATATTTCTTTTTTAAGAACAGTTATATCAGTCTCTTATAAAAGGTTCATTTGAAGGATGGGAGAAAGCAGAAGCTGAAATGTTGTCAATGAAGGAACATCTCGAGGAATCTATACACCAGGAACTAATTTACAAAGAAAGAGTCGCGCATTTGGATCGTGCTCTCAAGGAATGTATGCGGCAGTTACATTTTGTTAGAGAGGAACAAGAGCAAAGGATTTATGATGCTGTAATGAAGGTTTCTGTAGAATTCGATCAAACTCGCGTTGTTTTAGAGGAGCAGCTATCAGAGAAAAGTAAAAGGCTTGCTAAAACTGTGATTGAAAATTCTTATCTTAACAATTCTATTATCGCGAAAGACAATTTGATTGATGATCTGAGAAGACAATTGAATCAAGCAGAGGTGGATCGTAATGCATTGATGATTGGATTAGAGTCTGTTGAGAAAGATAATACTTCTCTGATGTATGAGGCTCGAGTGCTTCAAAAGGAACTTGACATTCGAAATGAAGTCCAATTTTCAAGAGTAATGCTTTCGCGAACTGCTTCTAAACTGTTGCAACTTGAGTCTGAGATTGAATCCAAAAACCAAGTAGCATCGGAGCAGCCTAGAAGTAATATTGCATTGCAAGAGTTATCTTTGGCATCAATGTCTTACATTGGCAGTGATGACAATGTTAGCTGCGGGGAATCCTCGGCTTCTGCAATGATTTCAGAATCGGAGCGGTTTAAAAGTCCGAAACATTTGGGATCATTGTCATGTCAAAGTTTTGGACATTCAGATATAAACCTTATGGATGATTTCATTGAAATGGAAAAGTTAGCAGTGGTTTCTGTCGAAAAAGCCACTGAAATTTCTCATGCTTCTGTAGAAGCAAATAATGAAATAATTGGCTTCTCAGAGACTATACTAGATGAGATCAGTCCATTGTCTGATTCTGATCATATCTCGGAATTCGCTACATCGAATCCGGAAACATGTTCCAATGACATATTAAAGGGTAATATTCCTGGTTGGTTTCAGGATGTAGTTAAAGTGGTGTTGGAACAAAATTGTGCTACTGATTTTAACCCTGATGATGTACTTGAGGATATTAAATTGGCTATAAAGCACCTGAATAATCCAGATCAATGCACATTAGATTCAGGCGAAGATTCTTGTCAATTTGATGCATCTAATGCCGAGACTTCATTGATAAAGCAAACTAGAACACAATGTCAAAGAGATCTGAATAAATCAATAGGCAAAATGATTGAGCTTATTGAAGGGATCAGCATGCCTGTTGACGATAACGACAATTCAAATCCCTTCATGGTCCGTACTTTTCAGTGGAAAACATCCGATTTCAGGGATGTCTTACAGAAGTTTCTCAATACGTGTTACAGTTTACTACATGGCAAGGCTGATCATGAAAGATTTGCCACAGAACTAACTACAGCCATGGAATGGATTATCAACCACTGCTTTTCGCTTTGGAATGTTTCAAGTATGGAGGATGCCATCAAAAAGAAATTTGATTGGGATGAGACACGAAGTGAAAATGAAGCTAAAACTGGAATGTTCGAAGATGCAGAAAAGTTGCAAACAGATACGAGTCGAATTCAGGAATTAGAGAATACTATTGCCGACTTAAGGCTGGAGTTGCAAACCTTAAAAGAATCCAACAGAAGACTTGAAGATCAAATACAAAATGAAAAATCCTTAAGTAGATATCTTGACACTCAGCTTACAGAAACTGAATTAAAAGAGGCTTATCACAAGATTTTAGCATTAGAAGTGGAATTGGAGAGCAAGAACCACTATTGTGAAGAATTAGACACAAAATGTGTTGAACTTCAGCTTCATCTTGAAAGGTGTGAAGTAATTCTAATCCTTCAATATATATATATATTAGTTATGTATGGAATACTGTAATGTGATTTTCATACTGACATATAATTTTTTTATCGTCTCAGCACGAAAAGGGCGCGCTCAAATGGTTACGTTAATCAGAAAAATGAGCCGGTGCGAAATGTAAGTTCATAACTTAGTAGGAAAATCCATTTCTGCTGCAATATTGTGTTGAGGTTGTTTGTTTACATATCTTGCAGGAATGGGAGATAACAGCTGCTTCAGAGAAATTGGCAGAGTGTCAAGAAACCATCCTTAACCTTGAGAAGCAGTTGAAGGCAATTGCTGCAACAACAGATGTGTCGATTTTCGACAACATTATTGCCGCTCATCGTCGTCCTATGATTACAAACACAACTGGTGTTAGTGTTCCCTTAAAAGACATGAAGGTGAAAAATCGACCGTCCCTATTGGATCAGATGCTTGCCGAAGATGAAGCAAAAGCCAAGTTTTGTAAAACAAACGAAAGAAGTTTTATACAGCCACTTGAAAAGATTGTAGTTTTGAAAGGAGTAAAAGGCCGCGATGACGATGTTAATGTCAATTCTTTGGCCATTTTACCTGCCAAGAAATATGGACGACTAAGCTTGTGGAAAAGGATGTTAGGGACAAGAAGAAAGCCGAAACGAAAACAAGTGTATCAGATTAACAAGTGAAATGCAGTGTGAGTGTAGTTGAATACTTTCTGAGAGGGAAAACACTTGCATCTAACATTGCTGTAATTTGTAACAGAGAGAGGTGAGGGATGTTTGTGTTTTTTTTCTCTTCACTCTTGTGTATACGGCTGAATAAACTACTGAAAAATAAAATTCATGTTATTAATAATGTAATGCAAATTATGCAATGCAACATTGTTGGTCTGAGATATATACTTCTGATTACTGAGCAACTGTAAGTGCAAGTAGATAAGATTAATTGGAAAAGAAGTTCAATAGTCTGTTTATAAAGGGTAACAAAATTTAGAGTATTTTTCTCCCAAATGTTTAAATAATTTGTCTTCTAGATAACCATGTTTTGGATTAACTCTTGCACCGCATAAATAAGGACTTCATAGTTCTAGTTTAACCGACAAAAATGTCACTATGTCAGATGCCATGATCGGGTTTTAACCCGATTTCTCTGCCCGTGTGTGTAAGTTTTCAATAGCTATTGTCATTTTCTCTATCTATCAAAAATAATATACTATTTTGAATAAGATTTTGAGTTCAAATCCTTGCAGGACGGTTGTAAAATGATCGTTAGTGTCTTTTAATTAATAAAAAAAATCTCATTCCCTAATTTTTTTGTAAAATGATCATCGGTCCACATATTTTACCAAAACTGCAATTTTGGTCTTCATATTTCTACTTGCATAATTTTTGTCCCCCATTTCAATTTTTTGACCAATCCATGATTTTGACCATCTAATAATGTGACAATAAGTAGTTTAATCACATTCACTTGTATTATCTCAATTGATATTTTTTTTTATTTTTTTTTGTCAACAATTGATATTATTTTAACTTTGTATGCTTTGTCACAACTTAATTTAACATCCATTTTTTATGACTTTCAAGTTTCAACAATTAGATCATTCGTTTTCATTTGAGATCACCTAATATATTATCACGTCATCAAATTGAAAGATGAAAGTTTTAAGTTTGTCGTATTTTTTTAAAATGAAAGACCAAAATTACGCAATTAAAAATAGGAGTATCACTTGACCAAAAAAAATAAAATAATAGGAATATCAAAATTGAGTAGTGATATATGAACAACCATGTGAGACAACTTATTTGACAACTTCTTTTTTCTCTCTTTTCATTGGTCAAAATCAATGGAGAGAGAAAATGGAAGAGAGAGAATAAGAGTATAATGTGAGTATGAAAGAGAAAATTGTCAAAAAGTTATCATAAAGTGGTTGTACAAATATCATTTCTCTATCAAAATTATGATTTTATCAAAATAGATGAAATTGTATATATTCGTCGACCAAGCTTGTTAACAACCCATGTATCATGATGCATTTGAACAAATAAATAAATAAATAAATATGCTTGAAGAATCGAAAAGCAACCGCAACCAACACTTGTTTAAAGATTATCACATTCAACAAACCATCCATTTTTTAAAGGAGAATACTAACCATTGCCCTTGAGGCATTGGATAAGTGGATAAAAATAGAAATATAGTATTGAAAAATGGTGAAAAATGAGAAATTTAACTTTTTAAAAGTTAAAAATGTTGTTGAAATCAATGCAAAGCTTCCTTAACCATTGCCCTAACCCTTAGGGCAATGGTTAACAATACCGTTTTTTAGATTATGAATAACCACATGAGTGCGGGATCGAAAATAAAATAAAATAAATGAATTAGTCCACATACCACATCTAAAGAAATTTCTAAAAACAGAAATCACCACTTTAACTAATTAAGAGAAGATCACAAAGAAGTTCATTAAAATCATTCTCATTATATAGAAACAATCTAAATCAATCCAGTCATTTTATTGTCACGTTATCTTTTATATCAAGGAAAAGTAAAAAAAATCCAATTAATTAAGAGATGCTCACAAAAAATACAAAAAATCATGTTCGTTCTATAAAAGGAAATTAATGATTAACTAATCAACTTCTTAGATTTTTTTTTTTACAAATTCTTAGATTTATTAATAACTAATGTATTTATCTATATATTGACCGAATACATTATTTATTCAATAAATCTATTTTTTTTTTATATATGACGGGAGGGAGTAGCATGTATGGTTCATAATTTTTTTTACTAGAGGAGACTTGTGCTTTTTTTAGAAGTCTACCTTGGTAAAATAACCAAACCACATGCCATAGAAAAATCATTTTAGCCCCCAATCTACTAAAGTAAAAATGACTTATATTATTTATTACTAATATTATTGTATTATAATTTGCACTTTTCATATTTAAATCTATTATTATAACTTAGAATTGAAATATGATATCATATATAGTAAAATTCTCTAAAAATTCATGTTAAATATCAGAAAGAGAATTTAATCAATTTTATCTTTTAATTCATTAGTCTATTTTAAAATTAGATCAAATTACTCATTCAAATACAGTCATATGAAATAGACCTTTGAACAGGCTAGTAGATCATATCTGACTTTTCCAAAAGCAAGACTTGGGACTTAAATTTTTTGACAGGACAGACTCAGGTCTTACAAAGTTCAGCTCGATTTAGCCTATTCCCTCCCTTATTATTGGTATATAAGAGTATAACACCAACTAAGCTTGCTATCATAATTTACACTTACAAAAGTTCTCCTTCTTATCATGAATCGTATTTCAGACAAACAACCATTCATTTTTATAAAGAGAACGTTCCTTCTTAATACAACACATGCGAACAATATTTCTTACATTTTTTTTAGGAAGTGGGGGATCTCTAACATGCTCAATATATTTCTACCAATGCAATGAATTGATATAAAAAAAAAATCAAACCCCAAAAAAATATTGAAGATAGTAGCAACACAAACAACCATCAAAGAAATTCTATCACTATTTAAGCAACCAAATTCACTCAAATAATGCATGTCTCTTAAGAATATCAACACAATCAAATTTGTTGGCATAATGCTGACTTACATTAGAGGTATCAAATTTCATATGGTAAGTGCATAGTTTCAACATGTTATTCAAAGAGACATTGTTGTATTCGTCACCATCATTGGTTGGAAGTGTTATAATGAGAAGGCAAATGTAAACTCATATAAGAATAAAAAGTAGTTTAGCGAAAATTACGCAAGAAAGGAAAATGCTACTGTTCTGCGAGTTTGTTTAAAAAACAAAAATTATATGAGTGAAAACTGTTGAAAGTTTGTTTATCCTACAAAAGACAATAATTACCTAACTTTTAAACTAAACAAAGCACTTGAAACCCCATTGTTGTTTTATGTCATTATGTAGTTTTGTGGTTTTGAAATCAATGGTATGAGCATAACAACTTCCCTTATACAAGCTGTAAATGAGTTTGATGTTCACAATGTTCATCTATTTAAATCGTATTATTTGTAGTACCTTAAAAAAGAATCATTAAAGGTTATGTGTATACCCTAGAGTTGTGCAATGAACATGCTATATTTAAACCATGGAGCCATTTTTAGGACACATAAGTTAATAATTGCTCGTCATTTACAATGCACATCATTTAAATTATATCATGTTGTTATTATATTTAAGCGGACTAAGGTTTCCTTGTGAAGAGAAAAATCAACTAGACTTTTGCCCGTGCCACGCACAGGTCTTGTTTACTATAATAGAGACCAATGAATAATCTTTTACCCGTAAGATCATGGGTCGATCAATAAACGCAAATTAGATTATTAGAGATACAATATTACAATCAAATTTGTCTTACTATGTCCTTCAATGACACTTGAATCTTATCAAATTTTACATTTTAGTTTTGAAAAACTAATCAATTAAAGACTGTTATTTTATTTTATCAGAATATATTATTGGGCATTATCTTCTCATTTTTTTAAAAAAATTATAAAGAAAAAAGATAAAAAGAATACAATATTATATTGTTGCACAAGTCAATTTTATTTATTACTTTTATAGTTAAACATCAAAAATTGACTTTTAATAATTGTTTTAAATTTCTACTAACATGAAAAACAAAGTCACTTCAATTAATAGAAACACGGTTTAGGGTTTGCTATATATAGCCGAGTTTGCATGGAAATTAGGGTAGCAGTGTTTGCAAGGAAATTAGGGTATTCTGTTTGTAAACGTATTAAATAAGTGTACAAAAAAAATACAAAATTAATATCGAAACTAAAATGTGATAAACTAAGTGCTTCAACTTCACCTCTAAAAAAAATAAATTCGATTCAACTTCATAATAAATGAAATTTAATCGATTGGATGTGTAACACTATAACTTGGAGAATAAGGTGAGAGCATAAAAAAAAGGCAACAACATAGGAATGAAATTGGTGCAATCCATTTTTTTAGTATTAAATAAGTGTACAAAATTTTGTCAAAAAAAAGGCATGAAATTGGTGTGATGAATTTTTCTAGTATTGTGTAAAAAATATTGTCAAAAAAAAAGGCAAGAGGATAGCAAAAAAAAAAGGCAAGAGGATATGAATGAAATTGGTGCAATGCATTTTTTTAGATGAAATTTATTAGGTTAAATTACTGTTAACCTAATACAGCAAATGAGCGGAAAAATATTAGGTTAAATTGCTGCAAACTAATAAATAATAAGGATTTGACGGGCTAGGGTTGCATGCAATACTCCCTTCCATTTATATTTATCAAGACAAGACGAGATAAGATATCCCATTTTAATTGACCCCTCATCGTCATATTCCCCCTTTATTCCGTTACATACTACACACATAAAAATAATATCTTTTTATAGATAACAAATAAAATACATAGATAAAAACGAAATAAGCTATGAAAAGGAGTCATCAACCGAAGACCAATGGACCAAAATACAAATTAGGAAAACAATACACGAAAAGAGAGTACATATGGTACTCAACAACAACGAAAAAGCGTTAACAAGGCAAGAAACATCAGAAAAGCTCCCATCCTCTGAACTCGCCTACTCAAGACACCATCGGCCTAAATCACCCCACCTACTTGCAAAAGAAAGAGAAGTGAACATTTTTCGGCTTTTCCTTGCAAGTAAAACACGCCACTATCATGAACTTTCAAAAACCATTCCTTCAATATTATGTATACTAATCAAAAAAATATTTAAGAGGTTCACATTTAATTTCACTCGTATTATATTATTACTTAAAAGTTAAAATGAAGATTTTGATATAAAAATTGTACGTCTAAATTGATGGTGAATTTGATATAAACATGGAAACAAGAAAAATATTATGATTTAGAGAGAAACATGATGTACGTTGGATACACATTTTCTCACCACGACCACCACCGTACGATTATCATACGATTGCATGCGTTCTTACTCTAAAAAAGAGTTTCACATTTAATTTCACTCGTATCATAATACTCTTTTTAGAGCTCATATCACAATTTTATTTTATTTTTGAAATAAGCACATATCACAATACTTAAAATGAAGATTTTGATAGAATTTTTTTTATTTTTTTTAGGAAATTTTGATAGAAAAAATTGTATATGGTGAATTTGACAAAATCAAATTGATCGACACATTTATTGAAAATTTTAAATGCCACTTTTGCCCAAATGACAATGACTGACTGCAATTTAAATGGTCCCTTTGCTAAAGGATATTTTGGTTGAAAAAAAATGAAAAAGCTAAACATGAAAGCAAGAGAAATACTAGGATTTAGAGAAACATAACTACGATTAGTTTATGTTTGGTTCAACTTTTAACGGAATTGATTTTAAGTGAATTAATTATGGATAACAGAATATAAAGTGATTTATGTTTGAATGTATTTATGTAAAAGTGGACTTAACAATGAATTTAAGGCTAAAATCAAATGTATACAAAAGCTACAAAATCGTAGCCTCAAGTAGAATAAATTCTAAAAGCAGAATAAAGTCTACTTTAAATCACTCAAACATTGGGGTGGGAATAAACTAGATCGAATTACGCTTTGCAATGCCTAAGCGTGGCATGTCAAAAAATTTAAGCCTACCCTGCGGCCTGTTACATGCTTACTTCTTAGGTTTGAGTATGACCTTCTGAAAGTCTAATTAGGCTGGATAGCCTATTTAAAAACATATTTCATATAAATATCTTTAAATAAGTAATGTGATTTAAGATTAAATAGACTAGCGAACTAATAAATCAATGATATTAAACTATCTTTCGATATTTAACATGAAGTTTTAGAGAACTTTACTGTATATTATATCATATTTCGATTCTAATCTATAATAATACATTTAAATATGCAAAAAATTAATTTATACCAATAAACTTAAATTATTGTAAAGGTTAACAAATTTATAATTTAATTCAAAGTAGAATACATAATATAATAATGAACAATATTATTCATATTTACCTTAGTAGGCTGGTTTAATAGGTTTAAGCGGTTTTTTTGGTCAAGTAGTCTAGTGACTAGAGTTCGCATAATTTAATTGTGGAGAAGTTAAGTGTGCGAGGTTCGAACACCAGCCTCTGCATATAATATGCAATATCCATACCAAATGATCGAAGCTCATGGGGTTGGTTTAAGAGGCTTTTTAATAGCCTATGACATGACATTTTAAGCTTCTAAAACAACCTAAATATTCTCTATTAAAAAAAAAGTCTCGTCTAACCTAACCTGTTGTAAGCTAGGCTGTAGACTCTGTAGATCGGTTTGATCTATTCGTGTCTCCACCAAAACATCATAAAATCAGTGGTCATGTTAACTTGTGCCCTAAGGGTACATGTTAAGCAGCCCAAAAAGGGCAACCTTGCATCGTAAACCATAATATATTACTCCCTCCGTCTCTTATTAGATGATCTAGTTGACTCTAACACACATACCAATGCATATTTTTTATCTTTAATATATTTAATTATCTATTTAAAAAATTATAAAAATTTAATATTTTGAATATATTCATCGAGACGAATCTAACAACATCTTATATGATATTATTTATTTTTGTATATTAGTATAAAAATACGGTCAAACATGTCATCTAATAAGGGAAGGAGAGAGTAACTTTTAAGAAGTTGAATGTACGACCTTTTATACGTATATTTCTTCAGTAAGTTCCTTAACATGTACCCTTGAAAGCACAAGTTAACATTTGTCTACAATCAATTCTACAACTTCTAGAATAACTTGTAACTTTTAGAATTGAAACCAAAGACATACAATAACTATATTGATGAATACACATTTTCTCAGCACAAAGTACGGTTGCATGCCTTCCCACAGTAAAAACCAAAAATTACCATTTGTAGCTTGAACGTAAATTTTTACTGTGATTTCAGAACCATTCACCGTGTCTATCCAACCATGGAAGAATAGAGTAACGAGTAAAAGAAAGTAATTGAGGAAGATGACAAACAAACAAGATAAGCCATTTTTTGTTTGCTTCTACAATAGTCCATATATAAATTCAAAACCATGACTCTTTCCCCCCATTCCCTGTCACTTCACCCAACAAATTAAAACAACACAGTCAAAGTCTTTATCTAAAGCGGCGCAAAAATAAATTAATATATATATTTTTTAAGGATTTTCAGAAATGAATTAGGGTTTCACAATCGCAATTGAATCTGTATGAATCGGATTCAGATCCGATTCCGCATTTCCAAATCGGGTTCCGATAGCCTTCGCCACCGTCATTGCCCCCTACCATGGCGTCAAACTCTCCGCCTCCGCCTTCTCCATCTTCCTCTTCCAGATCCGACCCTCCGCTCGATCCTTCCGTATACTTTCTCTTTCTCTTTAATTTCTCATTTTCAGTTCCTATTTTTGTTTTTAGTAATTTTTTTATTTACTTTTCAGCTTCGATGTAGTTTTCTATTTTAATTTTTATTTTTTTTTGGGTGAAATTTTTAATCCACTAGTGTATAAAACAACGGTGCTGCATTTTTTAGCTACATTGTACGGTATTGTTTGGATAAACAGCTCACAGAAGTGCTTATCATGATAAACACTTATGTATAACCTATTTTTATAACTATGGTTAAAAATGAAACGAAATTGTTTTCGTACAAGTTATAAGCTGTTCTCATAAGCTATCTTGAAGAGCTTACGAAAATGAGCTGAAAACAGCTTATGAACTATGTCATAAGCTGTTTTTGTAAGTTCTTCCAAAAAGTCTCACAAAACTTATGCCGGTAGATAAGTTCAAATACGTCAATTCAAATAGGGAAGCTTATTAGGGTGTGTGTGTTTCAATTTTTGGGATTACATTCCCTGGAATGATACTCCTAGTAATAATATTTCCAGAAATAATATTCTACTCATGTGTTTGGTAAAAATTTAGATTTTCTATGAATGTTTTTAAATTTTTTTTGATTTAATAATTTCAAAAAATAAAAATAAATGTGAGTGATAGTAGGAAGTTATGGTTAGTTGATTTTTATTCCCACGGAAATGTTGGATTCCCACCCTATAGCATGGGAATAGAAAATCAAGAATAAGAATAAAAGTTATCTAGGAATAATTTTTAAAAAAATTTGAAACAAACATTGGAATGTTGCATTCCAAATGTCACATTCCAAGGAATAACATTAGAATCCTTGAAACAAACAAACCCTTACTTATCAGGGGCGTGTTTCGGTCATTTGATAACCTGTTTGTTTTCACTACAAGCTGAGTGTGGCTGTTAGTTTCGTTTAATTTTATTATTTAATATTGTAATTGTAATTTGTAAGTGTGACGGTTTTATTGTTTGTTTATAATGCAGACAAAGAAAGCCGAGGAAACAAGTCCTGCAGTTAAAGACGTGTTAGCAGCTATTGAATCTTTGAAGAAACAAGTTGCTGCAAAACGAATTGTTACGGTCAAGGTGTAATAGCTTAACCTCTGATTGTAATTAGTTGTTGATTTTGTATATCGGTTTTTTGCTAGTTTCTTATAACATGTTGTGGCGCGTTACACGCTCGTGCATTTGGAATAACAGAATAGAGTGGAGGAAAATAGACAGAAGCTGATTGCTATAACTAACCAGCTATGGAAATCGTCAGCCGAGAGGACGTGTGGCATTGCCGATTCAGATAAAGGTCTGGACTTGCTGAGTAAGAGGCAAAAAGAAGCAATTGATATGCATAATGGTGTTTTTGCCGGTAATGATGATGGGGAGAGCAATGGTTATAATGGAGATGACCATGGTTCTACGGCAGTTCTTCTAGGATCTAATTATGCTGTAAAGAATGCTGTTCGGCCTATTAAATTACCTGAAGTAAAAAGATTGCCTCCTTACACTACATGGATTTTTCTGGACAGGTTTGTTTTGCTGTAATTGATGTTTTTCTTTACCAGTTTTAAAATCTGTGTGGTGTATGGTTGTTAATGTTAGATAGTAAAGAGCCAATGAGGTTATAAACTCAGTATTGTAAAGACGAGGATGTCACGGTTGTTGATTTGATATGTTGAGACTTGAGAGCCCCGCATCACCTGATATATGACCTAGGTGGTGCTTATGAGGCTTGGGCAATCCTCACCTTAATAGCCAATTTTGTAAGGTTGAGTTGGGCCTAAGCTTACATTCTAAGCCATCTTAGATCTGTTACTGGACTAATATCTCTCTTATTCCATTTGCATTTGTCCTCACTCCAGATGTGCAGTTTTGAGGGTGAGGGTGTGTTGTGATCCTGTTATTCAACCCATATTAGTCAGCCTTTCAAATGTCCAGTCTTATCGTGAGGGAGAGTGTTGAGAGTTCCACATCGACTAGTGAGATGACTTAAGTGGGTTGGACAATCCTTATTTTACAACCCAAATTTGCAAGGTTGAGCTAGATTCTAAGCCCAAATTCTAAGTAGACACACAAGACAAGATTGATAGTGTTAGGAACCCAAGAATTTAATTCCAAAGAAACAACCGTATTGATAGAAAAGTTAAAGATACACAAGAGAAGATACTCTCCTTATACTGGTGTGAAACCGGTCAAAATAATATTTTTCATACAGATAGTAAGGCAAAGTCTAACATGACATAGATCACCTTCATAGGTAATTTCTTTTAACAAATGGTTAATTGTGCTGCGTGATACCTAAACTTTGATTCATACCATCATCTGTTTGTCAGTTTAACCTGAGGTCTTTGGTGTATGTATCATATCATGCATAAAAATGAAAGAAATCAAAGGCAGAGGAAGGAGCATTTAAAGCATTCTATATTTTTTTTGTCTTTTCTTTCTCAAGCATTCACGTCTCTTACTTTTACCTCTTTTTGATTTACCATTGCACACGAGACTGATCACTCTTTTTTATTTTATTGTGGTTTCACCTTTTCATTTTTTTAATTTCCAGCTCTCTAGTTTTCTTGTATTTTTAAGTACAAAAATCTTATTGTTTGAAGATCCTTGTGATCATTTGTGTGCAGAAATCAAAGAATGACAGAGGATCAATCAGTATTAGGTCGGAGGCGTATTTATTATGATCAAAATGGCGGCGAAGCACTTATTTGCAGCGACAGTGAGGAGGAACTAATTGACGAAGAAGAGGAAAAAAGAGAATTCGTAGAATCAGAAGATTTTATACTTCGGTTGGTATAACTTAGCAAACTATTATTTGATGCTTTTATTGTTTCCTTTTCTCTGTTAGATGTTCTTTGTTGGCATGTAAAATAATATTGCAATATATGTTTGACTGTTATGTGTTATGTTAATCAGATTAAGTTTTTTTGAGTAGGAACATAACGAATTCATATTTTGTGTGTATGTAATATGTATGATGTAACTAAAAGTTATTTATCCACTTAAGACCTGTACTTGATTTTAGCAATTTTTTCCATTGAACTGTCTATGAAATACTTCATAAGTTTTTTTCTTTTGATTATTTTAGTTTTAGATTGCAGCATACATGAATGTGTGTGCCTCGCGTACCATTGTCTTTTGGTTGACTCTAAGTGGGTTCCGACGAGATGTTTTTGACAGTTGTTTTCTTGTTGTATTCTCTATATACAGAAGGACCCAAAAGAAGATACTTGATCAGCTATTTGCATAACTAATTTCTTTATGTGACAAAACAGTTTAGTTTTTATCCATATTTTGCACTTTCATTTGATATCTTTGCTTTTTTCTGTAGAATGAATTGCCTTGGTTAAATTTTATATGAAAATATGTGGACAAAATTAATTATATGCTTGGTTTATCCTGTCAATTCTGCTGCTTCCATTAAGGGATAATGAAACCCTGCAATTGTTATGTATCCTTCTGCTGTGATTTTATCTTTACATTATATTATATATATTTTTTATTTATTTATTTTATTTTGTTTTGTTTTGCACTTGAGTCAGTTTTGGGGATTATATAATGTCTGGTTTGATTTCACAGCATGACTATCAGAGAATTTGGTTTATCTGATGTTGTTTTGGAGATCCTGGCTCAGTGCTTTTCTAGAAAAACTAGTGACATTAAGGTATATTTTTTTCATTTATTGACTTTAATGTATTTTCCACTTCTGCCATCTCTCTCAATTGTTCTGATGAAAACTGGTCGTAGTTTAAGCTTTCGTCCAGCTGTTTCCCATTTGCTTTGTGCTGGCTTTACAGAAATATGAAACACCGTCGAACATCTTATACAGGCCAGATATGAAACTTTTTGCAATGAAGACAATAGTGGCGAGGATTCTAAAAATGGAGATGCACAAGATAATTCCCAAATTGACGATTCTTTTCTGGAAAAGGATCTTGAAGCGGCTCTTGACTCTTTTGACAACCTATTTTGTCGCCGATGTCGTGTAAGATTCTTTCCCCATGAAGGCACTGAATAGCATGCAGTTTCTTTGTTTTATATCTCATTTGTTTCTGTATTTTCACTTTGCAGGTTTTCGATTGCAGATTACATGGATGCTCTCAGGATCTTGTCTTCCCGGTAGGTTCTACTTATGGGTTATTTCTTATGAAGTTGTCTGCATGTATCTTAACTTGGTTCATAAATAGGCTGAGAGGCAACCTTCGTGGACTCCTCCTAACACTGAAGATGTACCATGTGGGCCAAATTGTTTCCGAACGGTGAGTACTGGTTTATTCTTAAGGGTCTATCGATAGAGTTTCTGTAACAATTCATGCTTGCTGACTTATAGGTACTTAAGGCAGAAAAAATGGCCAAAGTCACATCTACTCAGACTGATGTTGAAGAGAAATCCTCTGGTGGTGCTCTATCTAGGAAAAAGTCTTCCGGTAGAAGGCGTATAAAATGCAGCCAAAGTGAAAGTGCTTCATCTAATGCTAGGAACATATCTGAGAGTAGTGACTCGGAGAATGGTCCTGGACGGGATGCTGCTTCAGGCTCCCACTCAGCCCCACCTAAAACTAAACCAGTGGGGAAAAGTGGAATCGGTAAGAGAAACAGTAAGCGAGTGGCAGAACGCGTTCTAGTTTGCATGCAGAAACGGCAGAAGAAAACAGTAGCTTCTGATTCTGATTCCATTGTAAGTAGTATTCTTTGTTCAAGTGACATGCATTTAAGTCCGATTATTACCAAGATAATAAAGAAACAATTATTTTATTACACAAATGTGTCAAATTTCTTACCATTAAAAGATCCAAAAGGAATTGGTTTGTGATAATCTGTACATAATGCAGAGTGAAGCTCCTGACCGCTCATTGAATGATATGGTTTCTGACCCACATGTTATGAGTGGGGAAGACAACACGAGGAAAGAAGAATTTGTGGATGAAAACATTTCAAAACAAGAATTGGCTGATAATAAATCTTGGAAAACTCTTGAAAAAGGGCTTTTAGAAAAAGGAATGGAGATTTTTGGCAAAAACAGGTCAGATATGTTTGAATTGGAGATATGTGTTTTTCTGTCTTTATTGACCAGATAATATGATATATTGCATGAATGTTGTAATTAGTATTGAGGTGAGATATGAAAATGTACTGGTTGGATCACTAGTTCAAGTGTTTATTTCATGATAAAAGCTTGTCATCATTCATTTTTCATGGAGAATGCATTGTTACAATTTCGAAGTAATGAGTTCAACCTTGTTCATAATTGGTCTGAATCAAATGCCGAGATTGATTTGGTTAATAGGAGTCCATATTTTCGATATCTTATTCTTAAATCTAATATATATATTGGTAGGAACCCAATTTTACCAAACAGCTCATAGTTGGGAAGCCGCTTCCTACAGATTTGCACTGGATGGCCCAAATGGTCAAGGTCTGGCATTTCTCTAGGAAGGAATTAGTAAAAGGAGCCAAGAGAGAGAGGATATGGGAAAGAAAGGAATAAGGAAAGGCATGCAGATTGTATTGTTACTAGTTGGAGCCTAGAGAACTTGCCCTTGCTTGGGGGCTTGACCCTTCTTCCTTCTATTCCTACATTTGGAGTACCGTTGGAATTCCCATCTTCCTACATTTAGAGTACCATAGGAGTTCCCATCAATTGGTGCTCTCATTGAGAGTGTTTGCATGTGAGAATGCCACCACAATGGCTTTGTTCTCGGGGAGACACAATTTTGTTGATTCGAGTCTCGGAAAGCAAAAAGCATTATTCAAGGTTAAGTGGTAACAATATGAATTCAACTTCGACCATACAACCAATAGCTGTGAACCCCTCAGGGTTTACGCCCATAGGCTCAAATGTCCAAGTCCTAGGATACCTCTAGGTGGTAAGTAGTAGGAGGGGAGGTTAGTCATAGATAGACCAGATTCCCTTCTTTATATGTGGGTGGGTGGGTGGGGGGGTGAGGGGAGTGAATACTGAAAGGCCGGTCGAGTGAATTGTTGTTAGTTAGAGTCTAGAGAACTCGCTCTGGCTTGGAGGCTTGGTCCTTTCTTCTATTTTGTTCATTCTACATTAATATTTTACTGTACATATAAAGTTCAATAGGAATTCCTATCGTATTGCTTACTTAAAATCTTTGTTGCCAATAGCGGCTGCTACAACTGATATAGCGGTGCGGAGCGGTTTAGATGGGTGATGCAGCCGCTTTGACCGAGATATCCCAGCGCTGATCCACCAAGATATCATCCGCTCCCACCGCATCACCCATGTAAACGTGCTACGTTGCTGAAACGGATAATTTTTTAAGAAAAAACCAGTTTTTAAAACGCGACAAAGAGTAATAGCTTAGATCAGGGAAGACGAACACAGTAGTAGGGGAAAATGTTCAGATAACCCTTTATCACTGGTTTAGGAGTGAAGAAAAAGAGTAGGAGAGGAAAAAGGCATAGAACGGTGCTGCTTAAGCAAGAGAAGAGGAGCAGGGTTATTGAATTGTTGGGCTTATGTTCTTTTAACATGGGCCTCTTAAGACTTTTTTTGTTTGAAAGGGGACTTTTAAGACTTAAGATGAGAAAATAATTTTGATAAAAAAAAATAACACACTAAATAATAGTATATTATTTCAATAAATATAATTTTTGTTTTTTTGTTTTTTGTGGTGAAATATAATATACTGTTTTAGTTCATGTATGATAGTTTTATGCTTGTGTGGGTAAATGTATGTATATATATATATTAGTGTCTGCTCCCGTGCCACACCATTTTTTGGGTTGCCCGCGCCACAATCCCGCATGATAACCATGGTTAAAATAAGCACGTCTGCAAGGGTGTTTAAGGATTACCGATCATTATTTTTTTTTGGATAAATTACATATTACCATACCATGCAATTTTTGTCGATTCAACGCAAGTTTTATTACAGGTAGTTTTGGATGTCCCGCTTATGACTTGTCTGATGCCTCCTTTCAATTTGAAATTGTCACTTCTTTAAACTATGATGAACTATGCTAGCTACTCACTTTCTAACACGCTCTTCCCAACACATTCTCTCGAATTGGTTGGATTTTAAATGTGTTCCACTAAATTTATATGAGGCCTAGATGATTTAGTGGGATCCATTTGAATTTCAACCAATTAGAGACAATGTGTTAGAGTGTGTTAGATAGTTTGTTGCTGGCACTCCTCATATATGATAGAGATAGACCAGGATAATGATCTCCACAATACCTTTAGACAAGAATTATTGATGGTTAATCACCTAATAAGTAACAACTGATTTTTATTGCAGCTGCCTAATAGCCAGGAATCTCTTAAATGGTCTAAAGACATGTTGGGATGTTTTCCAGTACATAAATTGTGAAGAAGGGAAGTTGTCTGGTTCTACTGGGGATGCTACAAATTCTCTCGTGGAAGGCTATTCCAAGGTTGATTTTGATGCAACTATACGTAGTGCAATATTTTCTTTGCTCCTTGTTACTTGCATATAGTGCTTAACTGAACAAGTTTTGGTCAAATGAATATAAGGGTAATAATGAAGTGAGAAGAAGGTCAAAATTTTTACGTAGAAGAGGAAGAGTCCGTCGTTTAAAGTATACCTGGAAATCTGCTGCCTATCATTCAATCAGGAAAAGGATTACAGAGAGAAAGGATCAGCCCTGCCGACAGTACAATCCATGTGGATGCCAATCAGCTTGTGGAAAGGAGTGTCCTTGTCTTCTAAATGGAACCTGCTGTGAGAAGTACTGTGGGTAAGCTTTTAACTTACCCTAATAGTGTTTTGCTCAACTGTCCATGCCTAGATGGTTTTAGAAATTCCGACGGTTATTATACGAATAGCTTAAATAGATATATTGTATTGTGGCATGCATACATGCTTGCTCATGCAGCTAACATCAATTAATTTGTGTGATAATTGTTTTGATCTGAAGATGCCCCAAGAGTTGTAAAAATCGATTTCGAGGCTGTCATTGTGCGAAGAGTCAATGCCGAAGTCGTCAATGTCCATGCTTTGCTGCAGATAGGGAATGCGATCCAGATGTTTGTAGGAACTGTTGGGTCAGGTGAGCATTACCTGTTTAAGGTTGTGTATGTATAGCGCTGCCTCTGTCATTTGTTAGTTATATTCATTGGACATATAATTATATTTCAAACGTGCATTTGTCGATTTAAGTAACCAAGTAAAAATGTAAGGGGATGAAAAGAAAAACAAGTAAAGGTGTTAGAGACTCTGTAGTGGAAAACACAGTTGGATATAGTCCTGATCAAGAATGGCAAAAAATAATCTAGCCGGCTTATGATTTAAGCTGATTACATTGTTCATTTGCAAATTATATTCAAAAGAAAGTGGAATGAAATGCTTGATTTTGGGTGGAAAACTACAATCTTTCATTTGAAGGAAAGAGAGATGCTTTCAACTTTCTTTCCCCTTTTTCCCCCTCTATCCAAACAATCATAACAATCCTCCCACTCTTACTTCTACTCTTTTAATTTTCTTTCCTGATCCAAACAAAGTTTGATTGTGTAGAGCTGATTGGGATGAAAGGCAATCCGATATGAACTCTTGATTGCCAAGTCCTTTTCATGCAATAAAAGAGCAGAGTATTTGCCTGTATATATTGCTTATATATCTTCTTTAAATGTGACCTTGAATCCGCCTCATCATTGTGTAGAGCTGATTGGGATGAAAGGCAATCCGATAGAACTCTTGATTGCCAAGTCCTTTTCATGCAATAAAAGAGCAGAGTATTTGCCTGTATATATTGCTTATATATCTTCTTTAAATGTGACCTTGAATCCGCCTCATCATTGTGTTAGTCTTAATATGATCTTTTGAATTGGTTATTTGGTCTGCCAATGTTAACTGATGGTCCATTAATTTTTTTTCATTTCCTCCTATTAATGATGATAACATATTAAGGCTTTAGGAAAATATTTGGTTTTATGTCTTTTTCCTGAATTTAACTGCCTCCTTTATATGTCAATGAAACATTATTGTTTGTTACTTCTCTCTAGTCACTATTTGCCTTGTTAATTTATGCTGTTTGAGCTAAATTATTGTAGCAGCTGTGGCGATGGCACTCTTGGGATTCCTAGTCAAAGAGGGGATAATTATGAATGTAGAAACATGAAGCTTCTTCTCAAACAGCAGCAAAAGGTATTTATTTTCCTTGACTGCCTTTTTCAATCCTACCTCCTTTTGGATTCTTCAGATAGATACCCATTTCTTTTCATTCCAAAATTTTAACTCTTATCAAAATAATACATTCAAAACCTATTTGTTTTAATTTTGTGGAGAAATTCTTTCAGAAAAACAACACATTGAGACCTATAATTTATTATGACGGAGCGAAATGTTAGGGTACCTATTGAGAAATATAACTACGTGTAGGTATATATTACATTCTCATATCGAGAAATATGAGAGTTTATATCCTTTTAAATGATGTTCCTTGCTCTTTTTTTTTTGTTTGCCATGATGGCAACTTACATTTAATATGCCTTCAGGTTCTTCTTGGACGGTCTGATGTGTCTGGCTGGGGAGCCTTTTTAAAGGTATTTACCAAATTGATGATTCAATTTATTTCTTCAAAAAAATAAAATGATTTGATTTGTTTAGATGTAGTTTTTCCTAATGCTATTTGGTTGAACTCCAGAATAGCGTTGGTAAGCATGAATACCTTGGAGAGTATACCGGAGAGTTGATTTCTCACCGGGAAGCAGATAAGCGAGGAAAGATATATGACCGTGAAAATTCATCTTTTCTATTTAATCTGAATGATCAGGCAAGATTTTACTACCATAAATCTTTGTTGGAGAAAAGTTTTTTACATTGCATTACACATATCACATGTAAGATGAATCTTGTTTGCAGTTTGTTCTTGATGCTTATCGAAAGGGTGATAAATTGAAGTTTGCAAACCACTCTCCTGTTCCAAATTGTTACGCGAAGGTATTCAGTTCTTCCCCACTCTTCTGTTTCACATTGCATTTTGAGCATTCATGTGTTTTTGACGTCATTTACAATCTTTCTCTGCTTAAAATGGCAGGTTATTATGGTTGATGGAGATCATAGGGTAGGAATATTTGCTAAGGAACGGATTAATGCTGGTGAGGAGCTGTTTTACGATTACCGTTACGAGCCCGATAGAGCTCCTGCTTGGGCTCGAAAGCCAGATGCCCCTGGATCGAAAAAAGAAGACGGTGCTCCTTCAAGTGGTCGTGCAAAGAAGCTTGCTTAATGAGAGTTTGTTTAAAAATTAAAAACCATTCTTTTAGGTATTCTTTAATCAACACATAGAGGTAGCAGTTTCATTGATAGCTGAAAGAAGTATTTGTTGAGTTCTTTTGTTCGTAGCAAGGCCATACAATTGTTACAGCATAGGTAAAATTACATTTAAACATTCATTTTGGCATTAGCTATCCCAGATGGATATTACAAGCTTATTGAATCAAAATTCTGTGTAATCCTTTTTCCCGAAGGGGAATGAGCAAATGCATATCAGTGGAAGACAGTTTTCAAATCTTACAAAAAAATATTTTGATTTGAATCATCTTAATTACAAATTTTACAGGTCAAATTTTCATAGTTTGTCTTGGTGATATTTTTGCTTATTTGAAAAAAATATTACATTGAATAAAATGTTTTTGGAATGTTAACTCGCCTCAGATTAATCTAAATTACTACAATTATATACAAGTGTTGTTGGTCTGATCATAGTTTTAAAAACCGGACCGGTCATCGATCCGGTAAGGGTAGTGGGTCACTGGGTCATTGGTTGAACCACTGGGTCACTGGTCGAACCGCATAAAAGAATCGGGTGACTCGGTCTTCATAAATTTTTATCTTTGTATTAAATAGGATGACTCGGGCTATACAAAAAAATATAACACTAATAAAAAAAAATCAAATAAATGATGATATCTCGAATATATTCTTCAAATTTAAGTCCACCTACTATGACAATATTATCCGATCAAATACATAAATTCATTATGAGTATAATACATTAGAAACGCTTTAAAAAAAAAAAATTCATACACTCACATTGACAATATATTATGAAGATAAAATCATAGAGAGAATACAAAAATACAAGATAAAATGTGAATTGAAGTGAATATTGTATTTCATTTGATATTTTTAAAGTTATATATAATCAATAACAATCAATGGAACGACATGAACAATTCCCCTAGTGTTGTGGCATTCAGCGTTGGAATATATGTCAGACTGCAGTACCTGTGTTCGACCCTTGCCAGCCACACATTTCGTTTTTTTAATATATAAAATTGTTGATTTTCCAGAAAAACCGGTCGGCCCAGTAAACCACCGGTTCGCCGGTTTTAAACGAGTTTTCCCAGTTTACACCGGTTTGATTACATGACCAATCCAATATATCGACCGAACCAGTTACACCTCCGGTTCATGGTCAGACCGGTTGAACCGGCCGGTCCGGTCCGGTTTTTACAACTATGGGTCTGATGCGAATTTGTGATGCTACAAATGGGAAGTGTTTGGAATTGAGAAAATTGAATGATTTTTACGAAATAGAGAAAAAAATGTGTTATTTAAGCACATATCTAATAGAAGCTAAGTGCAATTTTAGCTTTAAATAATTAGAAAAACATACATTGAGAGGTAAGAATAAAAGAATTAACGCATTTCCTTGAACTATAGTCAAGAAAAACACAGATACTAAATGTACGGTTCTACACAAGGCATGAAAAATATGCTCATCAAATTGTATGTTCATCAAGTTGTATGTTATGTTGACCACGCCTATCATGAAGCAGTGCCCTCTAGAAGCAATTTAATAGAAGAAGCAACGTACCCCACCACATGGATAGCGTAAAATGTCAAAACAAAAGAAGTAATGTAAAAAAAAAAAAGCATAAAAGAGATATGGGAAAACAAGATAAGAATGAGACAGAGTGGAACACACAGAAGAAATAACTTGGGAAGTGGGGTACCAAACAAACCTCTCCTGAGGGTGGTTTACAACTCACAAAGCTTAGTGCTTTGTGTAATCGCCCATAAAAACTTTATATTTCTTTATTCACATATTCACATAAAGAATTCAATTATTATGTATAGTTTCTTTTACATAAATGTCTAATTATAACCCAACCACGTACATATTTATACACCTACTATTTTAAGAAAAATAATATCTTCATATAATACCATGGTGATTTTTTTAAAAACGTATATATTTAATATTGTTGGATATTTAATGTAACAAAATCAAACATACTTCACGTTTCACTAGTAAACTAGTAAATAGTAATCCATTGAGTTGGAGAAAAACACAATAAATATGAAGGTTGTATATTTGAATCCAAAACTTTTAATTAAGCCTGAAGAGATCTCAACCGGTTTGGTAGATAGTAACATAAAATAATATAAATTTTCATAAAATTATGATGAGTGCATTAGTGGTAATTACTTCAAAATGACAAACCCAATTACTTAGATCAACTTCATCTTGCACAGTAAAATCTGTGTTCTGAAATTCTCTTACCCAAATGCAGGGCAAGTGCACCTCTCATATCATCAAATACCTCTTTGCCTTACTCTTCTTCTCTACCTTCTTCCCCACCTATTCCTCCCCCTGCTTCAATGAAAATTTCCAAATTCACTTCCTTTTCTTTTTTCTTCCCTATGCTATTCATATACTTATTATTACCACAGAATTCACATGTTGTAGAAGCATGTTCAGCTGCTACAGATTGTGGGCCAGGCTACTATTGTGGCCATTGTCCTGGTTTAAGTAGGAAGACTCGATCTGTTTGCACCAGAGGCCAGGCCACCCTTGTAACATCCATTGTAAGTGCCTCAGATTCAATCCCATGTTTATTTTGTTTTTGAAACATTTGTTTCTCTGGTAAGGATGAATTGTTCAGGAAAACCCGTGTTTCGTGTTTGAGTCCTAGCTGAAACAATTCTTGACCAGACTTTACCTACAATTCTTGACTAGACTTTACCTACCTGCAGGTCGAATATGTTTTTCGTGTTTTAACCGTCCCTTTTAACAAACTAACTAACTGACTAACTAACTAATGCAGGTAAATGGGCTTCCCTTCAACAAATACTCATGGATCATGACACATAATTCATTCAGCATAATGGATGCACCCTCTTTGAATGGAGTTCAAAGACTTACTTTTTATAATCAAGAAGACACTGTTACTAACCAATTGAGGGTATTTATTATGCTTTGTTATTTTTACCTAAAAATATTGTTTCGTTATTTTCTTTTGTGATTCTTATTATACATTTCTTTGGTGAATGTTGTTTTAGAATGGAGTGAGAGGATTGATGTTGGATATGTATGACTTCCAGAATGATATTTGGCTATGTCATTCATTTCAAGGACAATGCTTCAACTTCACCGCCTTTGTAATCTTATCTAATCCTCTTTGTTATTTATTTGAATATATCTGAATCTCTTTTTGTTGTTGTAATGTGTATAATCTTGTTTTCAGCAACCTGCAATTAACACTTTGAAAGAAGTGGAAGCATTTTTGACTGAAAATCCAATGGAGATTGTTACCATTGTAATTGAAGACTATGTGCGTACACCAAAGGCGTTGATTAATCTATTCATAAATGCTGGTCTTGATAAATATTTGTTCCCTGTGTCTGATATGCCAAAAAATGGTGAAGATTGGCTTACTATAACACAGATGGTTCAAGCAAATCGCCGACTTCTTGTTTTCACTTCCGATGCTTCAAAGGAAGCTGAAGAAGGAATAGCTTATCAGTGGAGGTACATGATTGAAAATGAATGTAAGTGCTCTGCCCTTTTGCTACATGGATATCTATGTAAACAATTTAATGATCAAGATCAAATTATTATATGAAATTAGAACACGCTTGGAAGAAGAAGCCACAATCACGATTAGCAGACTCACCGAGATTTTAGACAAGAGTCTTCTTTTGCCTTTCACATGCTCCGAACTTAGGGTTTTCAATGGGGCAAACCACTAATGAGCAGAATAGTAGAGTGATGGCAAAGGGGACCTAGCCTCCCTATTTATAACTGTGCAACCCTAGGTACCCCCTATCATGGGCCTAGTGTTTGGGCCTACACTATGTTTCTACACAAATCAAATTAAGTGTCCAAAAGCCCATTATCTATTGATCACTTTTATTAGGGCCTAAACATCATCAAATGGATCACAACATCAGTCCGTTTTTATTAAAACCAAAACCAACAATTGATTGCAGCCCACAAAATATTTGAAGAAATTCTAACAATCTATACTATACATCATAACCCTGTATGGATAAACAACGAAGTACTTCTCATATAAGTGCTTGTTATAAGCTGTTTCTATAACAAAAGATAAATAACGTCAAACTGTTTTCATATAAGCTATAACAAGCACTTTTCATTAGCTATCCTGGAGAGCTTATGGAAATAAGCTGAAAACAACTTATGGACATGTCATAAGCTGTTTCCATAAGTTCGCTCAAACAGTCTCACAAACGCTTATGTTAGTAGCGAAACTCAAATAAGCCAATCCAAACAACCCATGACATGAAATGACAAATTGACAATCTCATGTTTCACCTACTTTCAGCCGGAGATCCTGGAGTTCAACACGGTTCTTGCCCACATCGAAAAGAATCAAAACCGCTAAATTCAAGAACTGCGTCACTTTTCTTGCAGAATTACTTTCCAACAACTCCGGTTGAAGCTGAATCGTGCAAAGAGAATTCAGCTCCACTTGCAGATATGGTGAATACATGTTATAAAACTGCGGGGAATGAACTGCCTAACTTCATAGCAGTTAATTTTTACATGGTATTCTTTGTTCTTCTGTTTTGTTGATTCAAATTCAATAAAAATGAAAAATATCTCAACCTCACCAATCCATTTTGGAATTATTAATGGAATATAATGCAGAGAAGTGACGGTGGTGGTGTTTTTGACATTGTGGATCGAATAAATGGCCACGCATTGTGCGGATGCAGTACAGTCACTGCTTGCCAGGTTTGTTTGCATTTCTTGTTCAGATACGTATTGTGAACTTTCTTCTTGATTCTGATTAATTTCTATCTTGCGCAACTTCTCCCAGTGCTTTTTGATTGAAAAAACTATGGCAATGATATAATTACATGATTTCTCCAATTTTCCAGGAGGGAGCACCTTTTGGGTCATGCAAAAACATTTCGGTACCAAGTACAAGTCCAATGACCAACCCTGCCGGGAGCTATAATGGTTATGTTCAGTTTTCTGTTAGATCAGCTTCACCTGTCCATTCTCCAAATTGTTTGCTTTTTCTCTTGTTTTACTTCCTGCTTACTGCAGTTATGTTGCAATTTTGATGAGTATTATGTACATAATATGCAAGCTAGGTCTGTCAAGATGAGTTTCTGTGTCATATTTGCATATCATATGCGAGATCATCTCTCAAGAGGGGCTTATAGTATCTTAGTATGTATAATGGATTATTGCCTCAATCTGGAAATGGCATATGGAACTGTTTAGAGGTTAGAAAATTAGGTAATTTTTTTTTAGCATAGCTGAGGCTATAATCAAGAATCTGAGAAGTTATATGATGTAGATAGTAACCAAGACCACGAGAGACCAAGAATATATCAGGAACAGTTCAGGTATGTTGTATGCTTGGCATTCTAGACGTGTATACATCCTTTACTTATCTGTCGGTGCATGTGCTTAATATGGTTTTTGATAACATAGTTGCACATGTATTAATAGTCGTCTCACTAATATTTGTAATGTTTCCCCTTGTTGTCTTTCAGGTTTTGTACCAAGAAATCACTAGTCAACAACATTTAAACGATTTTGCAATATCATGATTGTTGTAAACTCTTGATAGAGTACAAATTAGAACGTTATAAACTGCAACATAATGTTTTCTGTACATTATTCAAGAAAGAATATTGATATATTCATCTTTTCAGGAATCAAATTTAAGAGTACAAGATGTAAATAATCTGTACATTAGAAAAAATAACAGTGAAAATACCACTGTTAAAATCATTAATTGGACATCATTCTATAGATGCAATCCAAATTTAGATTTTTATGTGTAGAGTTGGACTCATGATAAGTAAATTGTTAAGGCAATCCACAGGAACTCTTAATCCCCATACATTCATTGATTTGAGCTTGAGGCATTGATCAACTAGGGCAATTAGTCCATTCTCAGTTACATGACGGCAGCTCCATAGAACGATGGTCTGAACAAGAACAAGAAACGATCATATATGTCATGGATTTGTGTAATGTAATACCAGAAATATGTCATCATCGTCATGTGCATGTAATTAACACTTAAAAGTTAAAACTTAAAACCAATAATAGAAATATAAAAGTTAATATTCTTTTTTTAAGGAAGAAGGAGAAATTTTTTACACAAGCTAACATCTACAAATTACCTCCATTTTTGGACAACTTCTTGCAATGGCAAATAGAGATTCATCTGTGATAAATGTACCACCAACATTCAGATGCCGTAAAGACTTAGTTCTGGATATCTGTTAGAACAATTGCCATCAAAGAAGCAAAGGGAATTAACATTAGAATTATTCAGTTCCATTGATTTAGCTTGCAAAAGATAAAGTAACAACACCCAAAGTAACAATTCATCAACAAGACGAATGCCAGAGTACTATCATACTATATACAATCTAGTTTGTGAACAATGAAGAACCTCAAATTCCCAGATTTGGATCCCCTGCAGCGCTTCATACGGTGCAACGGCTGCAGGGTTGTTAGATCAAAAACATATTTTTTTTTAACAGTGTTCCAATGTCCGTGTGTTGCACCGTGTGCAATGCTGCCGAAGATCCAAACACCAAATCCTAACTGTTATTTATTACCACAACTACTGAATCCAAACACTGTGGAACGCTACAAGAGGTCCAAACACCAAATCCTCCTTTAAAATAGAATTCATCTTACTTTGCAGAAAATCAAAATTTGCAAAATTTAAAATAGGAAGATCTAAGCATAATCTCCAAAATCCGAGGCATCTAAGTTTCAGACACAGTACAGTGATGATGACATACCAGTTTAACAACTCCTTCATCTGTGATGCCAGTCAAACCCCATAATGATATGGATGTAAGATTGCTGATACACTTCGCATATGATATTCTGATAAGTCCGGCATCCGTTATTTGACAACTCCAGCGGCTCCTTGGTCTAAAAAAATACAAAAAAGACAAATAAATAATGTGGTGCATGTTTGAAATCGTACAATCATATAACCACATCCTATCTGCTTATGTTTGATGACAAGCAATCTAACTCATTACATATGGCATGTTCATGCTAATTAAACCTAACACGAATACATATCTAATGATATCAGAATATACCATAGATCTGTTAGGCCACCAATTATCAGACTACTCAGATCATGACTCAGATGTCAAGTTTCGAGTGTGACTGATACGTTAAGAGGCTATATTAGTCAATGATGGATTACATAGTTGTTTATTGAGTTGAGACTCAACCTAACATACTTGCCACTATGAAAGGTTTTCCAGTTTCAAACAAAGCAGAATGTCCATAGAGTTAAGTATCCAACAATCCCTAAACAAGCATGTTATCAAACTTCTTGCAGGGGGTAATTGACCAATTGCCATTAAATTGTCAATCCAATTCCTCATGCATTCACAATTTATTTAACTCAATATTTATGATTCATCTCCAAAAGCTCATAAAATCAATACTAAGCTTTTGACTTTGATATTTAAAGAAAGGGACATAGAATTATTATAATTATGAAAAGAAAAACTTACATATCAAGTTTTCTGAGGTTGTAAGCATGAGAAACAAGTCTAGAGGTGGAATCATCATCCATTTTCCAACCAGCAAAACTAAGATTCTGTCTCCTTGCCAAAGATTCCTTCACCCCTTGTTTCCATTTCTTGCAAACCTTGCTTGCCCTTACAAAACAAACACAATATATACCATAAACATTAATTAATGAAAAAAAAAACCTTTATATAGTATGATTTATTTTTTTGTGGGACAATTTTTTTATATAGTATCATGATTGATACAAGTGAATATACTTACTGGGCCAAATCAGTGAAGGAAGTGAATAGAACAAAAATATGAGCCAACAAGTCAATAGGCAAACGATCAATCTCAGCCTCAAGTTCCATAAAGAAGATTCTCTTGAATCCTTGATTCACCACTTACAAAATAAAGCAAATTAAATTCAACTATATAAGCTTATTGTTTCAATAGTACTTAATTGTTTCTCAATCTTAAACTATGTTATGCGTGTTGGAAATGGCTTTTGGTTCCGCTAAGTTAGTTTCTTGTTTAATACAACAATAATAATTCAATCTAACAAAGCATAGCATGAAAAAGTGTCCTCATGTTTTCGTCATCGTTTCATCTTGTCCTTTTTTGCCACATAACTTCCCTCCTACGTGTCTATCCACTTTTGTTCTTTTTTCTTCTTTTTCCATTTGTTATTTAAAAATTTGTGGTATTTACTGTTTTTATTTACACATAAATACTAGAATCTGTTAACATGGTTACAACAGATTCTGAATCTTGATTGTTTCTTGTCTTTTTAACGGTGTCAGCTTGGGGGCCATAGATGGGTCATGGACGTATTATTATTATTATTATTATTATTATTATTATTATTATTATTATTATTATTATTATTATTATTATTATTATTATTATTATTATTATTATTATTATTATT
>Ga0228711_1001758_pt1 | contig 32464 bp, 11 predicted proteins | sample MedpolnodulmetaG_2_FD_177996 | JGI IMG/M metagenome (GOLD analysis project Ga0228711, IMG submission 177996) | Root nodule microbial communities from Medicago polymorpha collected in Santa Monica, California, United States - brown nodules | ecosystem: Host-associated > Plants > Roots > Nodule... | reverse complement strand
CTTACAAAAAGTTATTTTTTTTTTTTTTTTTTTAAGAATCAAATGTATAGCATACCAGTATATGTGAGATATTATTAGCATGTTTATTATAATTTTCATATAAACATATAAAATTTCACCCCTATTACTAAAAATTTATGGACCGACACCACTAAATAAACAATTTCAATGTTATATTTTTGCTAGATTACGTAGTAGTCCAACTGAATAAAAAAATAAATTATATACGTTAGATAAGCTAAATAAAGATTTGTTAAAAATATTGAAATTGAAATTCATATTTTTTTAATTTCATATCAATTTTTTTCTTTGTTTATTAAATTTATCTATATTTTATTAGATTTCAATTTTGTATATTTTAAATTATTTTTTACAATGGTAAATCATGAATTTTATTTTTAAGATTAGTTAAAGATTAACTTATCGTATCACGTTGTGTCATCAAACACTGGACTGCGACAGGATATGGTACAATTATTATTATTATAACTTGTCTCTTATCATATGTCCACTAAACGAGCCTAAATGTCGTAAAAAAGAACGATAATAATGAAAAGATTGTGCTAATTTTTATTTTGTCAACAAAAGATTGTACTATTTATAACGGTGATACACTTATTTTTTAAGAAGATATTGATACATATTATACCTAAGATCCTTCACAAAAATAACTAAGATGTTTTTATTTTTTGAGGGAATATACGTACCCCGTTTTTTTTGAGAGGGGAATATACGCACCGAAGATCCTTCAAAAAAATATACGCACCTCATAATTTGACAAAAAAATATGAAAAATAATACTGATATGAACAAAATATGTTCTTAAAAAAAAATGAATTGAACAAAATATGATAAAAAAAAATACTGATATGAACCAAAAATAAAAGATATTGATACACGTCAGAAAAGTTTGTACACTATCTAATCATTATTGTAATTTATTATTTTTTATTCTACTAATAATGTATTAAGATTAGGGCTATGAGTTAGTCATGAATCTCTATAAAAAGAAGGTTATTTCTTGGTCTACCGCACAAAGCTTTAGGTAAGAATTGAAAAACCTCTCTTAGCAAACATGAGATTCAACAGAACCCACTTTTTGTTTTCTTTCTTTCTCTTCTCAATCATCATTCTCCATTACACCACGCCGTTTTCCCCTGCTGCTAGCACTACCATTAGTTATATGGTAGTTTCTTCAATATAAGTTTACAAGTTGGCTTATTAAACAAGATTATGAATCTCATTGGCCCTCAAGACTACTTGTCCTTGCTAATGACAAGTATTAAGGGTAGGATAAATCATATGTACAAGGGAAATTGTGACGAGACCAAATGGGATTCTAGATTAATTTCAAAATATAATGTAACTCTTGTTCTTACCGTTGACTCAAAGGGATGTGGTAACTTTACTAAAGTACAAGAAGCTGTTAATGCTGTTCCGGACTCAAGTTCTCATGCCACCCTTATCATACTCAATTCTGGAACATACAGGTTATCTTCCCTTAATGTTTTTATGGTTACATATTTCTTGGTGTTTGATTAATGATCAAGTCAATTTTTATATTTTTGTTGCCTTTATTTATTTGTTTAATATCAATATGTGGAAAAATTATGAATTTTATAACTATACATAAATGACACAATTAGACAAAATTCAATCCTATGTATACATAGTGTGCATAAATTTTAAGAAGAAATATGATGATGATGAAATATGATTATAATATTATAAACAACTTATACAAAAATATTGAACTTCATACAAAAAAAGTTATCAAAGTTTTTACATTTATACGCTATTTCACTAAACAAAAATATTTGATGAATCTATAGCGAAACCAGAGTGGGGTGGAAATGGTGGATATATCACAGCTCAACGACGTGAATCGTTGAAGAATGAAACTGGGTTTTCCTTTGTGAATTGTCGCATTGATGGTACTGGGAATGCAGTGGCGGAGCCAGAATTATTATAAAGCCTGGGCGAAAAAAAATTGCAACACATTTATAGGGATTTATATAAGAAATTGCAAGCAAATAATCAAAAAATCTAAAGAAATTGCCAAATTTATATGAGTTTATATAAGAAATTCTTAGGGATTTACATAAGAAATTGCAAAAAATTTGGGCCGGAGCCCTGGCGAGTGCCCGGGGTCGCCGGGCCTTAGAACCGCCCATGCACACACATATGTTTTACATAATATTCTTATGTTAAAAGGAATATTTTACATTGGTTTCTATTTCACGTTGTAATAGTTATTTAACTCACGCTCATCAGTATTTTTTAAATATTATTTTTTGTTAATTCTCCAGTTTTTTGAGAAATGATATTCTAACAATCCAAAGTTTGATTGTGAGATAAATATAACTTGAACAAGAATTCTACCACTCAAAAATCGAACTCAACCGTCGGAAACTAAGTAGAATACTAAGTACAGCTCCATTACATGTTATTTCTGTTGTTGGGTATCAAGTATCAACCATAACATTTGTTGATTAATGCAAATGCTTTGCGAATGGGAGATCTATGATACGTGGATACTGGCAAGTAAGTGGCAGTTATAATTGGTAGTATATTTAGAGAGATTGTCAACTATTTGCAAAGAAAAAATATAGTCTTGAAGTCCCACTTCAGAGGTTTTGTTAAACATGAAGAAGCAAATGGGTTATAAATAAGTAGTGTAGTCTTCATTTTTACTTAGGAGTCCAGTGAACATGTCGTCCACTTCATGAAAATTGTATATTGGGCAAAGGTGCAAATTTTTGGGGAGTAGCTGCAACTTTTTTAGTGTAAATTGAAGGTGTAACCCTCTAGACTTTAAAAATTTGCAGGGACTTCCACGACATTTTGTATCTGTATCTCCCTTAATTTAAAGTTTTAATTTGGTTCTTTTATTTATTTTCTTTGGGTTCATTTTCCTTGTATATTTGTTTTTTAACCAATTCTTTGTATAATTGTTGTTGACTTTTTGATTTTTCAGGGATTAATTTGACCTTCCTGCAGGGATTAAATTGAAACCATTTTATTAACTAAGAGACTAATTTAACATAAGAGAAATCCATTACGTTTCAATATGAAAAACAAGCTAGAAGAATGCTGTGTATTTTGTCAACCACTGATCAAAATTTGGAGTAGCACATATATATTCTGTTTGAGATTTGTAGGTCACATCAGAAAACCATGTTGATTAAAGAAATTTACTAGGATTGTGTAGAAATTTATTCTCCTAAGTCGTAAGGCGTTGACAATGTTTTTATTTTATTTGTTATTTTGTTGTTGTGCACGTAGTTTGTGTTTGTCAACCTCATTGGAGTTACAGTAAGATTTATTGCACTTGCTTTTATTATTGTGAGGGAAATACATTAGAAAGGGTATAGATTATGCATTTTGTAATTCACTTTTACTCAGACCATATCATTGTTGTACTGATGTTACTTAAATATGCTAGTAAATGTTATGAATTTGATGCTAGTAAGGGAAAGTGTTGCTTGGAAGACCTTGGAGACCATTTGCCACACAGTGATTTTTTCAACAACATACATGTCTAATGTTGTAGCTGCTCAAGGATGGACTGATAAAATGAATTCGATGAATCGGTTCGTAATTACTTGATATGTCCACTCTTATTTATCTCTTCACTTATAAATTTTTATTAAGACGTGATGATGATCGACACATTTTTGTTTGTTTTTATGTTAACGCAGGACTTTTTTCTTTGGAGAGTACAATTGTTCGGGACCTGGAGCAATAAAAACATCACCCCCAAGAGCCTCTTATGGAAAGCAACTCAAATATTATGAAGCTGCTCGCTACATGAGTATTTCATATATTAATGGAAGTGATTGGCTTCATGACTTTTAGCTTAATGTGGTGGATGGGTGCTGGTAGATGCTTGAGGGTTATGGAGTTGCCTTGTTTTATTTTTTAGTCACTTTGATTCATGTAGTTGTGTAGTTTTTCTACTATGCATGTGCATTTGAAGTTTGCTATAGTTAGTATCTTTCTAATTCATGCTCTAATCATTGTACACTATGTTCTTGGTTTAATATTAATTAATAAAGTTTTCTTTTTAAAGAAAATCCTCAAAACATGATTCCTTGATCCAATTATTCAATTCTTCTGTTTGACTTCTTTCCCTAATAACATAAATAAATGGTCTTTATTTCACAAGCTTCCAATGTCATACCAAGCTCTATGAGTTGCAAACAAGTTAATCTACATATACTTCCTAAACGTACAATGATAACAGCATTTGTATTTTGCAAATTAAGTCACTTTAAGCAATTTTCCACATCAACAAGAAAAATGTTGCAAACAACATCAATCTACTTTGTTGAGTGTTGAAGGATATCTTGAATCAATAGTGTGACATTGAAGTGAGAAGATCCTCCTTCTTGTACACCTCTCTTAGCCATCTCTGCAAGCTCCTTAGCTCTTTTTCTTCTCTCTTCACTTTCATAATTCGTGTCATCCATCAACTTCTCTATAGCCCTCTCGACATCTTCTTTCTTCACCAACACGCCAACATTTTCTTCGTCTCCCCAATTTACAGGACTCTCAACTCCAACCATCACGCCAACCCTTAATATTTCCATAACAAACCTCTCATTAAAAAATTGATCTCCGAATAACGGCCATGTAATCATTGGCACACCAGTACATATTGCTTCTAACGTCGAATTCCAACCACAGTGCGTTAAGAATCCTCCAATTGAAAAGTGTGATAGTATCAACACTTGAGGAGCCCAACCCTTTATCAAAAATCCTTTCCCTTTAATCCTTTCCTCAAAACTTGATTCCTTGATCCATTTATTCAACTCTTCTGTTTGATTTCTTTCCCTAATAACCCAAATGAACGGTCTTTTACAGGCTTCTAATGCCATACCAAGTTCTATAAACTGCAAACAAGGTAAATTACATATACTTCCTAAGCATACATATATAACAGAATTTTGCTTTTGCAAATCAAGCCACTTTAAGCAATTTTCTACATCAGTTGAAGAAGCCACCTTGTTGTTCCCTCTTTGAGCGTTATTCTTGTTTCTTAGTGAAACAGGACCAACACACCAAACTTTACCATTCATAGTTTTCTTGAAATCCCTTGCATATTCAGGTTCCAATTCCTCAAAAGAATTTACAACAACACCATAAGAAACCATTTCAGCTGCAGCCATTTTATCAACAAAATCCTTCCAATCTTCATCATTTGATGATGGGGTTTGTGCTTTTGTGATCATAATTTTGTGAGGAATTTCAGGTATAAGAAAATACTCAGAATCTGTTGCTATTTTCTCCATAACATTAGAGACTATCAACTTTTGCTGCCAAACAAGACAAAAGCAACTAACACCATAAAAAGAAATTCTTGGAATGTTGAATTTTGTTGCAATTTGAGAAGTGTAAGGAAAACCGACATCAGAGATTATGCAACTTGGTTTTGGTGTTAACTTTTCAAAAGCTTTTTCTGCTTGATCTTGTAGAAGGGTGTTTGCTACTTTGAAGAAAGTATGAGCCATGGACATTGATGGAAGCATGTCAAAATTCTCACATCCTTCTGGAAATCCAGCATCTTTAGAAGGGAATTGAAGTTGAAGTAATTGGATTTGTGAATTTTGAGAAAAAGTTTGTGAAAAACGAGAAGCGTTGTGTGGAGTTGTAACAATGGTAACGATGATGTTCTGTTTTTGTTGTGTTAATGTTGTTGCAAGATCTGTCATGGGAAGCATATGTCCTGGGGACATAAGTGGAAATAACACAAAGTGAAGTTGAGGTGCTTGAGACTCCATTTTTATTTTTTTGAATGAAGAATTCAATAATGCACTTGTTTACTTTAGAACAATATTGATTGTTTATTTATTTATATGAATATGATGTAAGCGCCTACCTATGCAGGATTATGATAGCACTTTGGCATAAGAGTTGAAATGTCAAAAGTCTAGTTTGTATGGATCAGGATTTGATGCTGTAATAAATCTCAGCCATTGATATTAAAACAGACAGTTTAGATTAAACATCAATTTAACACAGTTGAATAATCTAAGCGTTACAGCATCCTGCTGTAACAGCAGGAAATCCAAATCCAGTTTGTACACTTGTTTAGTGTTAGTAGTGTGTACTTGTTTATGGTTGTGTCCAAGTTAGAATTTCCCGAAAAGAGTAATTCTTGCTTGGAAACAAACACAAATCAAATTGATTTGGGCGCGCACACATAAATGTAAAAAATTAAAACAGAAGTTATTTAATTACATCATTTAAATCTTTTATCTTTTAAGTTTTTTAATTTATGAATGTGTGTCCAAATAAAATTGATTTGGGGTTGTGTCTAAGTTAGAATTTCCCAAAAACCATTGAGTAAATTGATACATTTGTCATCCAAAGTTTCAAGCTTTTATCAAAATAATCTTTGAAGTTTACTGGTTGACAACGACATCACTAAATTTATCAAACATAAGTCAAAATAGTATATACATCATCTTCTTTTGTTAAACAATTATGATAATAAATGAACGAGTGAATCATCAACTTTGTCCTTAAATTTGTAAGGATCGGCCACAATCGTCCCTAAATTATGCGAAATATCAATTTAGTCTCTGAATTTGGCATATGCCAATCAATTTAATTCCTCCGTCCAATTTGGGTGTTAACAGTACTGACGTGGTTGTTAACCTCTCACATGGGTCTCCATGTCAGATGCCACACAAGCAGAGACTAAATTGACTGATAGTGACCAAAATTTCCAAGAACTAAATTGATTGATTTGTTGAAAATGCTTTGCTCTTTCTTCCCCAAATATATAAAATTTCCAACGGCTATTTCTTCCCTAAATATATAAAATTGGAACTCTAATTTTACAACCTGTAATCTACACTCCAAAATCCCCAAAAAAATTTCCAATAATTAGTGGTAACGTTCTTCCCCAATTCAAAAAACTTCAAACCCTAATTATTTGACTATCAAATCGATCTTTGCAATATATTAAAAACCCATCAAATAAGTCCTTGAATTATTTAATCAAATATCAATTCGATACTTGAAGCATATATGTGCTGAACAATGTAAAAAAGTCAGAAGACACAACTTGATCCTTAAATATTACATAGGAAAAAGTCATAAGTCTCAAGTCTGAAATATTACATAGACAAAAGCAACCCGACTATATGGCATTAACAAGTCATAAGTCTTAAATATTACATAGGCAAAAAGAAACCCAACTATGGGGTATATGGGAATTCCCTGGGTGAATGAAGTAGTTGTAAGTTGCCATATATGATCCAAGGTTCAACCAAACATGACAATGTTCTTCTAGCTTTAAGCCTCTCATTGTAAGTGATGTACATGCTTCAAGTCGTGTCTTCTGATTTTCTTACATTGTTTTGCACATATATGCTTCAAGGATCAAATTGATATCTGATTAAATAATTCAAGGACTTATTTGATGGGTTTTTAATATAATGCAAGGATCGATTTGATAGTTAATCAAATAATTAAGGTTTGAAGTTTTTTGAATTGGGAAAGAACGTTACCACTAATTTTTGGAAGAAATTTTGGGGATTTTGGAGTGTAGATTACAGATTGTAAAATTAGGGTTTCAATTTTATATATTTGGGGAAGAAATAGCCGTTGAAAATTTTATATATTTGGGGAAGAAAGAGCAAAGCATCTTCAGCAAATCAATCAATTTAGTCCTTGGAAATTTTGGTCACTATCAGCCAAATTAGTCGTTGTTTGTGTGACATCTGACATGGAGACCCATTTGAGAGGTTAACAGCCACGTCAGTTCCGTTAACACGCAAATTGGACGGAGGGACTAAATTGATTGACATATGCCAAATTCAGGGACAAATTTGATATTTCGCATAATTTAAGGACGATTTTGGCTGATCCTTACAAATTCAAGGACGAAGTTGATGATTCACTCATAAATGAACATGTGATCTTTCAGAGACTTATGTAACACGTTAAATTTGTGTAGTCAAGTTTTTTCTAAAACTTCCATGTCGAAATTCAAATACGATAAATTATATTTACCTCATAAATTTTATATGCAAATTAGTCTCGGATGACATTGCATTGATCGATGAGAGATTTACATAGGATATCACATGTTGTTTTAATGTGTCACGTCATATTACAATTTCTATATGATGTATTTACCAATTCACGGAATTCAAAACAATATTGCTACAATCCTTCAAAAAAAAAACAATATTGCTACTCACAGTTATGATTAATTTGTTTTTCATTGATGACCAATGCAAACTCGCCATTTCATGCACACAATTTAAAAATAAACTTAAAGAGTGAGATGAGAGGTCAGAGTAATTCCACTCTCATCAGATATCATCATCGTAAACTAAATTTTAACTGCTATTGGATGTTCTTTAAACTTTCTTCTATTCCCTCACAAAATATTGATATCATTCAAGCGTTAGTGCCTTCTCTACTGAACTTTGAAGTTATGCATGTTAGATAATATAGTTATTATTTATTAGTAAAGGTATTTTAGACTTTTATATTCTCTAGTATATATTCTTATTGTAAGACTATGCATACTAGTTTTGCTTATTATGTTAATGAAACCCTAGCCTCCATGGGTTTTCTCTTCTCTCTGTTCAAATGTTCATGTCATATTATTTGTGTTAACAATGCAGACTTCGATAAAATTCAATATAACACACTTTCATCTAACTCGTAAAAATGAGATGCATATATAGAAAATTATAGGATTTGAAATTCACTGAGTTTATATTTAAGGATTGTGTTTAACTTAAGAAGATTTATTTTATTTTTTTCATTTTCACAGATGTACAAATGTTTAAAAGCATAAAATGCAATACAAATATAAAGCAATTTTTCAATTAAAAATTTAAAACGTTGTTTTATCTAACCAAACAGTTGTTAATATTTCCCAAAGAAATCTGTATTTGCATGTATTGCAGTAGTATCAATCAACACATATAGTTATTAATTATTATAAAATAGTGAAAGTTACAATAGAACTACTTTGGTATGCTTAATCATTGATTATGAGCTTTGCTCTACAATTTCTTGTATAAACAATTTGCAATTTGAATCAGAAGATCCACCATCTTCAACAGCCTTATAAGCCATATCTTTTATCTCTTCAGCTTGTTTCTTCTCTGTTCTCCTTCCACACCATTCTCCATATAAGCTTTTCAATAGCCTTCTTCACATCCTCTTTCTTCACCAACCCTTTCTCACCGTTAAATGTCTCCATTCAAGCTCCATTGTTGTAGCACATAATGAGCTCGCGTAACAATGAAGGGTGCTGTAGTGTATGTAGCTTCCCAAACCTTCACATTATGACTCATCCACAGCATGGCCGTCTCCGACAATTAGGAGACCCGGTTACAGACTTGACAATTTTCATTTAAAAGGAATCGAAAGAAAAATCCAACACAATTTATGGTGATAGGAAATTAAGTCGAAGTTAAATATATGGACAATGGTTCAAGCTTGACTTTTACCTATAGATAAATAGACATTGAATAATTGACAGCAAAATGTTGTCTTCCAAGCTTGTACCTACAGAAAATGACATTTAGTGACGAATTTTATCTGTAAGTACAATTTATTTTTTTTCAAATTTTGAGACCCCCTAAGTGTGAGGCCCTGTGCCAAGGGCCTTGATGCACTTGGTCAAGGCCGGCCCTGATCCACATGCTCCAGAGAGTCATGGCAGCTAGGAGTCTGTCTTGTTCCTTCAACCTGGTGAATAACTCAAACATTGCAGCCGAGAAATTACTTGCCCCAGTGAGCAACTCACGAATAATGCTGCAGAGGAGAGTTTATGTTGTGTATTGTTTTGGTTGGTTTGTTGCACTTGCAGGTGATTGAAGACTAATGATGTTGTAGAATCATATCTTGGACCGAGTTCAATTGTGGCAACTTGCATAATATTGGCTTAATAGTAGTTTCTGCCCTTTATGTTTTAAGAAGTTGCGATTTTGGCCCCCTAACAAAATAAAATTCAAAACCGCCCTCTAAGTATTGCTCCTTTTGCGTTTTGGTCCCCCAGGCCAATTTTGGCCAAGTCAAAGCTGACGTGGACGGTGTGTAATTTTTTTATTTTTTAATTAATAAAATAAAATTATTTTTTTTAATTAAAAAAAAATACACACGTGGCGTTCACGTGTACAATGACTTGGTCAAAATTGGTCTTGGGGACCAAAACTGGAAAAGGGGCAATATTTAGGGGGTGTTTTGTATTTTATTTTGTTAGGGGGCCAAAATCGCGACTTCTTAAAACATAAGGGGTCAAAACTGCTATTAAGCCGCATAATATTAGGTGGGGAAAATCTAGCTTTTACTTTGCTAAAATTATTCGCAATAGATAAATTAGTGAGTTGATGCTATGGAGTTGAGTCGAAAAGCTACAGGGCCTAATCCTTAGCAAGGTGTAAAATCATTTAGATCTTGATTTTGTCAATGTCTTATAGTGTGTTTGGGTGATGTAATTGATTTTTTTAAAGAATTTAAAATTCTAAACAATTCAATTATATTGTCTTCGAACTATTTTTGTTTGAATATAATAATAAAAAAATTATTGTTATAATTTTAGAAATTTTATTTTTGATAATTGAGAGAATTATAAAAAAATGAAAATTTTTAACTTTTAATGCAGTCGAAAAAAAATCTACGACTTTAATACAAAAACATGCGGTCAGCACAAAAAGTTCTACGACTTTAATGCAGTAAAAAAAAATCTACAACTTCAATACAAAATACTCCCTCCATCTCATTTTAAATGACCTAGTTCGAAAATGTATATTGTTCACATAATATACCATATTTTTCTACTAACATACAAAGACAAAATATAGCATATAGGATGTTGTTGGATTCGTCTCGAGGAATATTTTTAAAATATCAAATTTTCAAAAAAAATTAATGATATGTAAGTTCAAAATTGTACATTGGTATACGTAACAAAGTCAACTAATTCACATAATATAGGACAGAGAGTATTTTTTTTTATATTTTTTTTTATAGATTTTATACAATTTTTGAACAGAAATTTTTAAAATTATAGAACGAGTTTTAATTCTAAGAGGATACCATAAGTCTATGAGAAATGCTAACAAGTGCACTTATTTAGAAGTCTAAAGAAAAAAAAATCTTAAAAATTGTGTATTCAATACATTGAAACTTCAAAAAGAAACTTTTTTTACATAAATTTTAGTATAAATTATTTCCTCTTTTGAATCTTTAACAAGTGTCCTAACTAGCATAACTCTAAGTCTATAAATTAAGAACTCTAAAATAACTTTTAGCATCTACGCGAAAAAAAAATATAATGGCACCCTCAACATATTTATCCTTGTTGCTCACCATATCAATGATCTTTATTTCTCAAGCCATTTCACCGACCCCTAGCCACACACCCATCCCTACATTGTATGAAAATGTATGTAAAAGTGCCCAAGATGAGCGTTGCTTGAAACTTCTAGAATCCAACCCTCAAATCACCTCGGCGAAAGACTATGTTACCCTTTCCAGGTTATACTTGGAGATGGCAATAGATAAGGCCACAAAAGGCCAAGATTACCTCAAAAGTTTAATCAATAAATACCCTTCTTCTCAAGTCCTCAAAACTTGTGCAACAAATAATTATCATTATTTGATTTCTGGGTTTAGATTGGCGATACCTCAGTTGGCTAAGGATCCGGATGGTGCAAATTGGGATGCCACATCTGTTTACCATGGACCTTACATTTGCGAACAAAATCTGGCACATGAAAAGATAGTTAAGGATACTTCTATTTCCACACTCAATAATGATATGCAATTTCTTTGTTATATTGCAGGTATAGCCATAGACTTTATAGGGCATCAACATATTTAGTTTCTATTGTTATAATGGCGCTGTGAAGTACTCCCTCCGTTTTTGAATATAAGTAAAATTTACTGTTTAGGTTCATTTATTTAATGATGTATGTAGTTCATATTATAAACCACATGCATCATTAAATGAATGAACCTAAAAAGTCAATTTTGTTTATATTTAAAAACGAAGGGAATAAGTTTGACCTTGAAATTTCAAAGAAAACTTTTATAAAATGCTCATTACTATCATCTTATATTAATTAATAATAATTTCTTATTTTCCTAGTTCTATTTTTTTTTTAAGTTTAAACAATAGTAGTGCTATATTATTTTTATTTTTTTAAAAATGTAACAGTCAACGTTAAAATTATTCTTTGATGAAATCTTTTGTCATCAATATTTGTGTTTCCACTCATTCAAACCGACAACAACCTTCACGTCCCTCTATTTGGTACATTCTAAAAACTGTCGTATTCACATATATGAAAATATGTCTTATGTTATGTGTTTAACAGAATAGTCTATTGGTTAAAAATTCACCTCTTGTCATAACAAAATTAACATTGAGATGAATCAAACTTGAGACATTAAGACAAACACACTTCAAAGTCTCAAGTCAATAATATATGACCAACCGAGGTGGTTAAAACTTTTAGTTTATTAACATCACCCTTGATGAAAAGATGAAACGCTAACTTATTTGTATGTTCCAAAAAACTTTTTGTTCATAGACAAAGTGATAAGTATCATCTAAAACTGATATACAATTGAGAGATTTCAAGTTTGAACTCGAGTGAAGATCTAAGATTTACACATTGTGTCTTCCTTTTTGTTTTTTGCCAATTAGTCTAGTGGTTAGAAATTCACATTTAAACTAACTAACTCTCTCTTAAAGAATAAAATTGTAAAAACTATATTGATTATAAACAACTTTAATACAAATATCAATTTTCTTAATTTATGTGATTTTACCAAAATGATCTTATAATTAGAGACATGCCATTGTTTGCCTCTTATTACATGCCTAACTATTGCTTGCTGATCCTAATCACTTGCCTCACATTTCATCCTTTGATTTACATTGTAGGTCATGCAATTAATTCCCCATCTTGACGTGTTTTTAATTCTTTGTGATTATTGCAACCTATACCCTCTCTTCCTCTCAGAGTTTTAAGGCTTTAATTGTCATATTTCCATTTAGTCTTGTAGTCTTTTAGGTAATTTTGCTCCACTTCATCTATTCCTTCAAATTGGCACATGTTTTCTGTAACAATAAAATAGGTGATTTTATTTCGATTTCTCCATTGAATTTTATGAGTCAAGCAATGAATACATATGATTTATTTACTTATTGTTACGTCCATATCTCTCTCTTATGTCTCGAATCCATTTGAAACAATAATGAACAACAAAGGGGATTAATTATGTACAAATGAATTACATAATAAATATTCTAAGCCTTAATTCATCTTTTGCATTGGTCACAAGAGTATTGTTCAAGAAGGCTTCACGAAATCTTAGGTGGACCTATAAAATCTCTTTCTGGGCCGGAAAACACGCCTGTTGGTGGGAGTAAATTTAGGAAGATTTTAAATTATAAGGGTCGTGATATTGTCGTGAGTCATTTTCTCGAGATGTTAAGCATTACCCCTTTTGCATTACCATAGATATATCAAATATAAAATAAACTAAACTCAAAATTTCTCCAACAATTAAAACTTTATGAATCATACGTAGTTTTCAGATCAGTAATTAGACAACACAAATTGTCATTAAAACATGTTTTTCAAGTTTCACATCTCCAAAGTTTATATAATATTTAAGATCAAGATCAAATAAATTTATTTTATAAGAAAATATGCATATCTCCATGTAATATTTATGAGATGAAAATCTTGTGGAATAAGAAAGAATAAAATCATAATCAATTTTTTTTCTTTTCATTTTCACACATGTACAAATGTTTAAAAACATAAAATACAATACAATCATAAAGCAATTTTCTTCTTAAAAAAAAACATAAAGCAATTTTGCAATTAAAAATTTATAACGTTGTTTTATCTAATCAGAGAGTTGTTAATATTTCCCAAACAAATCTATATTTGCATGTATTGCAGTAGTATCAATCAACACATATAGTTATTAATTATTATAAAATAGTGAAAGTTACAATAGAACTACTTTGGTATGCTTAATCATTGATTATGAGCTTTGCTCTACAATTTCTTGTATAAACAATTTGCAATTTGAATCAGAAGATCCACCATCTTCAACAGCCTTATAAGCCATATCTTTTATCTCTTTAGCTTTGTTTCTTCTCTGTTCTCCTTCCACACCATTCTCCATAAGCTTTTCAATAGCCTTCTTCACATCCTCTTTCTTCACCAACACTTTCTCACCTTTAAATGTCTCCATTGGATCAACAAAAGCTTCAACACCGATCCTCACGCCAATCTTAAGTACTTGCACAATCAACTTCTCATTAAAGAATTGTTCAGCAAACATTGGCCAAGTTATCATTGGTACACCACTTGAAATTGCTTCCATTGTTGAATTCCAACCACAATGAGATAAAAATCCACCAGTTGAAGGATGTGACAATATTTCAACTTGTGGAGCCCATCCTTTGATTATAACTCCTTTTCCTTTATTTCTCTCTTCAAAATTCTCTTCTTTTAACCACTTCTCTAAGTCAATTGAACAATCATTTTTCCCAATCACCCAAATGAATGGATGGTTTGATGCTTCCAATCCTAAAGCAAGTTCCTTTAGTTGTGAAGCAGGGATGAAAGATAAACTACCAAAACATACATAGATGACAGAACAAGCTTTGTTTGAAATAAGAAACTTTAGACATTTGGATTTGGAATCATCGATGAATCCCTTATCATCTTTACCAAACTTGTTGAAGGTTAACTTGTCATGCAAGGAAAGTGGTCCTATACACCAAACCTTTATAGCAACTTTCTCATAACCTTGAACATAAACCTTCTCCAACTCCTCAAAAGTATTCACCAAAACTCCTTGTGCTGAGAGTTCAGATTCTTTGAATTGGTCAATAGCTTCTTTCCATGCCTTTGGATCCTGCTTCATCACCTCAGGTAACTGCGCTTTCGTAAATTCAATTGTGTCAGGCAAATCTGGTACAACAAAAGGCGTTGACATTGAGTCGACCTTTTCATGAACTTTGGAGAGACTAATTTTATGTGAACACAAGAGTGTGAAGCAAGAAATTGCATGGAACACAACTCTTGGAATGTTGAATTTTGATGCAACATTTGAAGTCCAAGGAAGACATATATCAGAAACAATGCAACTAGGTAGTTTTTCCAATTCTGAAAGCCAATTTTCAAGAGGTTGTTTAAGCATATTGCAAGCTGCAAAAAATAAAGGTTGGTATTTAGGAGAAGGAAGTGTGTCCATATTTTCACACCCTTTTGGTAAACCAACTTCTACACAAGGAAAAGGTAGTAATTGAAATTGAATTTTGAGGTTTGAGGCTTTTGCTTGATCAATGACCATGTTGAACCTTGCTGCATTAAGGGGTGTGAGAACAATGGTAACTGTGACACCATTTGATGCAAACAATTTAGCCATTTCTATGAAAGGAATGAGATGGCTTTGTGACATTAATGGAATGAGAAGAAAGTGTTGCTGGTTAGTTTGGGAAGCCATGGGAAAATAAACTAAATGTTAAGGATGAGTGTGAGATGATGAAAAAAAGTGAAGCTTTTAGTTACTTCAATTTAAGTTAGAACAGAATATGAAGAACAAAGTTAAAAAAAATATATGATACTCCAATACATTGTGGAGGCAGTCTTTCTTTTCTCTAAAATCTTGGAGTTCTTTCAACTTTTCTTGAAATTTTATCAGTACTCTAATACATTTTTTTAATTAATTTTTGTTAATACATTATATTTATTAATAGCTATTATTAAAGGAGAAACGATATTTTTTGACAATTTTCTTTTTCATACTCACATAATGTTCTTTTTTTTTCTTTTTTTCACTCTCTCTCTCTGTTGTTTTTGGCCAATAAAAAGAGAGAAAAAAAAAGTTGTCACAACTGATTGTCCTAGAGGTGTCAACTTAATGGTAAAACTAAGAGCTTAACTTTGTAATCTCAATAGATAGAGTTCAAATCTGATCCGAAACCGTTGTAAAATGGTCGTTAGTGCTATCGTTATAGAAATAATTTTTGCTTCCCTATTAATTTTTTTATAATCATGCTAGTGGTTAATGGTCACTTCAATTCTGTAATTCTTAAAAATTGTGGTGGAGCTTAACACAACCCAATATAACTAAATAAACATATTATTTTAAACTTAAATATGCAAATATCAAGTGTTTTGATTTATCTTTCAAAAAAAAAAAGTGTTTTGATTCTAATCTCTGTAAAAATATATTTTTGGTTTTAGTCGTTACAAATATATATTGAGACTAGAAGTCTAGAACAAAACGCCAAAGACCATAACAAAATGTTTTATATTTGTAAGAAGTAAAACCATAATTTTTTTTATAGAAATTAAAATCAAAAGGCTTGATTTTCGCATAAACCATTTGCATATTTATGTTTTTTTTTTTATTCAAGTGAACCATGGGAAAAAGACACAATATTTCGGAGAAATAAAGGGATAGTACTTGAATGACATAGAGTTGTGTGAAATTGGCCAATCACAATATCATAATGCTTGTGTTTCTCTATCTTTCATAAACATTGTGATTGGCCAATGTCACTCAACTCTATGTCACGCAAGTGCTACTCGAAATAAAGTATACATAAGTGAACCAAGGTAGTTAAAAAGCTCAAAGATTGTGATGAGTCTGATTCCGATTACTAATATTGTTCAATTCGTATTTCTTTGCTGTTTAATGCTACACTGTATTGGTTACTAATACAAAAAAAAAATTAAAACAAGTCTTGGAAAAGTACACAGGTATCGAGTGAACCAAATTAAATTTACATGCTCAAGTATTTAAGCAGAATAATCCCAATCTTTACCTGGTAAAAAAACATTTCAGATTTTGAGTTTGGGTTATTGGTTATTAATTAATTCTTTTCCTTTTCGTTTCAAGGAGCTTAGTTGTGAATCTTGTGGACACAGTGCTGGAAGGAGTGTTGGAGGTTCAAACTTGCCTCTCAACATATCAAGTGTCTTTACAACATTTTATCATCTGAGTTGTACTTATGAGATTATTGGTTATTTCCTCTATTATTAGTGAATTTTAATCTTTAATTTTTAATTTTTTTAATATAAATGTGTAACATAATTGATTAAGTTAAAAAAAATTAATTGACTAACATAAGTTATTATTAAAAGTTTAAAATGGATATAATGAGTCGAGGTTTACCATATAAAAAACTGTATTCACGAATAATAAATTATTCCAAGAACCAGCCTATCATATAACAGCCACAGTTAATAGTAAAACTCTTGTGGAGGGGATATGCAAGTTGGTGGAGATGACCAATGGTAGTTTCCATCAAGATGATGGAAAATTTTGATGTCTCTTGAGATGGCGGTGGGTTTGAATTGGTTTAACCAAGAGGCAGTTACTATAGTTGTTTGTTCGAATTTCGTTGTGCAATAATACTATAATGTTACTATAGTGTTTTTGTACACGTGTTACTATAGTACTATTTGACAATATTTTGTAATAACATAATAGTGTATCCGAGAACATAAGCGATTTGTCCAAATTACGCTATGCTACAGCGTTGCTACTTTAACAACACTAACCAAGAAATATGTTCAAAATATCTTTAATAACTAATATTTTATAAACAAGTTTCAAAACAACAATCACTGATAGATCTAAGGAAGCAAAGAAGTTTGATCGCTTTGGGTTGAATATCCATCAATGTAGATACCTAGTTAGTTAAGATTGAATTTTTGCACGAAAGTAGAATATGTATTACTAAACCTAACCAAAACCTAAGGAATAGAGAACATAATGAAAAAAAAATCTTCCTTTAAAACGTGGAAATTAAGGGGAGGGTGTGTGTGTGTGACGTATGATAGATGGATAGAAGAAAAAACTTGAATTGGAAGTTTGATGTTGAGCACGAGTGTGTCTCAAGAGAAGAAAGAAATTGGATTCTTTCCATATGAGTACCAGACAAACACAGCATCACAAACTTCTGTACAAGAAATTGACATTTTGATTCCAAACTTTGAAAATGACATTTTTAACCCCTTATTTTTAGTTTCAAAACGTTGATTCTAACTGAAAAGTCAACGCATATGTGACAACTCATTTCATGTATTTAGAATATTCATAGTGTTCCAACATATCTGAGTTCGTCTTACAAAATCAAAAATTGATCTAATGGTTTACTCATTTTTATTACAACCAAAATCATACAAGTTACACTTACAAAAAAAATTGATTATTTTATTATTAACTTAATGATTTAGAATAAAAATACATTTTTAAAAATCATATTTTATTGGTTTTAAATACACATAAACACTTGAATGACTTAATTGTTAGTAGCAAGTTTCTTGCAAATGACTTAATCGTTTATGTGTTTAATACAAAAATAATTATAAATAAATTTGCCTCTTTGAAACATCGTTGAAATTAAACATTTTTAAATATTTATTGTCATTTTTGTCTTTTTGGTGTTGTTTTAATTTACATTTATATAAGTAAAATTATTATGCTTCTTTTTTTGCTTATAAGTTAATTTAACATATTAGTTTTTAAAAAAATAACTTTTTTTTCTATATAATTGGCCCCGTTGTAAATTTATTGCTGGTTTCACCGCTCGTTGTGCCCATCTTTAATAACACACAAATATTTTCTTTAACATCCTCCAAAGCATTGACTATTATATAAATCATAAAGTTTAAATTTATCATTAAGTTTAAATTTGAAAATGAAATTTAGAATATTATATAAATCATACAACGTTGATTTTATCTTATTCTCATGTATTCAATATGACTAGAAGTCATGCATGTCGCTCACAAATAATACGCCAAAACCACATGAATGATACCACTAATATATTTTCTTAAAAGATAATTATGTATTCATAATTCTTCATGTATTAAATATGACTCTTGGAGTCACGTATAACACATATTACAATTATATTTACTACCAAAAAGAGGGGAATGAAAGTGCCCATCTGTCCAGCTTTTTATATTGTATTTTGGTGTGTGTATGTTATTGCATCTATTGTCTACTTTAATTCAAATTATTGTTTTAAAATATATATGGCATCTAAATGGTTTAAATTTTACTTTCAGTTTTCAATTTATATGTTTGAACCCCGACCATTATATATTTCAATGTCCTTCACAATTGAGATAATGTTGAGTTCGAACTCGACCATTATATATTCCAAAGTCTTACCAATTGAGATAATGTTCACGGGGACAATTGAACTGGATTTATTTTAAACAATAAACAACCAAAATTAAAAACAATAAATAGACTATAGAATATAACATGATGTCAAACATTACTTTTATAGGAACATTTTTTTACAAACAGTTTAATAGTAACATCTAACAATATTATAATTGTCCTCGTGAGTTTATCTCAATTGGTAAGAATAATGCATAATATACGCAAGGTCCGAGGTTCAACTCCGGACACTCCAAACACTACAAGAAATTATTCTCCAATACCTGCTCACGGCAGAGACACCGCCTTTGCTCGAGGCTCTCTGAAAGTTGAGCCATTCGTTCACGAACTACTTCATCATTTTCCCCGTGTTGAAGTTCATACGGCTTGATCTCCAGTCTTTTCATTCTCTCCATATTTGTGAAATCAGAATTAAAGCTATTTTTCATTGAATAAAGTTTGTTAGAGTGATTTTGTGTTGAATGAAATTTGTTAGAGGGAAAAAGACGAAACGGCTATAAGTGTCAACACGTACAAAGCCTTTGCAATAAATTTTCTTTTAATCTTTATTGAAACGCTTTTTTGTTTGTTTGTTTATATAGTATTTTTCAACTATTTTTTTATAATAATAATAGTATTAATAATCTATACTATATATAAAGAAAATAACACCTTTCAACTCTTTTGGGCTGGTTTTTTCTCCTTTCAAAAATGTCCTCAAATTTCAATACAAATAACACATGTAACAAACAGATAAGAATACATATAAATGGTAAAACAAAATGTAACAAACACGATATTCATATGTTTTGTTTTTTTTTTCTTTATTATTTAATAAGTGTAACAAACTAGATGAGTATATTTATACTTACTTTTTCAATATCTCAATTATACCCTCAAACAATTTTTCCTATAATAGAAATTGTTGTTGGTGTCATTCAAAAAAAAAAGAATTTAGATTATATTTTTTGTTATATTGTTGGTGTCATTGAAATAGACAATCATGGCTAGTTTGCTTTGTTATAACTTGAAAACAACAAATATTTATATTTTTAATTTTAATCAAAATCAAAATTTCATAGAAAAACAATGTTCATAATTTTGAAACATTAAGGCAATAAAAAGAGCGGAAAGACGGACACGTGATTGCCCGTCTTTTCGCTAGTAATAATAATAATAATATGGTACCGTTTGGCCAGGCTTTTTTACAGTCTATATTTTAAAACAAAGTTAAAATAAAGGCCTTTAAGGAAGAGGCTAAAGTTGTTTGGTTTCTTTATTTTATTTTTTTAGTTTTAAAGTTATTTTTAAGTTAAAAGTTGTTTGACAAAATATTGTACAAAACTTTGAATTTATTATTTTTTTGGTGTTGTCTGCGGTTCGAAGCTCGGACCATGCATATATCTATGCATTGTCTCTATCAACTGAGTTAAACTCACGAGGAAAAAACTTTGAATCTATTATGAATTAACATAATAAAAATGTTTAAAATATATTTTGAAGGGAAAAAATGTTTAAAATACAAAAGATATTTTTTTTACAAATACTATATTTACTCAATGATGTTTATTTTGTGTAACATGAATACAAATTCGTATCTTCATATAAATGACTTGTTAAACTTTTGAATGTGAAAAATAATTTAAGAAGGCTCCAATAATAACATAAATAATATCAAAGTAGTTTGAAAAATTAAAAACATAAAATAACATAAATCATCACAAACTCAAACATATTTTTTTTATAATATGTATGTGTGTGTCTAAAGAGAATAGTCAATTTTTTGTTTTTCAATTATACTTTATAACAAACTTTGTTATAAGAATACAATATTTTTGGTGTCATTCAAAAAGATAAGAATTTATATTATATGATATTATATTTGTTACATTGTTGGTGTCATTGAAAAAGATATGATTAGTTTTTTTTAATAAGAAAAAGATATGCATAATTTGTTACAATATAAATGTGCAAAATATATATAAGTATAATTTTTGTAGGCATATATACTTGTACTTTTAATTAAAATCAAAATTTTATAAAAATAATTATACGCATTATGCAAGAGAGGGTTCACATATTGAAATAAAATAAAATAAAATTAAATGGAAGAAAAAACATATTGCAATATAATATTAAAAAAGAAAAAGAAAAGGTTCACAACATGTGTTGAAGAGAGTTGCTTGTGAAATAAATTGCCGAGAAGTAGATTTTTGAAGTAGCATTCAACAACTTTTCGCCAAAGTTCATTCCAATCAATTTTATGAATTCAAAAAAAGTACTTTTTAAATAAGTACTTAATTGATATTATGTTTGACCTAGCTTCTCCTTAAAAATGTAGAGAAGTTGAAAAAAAGTCGGGTCAAACGGTATCTATATGCATCATACTAAAGTTTAAGTTTAAATATGCAAATGATACTTACAAATATAGCGAGTTTTGATTTTGGTCCTTGTAATTTTTAAAATAAAAAAAAACTTACAATATTTTACTTCTTTTAAAAAGGTTCTTGGGTCTAAATTTGCAAGGACCATTTGCATATTTAAAGCTAAATTTTATTTTTGGTCCCTTAAATTAATTCTAGGTTTCATTTTGATTCCTTAACTTTTTTTGTTTTTTAATTTTGCTCTCATAAATCACAAACGTCCCACAATTTGGTACTTTATGATTTTTTTCGTTTAATTTTGGTCATTTAATTTATTAATATTAGATATTTTGATCTTTTAAATTATAAAATTTAAACACTTTAGTCCTTTCTATCATTGATCAAAATTTCTTAATCTTCGTAACTTAAAAGAGCAAAGTGTTAAATGTACATAATTTAAGAGACTAAAAATATACAACATTTATAACTTAAGAGATAAAACAAACGAAACCAAGGATCAAATCGAAACTTTAAAATAAAATTGTGAAGTAAATCTCACATATGTATGAAGTAAATCATCAATTAATTTGATATATCACCACTAAACAAATTTCATTGATAATTTTTTTACTTAAAGAAGTTATATTAGCTAATCTAAATTGACAAAGAGAAGTATCGGACTTGAAATTTGAAGAAGAATATACTTCGAAATCTCAAGTGGGTTTCATCAAATAGAAAATTAAAAAACGTAAAACTAAAATCACTCTTATTAAGAATATTAATAAGTAGAAAATTAAAGAAATATTTGATTTTTATGAGTCTAATGCTATGTTCGTAAATACAAATATGATTGTCCTTGTGAGCTTAGCTCGACCACCATCCAAAAAACACAAATATGATTTTAAATTGTTAAGTACGCTAATTTTTCGTTAATGACCAAATGTGTTCCATTTCGTTGTAAAAAATCACTTTGATAAAGTTTATTTTTTTTTTCAAGTCATACAAATTTTTTTACTGTTGGTTAATTGAGTTTGTCGGTCAATAATGGTTACCACAACCGGACCCGGGTATTTTAATTTAAGTAATTTAAGCTATATCAATATATATCATGATACAAAAATTGGTATATTTAGAGAGATCATTTACTATTTAACCCAAAAAAATTGTTAGCTTTTGTTTAGTTTCAAATTCCAAATTGTGAATTATAGTCGGCCCTAGTTTTTTAGTGAGAGAAACTCTAACTTCTCTTTAATTTTTTTTTTCTCTCACTCAACGAAGATGGATGATTTTAGGTCATTTTTTAACCTAGAATCACCCTTTTGCATATTTACTCATTTCTTTCGATCTAAATAAGGGATTTCCAAATATGTCAAGTGTTTTCTTTTGTGTTTTTTCATGATTTCGTCGCCTGCATGCAACGTTGTGTTGTTTGTCGTCTTGTGCAGCGTTGTTTGATTTCCGTCTTATTACAATGTTCGTTTGGTTCATATTGAAAGATCAACTTCAGTCAATCACATATTCAATCAATGATTTGGACGTCAACGTTGCAGATCCGGAAACATGAGTATTTTGGTGATTTAGATTTTATCATATTATTTGTAGGTATTTTGTCGTTGTATGCTATTAACTTGGTGTTGTGAGTTTGTTCCCAGATTCACCCTTTATGTTTTTAGCGATGTTGATTATGATGTATTATATCAATTTGAATGAATGAATATCGTTTTGTTTTTGTCAAAAAAATAATCCAATGATGACACAATAGTTAGGAAAGTTGAACAAATTTTAAAAAGTGGTTGAAGTTGATCTAGTTGAGAACATTTTAACCCTGGGATAATAGTTAGGAGGGTGAAGAAATATTCTAACTTCTCTCTAAGAGTGTGTTTGGATGAGGTAATTGAGAAATTTTAAAGAATTTAGAATTCTAGGCAATTTAAATGATTCAATTAAATTACTTTCATTTCTCAATACTTTTGTTTGGATGGAGTAATAAAAAATTTCATAGTCATTATTTTTGGGCAACTTTTATAAATTTTAATTTTTTGGGGCCAAATTTGAAAATTAAAATTTGGGGTCAATTTGTAAATTTCAAAAAATTGAGGGGTCAATTATAATTTTTGAAAATTTTGAGGGGCCAATTTGCAATTTTTTGGAAATTTATTGGGGTCAAATTGAAATTTTTGGAAAATTTGGAACCAAAATGCAAATTTTAAAAAATCAAAACAACGAAGAAATTTGAAATTCTTGGCTTTTAGTTTTAGGTGTCATTTGAAATTCACTAACTTTAATTTGAACAAAATACTTCATAAATTTCCATCATTTTGAAAATTCGTCAAATTATTATCCAAACAATAGAATTCACCTCAAAGTATTTGAATTCTCTCAAAACATTCCCCCATCCAAACACACTCTAAGAGAAACCTGAGATAATATTGTTGAAGTTGATCTAGTTGAGAACATTGGTAACTCCAATCAACAATTTCAAATAGTGGTCTCAAAGAATAAGAAGAAACATCAAAAGTAGCCGCCATAAGCTAATAAAGGGACTTACCTACCGAACTTAGCATAAATACTTCTAAAGATTTTCAATTGAAGTTTTAACCTCTTTATGTTGTTTTTTGTTTTTGAGAGTTTTAGTTTATATCCCATCTTTTTGTACTTTCTTCCCTTCATGTGTGTGTTTTGGGTGAGGCAGTAATTGACCCCCTGCCCCATCTTTCCCCTAAAAAAATATTATTATTTATAAATTTATAACAAATAAATATTTCAAAATTATAAAAAGAATAGAGGGAATTTTATTATTTTTTTACAATTACACCCGAAAGTTTGTGTTGCTTACATGCATGAAGGTAAACATTTAGCATGAAGGTAAACATTTAGCATGAAAACAAAAATAACATCACCAATTTTGTTTCAATTGTACTTTAGCTCTAATATTATAACCCTTGGAGATGCATTATATCTTCAATTAGTAGAGTCATGTTGCGGTAAGAAGAACCACCTTCTTCTATTGCTTCCCTTGCCATGTCAGCATATTTTCTAGCTCTTTCCCTTATCTTTTCCTTTTCTTCACCCTCACCCATTACCTTCTCAATAGCATCTCTAAAATTTTCTCTCTTAACAACAACACAACACTTTTCTTCCTCTCCTAAATGCACAGCACTTTGAGCTCCAACACTCACACCATTCTTCACAACTTGCACCACAACTTTCTCATTATAAAACTGCTCAGCAAACATGGGAAATGTTACTGAAGGCACCCCACAAGAAATACCTTCTAATGTTGAATTCCATCCACAATGTGTCAAAAAAACACCTATTGCTTTGTGTGATAGTATCAACACTTGTGGTGCCCAACCCTTAATCAAAAAGCCTCTATTCTTCACCCTTCCCTCAAACCCTTCTTCATATAGCCACTTCTCCATTTCCTCTCTTCCATATGCACCTCTCAACACCCAAATGAATGGCCTTTTTGTTGCCTCTAATCCCAACCCAACCTCTTTCAATTGTTGAGGTGTTGCACGGTTTAAACTACCAAGACAAACATAAATAACAGAATTTGAAGGCCATAAATCAAGCCACTTGAGAATTTTATCATTTTGACTTTCATCATTTGAATTTAATTTCTTCCCTCTTTCAAATTTATCTAACTCATCCTTATTTGATAATGAAACTGGACCAACACACCATACTTTATAACCAGTTACTCTTTTATACTCTTCAACATATTTTTCTTCCAATTCTTCAAAACTATTAACCACTACACCATAAGAATATTTTTCTTCTATTTCCCTTATTTCTTCGCGAAAACCATTCAATTTTTTGTTTTCCCCTGGATTAAATAACCCTGGAAGTTGACATTTTCGCAACTCAATTTGATCGGGCATTCCAGGAACAATAAATTTTCCTTCATTAGGAATATTATTAAAATTGCGTAAATTGTGATTGCATAATAGATGAAAACAATTAGTCCCGTCGAATATAATTCTCGGAACTTTGAATTTCATTGCAATTTCAGCTACACATGAAATGTGCTTATCTGAAATTACACAATTTGGAATTGGTCTTAGCTTTTCAAAAACATTTTCTAGAGAATTTTGCATCTTGCATAAAGCTATGTAAAAATTGGACATTAAATCCATTGAAGGTAAAGTGTCAACACTTTCACATCCCTCTGGGATTCCAGACTCTACACTTGGAAATTTAATGTGAACAATTTGGATTTGTGATCCTAATTGAATTTCTCTATCTATGGTGGATTGAAATCGAATGGAATTGAGGGGTGTGGTGAGTATTGTTACCTTAACTTTGCGACGTGCTAATAACTTTGCCATGTCTACCATTGGAAGAAGATGACCAGGTGCCATTAAGGGGATGAATATGAAATGAAGATCATTGTGACATTTTGTTGTTGAGTTCATTGTGCTAGTTATTTTTGTGTGTTATGTTGGCATGGGATGATGGGAATAAATAAATAAGGGCATTTTGGCATGGTTCATGCGATTCAATGAATATTGAATATAAAATCTTCAGCAATCAAATTTGGCCGTTTTCATACTTTTCCTGTAGATAATGCGGTATTATATATCTTTATTATGCTCTAATCAATTTGAATAGAAGAAAATTTAGATACGTTGTATAGTGTTGTTATTTAGCCACCTTTTTCCAGTATTACTAATGAAGCCTGAAATATATACAGTTCATTAGTCTCTTGTGTGTGATTAAAAAATAATCCGTACCCAACAACTACTCTCAAATCATATGATTAATCATTTCAAAAAGATCATATGATGGATTTGATTATCATCCATAAATAAATTTATTCTATACAATCAATAAATCTCAAAGTCTGATTGGCTATAAATTAAATTTATGCGGCCATGACAAAAAATTATTTCCGAATAAAAAATTTAAATATATGAATGCGCATCACAAGTAATTTGACATGTGCCCTCAATAGAGACTAATACATGACAAGCAAATTGTAAAATTTATGTCATGTCATGTTATCATGGTCCTGAATTAAAGCTAAGGTGCATGATTTTGTCTTTGATCTTCGTCGTTGGAGTTTGCATCCTCTTACATGCTTGGACGTTGATATATATGTATAATCTCTTGGCTTTAAAACAAAATGAAAATTTGCTTTAGAGAATTTTAATAAAAACAGCGAAGAGATTATATAAAATGTTCTAAAGCAAATTGTAAATCTATTTTCATTTTTAAATTATCTGAAGCAAATTATATAAATTTTTCGACACATAGTTTTTATTAAAAATCGAACATCGCACAAGAAGAGAAATTAAAATAATGTTCGCCGAGACAAAGAACAAAACAATGTGCCACACAAGACCGACAAATCACAAAAGAAAAGTCAATATATATGTGAAAATATTGAGGCAAAAAAAAAATTAATGTAATTTTTTCAATTCAATATTTAATGTCTATGCGTTGGTAATTGATCTATTTGTTAAATAAATTTTAAAATAGTTGAAAATTTTTATATTCTAAGGTAACATTAATTATATTTTTTAAATCGTGCCTTAAAATTAATACTACATGATATATTGAACACTTTCAATTCAATGATAAATATCTGATGTTAGGTTTATTCGAAGACAAGCCAACGAAGTCGCTCATAGCTTTGCTAGAGTGGCTTTGCACCATGCTAGTTTTCATATTCATATTAGGATTCTATCTTGTATCTCTACTATTATTAAGAATGAAATGCAAAAAGTTTCTTCTTGTCCAAAAATGATGGATACTCCCAAGTCCCAAGGGAGGATGAGTGTGGCTATTGCCACACCAACCCAACCCGTACTTTTTTTTTATACAAAGCATAATTATATAATATATATGTTCTATTTCGAACCATAACATGACATTATACTTTGTCTAGTGGCGCAACATTTATGTTTCAGCTTGGTTGTTGCTGGTTCAATATTAACTTTTGCATTTTTTTGATAATTTTTTCATGATAATATAAACAAAGGTTAAATATGTTTTTGGTCCCAATAAAATTAGGAATTTTTAAGTTTAGTCCTTACTTAATTTTAATAGGTTTTTTAGTCCCTGCCCAAAAAAATTACTTCTAATTTTAGTCCTTATTACAACAAAGTTTGTTTAATTATCCTTAAACTTTTAAATTTTTGAACGATTTTTTTGAGACAAGTTTAGAACACTATGAAAGGTTCATTTACTAAAATAAAAAATTATTTAACATGAAAAGAATTAAATATGCATTTTTCAATACGGAAAAAGTTAAAGATAAAAATAACAAAATCTGGACGTTGAAATCAAATTTTGCAACAATTTTTTGAAGAGAAACTTTTAGTAATGTTCTTAACATGTCTGCAAAAAATTGTTCCAAAACTCAAGAGTTTAAGTATAAATTAAACAAATTTGAATTGAGTAGGGACTAATACTGAGTGCAGAAAAAAGTTCAGGGATTCAAAGAACTATTAATATTAAGTAAGGACTAAACTTAAAAGGTTCCAATTTTATAGAGACCAAAAATATATTTAACCTAATAAACAACGGGGAGAGAATCAAACTTGTGAACTCCAAACACATTGACTTTATTACCTTCCACTAAGCTATAATGCTTGCTTATTTTTTTTACAACTTTGATATATATGCGTGTGCGTGCGCGCACGCACGCTCTCTAAGATATATAAATACTCACTTCGGTCCTATCTATAAGAAATATTTGACTTTTTTGATTAATTGCATAAATGATATATTTGGTCTATATTCTATACCAAATAAATTAATTGCTCAATGAATCTAAAAAATCAAATTTTTCTTATAAATAGGACCGGAAGGAGTATATATTAAGATTCTGTGACCTACTTTGTGCATTATCTATACAAAAATTAGCCTCACTAATAATTCAATCCCAAATCCGCTCCTGAATACTCTACATTATTTATTTGATAGTAATTGATAAGAATAATATAGAAGACTCTCTGTTACCTATATATCACTAATTTTGTTTTCTTTTTTGACTCGAATTCACTTCTCTTGACAACCCTTGTAAACTTTTTTTTCCTCCTTTCTCAAACTTCTTTCGTCAAAAATAATTCTATTAAAATTGTGTAACATTAAATATGAATATTTCTTTCGACCAAGATTAAAACATCGATACTTATTCATATTTCACGTTATTATAAGAATCTAAGTCATTCTACTAGACTCAATCTTTGTCTTATTATTGTTAACTATCCTCCAAAACCCGCCTGTTCACAGTTGCTTTATGCAAATGCATGTAGTGCACGTTTCTTTATAAGATTGTCACAGAAACCACTAGGCACTAGCATTATCTTCTCTGAATTTATATAGAATCAATCAGATAGATTGTTGCTCTCTTGTGAGGAATATTTCACTGGATATGCTTAGAATTTGAGTTATAATCGGTTATCAACAGATAAAGTGAGAATAGCCGTGTAGGTATCTTGATTCATTTTTTTTGTAATTAAGTATTGTCTGATAGTTTGGTATAAATGTATACAACAAATTAGCATTTGAAGGGATGATGACTGAAATCCTAAGGAGCGATCAGGAAAAAAAATGAAGAAAAATGAAAGTATGGATAAAAAGAAAACAAAATTTTGGGGTTGTGTAGTTTAATTATTTTGGATTAAGGATAAAGGAGTTGCAGGTTCTCGAACGAAATAGTAAATATTAATTTAACAAATTAACTATGAGTAACATTTCTTATTAAGAATAATAAACAACCTAAATTAAAAACAAAAAATAAATTATAAAATATGATGTCAAATATTAATTAATAGTAACATCTAAAAATACTATAATTAACAAAAACCTATTTTATGAAATATTAGTGGAGTGGTACACCAGGTCTAACAAAAGCAATTTCTATTTTGTCGCCAAAATTTGGACTGCATGTAGACCGACACGCTCTCTTATGGACGTATCAACATCAGACTGTTTAATTTATGTTAGTTAGGGCACGTCTCTTTATGTATACACAGGCCAAATAAATAAATATGTAAAATTTGTAAGGCTGTTATTTCACCAAAAGCAAGAGTCAAAAACAAGATTCAAATTTATATTAAAAAATGTCATCACAAGTGTAAATACAGTACAACATCATTTCAGACATTGATTTTGCCACACCATTCAAAGTGATATTATTTTGTGATGAACATGCGTAAATAAATTTTAATAGAGACACCTGAGCTGGATTTTTTTTAAAGAACATATGCTTGTACTTGTAACAAAACAGAAAAACATCCAAGAATACATAAATGAAATGGTAAAATCCCTTCAAGCTTAAAGAAGTCCTGCATTCAATTTTTATTTTTTTTTGTAAGAATGTCTTTTCATTTTGAATTGGTATTTTCATTGGCAAATGATGACACCATATCCTTACTTTTTTGCATGATATCTTGGATAAACAATGTAAAATTAGAGTGAGAAGATCCCCCTCTTTCTACAGCCTTTTTAGCCATTTTACCAAGCTCCCTAATTCTTTTTTTTCTTTCTTCACTTTCACTTGTCTCATCCATTAACATTTCTATTCCTCTTTCAACATCTTCTTTCTTGACCAACACGCCAATTTCTTCTTCCTCACCCCATTTCATAGGACTCTTCACCCCAATTTTCACACCAACTTTTAATATTTGCACAACAAAACTTTCATTCAAAAATTGATCCGCAAAAAGTGGCCATGTAACCATTGGTACACCAGCACATATTGCTTCAAGAGTAGAATTCCAACCACAATGTGTTAAGAATCCTCCAATTGCATAATGTGACAATATCAATAACTGAGGAGCCCAACCCTTAATCACCAGGCCTCTACCATTGATTCTTCCCTCAAATCCACTCTCCTCAAGCCATTTTTTCAACACTTCTAACTGATTTCCCTCTCTTAAAACCCAAATAAAAGGTCTTTTTGTTGCTTCTAATGCTAAACCAAGCTCTATCAACTGTGGTGGTGTTAAATTGCATAAACTGCCAAAGCATGCATAGAGAACACTCCCTTGTTTCTGAGAATCAAGCCACTTCAAGTGATCCCATTCATCATTTGAATCCTTATTATTATTATTACCTCTTTGAACCTTATCCAAGATATCCGTGTTACTAAGTGATACCGGACCAATACACCAAACTTTATCATTTCTTACCTTTTTACAATCCCTTGCATATGTTGGCTCCAACTCTTCGAAAGAATTCATGAGTATCCCATAAGTACCCATTTCAGCTTCAAGCATGTCATCATTAAATTGTTTCCAAGCTTCACCTTTTAATGCTGTTACTCCTGTTTGTGCTATTGTCATTTCAATTTTGTCAGGGATACCAGGCAAATCAAAGTATTCAGATTCTTTATTAGCCATGATTTCCACCATATTATTGACATGCAAATTATGCATACTGAAGATATCGAAGCAACTTACTCCAATAAAAGAAATTCTTGGAATATTGAACTTTCTTGCTACTAGAAATGTATATGGCAAACACATATCAGAGATGATACAAGTTGCTGGTGTAGCGAACTCCTCAAATAGCTTTTCAACTTCTTGTTGGAGAAACTTTAATGCACTGAAGAAGTTTGAGGCCATGCCAAGTGCAGGTAGCATGTCAAGATTCTCACACCCTTCTAGTAACCCAAACTCTTTACTTGGAAATTCGAGTTGGATTAATTGAATGTGAAGACCAGATTCAACATAACGTGCTACAATTGATGTGAAACGAGATGCATTTTTTGGGGTGGTTACTATTGTAACAACAACATTTTGATGTTGTGCTAATATTTTGGCAATGTCCATCATGGGGATCATGTGGCCTTGTGCCATCATTGGAAATAACACAAAATGTAGCTTTGGATCTTGAGATACCATGCTTACGTTGTTGAGAGAATTAAGGATATGTTGTTGTTATTTGTAATGTGTATATGGTGTACAATGAATGAATTTAGTTAAAGTTGCAAGACATATTTATAAAGAAATTCTAACATTCTCTCGTATGGACAAAATCAATTGTGACAAAATCAATTGTGTATTTTTAAAAAATAAAAAATAAAATAAAAAATAAAATTTTGAAAACGACTCTCGAACTGATTACAAACTTCCTAACGTGACCACTACATGATCTTATGATGCAACACTTAATTAAGACTTCATCTAACAAAAACTGAATGATATCGAATCATAGCGGTAGTTATGTCCTTAATTGATACAACATCTTCCATGGTTACAAATATCACCAATTCCGTCGACTAGTCGTCAATGTATAGTGTAGCAAGAAATGATACGTCAACGTGATCATCGACCATACTATCATTTTCACCGTGGGTCCTCAATTTCTCTCAATGCCTTAAAGCCTGAGAAATTATGTGATTTCTCTCAAATGCCTTAAAGTCAAAGAAATTATGTGATTTCTCTCGAATGCCTTAAAAACAGAGAAATTATGTGGTCCACGGAAAACCACATTGCCTTAGCTCCAAAATAGTGTTGATCACCGACATAGTGATCCCATTAACACCGAGCTTTAAATTTCACACACAATACATCAGCTCCAGAATAATGTTGATAGCCGGCATAAAGATCATGTCAACATTGAGCTCAAAATTTTCAAATGTAATGCCTCAGCTCCAAAATACTCCATCCATCGCAAATTATAAGTAAAAAAAACCCATTTTCTTTGTCCCAAATTATAAGAAAAATAGACTAACTTTTATCATATTTAATTATGTTTTTAAAAAAAATTATCTTTTCCAAAGGAAAATTGAATGCAAAGTGCATTCAATTTGCTCTTTTTCATTTTCTCTATAATCAACTACCAATGAAAATTGTTTTTACATCTTCCTATAAAACTTATTTCAAAGATAACACAAAAAACTATGTTACAAACTACTATGTTTTAGTTTTCTTAATAAG
>Ga0228711_1001757_pt1 | contig 32467 bp, 18 predicted proteins | sample MedpolnodulmetaG_2_FD_177996 | JGI IMG/M metagenome (GOLD analysis project Ga0228711, IMG submission 177996) | Root nodule microbial communities from Medicago polymorpha collected in Santa Monica, California, United States - brown nodules | ecosystem: Host-associated > Plants > Roots > Nodule... | reverse complement strand
ATTCTTCAATTCTCCAAACTACTTGTTCAGCTTCATCCATACTTTCATGTCACATGCTTCATTCCCTCACTTGGTTCTCTCCCAACTGATTCAAAAACAATCCTTCAAACTCTTCCATCAAACATCAGCTGTACATTTCTTCCATCAGTGAACTCCAAAGACCTACCACAAGGGATTGCTTTAGCACTTCAAATTCAGCTCACAATAACTCACTCACTGCCATCTATACATCAGGCCTTGAAGTCCTTAACTTTAAGGACACCCTTTGTTGCCTTGGTGGTTGATTCATTAGCAATTGATGCACTAGATTTTGCTAAAGAGTTCAACATGTTGTCCTATGTTTACTTTCCTTCTTCAGTCACCAGTTTGTCTTCATACTTATATTTGCTCAAGTTGAATAAGGAAACATCATGTGAGTACAAAGATCTTCCAGAGCCTATTCAAATACCAGGCTGTGTACCAATTCATGGTTGGGATCTTGTTGACCAAGCTCAAGATAGATCAAGTCAATCTTACAAATTCTTACTCGAACGTGTTGAAAAATTCCACCTTTTTGATGGTATTCTTATTAATAGCTTCCTAGAAATTGAAAAAGGTCCTATAGAAGCACTTACAGAAGAAGGAAGTTGCAACCCTGATGTTTATGCTGTTGGACCAATAATCCAAACACCAACCAAATCCGGTGATGATGCTAATGGGTTGAAGTCTCTGGCATGGTTGGACAAACAACAATCTTGTTCAGTTTTGTATGTTTCTTTTGGGAGTGGTGGCACACTTTCGCAAGAACAAATTAATGAGTTGGCTTTGGGTTTGGAATTGAGTAATCATAAATTCTTATGGGTTGTAAGACCACCAAGTAGTACAGCCAATGCTGCATATCTTTCAGCATCTGATGTTGACCCTTTACAGTTTTTACCTTCGGGGTTCTTGGAGAGAACAAAGGAACAACGGATGGTTATTCCATCATGGGCACCACAGATTCAAATCCTTAGTCACAGTTCAGTTGGTGGGTTCTTGACTCACTGTGGTTGGAATTCAACGCTTGAGAGTGTGTTGCATGGTGTGCCACTAATCACATGGCCTCTATTTGCTGAGCAGAGAACGAATGCGGTTTTGTTGAGTGAAGGACTAAAAGTGGGACTGTGGCCAAAAGTTAATCAGAATGGCATTGTGGAAAAGGTACAAATTGCAGAGTTGATCAAGTGTCTCATGGAAGGGGAAGAAGGTGGGAAACTGCGCAAAAATATGAAGGAATTAAAAGAAGCTGCTAATAGTGCACATAAAGATGATGGATCTTCTACAAAGACTCTTTCTCAATTAGCACTCAAGTGGAGAAATTTGGTGTAGAAAAACAAGTTATATGACAATATGTATTTTGAGATCAAGAACAAGGAGAAAAAGGAGAGAAACTGAAATGTTGATTCTTTGATCTAAAAGTAAAGTTAGTTACAAGAATGCTATTTATTTATAGAACAAATAAGATTATTGGTTTACTTGAGTAGCATGGAACCGGTTATAACTAACTTCTACTAAGGCTATATATGCTATCTATAGTTGATGAGCTGGATTGTTGACTTGCTATAGCATTGTTGTGTGTAGAGATACCTTATTTGGCATGATTCAAGATAAAAAAAAAGATCGCCTTATTTGACCTTATATTTTACAGTTTACTTTAGTTTGTCTTATCTTCAATAAATGTTGTGCATCCATTAAACAATATTGCATAATTCTCAGTGTTTTCTATTGGTGACTATATATATCTTTTGTTTTGTAATATCATGCTTTATCATATCTGAATTTCTATTTACAGTATTCACCTTGTATAGTGTTTGTTTGTGGCTGTTTTAGATATTTAGACTATTATCATCACAAGCTTATGGTGATAGTGTTTTGCATTATCGATTTGCATTTTGCACATGCCCTTTAGACTAGGAATCTACCTTGACACAAATTTGAGACCGAAGAAACTAGATATAGACCAGGGAAAAGTTTGTGTCTTGAAGGTTTTATCATAATCCAGATGACTGATCTTAATGAGAATAGTTGAGTTCTTCATCTTTTTAGCAAAGTTGTTAATATTGCGAGTTAAGAATCGTGCAATTTTGAGCTGAATAAGTTGAAATTTTGAATTATTGATCCATTTATTGTATTATACAATTAAATATGCCATGCATATAGTATTATTATTTTTAATATTATATGAGGTAAACTTATACTAGTCGAGTTTACAAGAGTCAATTTCATATTAGACAGAAAGAGTTTACTTAAACTCTCTACTTTGACAATCTTCTTCCAGGAGAGAAACATTGATGAACCTAAATTTTTCTTATCTTCCTATTCTTTTCTATAGCATTTATTTATTTATACCAAGCTTTGTAATGGGACTTCTCTCTGCTTTAATTACTATTTTTTTTTTACTGGAATTTACTTTAATTACATGAGGTTCTTATTTTAAGGTGAGACATCCACTTGAAGAACAAAAGATTACATTAAGCAACTAGTTATTGAGGGTTGCTTCTAGTCACCAACTCACCGACACCAGGGCTGTTTGATTGCTTCTAGTAGTAATGCTTAAGTTACTATTTTCAAGTGTGTCGGTACACATCCTCAGTTTTTGCCTTATGTGTATCTAACTATATTTATAAGCTAGTGTTGACTGTCTGGTGACATTCTCAATATACATTGTGTTAGGTTAGGAGATGGCACATGAGTTTAAGTTTTGAAGTATAGATATGCTAGTGTTTACCATAAAATATTTAGTTATTGAGATTTGAAGTTAATTACTATAATAAGGTATTTTTGCTCTCTTTGTATTAGTCACCAACTAACTGGATAGGACATGCATTTGTTGTTTCTTTAGGAATTTCTCTTGAAATATGTAGATTACAGAGGGATGACAACTTTTTTGTTTTGTTTTGGTTGTTTGATGAGTAGCTTTTGAGGATGAAACATCGATTTAAGGGAGGTGTAGAAAGTGGAAATCAAAATCAGAGAGGTACAGTTTGATTGATTGCTTTGGGGTTGATATTGTTTGTTTTGGGTAAATGGGCATTTGATTTTGATTGGCAAATTTATTTTTTTACAATGATTTTGATTGATAATAGTTACTTGCTTTAATCTGAGCGTCTTTTAATTGCTTTATTTGTTATTAGAATCTATCAAGCACGAACACTTCAGATGATCACGAGGGATTAATTGCGTATTGCAAAAGATGGTAATTCTATTAAAGGAGGGGATCTGTTTCTTTGAGCTGATGTACTCAATTATTTTGGTGTGCTTGGAGAAGATTGATCCAGAGAAGTAAAAAAAGTTTTGGATTACATCGAGAGGGATAATATTTTCCCCCCATCATTCTCCTTCAAACTCTGTCAAACAATCCTTGCCTCACATCGCTCGGAAGCTTGAGCAGGAATCAAAGATGATTGAGGTTGGTTTGCTCTTATTCTTAACTTTATTTGATAGCTTATATATTTGTCTGTCTGTTCATCTTGTTTCTATTGCATATAATGAATCGCTGTTTTCATGTTTTCTTATATTGTTACATTACGAACAACATAAACAAAAGTATGATTTCCATACAATAAACAGGGATAGTGGAAAAGGCTATGGTTTAGTTATGAACAATTTTCGCATAAGTGTGATGATATTTTCATACAATTGACACCGATAGGCGATAGCAGATAAGACTGGTTTTTAAAGCCGAAGCAGTTCACATTTTAGCATGTATGCAGCTAAGCTGTTTTATTTATTTTCTTCTTACAAATTGCATCCGTTAAAAGCAAGTTCATGAATATTCATTTTTCTCATCCTTATCCTGATTGAAGAAGTCCTGCTGGAGAGATACTTGAAATGGCGCTCCATTAAAAGCAATAGTATTGATACAGTAGAAAAGTTATAACTAAAGAGGACTAGATGTATATTAGAATTCTTGGCACCAAGGGTGTGCTTACTATATGTGATTTTCTAATATGGAATGAGATCATCATGACAGTGTGTACTATTAAGAACATTTGGTAGCATGTTTATTTGACATTTTATTTCGCAGTTTACTTTAATATGTCTTAATCTTCAGTATGTGCTTCGCACCCATTTTTGGATATTGCATACTTCTCTGTACCTTTCTATTGGGGGGAGTATATCTTTAGTTTTGTAATGTCATGATTTATCAGATCAAATTTCTCTGTATATTATTCCCCTTGTATTTTGATTTTGTTTCTGGCTGTTTTAGATAGTTAGACTGTGGTCATTACAAAGTAGTCCAATGAGTGAATGTTCAATGTAATGCAGGTGACGTTGTAATAAATGGTTGTATCAAGTAGCAAGTGACTTGTAAGTTGAAGTATTTTCTATATAATACAATTTTTTATACTATTTATAAATCGAGTTGTGTTATTTGAACAACCATTTCAACGACAACTTATATGACAACCATTAATTTACAAAGAAAGTGAGGTATTGACACAATAACCAAAGCAATAGAGAGAGAAAGTAAAAACATAATGTGAGTATAAAAGAGAAAGTTGTCACAAAAGTTGTCAAAAAATGGTTGTACAAGTATCATTTCTCTTATAGATCAACATTGTATGATAAATGATTTTGTAATTTTTGTGCCATTTAAAATTTTCATTCTCTAATACATCTGAAATCCTTTCTTTGCAATTAAAGCATCTTTCTTGCCTTTCTTTTACAGCCCTTCTGTGCAATAAACATCCATACATGATGATATAATACCTTCCTTTTCATTCTTGTTAACATTTTCTAACTCCAAAGTCAATAGGTGCACTCTAAGTCTATAAGGCGAGCCAAAATTGATAAGTTATCTCTATATTGTCAATTTTAATACACACCCTTGGCTTCCAAGAACATTTGAAAATGTCATATTTGATCAAACTCCCCAAATAAAGTAACCTGGCAAATGAATAGTAGAATTAAAAATTATATTTATCCAATAATTGTATTCCTAATATAAAAATGATAATGATCACTAATTAAAAGTCTTTTTTTTTTCTTTTTTTCTATACCAAATAAAGTCTTTTTACTCAATTCCATGTGCTGGACATAAAGATACTCATGCATGCACTTGGTTTGTGTATCGTCTTGGCAGGGTAGGATGTCAGAAATTTGTTCTTCCCAACATGTGTGGCTCTTATTCATCGTTTTGGAACTTCTCAAACATATACATAATGTCAATTTTGCAGAACATGTAGAGGTAGGTGAGTTCAGTTTTTGGTTTTCCTTTCACAAGCATAAAAAAAAAAATATTAAGTTACAAGCTGTAAACTAGGAACAAATTTTCATGGAGAAAACAGTTCATATTGCAGTTGTTCCAGGTGTTGGATATAGCCACTTATTCCCAATTCTTCAATTCTCCAAACTACTTGTTCAGCTTCATCCATACTTTCATGTCACATGCTTCATTCCCTCACTTGGTTCTCTCCCAACTGATTCAAAAACAATCCTTCAAACTCTTCCATCAAACATCACCTGTACTTTTCTTCCATCAGTGAACTCCAAAGACCTACCACAAGGGATTGCTTTAGCACTTCAACTTCAGCTCACACTGACTCACTCACTGCCATCTATACATCAGGCCTTGAAGTCCTTAACTTTAAAGACACCCTTTGTTGCCTTGGTGGTTGATATATCAGCAATGGATGCACTGGATTTTGCTAAGGAATTCAACTTGTTGTCCTATGTTTACTACCCTGCTTCAGCCACCAGTTTGTCTTCATACTTCTATTTGCTCAAGTTAGATAGGGAAACATCATGCGAGTACAGAGATCTTCCTGAGCCTATTCAAATACCAGGTTGTGTACCGATTCATGGTCGGGATCTCTTTGAGCTAGCTCAAGATAGATCAAGTCAATCTTACAAATACTTACTCCAAGGTGTTGAAAAATTGCGTCTTTTTGATGGTATTCTTCTTAATAGCTTCCTAGAAATTGAAAAGGGTCCTATAGAAGCACTGACAGACAAAGGAAGTGAAAACCTTCTTGTGTATGCTGTTGGACCCACTATCCAAACACTAACAACATCTGGTGATGATGCTAATAAGTTTGAGTGTCTGACATGGTTGGACAAACAACAGCCTTGTTCAGTTTTGTATGTTTCTTTTGGGAGTGGTGGCACACTTTCGCAAGAACAAATTAATGAGTTGGCTTTGGGTTTGGAATCGAGTAATCATAAATTCTTATGGGTTGTAAGACCACCAAGTAGTACAGCCAATGCTGCATATCTTTCAGCATCTGATGTTGATCCTTTACAGTTTTTACCTTCTGGGTTCTTGGCGAGAACAAAGGAACAAGGGATGGTTATTCCATCATGGGCACCACAGATTCAAATCCTTAGTCACAGTTCAATTGGTGGGTTTTTGACTCATTGTGGTTGGAATTCAACCCTTGAGAGTGTGGTGTATGGTGTGCCACTATTCACTTGGCCTCTGTATGCTGAGCAGAGAACAAATGCAGTTTTGCTAAGTGAAGGCCTAAAAGTGGGACTGAGGCCAAGAGTTAACAAGAATGGCATTGTGGAAAGGGCAGAAATTGCTGAGTTGATCAAGTGTCTCAGAAGGGGAAGAAGGTGGGAAACTGCGCAACAATATGAAGGAATTAAAAGAAGCTGCTAGTAGTGTACATAAAGAAGACGGGTCTACTACAAAGACTCTTTCTCAATTAGTTCTCAAGTGGAGAAACTTTGGTATTGAAAAACAAGTTTAATGACAATATGCAATATTAAGATCATCCAAATCACATAATTTAACTTTCATTGATATCCGTGTGCTTTCTCTGTATTTTCTGCTGTTAGTGCTTTCTTTCAGGAAGTGTTTCTGCTGTGGGTGGTTTATATCAGGAAGTATATAGTAGCATCGGTACTTGTTCCAGCTGCTGGTGCGTTTTTGCTGTTTAACTGGTAGGAGTTTTTGCCGTTAGGCCTTATAGGTTTCCGGTAATATCGGTGCCTTTGTATTTGTTCTGTTTTGGCCGCGAGTTTTTTGGTGTGTCTTGCACATACTCGACGAGAATAAATTTGCTGATTAAAAAAAAAATCCATTTGAAATCTAAACCAAGGTATGAAAAATTCATCACAGAACGTATTTCACTTATTGCAATATCATTGACAATATGCTACAAATTTGATTTGCATGACAAATGAGAAATAACTATTTTTAATTTAATTGTTGTGTACAAAGGCAATATAATGAACTTATGAAGAATCAACAACTATTAGTTTAACTACTCAAGTGCAATTAGAATTCTATGACCTCTAGAAGCACCAACCTATATAGTATGAAAAACATTATAAGTAATTTTCTTTATTACACAGTCATCTTATAATCATCTTTTCTTCTATCTTCTCCTGAATTGGTATATTTGATATCATAGAAGGCCTTGGGCCGCCAGTTCAATTTGAAAGCTTGTTTTCATCTTAATAGAAACATTCATATATTTTAGATAAAAGAGATGAAAAAGAAAAGTCAAGAAAAAAGGTGAAGGAAAAAATGTCAAGTAACAAACAGAAGCAGATTGCAACATGTGTGGCTCTTAGTCAGTTTTGAATATATAGGAACTTGTGTACAATTATAATTATTTTTGTATTATTACCAAAATGCGTGGCCCTTATTTTTGTATTATAGGAACTTGTGTGGCCCTTATAAAGAAACAGTATCATATGCATAATGATACTGTTTTTGCACATGTATAGGTAGGTTAGTTCAATTATTTTCTTTTAGACGTCACAATAAACATAAAAGCTTTACATGATCATAAGCTGTAAACTCAACAACAAATTTCCATGGATAAAACAATTCATATTGCAGTTGTTCCAGGTGTTGGATATAGCCACTTATTTCCAATTCTTCAATTCTCAAAGCTACTTGTTCAGCTTCATCCATACTTTCATGTCACATGTTTCATTCCCTCACTTGAGTCTCTCCCAACTGATTCAAAAACCATCCTTCAAACTCTTCCATCAAACATCAACTGTACTTTTCTTCCACCAGTAAACTCCAAAGACTTGCCACAAGGAATTACCTTAGAAATTCAACTTCAGCTCACACTGACTCACTCATTACCATCTATACATCAGGCTATGAAATCCTTAACTTTAAGGACACCTTTTGTGGCCTTGTTGGTTGATTCTTTTGCAATTGAAGCACTAAATTTGGCTAAGGAATTCAACATGTTGTCCTATGTTTACTTTCCTGCTTCAGTCACAACTTTGGCTTCATACTTCTATATGCTCAAATATGACAAGGAAACATCATGTGAGTACAGAGATTTTCCAGAGCCTCTTAAAGTACCAGGTTGTGTACCGATTCACGGTCGGGATCTTGTTGACCAAGCTCAAGATAGATCAAGTCAATCTTACAAATTCTTACTCAAACGCATTAAAAGATTCCGTTCTGTTGACGGGATTCTTATTAATAGCTTCTTAGAAATTGAAAAAGATCCTATAGAAGCACTCACAGAAGAAGGAAGTGGCAACCCTGATGTTTATGCTGTCGGGCCAATTATCCAAACGCCAACAAAAGCCGGTGATGATGCTAATGGGTTGAAGTGTCTGGCATGGTTGGACAAACAACAACCTTGTTCAGTTTTGTATGTTTCTTTTGGGAGTGGTGGTACACTTTCACAAGAACAAATACTTGAGCTTGCTTTGGGTTTGGAATTGAGTAATCATAAATTCTTATGGGCTTTAAGAGCACCAAGCAGTTCAGCCTATTCTGCATACCTTTCAGAAGGAAATGATTTTGACCCTTTGCAGTTTTTACCGTCCGGATTTTTGGAGAGAACCAAAGAAAAAGGGATAGTTGTTCCATCATGGGCACCACAGATTCAAATCCTTCGTCACAGTTCAGTTGGTGGGTTCTTGAGTCACTGTGGTTGGAATTCAACTCTTGAGAGTGTGCTGCATGGTGTGCCACTAATCACATGGCCTCTTTTTGCTGAGCAGCGAACAAATGCAGTTTTGCTGACTGACAGCCTAAAAGTGGGACTGAGGCCAAGAGTTAATCAGAATGGCATTGTGGAAAAGGTAGAAATTTCTGAGTTGATCAGGTGTCTCATGGAAGGTGGAGAAGATAAGAAACTGCAAAAAAATATGAAGGAATTAAAAGAAGCTGCTAATAGTGCACATAAAGATGATGGATCTTCCACAAAGACTCTTTCTCAATTAGCACTCAAGTGGAGAAATTTGGTATAGAAAAACAAGTACAATGACAATATGCATTATTATGATCACCTTATTCTGCATGATTCAAAAAATAAAATACCACCATATGTGGCCTAATATTTCACAGTTTACTTTAGTTTGTGTTAGTGTTATGCATCCATTATTGGCTATTTCATACTTCTCAGTACATTCTATTGGTGACTATATATCTTTTGTTTTGTAATGTCATGATTTATCATATCTGAATTTCTGTTTACAGTATTCACCTTGTATAGTGATTTTGTTTCAGGCTGATCTAGATATTTAGACTTTGATCACCACAAGCTTATGGTGATATTGTTATGCATTATAGATTTGTACATGCCCTTTAGACTAATCTGCATTCTTTTCTTTTTTAATGACAAATGCTGTTAGCCTAGAAATGGTGTATAGTTCCAGGTGTCCTTGTTTATACGAGAGATAGACAAAAGTAAAATATTAGTGAGACATATTCTTTAAATTATTTGTTATAAATAGATTCCTAAATGGAGCTTCCTATTTCTTTTGAAAAAACAAAAGTAACTTGACCAATAATGACATTATTTAAGGACATGTTACTATCATATAATACGATATTTGGGATAAAATGTTATTATGTTGATTCCTAAATCTTCAACATCAAGATATAATACAATTATGGCCATGTCTAACCAGTTTTAAATTGTTACTACATCAATCAATGCACATATAATTTTAATAATGAAATAGAAAGGTATCAATATCATATGAATCATTTGATAAAATAATGGTGCATATTAAACTATTACATCAATGTTATACCAACATGCTGCATTGTAAGGTGAGTTCTATCATTTGTTCTTCCTTTCACAATTCACATATCTTACCTGATAAGTTGTGAACTTGACCTCAAATTTCCATGGAGAAAACAGTTCATATTGCAGTGGTTCCAGGTGTTGGATATAGTCATTTAGTCCCTATTCTTCAATTCTCCAAGAGACTTGTTCAGCTTCATCCAAAATTTCATGTCACATGCTTCATTCCTTCACTTGGGTCTCTCCCAACTGATTCAAAAACAATCCTTCAAACTCTTCCATCAAACATCAGCTGTACTTTTCTTCCACCAGTGAACTCCAATGACCTACCACAAGGGATTGCTTCCGTCCTTCAACTTCAGCTCACACTGACTCACTCACTGCCATCTATACATCAGGCCTTGAAGTCCTTAACTTTAAGGACACCCTTTGTTGCCTTGGTGGTTGATTTATTAGCAATGGATGCACTGGATTTTGCTAAGGAATTGAACTTGTTGTCCTATGTGTACTACCCTGCTTCAGCCACCAGTTTATCTTCATTCTTCTATTTGCTCAAGTTAGATAGGGAAACATCATGCGAGTACAGAGATCTTCCTGAGCCTATTCAAATACCAGGTTGTGTACCGATTCATGGTTGGGATCTTATTGACCTAGCTCAAGATAGATCAAGTCAATCTTACAAATACTTACTTGAACGTGTTGAAAAAATCCGTCATTTTGATGGTATTCTTATTAATAGCTTCCTAGAAATTGAAAAGGGTCCTATAGAAGCACTCAAAAAAGAAGGAAGTGGCAACCCTGATGTTTATGCTGTTGGACCAATTATCCAAACGCCAACCAACTCCGGTGATGATGCTTATGGGTTAAAGTGTCTTTCATGGTTGGACAAACAACAACCTTGTTCAGTTTTGTATATTTCTTTTGGGAGTGGAGGCACACTTTCGCAAGAACAAATTAATGAGTTGGCTTTGGGTTTGGAATCGAGTAATCATAAATTCTTATGGGTTATAAGACCACCAAGTAGTACAGCCAATGCTGCATATCTTTCAGCATCTGATGTTGACCCTTTACAGTTTTTACCTTCTGAGTTCTTGGCAAGAACCAAGGAACAAGGGATGGTTATTCCATCATGGGCACCACAGATTCAAATCCTTTGTCACAGTTCTGTAGGTGGGTTCTTGAGTCACTGTGGTTGGAATTCAACTCTTGAGAGTGTGATATATGGTGTGCCGCTAATCACATGGCCTCTTTTTGCTGAGCAGCGAACGAATGCAGTTTTGCTGACTGATAGCCTAAAAGTGGGACTGAGGCCAAGAGTTAATCAGAATGGCATTGTGGAAAAGGTAGAAATTTCGGAGTTGATCAGGTGTCTCATGGAAGGCGGAGAAGATGAGAAACTGCAAAGAAATATGAAGGAATTAAAAGAAGCTGCTAATAGTGCACATGAAAATGATGGATCTTCCACAAAGACTCTTTCTCAATTAGCACTCAAGTGGAGAAATTTGGTATAGAAAAACAAGTTCCATGACAATATGCATTATTATGATCACCTTATTTGGCATGTTTCAACAAATAAAATACCACCTTATGTGGTCTTATACTTCACAGTCTCCTTTAGTTTGTGTTAGTGTTATGCATCCATTATTGAATATTTCATACTTCTCAGTGCATTCTATTGGTGACTATATATATCTTTTGTTTTGTAACGTCATGATTTATCATATCTGAATTTATATTTACAGTATTCAACTTGTACAGTGATTTTGTTTCTGGCTGTTTTAGATTTTTCATATTTAAACTATGATCATCACAAGCTTATGATGATATTGTTTTGCATTATGGATTTGCACATGCCCTTTAGACTATTCTGAATTCTTTTCTTTGTTAAATGACAAATGCTCTTATCCTAGAAATGGTGTATAGTTCGGTAAGGAATCTATCTTGGCACAAATTTGAGACCGGAGAAACTAGATATAGACCAGGGAAAAGCTGGTGCCTTGAAGGTTTTATCATAATCTAGATGACTGACCATCTTAATGAGAATACTTGAGTTCTTCATCTTTCAAGCAAGGTTGTTAAAATCCCCGAGTTAACTTGTTGAATCGTACAATTTCAAGTTGACTCTGTAGTAAACTTACATGAACTCGCACTAACTTAGGTAAACTCGTAGGGAATTTTTAACAATGTTTTTGATCTTTTTTTCATCATTGTTTTCACATTTGGTTTCTTTTCTTCTTTGTTAGTTTCATTTTGTTGATGACCATTTTTTTTCACCCTTTGAAATTTTGAATTGTTGACCCATTAATTGTATTATACTCCCTCCGGAACAAAATGTATGCAAAAATAGTAGTTGAAAAATTGATGTATGTGTATTAAATTTTTAACCACATACCTTGACCTTTCGGTTACCATTTTTGTTTATATTTTATCCCGGATAGATTACAAGTAAATATGTCATGCATATATCATTTTTAATATAGATGATGTAAACTCGTACCAGTCGAGTTTACGAGAGTTGATTTCATATTATACAAAGCAAGTTTACTTAAACTCTCTACTTTGACAATCTTCTCCTGGGAGAAAAACATTGAAGAACTTAAATTCCACCTATTCTTTTCTAACATTTATTAATATCAAACTTTGTAATGGAACTTTTCTCTGCTTTAATTACAATTTTTTTAACTGGAATTAGCTTTAATTACTTGAGGATCTTATTTTGAGGTAATGACATCCACTTGAAGAACAAAAAATGACATTAAGCATCTAGTTACTGAGATTTGAAATTAATTTCTATAATAAGGTAGTTTTGTTGTCTTTATATTAGTCACCAACTCACCAATACCAGGGCTGTTTGGTTGTTTCTAGTAGTAATGCTTAAGTTACTATTTTCAATTGTGTCAATACACATCCTCAGTTATTGCCTTAAATGCATCTAACTATATTTATAAGCTTGTGTTGACTGTATGGTAACATTCTCAATATATATTGTTTTAGGTAAGTACATGGCACATGAATGGAAGTTGTGAAATATAGAAACATTGGTGTATACCAAAAAATCTTAAAACCAAACTTTCAACCAATATTTGAAATACGTTATTTCAAAATTGGCTTTAAAATCTATATATATAAGTCTTTGGCTACGTGAGTTTCATTCATGAACTTGGCCTCAAATTTCCATGGATAAAACAATTCACATTGCAGTTATTCCAGGTGTTGGGTATGGACACTTAGTCCCTATTCTTCAATTCTCAAAGTTACTTATCCAGCTTCATCCGGACATTCATGTCACATGTATCATTCCCACACTTGGTTCTCCCCCAAGTTCCTCAAAAACCATCCTTGAAACTCTTCCATCAAATATTGACTACATGTTTCTTCCACCGGTGCAACCCAATGACCTACCACAAGGACTGCCCATGGAAATCCAAATTCAGCTCACAGTTACTAATTCTCTCCCATATTTGCATGAGGCATTGAAGTCTCTTGCTTTAAGGACTCCCCTTGTGGCCATGGTGGTTGATGCTTTTGCTGTTGAAGCACTAAACTTTGCTAAAGAATTCAACATGTTGTCCTATATATACTTCTGTGCAGCAGCTAGTACACTGGCTTGGAGCTTCTATTTGCCTAAGTTGGATGAGGAAACAACATGTGAGTACATAGATCTACCAGAGCCTATCAAAGTACCAGGTTGTGTACCACTCCATGGCAGGGATCTCTTGACCATAGTTCAAGATAGATCAAGTCAAGATTACAAACACTTCCTTCAACATGTTAAAAGTTTAAGTTTTGCTGACGGTGTTCTTGTTAATAGCTGCTTAGAAATGGAAATAGGTCCTATAAAAGCACTAAAAGAGGAAGGAAGTAACAACCCTCTTGTGTATCCTGTTGGACCCATCATCCAAACAGAAACAAGTTCTGGTGATGATGCTAATAGGCTGGAGTGTCTTTCATGGTTGGATAAACAACAATCTTGTTCAGTTTTGTATGTGTCTTTCGGGAGTGGTGGTACACTTTCACACGAACAAATTGTTGAGCTGGCTTTGGGTTTGGAATTGAGTAATCACAAATTCTTATGGGTTGTGCGAGCACCGAGTAGTAGTTCATCTAATGCATCATATCTTTCAGCACAAAATGATGTTGATGCTTTGCAATTTTTACCATCTGGGTTCTTGGAGAGAACTAAAGAGAAAGGTTTTGTCATTACATCATGGGCGCCGCAGATTCAAATCCTAAGTCATAGTTCAATTGGTGGGTTCTTGAGTCACTGTGGTTGGAACTCAACCCTTGAAAGTGTGGTGCATGGGGTGCCACTAATCGCATGGCCTATGTTTGCTGAACAGGGAATGAATGCAGTTTTGGTGAGTGAGGGCCTTAAAGTGGGACTCAGACCAAGAGTTAACGAAAATGGTATTGTCGAAAGGGTGGAGGTTGCTAAGGTGATCAAGTGTCTCATGGAAGGAGAAGAGTGTGTGAAATTGCGCAATAATATGACGGAATTAAAAGAAGTTATTTCTAATGCACTCAAAAAAGATGGATCTTCTACAAAGACTATTTCTCAATTAACACTCAAGTGGAGAAATTTGGTGCTGGAAAACTAGATTTAACGAATGCTTTTGCTAATATTTATCTTTTTTAACCATTAGAGTCTATGTTTTTTCATTGGAATAATGTTGGAATCTGTGTGTCTTTTAGGAGAATCCACATGATTCTTTTAGTTAATGCATACCTTATTCCTATTTATTGTCTTTTTGTTTTTGTTTCCCTAAAATTCTCATTTAGGATTATTATCATTATTGTTTGTAATCGCTCTATATAAGTGTTAAACTTCTAGTTCACTAGCACTGTAACAATTAACTTGCTATGCAAGCTAACTTGTGTCATCAGCTTCTTACTCATGTATCCACACCATTACTATAGTATGTCACATATAGAGTAGCAAAACCACATAGAAGTTAGTTGGAGAGAACTGTTAGTTAGTTAGAAGCTCTAATAGTTGGTTAGTTTCATAGCTTCTATATATAGATGAGATGTAACAAACAAACTCTCATAACTTCAATAACAAAGTTCTCTTTTCAATCTTTTCTCTCTTTCTTCTTTATCAAGCTTCTGTATTTTCTTCATCTTCATCTTCATCTTCATCATGAAGATGATGAACTTCATGAATAAGATAATCATCATAATTTCCAATATTAAAGTCATAACGAAGCATGCTTATAATACATTATATTTGACAATTGAGTAGAATTGGTCTATAATATGTGCCTACTTTATTGTTTTTTCATACCAACTTGGTGATTTCCATTTATTTTACTGTAATTTTGTGTATTTTCTGTTGTGAACTATTGTCACTATTGATGCCTAAGGATATCTTTATTTAGATGAACAATCAATGGTTATTGCTCTAAAATAGTCATAAACTTGTGTTTTTAATTTTTATGGCATTCCTCTTCCTAATTGTAAATTTATCTTTTTAGCAAACTAAAGTTGACAAGTCAAAAATGTTGGATGAAGATTCCTACATATCAGATTTACTGAAGTCACAAGTTGATGGAGCTTCTTTCCCAAGCAGGGAAAGGCCAAGAATGGATGCTACATCAAAGTGGAGTGGGAGTAACCATGCCCCGATGAAAAATGAAAGTATTGGTACTTGCTTACCAGTGGTCGAGGAATTTGTAGAGAAGCTCCAAATCCGAAGTGATGTCTCACATTGGCAGCATGAACATCCAGAGAATCCAGTTATTCAATGTATCAGCTTTGATAGCCTTAGTCATGCATCCAAGCCACGTAAAGATAATTGGATGTAGCCAAGTTCTCAAATCCCCTAGTCTGCTTTCAGTTGTTGGCCAATCAGAAGTGATTGGCAAGCTGGGAATACCCTGTGGACTGAGGCATTCTTTGAAGAACATTTGCACATCTTTAATTGTGGAAGTTGAATGTTGGAGCGGCACTGACATTTAATTGTAGCTTGTCACATTATCTCTAGTTGCATGAATCTCTAAATATTCTAAGTTGTTAGCTGAAAACAGTCTATAACTGAATTAAGTGTGAGCCGATTCCAGAGCAGCCGAACTCAGTCTAGTTGAATCTTTGTTAGCTGTAACCGGGGCTATTTCACTGTTTTGGTGTCAAAACACATCTCGAATTCGGGCATTAGTTAACCCGGCATCATTGATTATATTTCATCTTTAAATAAACTTAACTAATTTAAAGGGAGCACAATCAAGAGAGAGGAGGCGTATAAGCACAACCGAAACAGTCGCAGAACATGACCTTATTTATATGAGATAAACACAAGTAAAATATTAGTGCGACATATTTTTAAAATTATTTTTATAAATGGATCTCACCAATCTTCCATTTGTATATATTTCTATTCTAAATAGAGCTCTCCATTTCTTTTGAAAAATCAAAAGCAACTTGACCAATAATGACATTATTTAAGGATATGTTACTATCATATAATATAACATTTGGGATAAAATGTTATTATATTGATTCCTAAATCTTCAACATCAAGATATAATACAATTATGGCCCTGTCTAACCAGTTTTAAATTGTTACCACATCAATCAATACACATAATTTTAATAATGAAATAGAAGGGTAGATATCATACAATAAATCATTTGATAAAGCAAATATTAATTGGTGCATATTAAATTATTACATCAATGCTATACCAACATGCTGCATTGTTAGGTAACTTCTATCATTAATTCTTCCTTTCACAACTCACAAAACTAAAGCAAATATCTTACTTGATACACTGAACTTGACCACAAGTTTCCATGGAGAAAACAATTCATATTGCAGTTGTTCCAGGTGTTGGATATAGCCATTTAGTCCCTATTCTTCAATTCTCCAAGAGACTTGTTCAGCTCCATCCAGACTTTCATGTCACATGTTTCATTCCCACACTTGGATCTCCTTCAAGTGCCACAAAATCTATCCTTCAAACTCTTCCATCAAACATAAACCATACTTTTCTTCCACCGATGAACCCCAATGACCTACTACAAGGGACTACCATGGAAAGCCAAATGTTCCTCACACTGAATCACTCTCTCCCATATTTACACGAGGCTTTGAAGTCTTTGGCTATAGAAAGTCCTCTTGTGGCCTTGGTGGTTGATTCTTTTGCAGTTGAAGCACTAAATATTGGTAAGGAACTCAACATGCTGTCTTATGTATACTTCCCTGCAGCTGCTACAACACTTGCTTGGGGCTTCTATTTGCCTAAGCTGGATGAGGAAACATCATGTGAGTATAGAGATATACCAGAGCCTATAAAAATACCAGGCTGTGTACCAATCCATGGGAGGGATCTCTTGAGCGTAGCTCAAGATAGATCAAGTCAAGTTTACAAACACTTCCTCCCACTTTTTAAACTTTTAAGTTTTGCTGATGGTGTTCTTGTTAATAGCTTCCTGGAAATGGAGATGGATCCTATAAGTGCAATGAAAGAGGAGGGAAGTGACAACCCTCCGGTGTATCCTGTTGGACCAATTATCCAATCAGAAACAAGTTCAGGTGATGATGCTAATGGCATGGAGTGCCTGACCTGGTTGGATAAACAGCAGTCTTGTTCAGTTTTGTATATTTCTTTCGGAAGTGGCGGTACACTTTCAAAAGAACAAATTGTTGAGCTGGCTTTGGGTTTGGAATTGAGTAATAAAAAATTCTTGTGGGTTTTGCGAGCACCGAGTAGTAGTTCATCTAGTGCAGCATATCTTTCAGCACAAAATGAAGTTGACCCTTTGCAGTTTTTACCATCCGGGTTTTTGGAGAGAACTACAGAGAAAGGTTTTGTCATTACATCTTGGGCGCCACAGGTTCAAATCCTAAGTCACAACTCAATTGGCGGGTTCTTGACGCATTGTGGCTGGAATTCAACCCTTGAGAGTGTAGTGCATGGTGTGCCATTAATCACGTGGCCTCTATTTGCTGAGCAGAAAATGAATGCGGTTTTGTTGAGCGAAGGACTAAAAGTGGGACTGAGGCCAAGAGTTAATGAAAACGGCATTGTGGAAAGGGAAGAGGTTGCTAAGATGATCAAGTGTCTCATGGAAGGAGAAGAAGGTGAGAAATTGCGCAATAACATGAAGGAATTAAAAGAAGCTGCTTCTAATGCAATCAAAGAAGATGGTTCTTCTACAAAAACTATTTCTCAAATAGCACTCAAGTGGAGAAATTTGGTGTAAGAAAACTTAAAAATCCTTAGTGTGTTACTTTCTGTTTCCTCTTCCTCTTTAGTAGTGTAGGAAAACTAGTTTTCTTGCAAGCCTAATTACCTGCAATGATTTCGCTAATAGTTGAGTTCACATCAATGAAAGTAATCATAGCCATTTTAAAGCAGATGATAATCATTTTCCATAGATTTATATTACACTACCAAGAGAGGTTGTTGTTGAATTGTATAATCATTTTCCATTAATAACTAGAATGGATATATGGTGACATGGTACTCACTTCTTGTAATTTCTGTTACAGCATTTAAAAATATGAAGCTGGTCCTAAATTAATGAATGCAATTCAAATACACAGAAACTCTCCATTTCCTTTCCATTTTTTCTTTACTAATCCAATTATGTTCTTTTGCAGCCTCCCTGCTTGATAACTTTCACTAGTCTTAGATTAATTGAAATACCTTTTAGTTTTAGTGTCATCACTCATCAGCCCTCCCATGTACAATGATATAGCCACCAACAACTCTCTTGATCATATCTCCTAAATATAAAATAAGATTCATGAGACTAGCACACACAGTAACTTGTACAATAAGTATTATACAATAAAACATGGTATGTAAGAAGATTGAGTTGGAATTGGAATGCCAAAATAGGTGATGTACTTTTTACTTGATATTCCTTTTCAACATTTTTACTTCAATCCTTAGTATGAAAGTTTACCAGTGTGTTTGAATCTATTGAAAAAAACTTGATTCCATGGCTAGAGATATCTGAATCTGTCTTAAACAGGTGAGTTCTGCCACGACTGAGATTCTTTAAAGGTAACTTAATTACTTGCATGTTTATGGTGACATAATTGGCACCTAGTTATCAATATATACCATAACCAAACCACATTAGTTAAACTATACATCAAGTACACTGCACTATACTACTGGATACTTTGTCCTATATTTTTTTTACATATTTTTCATTGCAATGTTTCAACCCAATCATCCTCATTCTAGAGATGATAAATCCATATAAAAAAATATTTCCTCAGCTTCATCATAGGTAAATCCATCCTCCCGTGCTAGTTCTCTTCATCAAGGAAACCTAGTTGCTCCATTCTCTGTTACAATGTCACCATTATCATCTGGAACACCATCAAATATGCTTAAAAAATTATTAGGTGCATGTAACCCAGGGTAATTCTGATAACAATCATGATTCTCCTCCATAAGATAATTTGTCACTTCTTTTCCTTTATTATTATTATACACATCATATTTGATGTGGCGATGGATTCGAGCAATTTGCATGTGCCAAGCAGTCCAGTCAGGGCGACTCCAAAGGTAAAGAGGCGGCGGCTTCAGATTCCAGTCTTCCAATTGCTTATCTCGAGTATCGACAGAACCAGGCAGATAAAACGACTGGAGGAATAAATAAAACGAAAGACATATATAAGCCCTTGAGTTAGTCACACAATCTTGAATTAAAATCATCGGAATTTTAACAAACTCACCTTCCCTGAACATATTTCCTCATCCGCCCAAATTAAATTATATCCAGCTTTCTTTCTGTCGAGTCTGGCAAAGTAGAAATTAGTGGAGACATTAGTATTTTGCTGATTAATATTACTAGCAGAAAGACATATACTAATGTATATATAATGTATTTAAAAATTGAAAAAAATTGTGTTGTTGATGACAAATTTGTACAGAAATATGTCAGGCCAAAATTGATGGCATAAATATTGGGGCTAAAGAAAGAAATGATACTAACCTTTTAGTCAATTTTGGCACAATAAGTATAAGGAGTTTTGGCTTAAATGTCAGTGCCTTGTCGATAAATTTGTTAGCAAGAGAACCCCTGACCCCAAAAGGAGGATTCAGTCCTATGATCTAGTTAAGTACCAAAGTGAAAGAAGATCATATTAACAACAACATTGAAATATTTATATGTTTTTGTAAACTAATTGGAGCAAAAGCTTTAAGGCCTTACAAGATTAGAACCATGGGGTAATTCCTCAGCCTGGACACTCATCCAATCTCTCTTTTCGAAGTTGAAATCATTCTACAGGCAGAAGAGCACAATTAGCAACAAAAGGAAGTTTTGGCAGGGAAAAGTGTGAAAAGAAAGGGGGATCATAAAACTACTGTAGGAATTCAAGCATCTTGCAATTTTAAATTTGAAGCAGGAAGCAACCATAAATAGGTGTGATTCAAAAATAACTATTCCATGTATAGATTTACTAGACAAGTCAATACAACAAGCACCATTATATTTTATTGCACATGAGTTTTAACACCTTAAGCAAAGTAAATGCTAGCTGAACCAAAGAATGACCATAAATATTTATTTGCATTAAGGTTATAAGTTATAGCTAAATCTACAGAATCTATAATAGTTGTTAGCATCCAAAACATGCTCAAAAAATTGAGAAACAATTTACCTATGTCATTGATAAGTATTAGCCAAATTTAGTAACTATGTTATGTATCGGTAGATAGATCCAATAATGTACCTTAGCTTGGAATAAATCATAGTTCTTAAAGGAACATAACTTCCCAGTCTGCTCAAGCTTTGATTTCATTAGACAGCTGAAGTCATTTGCACCACAGCAGAAGTCCAAAACCTGGAGAAGGTACCGCATAAATATGAAGGATGCAAATTAGTTGAAATAACAATCAAGTTAACGTGAAACTATCAACATCGATCATTCATATAAGAATTTTTCATCCCTCAAGCAAATGTTATCAATGTGAGCAGTTCCATAACAATAAAATATTACAAAGTTTTGATTTCAATATCATCTTCCAATCATTTAAAGGACCAGGAAATTAAAAACTGATTTCCTCCAATCTAATGGACCAGGAAATTATCCAGAAACTTCATGCACTAAAGCCGAGTATTTTATGGGTTTGTTTAGATTACTTATTTCTGATTATTTTCTAATGGCTAAAGGTTTAGAAATATGAGATCTGTTCATGTATCCTAAGATACCGAGCCAGAACCATCTTTAAATTTAGATATAAAAAATACTAGTGGTAGTCAATCAAAAAGCAGGCAGTTATCAGCTCTGAAAAATAATTACAAACAATTAAGAATGCTCGATATGCATGTACTTGGTGACAATATCTTCAATACTTTTTTTCTGGAAAAGGTGATGATAGCTTACTCGTTTCCACCCAGCATTTTATTTCCTCAAACAAATTGCTCTAGCACCAAAAATCATGTTGCAGTAGTAATACAATCAAACACAATGTCACCTTAGACTAGGACAAAATACGATTTTATTAAAGAGAAGCAGGAGAAAGGAAAACAAAGAGAGCATTAAATATCCCCCGAAGCAGAGAAAGCAAAATACAAAACGAAGATAAAAATCACAATCTTTCTGCATATAAAAATAGTATATGTGCAATGCACCAAAAATTAAGTGCACAAGTATATCGCACTGAACCAAAGGCACAAACAATTATAAACTACTTCAGAAAACTTTGTCCTGCCAATTTTTACCAAATGTTTACATCAAAATCTCATACTTCTCTAAAGTATGACATGCCGAATGCGAATGAATAATCCCCCACAACGAGGGATCCATAATAAACTTACTTCCTTATAGTGCAAAAATAATGAACCTAGTCTTTCTAACTGCAACTACATAGAATATACATATTAGGAACAAGAGCAGCGTGAAACATTCGAATAGCATGGAATTGGAATCATAAAAATATTAATGCAGTATACTTGCAATAAATTTATATCAATTACACAATGACAGTGAAGTGTATATTACCAAAATATACATGCATAAAAGACAATTACATACCGTGTCACCACTCTGCACATACCAATGAAGCCTACCAACAATCTACATTAAAAAGCTCTACATTAGCTATAGTAATGAGCAAGAATTCAAGAAAATATAAAACATTAATGAGTTTATACATTAATGAGCGATCATAAAATCGTTAATTACAATCAGTTATCCCTGAGGCTAAGAGCAAAGTAAAACAATCTAGTTTAAAATATAAGCATCTAAGTTAGTGATGTACAATAAACTCCCCCAAGTTGTGTTGATAATATGAACAATATCATGCTTATATAATAAGTTAATAACTATAGGATAGTCTTGTCTATTTTGCAGCCTTAATTTTCATCAAGACCATACAAGCAAAAATTTTGATGAACATATATCCAGCATAGTTCATGCAAAAGATCATGAGAAATGTAATACAATTTCAGCTTCTTGATAACCAATGCTTGAAAACAATATTCTAAAAGAAAGTATTTACCTCCTTCAACTTATCTATTTTAGTGAAATGGCGACCAAATGAAGTATATCGCCTGCCATGAAGAAAAGGTGCAAGATATACCTTGAGCTGCTTCTGCAAGTTAATTATAATCAGATCAGAGTTAAGTGTTTTCTTCAAACAAGCACTTCATTCATATATCTACACTAATACTAACTGATAAGCTTTTGTATGAAGTTGAAAATTATAACAAACACTCTCATGCAGGTATAAATATAATTGAACTTATAATGCCATCGAAATCAAATATTGTGTTTGCTTGTGCGTGTATGTGTGTTCAATGCAATATTTATAAATATTAAAGTCATGACAAAAGGGTGAGAAAGATTGGAAAGAAGGTCTCCATAATTTTCTGAATGTGTGTATGATACAAATACCTGTGAAAAACTATGTATACAAACAATATAGGTCATGTACTAGTTTATCATAAGTTAACAAAAAGAGTAAGCCCAGCTCAGCAAGACTGGTTGTTGCTTGCATTAGCTTACACTCAAGTTCAGCAAACACATAAAAATCATGATTTAGATTTTCAATATCAAAGTATCCATGTTTTCATCCAACAAATTAAAGAGTTAACAATATGTGATTGATGACATGGCATCGGAGCCTCTATAACCAAGTGGTCTAGAGTTTGATTTGATCCCTGCCACTTCATTCTGCTAATAAAAAAAATGAATTTCACTACAAGGCAGAGGGGCTTGTGGAGTATCCACACTTCAAGCCCACATGTTAGGATTCATGTTGCAGATGTAACAGAAAATCATTCACGTGCTTTAACTCTTCACCTTACGGCTAGAGCTTTCAGCGTAATTGTTCACGGAAATAGCTTGAGCAGTTAGAGAGAGACATATGATTGTTTGTAAATTACACCTCTATGAATCTAAAAAGTACTACAAAAGATTATGTAGGATAACATGTTTCAACCTGCCAAGTAAAAAGCTGACGAATGATTTCTGGCTCACAAATAGCTTTTGCTTCCTCAATACTACATCCTCCATCTAGCTTCTGTAAAGCTATTTGAACAGCCTACAAAAGAGTCAGAGATCCTATCATCAGAAGCAAAATGGATAATTAACCATTTAACTTAACATGCTCAGATTCTATTTGACATCAAATTCTGACAGCTACATTGAAGTGGAATGAAGAAGACAAACCATAACCGAACCCTCAACTTTTCCTAGAGTAAGGGTCTTACGAAATACAGTTTCTGTAAGACTCGAACTTGTATTGACGGCATGATTGTCCTTTTTAAATTTTTCCATGTTCAATGTAGAAGTGGCTTCTTCCATTAAAGCCAAAATTCTGCATATCATAATGTCCAAATGTAAACAAGTGAATTTGCAATCAATCTTTTTCTTCAATTGATCCTGATAAAAAGAGAAATCATATAATAATGCACATAAAATACCGTTTTTCCATATCTGCTTTTCTATCCTCAAGTGATGTTTTGACTTTCTTTACCAGAGGCTTCTTCCAGCTTGTTTCTTCAATTCTACCAACAGATCTTTTCTGTTGATATCTAGCTTCATCCAACCTTGGATTACAGGACAAGTTAACATTTTTTAATGGCACTTTGTTTTCATAATTTGGTAACGACCTATTTGACCCAGACATGGTTTCAACTTTCAAATATTTTCTAGCCCTGTCAAAATAAACTGGTCCAGTTGACACATGTGTATCTTGCTTAGAACATATTTTCTCCATAACTTTGGAAGAACCACCCATTTGAAGACCAACTCTTTCCTTTATAGTCATTTTTGGCTTCAATGTCTTAATAGGAAGAAGATCTTCAAAACTTTTCTTCGATGGTATTGCATCCTTCTCTTTGTGTAATGATTCGGTACTGATTATCTTCCTTTTGACTTCCTTATTAGGAAATATCAGATGGTCTCTAGCAGGAGTTCCGAGTTCCAAAACTATTTTGTGATTCCTAAACAACAATGGGTAAAGAACACAGTGTAAGGCCTCATATGACTACTACTTTGAGGACAGTGTATCAAAACACATTTTAATATCCAATTACCAAACACTAACAACTTACATGCAATACATCAAAATTCGTTTGTCAAGGAGATTGTCCCAAGCCCTCATCTCAATGCCCATATAATAATCATATGTGAAGGAAATTTCCCTGAAGAAAGTAGTAAAGTTAGAGATAATGAGACAGCACACATGATATGTATAGTAATAGAAGGGTGTTCAACATAGGACACAAAACTGTTGAAGGGAATACAAGAAGAAATGAAAACAAGAAAAAACCTACTTAGGCAAGCATTTCCTGTGGTAAGCTTTAGGGCAGCGTCTACACATCGCAAATTGCAGATCATGAACATTTCTATTTTCACCTTTTCTGCATAAAGAACATATATGAAGAGGACAGACAAATGTTTTTTCGATGATAATGCGTTTTCTCATTTCCTCTTGTCCAGTGTCAATGCCAGGGTAGAGTAGTCTTGCAACACATTCAGGGTGGTAATAGTGACCACAATTTGCAGTAACACAAGGAAATACCTAAGAAAAAACAAAAGAAATGTTTAATTACGCATTGATCGTTGGCTATATTTAAATTTACTTACGTCAATAAATGAAATGATCAACAGTATAATCATGCAGCAATTAGTTAGACGGTAAGAATAATGGAATAATAACTAAATAAATTGAGGTTTGAATTGAAGACCAAAATCAAAAGGCCAGAAAACAAATAAAACAAAGGTTCTACACATTTTCAACACCCGGTTTTTTGCACATAATAATGAAGAAACTCTTCTGGACACTAACGAATCAGAACTGAAAACCTGTGAGAGAGAAAAAACTAATGACATATATCCTTGGATGTAATTCACATGAAATTCTGCCAAGGCTGAGAAAGGCCAGATGCATTGTATGAAAGCTAAACTTTGTCTGAAATATACCTCTGGATTAGATGATTCATCAGATGAACCCAATTTGCCACATGCAAAGCATTGATGCTTCTTATGTTTACAATTTTCACAATAGAAGTTTGGAAAAGCCTGCAAAGTTAAGATTTGGTTTTATCAAATTCAGCTGGAATCAAAGAAAAATAATGCTAACTCTGAGTTGGGGAATTTATTGAAAAAATATAGTAAAGGAAAATTAGGACAATACTTACATTGACTTCAGTACGAGTGTAACCAAGAGATGCACACAATGAATCTCTACCATCCTCTAAGGTTGCATGGAAGGATCTCAAACATCTTCCTTCACAACTGGATCATTAAAATTAAAATAAACAGTCAAGTAAAAAAAGAGAAAGGTTATTTACTTTTCGATGAAAGATGATAAGCAAAGGACAATAATAAGTCTTTATGGTTAGACTTATATGGTGAATACATACGGAAGTATTTCACCACCGTTATCACAAATTGCACAAACAGTATCGTATCCGATATCTTGCTCTTCATCTAAATTGAGTACGCCTTCACCGTCAGATTTATCATTCTCCTCCTCCGGATCCTCCTCCGCTGATTCAACCATGCCATTCTCCTCCTCCGGATCCTCCTCTGCTGATTCAACCATGTCATTCTCCTTCTCCGGATCCTCCTCCGCTGATTCAACTATGTCATTCTCCTCGTCCGGATCCTCCTCCTCTGATTCAACTATGTCATTTTCCTCCTCCGGATCCTCCTCCTCTGATTCAACAATGTCATTCTCCTGCTCTGGATTCTCCTCTGACTCAACTAACAGTTTTAATTTCTTTGTAGTGTGAACATCCTGCTAATTAACCAGCATGATAATGAATAAGAAAGAGCATGAAATATTACATACTAAAAACGAAAAGAAAAAAAAAATTATGCTCACCGCATGGAAGTCTTCATTTGAACATGTCTTTCCAATGAAATTAAGCAAATACTGCCCAATGAAATAAACAAAAATTAGGAAAATGCCATAGTTACCATAAATTCTAAAATACTAGGCTCGGGTTCCATTTATTTTACTAAAAAATAAGGAACAGGACAGCTCAAATGAATTATACTTGGTTTAATTTTTACGATATTCTAATATTGGAGAAAAAGTAGTCTGAGGACATAATGAAGGTGATGGTGGTGCAATGAAGGTGACTATGGTTTTGAAATGGAAGGAAAGTCTCCCGGATCGAAAGCTCTAATACCAACTTAAAAGGTCATTTGATGAGTTACAAGTTACTGGATCTAATGCGTAAACTATTGTACACGAGTCCCTATAGATATTAATAAGGAAAAAAGGAAATAAAATCATTTCATGTAAAAGCAAAAGGCAAATGTAATTGAAAGATCTAGCGTAGAATGGAAGTACCAACCCATAATAGATCTTTCTATATACAATTACTTCAAGATTGCTAAATAAGCTCTAGGAAACTGATTTGTGATTATTAAGCTGTTTAGCACATTGTATAAAAACCAGTCTTTCCTGAAGAGACTGAGATACAGAGATTGACTGATTTCATGTAAGAAAATTTTGTTTTGGAGAAATTATAACCTTGTTTGTGAATTCTAATGATAAACTAGTAAACATCTTACCTAAAAATATGCATATGAACGCAAACTTGATGCATGTAACATATATGCATTTGCATAGGGGGGACTAGGGGAGTGTTGATATTATTCGATTTGGTTGATATCTCGTAACATTAGAAAAAGAAAGAACTTTTTTTTTGAAAGAAAAAAGAACTTGAATATTCACTTGATGCATACGAGTATATTTCTGAAAATAAATATAACTACATGAGGCTGAGAGGGTTTCTTTCTATCAAGGAAATTCAAACATACATACAAATCCAAAATATTAATAGAACTATGAACCTTGGATTTTGTTAAATCTGTGTCCCTTTTAACAGCTTCACTAATCAATGCCATATGACTTAGAACATCGTTCTCAGATGGTGTAATATCAAATGAGCTGCAAAACAGACAATAATTTCATTGAAAATGGATCGGAATACGCGAACAAAAGAAATCTATGAAGGATAAAAGAAAGTGTTCACCTAAATTCCTTCAACACTTTGACAAGAACAGATGCTCGTGATTCCTCTGGTTTCCATTTCACACAGTGCAACCAATAAACTGTAACCAAGACTGACCTAATAGTATTTTCAAAGCATTTGCTCGGTTTTAGAAGAGTCATCCAGTATTTCTCCCTCAAAAGCACTGAAATTTCAGGCTGCTCACAGGAAAGCTCAAATCTCCATCCTATAATCTGTTTGTGAATTTTCTGGAGACCATTATCGGTGGTGCCACGTAAAAACACTTTGGCTTCTGAGTTACATGTGACATCATTAATGCTCCACAATAATGTCAAACTAGAAGGTGACACAAATTCAGCCTTATCATTTTCAAACCAATAACCATCAACAGAATCAGGAACAATCTCCCCCTCTTCATCTGATGACGCCATTAGTTGCTAAAAACTATGTTCAGAAAATCTGTGTAATAATATGACATATATAAGTTTTTGCATCATATGCGGTCAAAGAGTTTCTATCTCAAAATAAAAATGCACACAAGCTTTCAATCAATCATGCCGTTTTAATTAATTTCCCAATGAACCCCTTTGATCATAGATGAAGCAACACAATCTAGGTTGTTTGGAATGTAAGCTAGGATTCTTGTAGATGTTGATATGTCCAGTAAATTATTTGAATCAGTGATTGTGGAACGTGAAGGATATGCTTTCTCAGTCGAGGTACAATATGAAAAGCATCCCCCATTTTGCTCCCATTGCAAATTCTTAGGTCATACAGCTCAACAATGCAGAAAGCTAGTTGCCTCAAATGTGAAGGACAAAAGAAATTTTGAGAACAAAAAAAATATTGTGCAGGCTGACACAACAAGAGAGCATCATCAGGACACCATGTCAAATAGGCAGAAGCACGCCCAAACTGAAAAGAACAATGATAAGACAGCCACTCATGCTACAACATCACCAATGGTTATGCAAGAAGCCACACAACATCTGATAGCAAGGAACAACACTCAAGCCAAAACACATACTGCCCAAACTATGATTACAGGTTCCAAGGAGCACACTCCTGCATTCTCAGGAGCTCAAGAAGCTTTGGAGGACCAAAGTCTTGAGCTTCAAAACTCGTTTGATATTTTGGAAGCTGAGAATGACAAAGAAAATGGGGACGCCTTAGCTAAGGCTCTGGATAATTTGGTTGTTCCTTTTGGCATGCAACACGATGCTAGGAAGCATCAGTCAGAGATTGTGGATAGCACCACTGATCAACATTTGAAGTTGAATGCTGGGAGGTTGTCATTCCCTAGTGTCCTACCTGCTACCTCGGTTAGAGTTGTGGATCCAAATAGGTTGAAGGCTTGGGTTAATACTCCTGTCCTTACTCCTATGCCACAACCTATAACAACCAACTTTGCTAGTTTGACAATTGACAAGCTCCCTTCAAGCCAAACCTTAGTTCCTACTTCCAACTCCTCTCTTTCTGTTGGAGCCCTTAAGAGTGTGCAGATTCTTTCCAAATTTTGGGGTGATGAAGTAGAAGAGGTGATGGAGACACTCTCTGCCATGACGAGAGACTAGAGGGGGAAGACCATGTTGAAGACTTTGAGCAGCACTATCCAAGTCTATCTGAGAGCACTAAGGCAGAGAGAAAGAAGAAGAAGCAGCAGGTGAATAAAGTGAAGCCTTCTAGCTTTAACTCAGCCGGAATGAGGACTCGTGCTCAAAAGGATTCCTCCAAAGCTGCCTTGACCGATACAGAATAGTTGCAAAGTATAACTGCGAATATCATCATAGAGAGGGTGGTTTTGTAGCACTTGTTAGTTTTCTGCACAATGGTGGTCTTTGACACCTCTTTCCATATGGTTTTTCCTTTCTTAGGATAGATCCGGTTTTTCTTTTCACAGGTTTTATACATTTTGACTCTGATGTATTGGTTCAGGCCTCTCCTGTCTTTTATATTTTAGTGCTTTGATCAACAAAAAAAAATTTCCCAATAAATAAATAAACATGGCATGGACTTTGAGCATTGCAAGAGAAGTATAAACACGCATTACAATTCTAATTATGAACAAAAGCTTATTTAACATAGGTGAAGTGCTCATAATAGATACAAAAACTCAACAGTTAACAAACAAGAAATACCAGGTCAAGTAATTGCAGGAAGAACAAAATATTCTTTCTAGCAGCCAAGAAAATAAGACGAACATTTCATTCATGTTATTTAACTTACTAGAAAATGAACAATACCTTTGTTGGAAGAAAACAAAAAAAAGTTCAATGGAAATGTAATGTTGATGTAAATTAGGTTTACACTGACATCCAATGAGAACTCGTCACATTGCCACGTAAGTCTACTTTTGTCATTGTAAAAATTTTAAAAAAATTGAGGAAGGGGAGATTATCATTACTAACGATGCACTAATGACCATATTTACAACTGTCCCTGTTCAGATTCGAACTATATCCTACAAAGTCAAGCTCTTGCATAAAGCACGGACACCAGACACGCTACTAACAAGTCAACATTGGTAATAATTTGAGAAAATTAATTAATTAAATGTAATCACACAGTGTCAGTATCAAACACCGGACACGCCTTTAATCATAGGTATGGGTGCTACACCAACAATGCATTTCCCCTTTTCTCAAAATTAAAGAAAATTAACAATATGCTAGCCCTATTTCTCTCTTCAATACAACCAAACAAAAGAAACCTCAATCTACAAAACCCTTCAAATGTAAATAAAAAATAAACCCAAATGTTGAAATTGAAGCACCACCTTTTACTCTCCAAACCCTTGTCTCAGCTCAACATCCTCGTGCAAAGCACGTGACTTTGCACAAACTATGCAACTCAACCAAAATTTCCTACACTTTCTCGGAATCCAAACCAAACAACCTAAATTAACAAACCCATTTTGCTTCCTTGTAGACAATCACCCTCAGAAACTAGAAAACAGAAACACAAAAGAATAAAAAAACTAAACCACATACACATTTTGCTTCGTACTATGATTCTTTTCAAGTTCAAACAAACAGCAATGTTAAAATAAAATAAAAAAATAGAAACAAAATCAGAAAAATAATGAGAAAGTACAAAAAAATGAAAAATGTGAAGAAGAAGAAGATTTTACCTTTGTGAAGATGAAAAGTGTGACTGATTGATTTGAAGCTTGCATTACACGCAGCTTTCTATTTTCATCTTCATTTTCTATTTTTTTTTATATTTCTTTGAAGTTGCTGAGTTTTTGTTTTCTAGTAATTTTTTGTTGAAGGTTTTATCATGGTTGATTTGTGATTTATGGTCACACACTTAGTGCGTCATAAATTTCACATGGACATGGTATTTTTATGATGTTGTGGTTACATACATGCAAATCCTAAAATTAGAAAATTGTAAAAATGTAATTTGAATTTTACTTTTCGAATACAATTTAATTGTATATTTAATTACTTCTTTTAGAACATAAAATTTATTTTTAGCGGTGAGTTTGGACAAATTTCATAAGTGGTTTATTATAGACCGGTATTTAAAATTATTTATTCAGAAACTTCAATGGCTTATGTTGATTTGGAAAATTTGTTATATTTTTTTTTGTATTTACGGCTAAATGCAGGAAAAACAATATCTAACTCTGATTTTATTTTTTGAAGATGCTAAAATGGAATATATTACTCAATCAAAACGTTCGTCCTAGCATAAGGTGTACTAAGAAAGAACAAAGAGTTACAACAATATGTACAAAACCGGAAACAGAAATAAAAAAACAAGAAAAAACAACAAAAGAAACAACATTAGCCAATGCCTAACATTGTAAATGGACTAAAGCCACCAAGCATGGTAATTGAAAGGAAGAGTAATAAACTTCGCCTTCAACCACATAAAAAGTTAGCGACTTAATCTTATTCATGATCTGAGGTATCGAGCATTCTTTATCATTGAATAACATGTTATTTATTTCTTTCCATATTTCCCAAATAGTAGCATACCAAATGAGATGCAAAATAGACATCCACACCTTAAAACAATTACCACCAATTGAATTGAACTGAAGAAAATGGTCTGCCGGAGCATTTGGGAGGACCGAACAGACACCAAGCCAATTATGAATAAAATGCCAAACTTCCCCAAAGGTGCGACAATGAAGTAATAAATGGGATGAAGTTTCCAACATACCACAACCGCCAACACACAGCCTCTCTTCAACGGCTATAACTCCACAACGAATCAAGTTATCTTTAGTGGGCAACCGATCACGGAACAGTCGCCAACCAAACAGAACAACCTTTAGAGGAATATCTTTGTGCCAAAGAGGTTTCAAAGTCTCCATAACAGGCGAATGATACCGAGTAGCCAGAACTTTGTAAGCACTCCGAACAGAAAATGCATTAGACGTTTTCAAGTGCCACTGCCATCTATCCTCCTTATCAACCTGTAAATTCACATTTTAAAGTAATAAATAGAGATCCCCCACCATCTCTCCCTCCCACGCAAACAACCTACGCCTCCACTTCCACGCCTCGCCATCCTCCCCCCAACCTAACTCACACATATCAAACACAAACACTTCCTTAAACAAGGATAACTCAAATAGTCTATAAAACTGGTCCCTAATCGCCACTCCACCTAACCATACATCTGTCCAAAACCTGGTTAACCTCTCATTTCCCACCTGTCGACTAACATGCTCACAAACCCACTCCTCCCTACGCAAGGCAGAGATGTCCCGCCACCAGGAAGAAACAATTTGGCTACCATCATCTAACTTTGATTTTAAAGTTTATTTTTGTAGTTGTTATCATCTTTTATTTGATTTGGAAAAGAAAAAATAAACATTTTAAAAAAATAGAACACTAAACTCCAAACAGAATATTGAAATGGGCCATGTGTGATATCTACATGTGATATGTAACACCCCGTTTCCCAAAAATCGCAATTTAATAGATAAATCAGAGTAACATCATAAAACGGAGCATTACGCTTCTATTTCATTCAAGTAATAAATAGGAAAATTTCTATTTATTTAAATCAATCCTGTCAAC
>Ga0228711_1001755_pt1 | contig 32499 bp, 22 predicted proteins | sample MedpolnodulmetaG_2_FD_177996 | JGI IMG/M metagenome (GOLD analysis project Ga0228711, IMG submission 177996) | Root nodule microbial communities from Medicago polymorpha collected in Santa Monica, California, United States - brown nodules | ecosystem: Host-associated > Plants > Roots > Nodule... | reverse complement strand
AAAAAAACTGTTTCTGTTTATTTTATCCTTTATTGTTTGGTTCTATTGGTGATATTAGAGGTTAAAAGGTTTCGTCAAAAAATAAATTGTAATTAACAAATATATGCTAATGATGTTAGATAAATATATAAGTTTATTTTATTTATTAAGCAACTAAATTTAACTCGCATCACTTAAAGGATAGTTCTTAATAGAAAGAGGAATATAATCGTCCCCATGAGCTTAACTCATTTGGTAAGGGATAATGCACAATTTGTGCAGGGGCCGGGGTTCGAACCCCAGACACCCCACTTATTCATCTTAAAAGGTGAATTTTTCTAGTCACCAGGCTACTTGATAAAAAAAAAAAAAAAAAAGAGGAATATAATCAAAATCGCAATGACAAGGCTAAGAAATGATTGTCCTAGTTAGAGCATAAACAATCATTTCGTTTTGCCGTATAGAAAAAACTCAACCTCAAAGTTGGGATGTAACCGCAACAAAACTCTAATTTTTGAGTCTAAAAACCTGAATTAAGTCTCAAAAATCACTTGATGTTTGTTGTCACAATTCAGTGCTCATACCAACAAATTGCAAGTTCTTGTAAATGGAAAAAAAAAAACTAGATGCAAAAAATTGTATTTTTGTGTTTTGAAGTAATCTCAAACGACATGAAAATTTTATTTTTTATGCATGTATATTTTTGAAGTTATTTTGGGATTGCTTTTCTGATATTGAAAACTTCATAATAACACAAGTAATTTACTAAATAGCCCCCAACGGTTGTTAACTGCCGTTCTACAAAGCCATGTAGCCAGGATCATGATGCCATGGTCTCTGACACCTATGTACCCAATGAGGGTAGAACCACGCCTGAGCGTCTAGCAACACAGTGGTCAGCAACTGCGTAGGCATCTGAGCGACAGATGACGGATGTCTGAGAACATTCCGTACAAACTCAAACTGCCTCTTTACTCGCTCAGGTAAATGACGGTACACCATCTATCCTTCCCGCACATCAGCCATCCTGAGTAAGTGCACAGAAGCTGAAAAGGGTGCACTTCTCTGTGATCACCATAAGTACAAAACCTCACATCATCCACCTCTAAGTGATCCAGAAGTAGGTGGTAATGTTGCACATCTATATGCCCACTGCTAGTAAGCCATCTCGCAGCACATGGTCTCTCCTTTTTCCACTTTGTGGTAGGCTTCCTTGGGTACGGACCTGGCAGATGCTCCAAAATCCATCCCTGCAACAAAAAAATAATACACAAAAGTAAGTATTCGAGTTAAATATTAAATAAATATAATACATTATAAAAACTTCCCAAAAATATTATAATAACATCCTAAATAAATGTAGTCGAACTTAGGAAAAAAAATGATCTAACATGATGATAAATATTATAAAATAAATTCATAAATAAATGAAGATAAATATTAAATTATTACCATAAGAAGAGTCGTACAAACAACCATCTTTCTGTTATTCAAATGAACAGAATCATCCAGATAATCGTACAGGTAAGCTAAGGGCATCCCTCCTCACGACCACTTCCCAATCGCCTGCAAGTCCGCCATACAATCAAGATATATCAAGTCGATGTGTTTGTTCGTTTTGTTAGTGAACAACGCATTACCGACGAGATATAGAAGAAAACTTCTCACACACCACTGCCTCCTCCTGCATCTCCTCCCTCGTCTCTGGGTACTCCAGTCGTCTAGCCTTTGTCAGGTGGGCTTCATAAAGCCGCTTCAGTGTGGGATAACTGATATGACCAGCAGACTCAGTCCTTGCCTCAGCACGAGCATCAACTTCTAACATGCCCAACAACCTAATCATCAAATCAAGCCCACGGTCCCGATCCATTTCCGCGTCATGGTCCAACATGCGACCCTGAATAGGAATGTGGAGGAGATTATACACATCATCCAAAGTGATCGTCATCTCCCCCACAGGTAGATGAAAACTACTGGTCTCTGCGTGTCACCTCTCGCATATAGCACGTATCAAAGCATGAGTCGCACTAGAATACCCGGTGTATATCAAACCATGTAGGCCAGACGCCTCCACAGGATTCCAAAACCACCTCAATCCATTCTCCGGTATATCAAGCTCTCTCACCTTTTTCCCTGCATTTATACACTTATACTCCCCATCATGCCACATTTGAAAATCAAATGAATTAAGACATTGTCACTACAAATTTTTAAGAATTTAAAGAATTAAAACACTTACGCTACATTATTTAAAGAATTATAAAACTTACACTACATTCTTTAAGGAATTATAACACTTACACTATATTCTTTAAAGAGTTAAAACACTTATGCTACATTCTTTTAAGAATTATAACACCTACGCTACATGCTTTAAAGAATTATATAACTTACGCTACATTCTTTTAAGAATTGAAACACTTACGCTACATTCTTTAAAGAGTTATAATACTAACGCTACATTCTTTAAAGAATTAAAACACTTACGCTACATTCTTTAAAGAATTTTAACACTTACACTACAAATTTTAATCAATTTAAAGCATTTCCATAATGATAAAGAATTTAAACACTTACATTATGATGGTTAACCCACAGAGGGATCGCCACATGCCTCGCGTAGTTGGACAACAATGTTGTGGTCTCAGGACCTCCGGGAAAGGGAGGCCCTACAATAGGGCAGGGCAGTATCAAAGGTACACGACGACGAGGTCGCCGCCGAGTCTCGGCCTCAGCCTCAAGCTCAGGCACAATATCATCTGCCGCAAGATAATCCACCACACACATCCTCTTGCACCTCCTCATCATCTGCCACCTCCTCATCCTATGCCTCCTCCTACGGCTGATAAAACATAGTCTCCTCCTCCATCCGATCATATCCTTGAAATCCCTCATCCGCATACCTGACATACTAATGCGTCTGTGTCGGATCAACCACCTGGGAGGAGTAATCCATCTTTGACTATGAACCCGACCCCTCTTCTCCACCTATCCTAAAGTCCCGACGTCTCCGAACCTTTGGAACATATGGGTTTGCAATCTCCATCTCCTTTCGAGCGCTATTTGTCATAGCAGGTTTACCTTTGCGCACCCTACCCTCTCTAATACGCCGCTCTCGCGCATCCTCCTCCCCAACCATATCTATACAAAAACAAATTAAAAGAAGGCATAAATATGTGGGCAATGTATACTTTTACGGTAAAATTATTTTAAGGCATTGAACCTAAGGCAAGTAACATGTAACATATCGCAAATTTTACTTAGGCATTCATAAAAATCCAAACTTAGAATCATTCAACTTAGACATTTACGTATCGTATAACATTATGCCACTCTTAAACTTGCCAAAAAATGTAAAAATCCAAGCTTATAATAATTATAAAATTTAACATGTTTGAAAAAAAATCACAAAAAATGCAAGATTATCTCACTTAGGCATTTCATCAAACACCTTAAGTGCATTCTAAATTACTAGCATAATTACTAAAATTCCAACTTTTAAACAACTACATTGTACCTATACTTACTCTAATCAACAATTTCAGCAACAAAGTTACATTAAAACATCTAAACCATGCTAAATTTGCAATTTTCTAACCTAACCTAAAACCAACATTTTGCTCAAAATTATGAAAACTAACACCCTAAACAAACTAGATTGCATGTAAATAGAAATGAAAGAACTTACTTGTGAATTAATTGAAGAAATTGGGCGAAAATTTGTGCAATTGATGTTTGGAGAAATTTGGAAGTTGTTTTTAGTGTTTATGGTTCTAGAAAATGGAAAAGTGGTGGTTTTGTTCTTGTTAATTCGTAGAACTCAACGACAATTAACTGCTGCTGGTGCCAGCGGCAGTTAATTGCTGCCGGTTTCACTAACGGTAGTTAACTACTGCTGGGAGCTTTTAAGGAATTTCCATGTGTCAATATGACGTTTTTAAAGTCAGAAAAACAATTTTCGTTATTTTTAGGTGGAAAAAAGCTGGACCATTTTTTGTTACATTTATTGGGTCCAAAACTTTGTAATGGACCTAGTGTTAACAATGCCTATGGGAAAAATGGTGAAAATTTCTTCTCCCACCCTCCAACTATTTTGTGCGTCATCTGAAATTCTAAACATATTCTCTAATTTTTGGATTTCAAATTGTCAATTGGATTTTTTTGTGATTTTCAAAGGAAAAAAAAATGCCGTGGTTGTTTTAGCCACAGTTGAATCCTGGTTAACTGCTTTTTTTTCATTGATTTAGATTATAAAATATGAAGAGAAAAAATATGTACTTCGGATTTTAAAATCCAAATGTCCCATTTACATGTCTTGAACCCTGTTGTGCCAAGATATAATGGAAATAAAGTGTGAAATTTAATTTTGACAGAAGAGGGGTTCAAATTTTAAAATCCAAAGTATGTTTTATTTTAGATTTTATAATCCAAATCGAAGGAAAAAACAGCTAGCCACATGGGAAAAAAAAACAGCGACTGATTTTTTACACTTTATAAATGACGATGAAAATCCAATTTAAAATTTAAAGTCAAAATTTGAAGACATTTTTGGAATTTTAAATGACACACGAGAAATATGAAGGTTTGGCAAAAGAAATTTCCACAAATTATCACTTTGAAATGGTTAAGACCGTAGACTAGAAAATTTTGGACCCAATAAATGTAACAAAAAGCGTCCAATTTTTTCCACCCAAAAATCAGTTCAAAAATTTGAACATTTCTCTTTTCCCTTTCAAAATCGCTCATTTCCTTAATTATATGCAACATGTGTTAATTCATGCTTGATTTTTTCAATCGTGAGTCAGTGGCGGATGCATGAATTTTATAGAGCCTGACAAAAATTGCACATTTCCTACAGATAATTTTATAGACTTCCCATATAATGTTACTTCCTTCCTGCGGATAATTACACATTTCCTGCGGATCCTAAAATCCTAAGGAAACAATTACCCACGAAGGTATTACTTTTACACGGGAACCTAAATCCTTGGCAAAATCTGTTTCCTACGGAATTTACACCAAAATCCGCAGGAAAAACAAGAAGTTCTAATAATAGTTGAGCTTGCTACAAAGAAAGTAGAAGCTGAGCCTGGACACAGGGGGTGGCTCCGCCCCTGACGTAAGTTAACTCACGTAGACGTGTATGAGCAAAAACAAAAGGAAGAAAATCAATTTCCATAAAAAAAATTAATTTTTATGTCGTTTGAAAGGATATTTCAAAACTAAAAATACAATTTTTCCATCTATTTTTTTTGTCTGCAAATTACCGTCTAAAGTTACACTGTTCTTCAAAATTCATAAACGTGGGGTGGATAGAATTGTACCAAAAAAAAAAAGTTTACCCTGACAAAAACACTGAAAAGTATATGTTCCCCGTTGTTTTACCCATAACTCCAAAATATTTTTTTTTTTCTCCTTTTCATAAATTTTCGTTCCCTTGACTCACCGGAAGTTAACTCACACTTGGTATTTTCTAACGTGAGTTAATTCTTGCTGCCACTTTCAATATCAGTTGACCCAACTTCAACAGTGATTGAACCGATTTAAAATGTGCAAGCGCGAGTTAACTACCGTTAAAAAATGTCGAGCATGAGTAAACTTCCACTTAATCAAGAGAATGAGCAATTTTAAAAAGAGAAGAGCCATTTTTCTAACCACAATGTGTCATTCTCAGTGAAATTCTTAAAGATTTGCACAAATATAGGAAGCACCGAAGCTTTGGAGGCCAAGGTCAATTTTAGCAATAAAGGTTATGAATTCAGTTATGGTCAGTTAGCTAAAAAAAAAAGTAGATTTCAATTTTTAGCAAAATATACACACGTGCTGCTCATCTATTTTAGACCAAAAAAAAATAATTGACATCAAAATGATAATTTTTTTCTTTATTCAGCCTTTAGAGAAAGAAAACAAACACATTTTATTTCTAAAGTCTCCCTCTTTTTAATCCACCTAACTCCAACGTTTTCCCCTCCTCTTGAAGGAAAAGGGCAATATATTAAGAGTTTCCTCTCTTCATTTTTCAAACCCATCTCTTAAAATCAAAAAATGGAATCCAAACGGGGACTTATTTTCCTCTTCTTAGCCTTAACATTGACATTGGCTATAGTAACTGAAGCATCTAAAATTCATGATTTTTCACGGCTTATTAGTAATGTCAACAGTGATCTCATTGAAGATGCCAATGAATTTTTGATGAGTTCAGAAGAAAACCATAGGGCACTTGCTAGAAGACGTAAGTACGTTAGCTAGAGAATTGCTCTTCTCATCCGTTTTTGCTCATTTCCGTCCAACGTGAGTTAACTCACACTGAAAAAATGCATCAATGTAAGTTAACTAATGTTCGCTTTTGTTTTTTAGAGAACGAACAAAAACAGATGGGAGAAGAGCAATTCTACATTGGCTATGATGCTATTAAAAAAGGCCAAGTCCCATGTGGTAGGCGTGGACAATCCTATTATGATTGCCAAAAGAGGGGTCATTAGCTATGAAACTTGGTCTATTTTTATTTCTATTTCTATCTGTTTATCTACATATTCAGCCTGCCTTCTGATCTTTAAAAAAGAAAAAGAAAATGTGATTCATTTATTTTTTCTTTCTTTTGCTTATTAGGGAAAAAGATAAAACTAAGAGTGTGTTTGGTTGAATTTTGTTAATTTAAAAGTTATTTTGAAGTTGAAGTTAAAAATAATAGCTTAAAAGTTAAGCTAAAGTTGTTTGATAATTATATCTTTTTAAAAAATTAAAATCTATTTTATTATAGCTAAAAACTATTTGGAAAATATTTTACAAAAGCTCCAATTTTATTTTATAACGTAATGGGAGTATACCATAGTTTCTTTTTTGTTTTGACAAAAGGAGTATACCATAGTTGAATTCAATATTTAGAAAATAAAAAAAAAATCCATTTGTTCATATAATCATTTACATTGATTCAGATCATAAATAAATTTTTCTCAACAAATTTAGGCCTCAATTTGAATTTAAATGTCTGTCTCATCATCAAATTTGAATCCTAGTCTGAATATATAACACTTGTGATTTTGAAAAGCTACCCTTGTGCCATTGAGAGTAGTCACACCGGAGAAATCACTCAATAGACTATAACTTCCTCGAATCTAAATTGATTTTTATTATGTTTGTTGTTGTGGAATTGTAAAATTGTGTAGAATCATCTAGCAATTGCTTCTTACTGATAATTATTTGCTTCTTACTGAAAATTGTGTAGAATAATCTTTTTTCAGCGGGTAAACATTATAATTCAGTAACAACAGTAATAATCGACTGGGTAGATGAGCAGAGACGAAGCTAGAAATTTGAAGGAGATTGGTGACATCTTTGGAATGAATTGGTTAATTATCAATTGTGTTCTTCTGAGGAGTTGATATAAGACTGCTGTAATATTATAAATTGCAAATAGAAGTTTGTGTAGCTTGCTTGCTAAGCAATTTAGATTGTCGATGTGTAGTGGAGCATAATTCTTTATGATGTATAGACAAAATATCTACCATTTGTTGGTGAATATCCTAAAGTTTTCCAAAGCATAGATGCATTTCCTTCGAAGAGGGAAGTTGAATTTGCAATCTCCTCGTGGAGCTAGTCAAGAAGAAAGAATGAACAATGAGGTTGTAGGCAGATTATCGTTGATTGAACACGTGACAATTAAAAATAGATATCATTTGCTGAGAATTGATGATCTAATGGATCAGTTAAATCAAGAGTTTGTGTTTTCAAATATTAGTCCAAAGACATGATATCTCCATGTTAGAGTGGACACATGTGATATTTAGAAGACTGCTTTTGAACACCCTATGGCCACTACAAGTCTACGACTAAAGAGTTATTCCGTTTAGAGTGACTAATGCACCTGTATTTTAATGGATTAAATAAATATTATGGTTAATTATTCAAATTGACGTTGCAACATACGATAAGTCTGAAAAAATGATCCTATAAAAAAAACAAAGATATATTCATGTCGTTTGAGATTCTTCCGGTTTTTGTCCTCATGTTTTTCCATGTAGACATAAAGTCCTGAAAGTGACTTAGATGTTGAATTTTTTCATTTTTTTTATGCAAAAATGTTTAGACCGTTAAAATACGACTTTTCACATGAAATTATAATTTTCGGACAAAGGACGGATTAATTCTGAATTTTTAAAGTGGCAAAAACTCAAAAAGCAAAACAACAAAAATCTCAATCCTGAAAATCAAATTTTAAGTTGATTATTTTCATTGGCATATGTAAAAATATATAGAAAGGATATGAAAAGTTTTATAGCATTATGAATAAATCTTGATTTATTTTTATTTTTTCACCTAAACATGCAAAATTGCAATATGATCATGCGTCAAATATTGTCTCCAAAAAAATCAACTCGTAATTCGATTTATAGGTCGAATTGTTTTGTTTTTTAAGTTTTCGGCGCTTTAAAAATTCTAATTTTATGTAGAAAACATTATTTTAACATCCTAAACATGTCTATGAAAAATATTTTTTAAAAAATCAACATTTAGGTCACTTTTCTAAGCTTAATGTCTACACGAAAAATAAAAAGAGTCTCAAATTATAAGGATAGAGTATATTTTTTCACATTGTCATTTTTCAGATTTTACATATATTTTAGGGTCCATTTGAACAACTAACCTTAAATATTCTTTTTAGGTCGTACTTAGATAACTTCTTTGTTCTTTATATTGATGTAAGATGATAAAGTAGTTGCTTATGCTTCAAGTCTTTTGAACATTCATTAGCAAAATTGTTTGACTTATAATTTAAAACTAGAAGTAGTGGTGTTTACACTCGAGTTGTGGAAATTTGATCTTTATGGAGCAAGATTTGAAGTCCTAAGTGATCACAAGAGTCTTTAATACTTAGTTGATCAAAAGAAGTGAGCATGAGATAATGAATACGGATGAAACTTTTGAAGGATTATGATCTTAGTTATAGTATCATCTTAGAAAAGAAAACGTTGTGACATATTCTTTTGGTAGAAAGATTGTGATGTGTGCAACTATGATGATCAAGAAATGAAACTCTAAAGCAGTCCGTAGATCTAAGTTTGGTTCTTAAATTAAAACATTCAAGTGTACAATTTAGAAGTTAAGAAGGATCAAGAAAAAGGCTCCGTCTTCCGTGCATGACATTGACCTGTCTAGGTCTCCCACCGTGAGGACCTTATTTTGTTTTTCGTTTTTTTATTAGCAAAATGAATAGAAGCCATTGGATTAAATCCAATGGTTAAATAAAGAAGGAAAAAAACTGAACTTTTGTTATTTCATTCTTAAATTAAGGGTATTTTGGTAAAACTATTAACCCTTTGCTTCCACCCTTTTTTTCCCGTTTTCTCCACCCATTATACAGTTCCTTCTCCCCCTCGTTTAGACATAGTAACAAAATCCGCCACCATCCCAAATTTAACGGGGAAAAGCCGATTTTAATGGGCGTGGGTGCGGGTGCAGGGGAAATATGAGTTTTTAGTACAGGGGCGAGGGATGCTTATACCCGCCCCGCACCCGCTTTTTGAAATCTACCTTATTAAATTTTATAACGTTATTTCATTTCTATGTCAAATAACCAACCTATTTTAATATATTATTACTCTTTAGAAACATGTTTATTAGAATTATTTTGCTCTTTTGAATTTTTTTTATTAGATCTTTAATTAATAATATAATATTGCTTTTTGTTGCTATGAAAAAATGGAAAAAAAATATGTATTTTTTAAATATTATATAAAAAATAGAGTTTTTGCGGGTAGGGGTGGGGACGGGTCCAGGAAACCCGTCCCATTGGGGGGCGGGTTGGATGTTCAATTTTTCACCGATATGGTTTGGGGACGGGGCAGGTGAATGGAAGCGGGGATGGGTGCGGTAATGCTTAAACCCGCCCCCGTCCCACCCATGTTGCCATGCCTACCCTCATCCTCATCCCTTTCCATCCACCACACCAACCTTCGTCCATCAACTTCCTCACCTTGAAAGGAACCTTCGTTATCAGATACGATCCTCCACATAACCATTGTGCCTCTTGCAATCACCGACCAAACTTCATCCTCACCACCTTTGGTCAAGAAAAAACAACTTAACAAGATCTGAAACATAACAACGATGGTGGAAGATCCGAACAGAACGGCGGTGGCGGGAGACTAGAGTGGAGGAGATGGACGGTGGGGCGGTGACAGTGAGCGGAAGGATGGGAGGTGGAAGTGGAGAGAGATTCGTCGTCGGTGGCTGTCGCTGGTGGACGTCTCAGTGGTGGTAGGGTGATAGAGAGAGTTGCTGAGGAAGGTGAGAGAGGAGTAAAGAAAAAAGAAAGGAAAGGGAAGAAATAAAAAAAGGACAAAAGTGTAATTTTGGATTTAATCTAAGGGCTCCGATTCATTTTGTAGAACAAAAAAACAAATAAAAAAGCCCAAGAGAAATACCATCTCCCTTTAAACTAGGATTTAGAATTTGGTTATGATGTATACCTTTAAAAATTCTTAAGATTTATCGCTTTAGTTAGAATTTATGAACTATCAGTTATAATAAACAAATAAAAAAGCTTATATTCATAAATTATACTACTAAAAAAATACTAAAACTTATGGATGTAACCGTGGGTCCTACGAATTCAAAGGTCGCGGAGACATAGTCAAACATATCATGCTTGAAATATCTTTATCACGTACCAGACCAGTAATATGATCAATGGTCTTTGAAGCATGATTTTTTCAATAATACATCAAATCAAAACATGCCACATGTGACAACTTTTTATAATTTCTTTTAAAAAAATGATTGAGAAAGGTAAAAGAATAAGAGATGACTTTGATAACTGGCAATGCAAAATGGTAGGCAAAACGCAGCAAAAGCATATCCAAGAAGAGCACATGTTAAGTTTCAAATTTCTATTAAATGCACCACCAACCATGAGTTGCAAAGTCCACAAAAAAATCATGTACATAAAACATACAAACAAACAAGAGGCACAATGAGTTCATTTCAACACCGTGTCTTTCCTCTCTACCTCCAATATTTTCTTCCCTTTCATCATCATAAGTCCCACTTCCTCTTCCCCACTTCACTTTCACATGTATTCTCAATCGTTCACTTCAATTTTGGTCTTCTTAGGGTCAAAAAGAAAAAATTAAATATATTGAATATGAGAAAGAGAGACTATCTTTTTGCATGATTGCATTTCAAGGCTGTTCAAAGCTTTTACATTTATAAGGGTACCCCGACCGAAAAGAAAAGGAGTCCCTACCACAAAGAAAAAATAAAACTTCAATGTCTCATATTGTACTTCTCTTTTCACTCCGTGAATGAATGGATTTATTGATCTTATCTAAACATCATCAAGCTTGTTTGACTTCATATAGCAAGCAACTTATTAAAATGATATGAAATCATCATTAAGTTTGATAATTTTTTCTAACTTTGTTTGACAAATGTGTCTTCGTATATCTGCTTTTTTTAATTAAAAACAACTACATCAATAGGGATGACAATGGGTACCCAATGGGTAGGGTATTATAGTACGCTTCTCCATACTTACGTTTGTAAAAAATGCATGTACCCGAACCCGTACCCTCGTGGGTAACAACTTTAGTGTAACACCCAAGGGTGACGAGGGCGGGGAATGGTCGCCGGTGCACAAGGCACGACAATGAGCGGCTTCCGACAGCTTCTAGCCATACTGAATCACACCAGAATAAGAGGGATCCTGAGGCCGTGCAGGTATGAGACTGCATGGTTGAAGGAAGGCTTATAAGAATTGTTTGGTACTACCTATATCAACAAGATGCATCTTCTTTTTGGTAGCTCATTCCATAAGAACTCCACAGTTAAGCGTGCTTGACTTGGAGTAGTCTTTGGATGGGTGACCTACCAGGAAGTTTTCCAGTAAGCGTGCGAGTGAGGACAAAACACGCTGAAAAGACTCGTGTTGGTTTGTAGGGTCAGTCGGCAATGCTTAAAGTCGTCTGGGATGTTGCCAATGATATCAGAGCAGACCTCTCCCAGTACGGTGTGGTTCGGGGACGAACCAAGCGAAAGTTGGTGGGCATGTAACACCCAAGGGTGACGAGGGCGGGGAGTGGTCGCCGGTGCACAAAGCACGACAATGAGTGGCTCCCGACAGCTTCTAGACAGACCGAATCTCACCGGAATGAGAGGGATCCTAAGGCCGTGCAAGTATGGGGATGCATGGTTGAAGGAAGACTTATAAGAATTGTTTGGTACTACCTATATCAACAAGATGCATCTTCTTTTTGGTAGCTCATTCCATAAGAACTCCACAGTTAAGCGTGCTTGACTTGGAGTAGTCTTTGGATGGGTGACCTACCAGGAAGTTTTTCGGTAAGCGTGCAAGTGAGGACAAAACACGCTGAAAAGACTCGTGTTGGTTTGTAGGTCAGCAAACAATGCTTAAAGTCGTCTGGGATGTTACATTTAGTGCTCTTCCCTATACCCTATGGACACCTAAATGTCCATATCTGTATCCATTACCCGCACTTTAATTATAAAAAGACAATAAAAAACATCACAATTGAAATAAAACCATGATCCAAATTTTTGTAAAGAAACTCATAAAATTGTACAAACTGTAGTATTTAGCCAAATAAAAGAACATCTAAAATATTCCTTGAAAATTAAAATAAAAAAATTCAAAATACATATAAAAAAGTGCATGCTAAAATAAACATAAAATTGATTTAAATCATAAATTTGTAGCTCGTGAGCTTACGAAGGTAAGGATGAAACGATTGCCGTATTAGTTTTTAGGTTTAGGTGTATGCTTAAATAGCTAAATAAATTAAATAATTGTACTCCAAAAATAAATAAAATATTTATTATATTATATAAATATGTATATGCGGGTTGCAGGACTGGGTAGTATAGTGCCCTTATCCGCACCCATACCCATCTAAATTTGCGGATAATTACCCAGACCCAAGCCCATATCTATTAAAGCGGGGTTTTACCCTATCCATTGCGGGTATTTTTTGCGGGTGTCCATCGAGGCCTGGGTCCTATTGCGATCCCTAATCACTAGTTATTACAATCGTTGTTGCAACAACATCACAATCACAATTACTGCACATCACTCACATTTATTCGGATTGTGATATAATATAAAAGTTTGTGGTGTAATTTTTTAATGAAATGGTACGAGTCTCTCCTAGTTTAAACAAGGTTCTGGTTCAAATTCAATCTTGAACATGCAGTAGTGTTAAAACTATTATGAAGAGTTTGCCGCCCAATTTGGGTCTCACAAGCTCGAAATATTAGTCTCCACAGTTGTGCAGGTGAAAGATACCTGATTTACTAACAAAAAAATTTAAAACTATACTACCGTGCACATTGTCCATTTTAAATTCTAATTAAAAATATGTTAGAAACTACACTAAATCATACGAACATAGATGGTGGTACTATTGTTACAAAGTTTTGAGAAACTCAATTCTCACATTGAAAAAGATAAATCTATAAAGAGAGACATTCATTGTGTTTATAAATCAGATTTTATAAGGATGAGTTGAGTCAATGAAAACAGAATATGACACATTCCAAATTCAATAGTCGTAGACATAAGATGGTACATATATTGAGAAAACCCCAAATTATAAAGAAATGTACCTTAACCTGACAATTTGGTTTTGTAACACGATTAATTACATCGAAATAAAAACCTAACAAAGTACTACTGCTAAATCAGATCCATTGGATATTTATACAACACAAACACAGAGTACAAAAGGGTAAAGATTCTTTCCCCATTCTAGAACTATTTAGTTTGACAGCTAGCTCAAAGCTGCTTTACCAATATGATCCCCAAAATCAACACTTTATTTCTTTTTCTCTCTAGAACTAGAAAAAAATCCCTATTCCCTACTATCTTCTTCACTTCAGGGAGAGACTGCACTGATCAGTAGTACAGTGTTTATTAATGCTACTAATTATGAATGCCGTCGACCTAAAGTAACTGAACTGTCTCACCCAATTCAATTCTAGTATCATTAATTCAATTCACCTCAACTACCGTTAAAACCATAACATTAATATTAATACACCTAATTTCACTCCATAGATCCTTTCGCCTTCTAATCACCATGCTACCATTTATTAGTATTACTAGCATTACAAAAATTTGAAAGGTTATTCATAATTCACGTTTTCAAATTTAACATTTTCCCCCCACGAATTCAAGCAAGGGTCTGTTTGGCAAGCCATACATTTGAGTTTATAATAACGTATGTCTAATAATAAACTCATTTGACTAAAAAAGATCCGTAATCATAACTTGCTCGAAAGTTTATATTTTATTTTTACTAACTTAAAACATTTTTTGATAAGTTAATTCAATTAACTTATAACTAATAATTTTTTATCCCAATTTTACACTTATTTGAAAAAAATCAAATATTAATTAAATATATCTTATGTTATTTCATAATTATAAATTAGTTCAACCGTTAACTTTAAACACCGCAAATTTAATCAGCCATAAATCAACTTATCAAAAATTAGCTATTATTATTTACCAATCAGAGCCTAAAGCAAGACTTTCATACAATTGAAACAAAAATAGTTCAATTCGAAGGTAAAATAATTCTTGATCCGACTCGGCAAAAGATTATTGAATTGTCTTCCATAAAATAAAACACTAATACAAATCAATCCATTTCATTAGCAACAATGGCAATAAAATAATCTAACAGAAAATCCAAAATAACAAAAAATTACAACAAGAAAAAAGTTTCAAGATGCATAATATTTTGAAGAAGATGAAGGACCTGAAGCCCTAGGAGAAGTAGTAGGAAAAAGAGGAAGCAAACGAGGTTCAGAGTCTCTAGGAGTTGAAGCTCTAGGAGAAGGATGCAGAAAGAAACCCTTTTCTCTTATAGCTTTATCTTCAGCTAAAGAATCCAAAGAAGAACCATTTCTAGCAGCAGAAGAAGAAGAAGAACCGGATCGGTTAAATGGGTCGGGTATAAGTGGTGTAACCGGGCTAAGAGCAAGAGAAGGAAAATCTAGGATACTAGGTGACAAGATCTCTTGTTTGTTACGAGGTGAGAAACTTGAGTTGGAGAAAATGGGTGGTAATAAAGGGTTAATGTTAAGGTTTTTGTGAAATGAGTTTCTTCTTTCATAGAGTTTGAAACCTTGTTGTTTTTTTGGTGGAATGTTATGGTTATGGTTTGGTTTTGTTGAACTTGAAGCTTGTTTTGCTGTCTCCGAGGAACCAGTTAACATTTGAACAACTTGTTTGAACGAGTTTGTGTCAGCTTGAACAAATGTTGTTGGATATGGGTTACCTGGTTCGGATCTTGTTATTGGTCTTGGTGATGGAATTTGGTTATGGCTATGGTTGTGTCCATTACTTGTTATGGGTCTTGGTGAAAGAATTTGGTTATGGCTATGGTTGTGTCCATTGCTTTGAGTTTGAGTTTTTGGTGAAGGTAGTGAAGTGAGGGATGATTTTTGTTCCTCTTGGTATCTCATTGATGATGTGGAATCCATGGAGGAAGAAGAGAGGAAAATGGCTAAGGAGTGTTGAATTGAATAATAAATAGATTAGAGTAGAATAGAATAATGAGATGAGACTTTGGTTACTTGGTTTTGTTTTCTTTTGACATAACATAATCACATATTTATGATAAAGTAATTGGTCTAAAATTAGTATTATTTTTAATTTTTATTGTATTATTGATTCTCTTTTTTCAATTTAGCATCTAATTAAAATTATTTGTATTATAGTCAAGATAATATTTTCTACCTTATATTTATATAAGTATCATCATGTCGTATCTTATGACACATACATCAGAAAATAACGAACTGATTATTATGTGTCTTTATTTTTAAAGTGTGGTCAAACTTTTAATTTAATATTTAGCGGAAATTATCGAGATTGTGATGAAAATAGTCAATCATTTAACTTTGTTATTAGATGTTGTTTGCGAGATAAATATTTTCCTACTTTTATATAAATTGTTTATGTAGTTTTTTATATAGATGTGAGATCGAATCATTGATATCTTATTACTTTATGGTCACAAGACCATAATTATAAACATAAGAAATTGTTTTTAAAATGGAATTTTTTTAATTTTTATTGTAATAGTAATTTTCTTTTTTCAATTTCTTACTCTAATTAAAATTATGTAAATTACTGTAAAGATAATATTTTCTACCTTATCTTTACATGATTACCGTTGAATCTCGCGTCAAAATTTCAATTTAATATTTAGCGGAAATCATAGAATTATGGTGAAAATAGTCAATCATCGTAGCTTCGTTATTATAGTTGAGAAGATATTTGCTAGAAAAGCATTTTCCTATTTGTATATAATCGGTCCATGTTAATTTTTTTTGACAAATAAACGGTCCATGTTATTATTTATGTTAAGACTTGAGAGTGGGATTGAATTATTGACATATTATCACTTATTTTGGTGGCATCTGGGTTTGAACGAACCTTATATATATATATTATGTATTGTGCTTATCAATTAAACTAAAATCATGGGAACCAACATATTATCACTTAATTCCTTACTCTGACTACAAAATTATAATCATACCAATACTTGTAAGATTGATTCGGTAATATTTTACCTTTTTCTTTTATTTATTGTCTTTACTTTTTTTTCTAGTTTTATACTCTTATGTATTGTCTTCTTTTTTTTTGGTCAATTATGTATTGTCTTTACTTGATATATGTAAATATAAAATAAACAAATGTGTTATTAATGATAATAATAAATAAAATTGTTCTGAAGAATTCGATTTTGTATAAAGAACTCGAGTTTTTTTGTTAAGTAGATTAGTGACTAAATTCATACATTTATGTGTGAAAAAGTGAAAAATTTGAAGTTTAAACATAATCAATGATAATTTTTTTAAAGAAAATAATTAGAGATGTTAACTATCAGAATTGTGGATTGGTTGTGATATGTACGTAGACACGCAGGGAGCAATTTTTTTCAACAACCGAGTTGACAAATCAGTTGACTCCCGTGACTCTGCGTGTACTTCCGCCATGTACTTCTCCCTAAACTAAATTTGCAAGTATACACGTATTGCATATTATATAGTTTTAATATAATAAATAAATATAATTAGTAAAATACACACCTTTTAAAAAAATATATATAAACGACAACATTTGTTGAATATGTCCTACAAAATTAGACGAATTTCTGATCCGTGTTTGATATTATGTGTATCTGTACTAATAATATAAGTGAAAATTGATTCGTTTTAGTTTTTTTAATATATATTTAGTTTGTGATGTATCTTTTTCTTTTTTTAAAAAAATTAATTGTATATACATCAAATTTGTCGATATAAAAATCTAAAATGTCAGCTTTAATGAGATATTTTTTTCTCAATCACACTTTTTTCATACACAAAACTCGAATCTAACACTATCTAATAAATTCAAATTCAATTCCTTTTGAATCATTGAATGTCAAGAAACAAGCTGCATATCTACCGGTAATAGTGATGAGTATAGATAGACAAGGAACCCTAATTACATCACAAATCAAAATATTTGGTTTTATCCTAAACGAATTATAATGTTAAGAAATAAAATATATGATATGATTAATTAGTTAACTCAATCAATTTTTTTTTTCAGGAAAGGTTTTTACTTTTTAGCATTAAACAAAATCCACTTTTTTTACTCAACAAGTTAATAACGAAAATTTAGTCAAAAGAAAAAAGTTAACCATGAAGATTATTCCTAACAAAGTATCATTCTAGAATGGAGATTAATTGGTAATTTTTTTCAGCAAGGACAACTGTTTTTTGTAAAGTCAAAAGTGAATTATAAAGAGAAAAAAAAAGAACATAACAAATGATTATAAAATTACATATACAATTAACTGTGATTTATTGGCAATGTAAAATCTTTTACAATTGTAGTGTATAGAATTGTTAAACTCTAATCAATTAATTATTTTTGAAAAAAATTAGATTTCTTATATTGGTCTTGCTGATACATTGATTATATTTCAAAAAAATATTAGAAAACGGGAAAAACGTATCTTAAGGTATAAAAATATGTTATCGGTTGTTTCAGTTGGTTGTTCACAAATCATTCCTCGTTTTAAACCAATTCCCTCTCACATCCCCTTCTAAATCCCATCATTATTGAAAGGGAGCTAAAATTTTTATTCCATTTGATTTTAGTGGAAGATTTTAAGTAAGATACTATTTTGATCTCAAATATAAGAAGAAAAAAAAAGTTAATATATCTAGTTAAAAATTGAAATCAAATACATCTATTTTGTTTAACTTTATTTTGTACATATTTGAGACCGAATGAAATAGTTATCATACTCCCATTTTTAGTTTTTTGAATGACAAATGAATATATTATAAAACCATGAGTCACAAACTTTTAGTCTGGTCCTTCAAAGTTCTCTTGTTAATTTTTATTTATATTAATAATATATATATATTGGAGTGCTACAAATGATATATTATATGTTAATTTTGTCCTCGTAAACTTAACTCAGTGAATGAACAATGCATAATGTATGTAAGGTCCAAAGTTCAAACTCCAGACATCACAAAAAAATGCTAATTTTGAAGTAACAATATAATTGGGACACCGTTATTATCATGTTATACAAGTAAATAGGTTTTTTTTTCTTCGTTTTTTAATTTGTACGCATCAATCAATTTTGTTCTTAAGTTATTCGAAATAGTTAAAACGCCCTTGAATTTTATAAACGTTGGTCAATTTCGTCCCTCCCTCAAGTTTCATTATTAACGGTGATGACTTGTAACGTTAAGCGCCGACATGGATTGCCAACTCAGATGCCGTGTATTTACGGACGAAATTGATTGAAAATTTTGATTTTTTTAAAAATGAAAGTCGATATAAATTGTTACATTGTCAAATCGATTCATGAATTATTCATTAAAAATCAAGATAGTCTCTAAATTATGTCACTCCATATCAAGCCGATCACTAAATTATTTCATAACTATCAAACTTATCCGTGATAAAGTCAAATAAATGTTAAAAATAAAAAGCATGTTTTTAACGGTAGTTTATTACCTTTTGCATGTTTGAAATGAAGTTTCATCCATGTAGCATCGGAAGTCTTCATATATACAAAAATGTTGAAAACCACTTCAAATTTTCTCTGTTTTCCATATCCACAAGCATATCTTATTATAATCCTAATTTTGCATATTAAAAATTCTCTCTATGCTACTAAATCACTAACCACCCCTCAACCATCAAGACTGGAACTTATTTAGGGATTTCATATGCAAATATTCACTTGTTCTTAACATTTTTTTTTTTTTTTTTTTTTTTTTTTATATTCTAGGTTGATGTTGCTACTAAAACTCTTGTGTATATTGTTTTAAGACGGAAGGGCATATCCTGGACAAGTCATGGAGGCATGGTGCGTAGTTAGTTTTTCATGAATGTTGTTGTTTTATATACATCCATTTAGTAGACTTTTAATTAAGTATTAACATTGATTTATATATCTCATACGTAGAAATTAGAGGACGAAAATACCTATCCACTCTATGTGATGCATTTGTACTCTAATTTTAAATCATTATACCAAAACAAAGAAGTAAATTATTATACCAAAACAAATTGCCAAATTGGATGAATAAATTGGGTCCCAAGTGGTAATAAACAAGCCATTGGTGATATTCAGAATTTTGGACAAGCATTGGTGGGGGATTTGGCAATAGAAGTGGGGTTAATGTGGTGACTCACAAAGTAGAAAAAGTGTCAAAAAGAGCAACAAAAAAATACATCATCAATTTGACTTTGATTATTACTCATTCTTGCCTTGTTAAGGAGGACTGATTTATCTTCCACATTTACGTACAATACTGGACTAATGACAATAACTACACATTAAACAATTGAGGAAATGTCTAACTATGTTAGATTTATGCAGCCTATTCCTTAATTTGAAACCTCGTCTAATCCATTCTTGTTCTTATAATAAACACAATACAATTTTAAGTTTTCACTATGTGTACATATAGTATTTCAACGTTTTGCACCTGACTAGTCACAACTAGTACTGATATAATATCATCATGACATTGCTATGATATATACAGGCAAACATTGTTGTCTTGTATAATTTTATTAGGAAAATGCCAATAATAGATTGTTTGAGTTAGTCTCACTAAATATTGTAGTCTTGTATATTTCTTTTGAAAAGGGTAAATTATGCTATGTTAATTTATGAATATTTGCAAATGTCAACCTTTCCTAAACTCTTTCATATTTTATAGTACAGGATTGAGGATAGGATACTCGATAGCCATCATGATTTTTTTTTTTTTAAATAAATGATATTTTGTAGTTGTTATAATTGAAATGTCAATGACTAAAATATGTTTTTGGTCCCTACAAATATGACGAGTTTTGGTCCCTGGTAATTTTTTTTTTGAATTCCATCCCCCTGCAAAATTTTTTGTTTTTTAAAATAGTCACCCACTTTCGGGATGATTTGTCTATGTGACAGATGCTGACGGTGTAATTATATACAAGTGGCATTTAACATATTTTAATTATTTAAAAATCATTTTAATAAAAAAAAATTAAAAAATTTAAATAAAAAAAATTAAACAAAACATATTGAGATTGTGCAGTTTCTGCATTCACGGTGAATTTCTTTCTCAAATTGAAACTGAAAAAAAAAACATCAATCACTTTAACTCTTCTTCATTAATCTTCATCTTTATCCCCAAAATACACATTCTTCACCCATAAAAATTCATCATACTTGTATTTTCCTTAATCCCTCTATTATTTTCATTCCTAAAAAATCTATCATCAAACACATGCCCATAAATTTCTGGATCTATGAACACAACAACATAGATCTCGGCGAACAGAATAGAACCCACCAGAAAGAACCAAACCGGAAAACATAGGAGGAACAGATCTGCAGCAAACTAAAAAGCTAGAAACACATGAAATTGATGGTGCAAAGAGAGGGAAAACGAGGATCTGAAACGCATCCACAAAAAGAACAGAGAAAAACAATCAAAAAAGTCTTATCGGAGCATCACCGGAGAGATGGAAGGTCACCGGAAAAGAGCGGATGAGGTGAGAGAAGAGAGAACTCCGGTGTAATATTTTCTTAACTGATTATGTTTCAATGAACGCAAAGTAAATGGTTTGCTAGATCTGCTACCAAAAGAGGATTTGTGAAGAAGAAGAGGATCAATGTTGAAAAATTGTTTAAAGCCTCCTAAAATAGATCTATAATTGAATTATTTAAATTTTTGGGTGGGCCACTACATCACTTTATGGGAATTTAGATCAACCCAAACCTAAAACTGACATAAAATTGTATAAAATCTCGCAAATTAAACCTATAATCGTTGATCTTTTAATTTTTCTGAGTGGATCGTGGCCCATCCCAGCCCATGAAGGGCTCCGCCACTGATCAACGAGGAAGAAGTGGAACGATTTTCCATATTCTGCCCTTGAAGAAAATGATTTTTTTTCAAAAATATATTTTCTGGTTTTTAAAAATGTTTTTTAATTATTTAAAATAAAATAATTGCCACGTGGATGGCACATGTACAAGTTTGCACACTCCGCTAATGCCACGTATGCACAAATGTGACAAATCATCAAGAAAGTGGATCCATGAACTATTTTAAAAAACAAAATAATTTGCAGGGATGTAATTCAATTTTTTTTTACCAGGGACTAAAACCCAAACTTGTCATATTTACAGGGACCAAAAACATATTTTAGCCCTTATTATTTTATAGGTCTTTCATAGTTCATATATTTGTAATTTGAAAGATTTCCTTCCAATAAAAACACAATTCATATTACATTTGTAAAGATAGTCCGAGAAGAGAATAGTAAAAATTGTTAAGGCTGGTTGGATATGAGGAGTCAATTGAATATAAAAAATATCATTATTGAAATGAATCTTGGTCGTGGTTAATATGGTTACTTCATGCTCAAAATCAAAATGTTTTAATCTAACCTCTTCTTCAAGAGTTGAGCTCTTTTCTCCACCACATTGGATGGAGAATTTTTGCAGCTAGACTAAATTTTGAGAAAGTTGAGTCATTAACTTTTTATCCATCCAATGTGGCACTATTTTCTCTTATAAACAGGACTAGCGAAAGTAATCAACGTTAACAACATTGAAAATTTTAAAATGTATATCGTCCACTTAGAAGAAACAGGGAACATTTTTACTCATTGGAAACTAAGAATAAAATAATTTTAAATACCTTTTTCTTTTCTACAAGTCAAACCTAGTGTTGCCCACATTGACATGTATACATAGGCATAGTTAATTCCAATTCCAGGATCCTAAGCAACGGAAGAAAAACAAGGAAAAAGTGAAAGAAAGAGTGAATCAAATACCCCATTCTTCGTAGGGAAAATAAGGGACCACAATCTCTAAGTGCAAGCAACATTTAATTAGCATTGGCATCTCATTGAAAGAGACTCGATTATATTGGTCCATACACACAAGAAGCAGCCAGACAACACTTTTGCAACGTTTTTATTTTAAATTAAACAATTGACAAATCCGAATTGTGAAAACGGGAAGTTTCTATTGTTTCACAACTTGTATGATTTTGTTGAAGTTAAAAAGTGTAATTTTTGTCAAAATGACGATGGCACACTGTAATTATATTAAACTCACCGTAAATCTAAACATGTAGGCAATCATTTTAGAAAGAAACCATGACTCCAACAAAATCTCATTATATTCTAGGAATTGATACGATTAAATAAGCACTACCTTTGATCTCAAATATAAGATAATCGGTTAGGCTGTTTTGTCAACTTTAGATAGTTATGTGAATTGTGCTAGGTTAATCAAACCTTCCCTTGCCTCAAAGAGACACAAAGTTACTTTCATATTATCAATGTTACAATTGAAAATTCGTAATATTAATGCATTCCACAAAAATACATTATTTTATTCCGGCAGTAAACTGTGAATAATTCTTGTTGAAATTGAAAATCCCTCATGTTTTATTGAAGAAGAGATCAGGCAAATTATTTTCATATACAAATATAAAGGAAGTAACAATCACTTGATCAGAAACAGTGACAATAGTAACCCTTTTTTTTCTATTAGGTGAGATTAGATACTATAGATCAAATCAAACAATACTGTTGTGAATGGGCAGTCAACTTTTCTTAGAGTGTTTCAGATTATAATATAAGACTTGCACAAGTTTTATTCAGAATTTTTTTAGCATCAATAGGTGGAATTTGATATATTGCTTCGATCAATGAAACTTTGCGAGAACTATACGGAAGAAGAGGGTCATCTATCGGTCCAATAATACATTTGTCAGCTACTGTAATGTATCAGAAATTGAGCAAATGTGTTATATTCAATATTCCCTCATGTAATATTCAAAAAAATTGTCCTGAGGTACTATCACAAGATTAAATGGAAAAAATCTTCACCGACAAATAGCAGTGGAAAGAATATGATTCTGAGTATGGTTCGGTTCCCAAGTGAAGGACAGGTAACTCTCCAATAAATAGGACCTGCATTCACCCAAAAATTCACATTATTATCTATTGGTATGTGATATTAGCAGAACAGGTCCAAATTAAGGACTGTGTACATCAAACAACATTAAAATGTATGCACACTTAACGTAGCAAAATATCAAGAAGAAATACAAGGTCTCTCACCAAGTGAAATGTTACCATAAAAAATGTTCAAAGAAACGCAATGCACCAGTAATTGCAGATGGATGTAACATTCCCTAAGTCATAAAAAATGTTGCATGATGCAGTTAGATGCCATTCAATGTAAGTTATTGAGAAAATGGAAACCAGTAACAGACAAAAAAAACCTATGTGAATATATAAAATCACTAGACAATACCACAAAGGCCAATAGGTGTATAAAACCCGGCACGGTTTTGCAATCCGTCCCAACCTGTGCTCAATGGGCCGGGTTTAACCTGGTAAAAAAAAATAAACAGAGACAGGATAGGGACACAATCGAAACAAGCCGGACCTGATTTGAGTTACTCCTCGAGTTACCCTTCCCAATTTAGCTTGAGGACAAAGATATTTTTTTAACATTATTTTGTAACACTCTCACACCCCACCGCACTCTACTCCGTCACACACATACTCACACTTTCTAATTCATGAAGGTAGTTTTGCATTCTTTAGGTTCATGCTAGGAATTTGGTATTTCTATGTATATTGTGTTTTGATGATTTATTTTACGTAGATTCACACATAGTGGAATAACAAATACTAAGTATGTGTGTTGAATGGTAAAATCCGATTTTGCTACATTCTAATCCATTGATTCATGGTCACAAAGTTGGCGTGCATAGGGGTGTTAAAATCAACTAATGAAATTACAGTTTTAGTTCAGAGTCTTGTCTCAATGATCCTTATAATTGGAAATGGTTCTTTTATTGGGTATAAATGTGGTCAGAGCTTTTTTTAGTGGAACATTTATATTATGGGTGTTTGCGGTGCGGTTTGGTTTGGTTTTGAGGTTAAAAGTCATCCGAACAGCAAGATAAAAAAGCATGAAGTTTGGTTTGGTTCGATTGTCTTTTAAAATAAAATCCAAACCAAACCTATGTGGTTTGGGTTGGATCGGTTGGTGCGGTTTTTTTTCGAGACAATACAATTTTTTGTTTTCAACATTAAAATCAAGTTAAAAAGTTAAAACACAACATATTTTCAGTAATGTTTTCGACAATGTTTTTAATTTCATTCCACGTTACAAATTCATTTTAACCAAACAACGCAAACTAAATTAAGAATGTGGACAAAAAGTAATTCTATTATGTAAGAAATGTAAAAGACTAAGATTTTATCGTTCTCTAAAAATTCAAGTAGCACATAAATATATTTTTGAAATAAAAAGCAAAGAATGAGATTAAAAACATTGGGAATTAAAAAGATCCGTAAGGGGTTGTGGTTGATTTGGGAGGTGGTAATTTGGGTTATTTGGAAGGCGAGAAATGCTTGTATTTTTAATAATGAGATAGCTCGGTGGGATGAATTAGTGGAGGAAGTAAATGTTATGTCTTGGAGGTGGTTTTTAGGGAAATGTACAGGTCCAGCCTGCATGTTTTACGAATGGTGTTAGAGTCCTCGGAATTGCTTGTTGAGGTGATGTCGGTTTTTTTTTTGCTATCAAGGGGAGCCTGCTTCTGTCATTGCTGGTGGGCTGCTGCTGAGGTGCGAACAGCTTCTGTTTTTGCAGCTGTCTTGTGTGTTTCAAGTGCTGCTGTTTTTTGGGTGGTTTGTGCTTAGTTGTGTTGGGATTTCTGTCAGTTATGGGGAGTGCCTTGCTTGTGTCATGCTGCTGCGTTTTGGCTTTGGTCATGGAGCTAGTTTTTTGGAATTTTGTGGTTTACTTTCATCTTGTATTTTTGTTTTAGTTCCTCTGTTGTTGGGTTAGTACGAACTTAAGGGGTTTTCTTTTATTGAGTTTGAAGTGTTGTTTAGGGGCCTCTTTTAATGGCCTCTGTGTTCTCTTTTTCCTCGTTCGTGGGTTAAGTGCTCCTTGTACTAACCTAACTTAATAATATTTGTCGTTTAAAAAAAAAAGGCAAAGAAAAAACTTAACAAAAGAAAAAATATGTAATTTTATAAAAGTTTTCATTGAGTTATATGAGTATTGGTCTAGGTGACATAAATTTAATTAATATTTTTCTTATGTTGCGGTTTGGTTTGGTTTGGTTTGGTTCGGTTGGTAACATGAAAAACGCAAACCAAACCAAACCAAACCATGCGGTTGAGGAAAAAAGTGATCCGAATACATCCAAACCAAATGCGCTTTTTTGCGGTTTAGGTTGGTTCGGTTTGCGGTTTTTCTATTGGATTGGTTCAGTTTTGAACACCCTTAATTTATATAGCTACTGAAATTAATATTGATGTTGCCCTATGATTAAGAAAAACCTTTGATTGATTCTTTTTCAAATAAAATTTATGTACTAGTGATTTGTCTTGGGACCAACTTGGTCTTGTCCTAATTCGACTCGAACTTCATCAAGTTTAGGGTCAGGTTCAAGTCTAAAAATTGGCTCTAACGAATGTTAGGGTCAGGTTCGGGTCAAATACCACCTGGCCTAACCCGTCCTTTGTAGTTATACTTGGCTAATTCTCTAGAATGAGTGCCCTTTTCTCTCTTCTTTCAGTTCTTTGTGTGGGAAATGAAGGCAGTAACTTACTCTGAAACTAGCAACCCCAGAGGTGGCCACAACATCAACGTTTTGGAAGTCTAAACGACTGTAATTGCAAATGCATCAGCCATATTGGTCTGCAAATTTCAACTGACATAAAAGATTGAAATGTAAGTGACATAATCACAAACATGCCATAATACAAAATTATAAAGGAAGGCAAATTGTAAGACTACAATGAAAGGAAAAACAAGAGCAATAAAATAGACCAAGCCATTATAACAAGGAAAAAATGTACAGAATGCAAGAATCAATAAACATTAAACATCCCGTAAACATTTTCACAACACAGACAAAAGTCGTCAAAAGAACACAAATAAAAGCCGTCAAAATGGGTATGAGTATGATCAAAATAAACCAAATAGAGCGTGACTCAGACTTGGAACACCTATATTTCAAGCTTGAGGATCAATTGGCTTATCTTTCACATCATTTTAATCATGTTCATCTTCCAGAATTGGCTCCTCCACATAGTCGTTCTCAAATGCATCAGCTTGAAGCCTTGAACCTCGTAAATCCTAACCTGGAGCTTAGATGGATCCTTCACAAGAACATATTTCCCCTCATTCAATTTCATACACAAGTCAACTATAGACTTCACAACCCCCCAAAATTCAAATTAATCTGTGCTACAAAGTCCTTGGATTTACATCCAACCACACCAAAGATAACATGATTAAAGTGGCCCCGAGGATGAATCCGAGACATATAACCCAACTTCATCATATCTGCACTAGCCAAAAGAGCTTGTGCAATCCGCTTAGCCAACTTGTTAGCATTGTTCTTAAGCTCAGTAGCCAAAACAGCACCCCATTGAATCTCCAACTTCTGTCGTCAATCAACAGCCGAATACTTCGAATCAAACTCATTCAAAGCATTCACAGTAAGAAACGACACCTTTTCTTATTCAACTCAACAACACTATGCACCGCATACCTAGCAACAAGATACATATCATTATCAAGCTTCCACCTCCTATACCTATAAGCAACAGAAGCAACCTCGTCACCCTCACTACCAAAATTATATAAATCAAATTATATGTTTAGAACACTAAAAATAGAAAAATCATCTATTAAATCAAATTCTACAACAACATAAAATAATGTAAAACAACATAATTAAACACAAATAAGGTCATGAATCAATCAAACTAATTAAATTCTTGATCTAATATATCCATGCAAGCTCTGACTTTTTCACAGGTCCTGTGCCAAACCAAACTTTCATGTGTATCATGAAAAGATCCGACCAAGGGAGCGTCTAACTCAAGTAGTCCCTTTGAACTATACTAATCAAATATAGAGAGCATGGTTCTCACATCGCTGTCGTTTTGAAACTTCATCTAGGTGAACCGAACACTCCGATCAAAGTCGATGGACGGATGGCGATACTCAACAATGTCCACCTTTTTTTTATCTATGTGGTTGAAACGACCGTTAAATTGGTTCAGCTGATGTTTCAAGCAAAACAGTGTGGCATCAACATGGATACTAAACATATTAGATTTTCCCCCTTTGTTGTAACATGCAGCTAACTTATCATTCATATATATTGGATAAGTGTTTACGGTTTTATGATGTGGTTTACAAATGAATCAAACACGCCAACCATATAAATTATCAATGCAGTATAGACCACACAAAAAATTATGTATTTGACTGATCAAATTATAATATGATATATATTTGACATGTTCAAATCATATACCCAAAAGTATGTTTGGGTATATTAAAAAGATTTTATACTTGAATCTTATTATTTGATTCTGGAATGTTTTGTTTGCTTTTTCATTTTTATTCGTAAATAAAAAACATAAAAAAATTACAAAAATTACCTTCATATAAGGGACGTTTTTTTAGAGTGGGGTACGTACAAAGAAATTTATCTTCTTTTTTTTAAGGAACAAATAAATTTATCTTAAAGTGAAATTTCAAATGGTACAAAATGCAAGCTTTTTCAATTGTATACATTTTTTAATTGTGAAAAATTCATTCTCACATTTCTAAAATATTGCGACCCAAACTGTTTTGATTGATTTGAAATATAATGGAAACATTTAATTTGGTATATCATGAGTAATCTGAGTTAGGTCTTGTTTTTAGCTTTCAATCTGGGTTCTATGTTTGTGTATGAAAACATTAATATAATGGATAATAAATAGTTATGGTTTTCTAGTTAGATAATTTCGATTAAAAATAAAGCTCATGGGATCCATTAAAAATTGGAAATTGCCGACAATGTTGGAATCCATTAAAACAGAAGGTGATTAGAAATGGGAATTGCAACTAGAACTCCATATAAAGATTTTTTTTTAAGTTCTATTAGGAATTGCAGCAATCAAATTGATACAGGGGAGATGTCAATTTGTGTGAAAACAACATTGACAAAATTGTGAAGAAATTGTCTTGACATGATAAGTACCGAAGAGGAAAGAGGATAAGTAGAGAAGATGAAAAATTAATATATACAATAATAAAAATAAAAAAAACAAAAAAACAAGGGTTACACTATCCAAGTGAAATGGGTTAGAAGGTAAAAGAATAAAGAAATTAAATGACGTGTATATATTCAATTGGAGTGTGTTAGAATGAGTGACGATAACATTTCTTTAATACGTAAATATTGTATTTTGTTCAAGTATATACACATCCAAACTAATTTGGGGTGAAATTTATTTATCTCTTTTTTTGTGGGCAACCATAAATGGTTTTGAGAGCTAGCATGACTTACAACCATTTTAGCTTCCTTAAAAAAAAAAAACCATTTTAGCTAGACGAGGGACGATCATATTAATTTATTTCTTAACAAACTCAATATGAGTTTTCTTTTTTATTTAAGGATCAACATGAGAGTTTTTGTCTTGACTAGATGAATAACATTGTACGACAATACTACGAATTCTGCTCTTCTCCTAACACGTTTTACTCATTCCCAACCAAACTTTCGAAAATGTTCATGCGTGAGTTAACTCACGCTATTGTTAATTTTGCGTGACTTAACTCACGCCACGTTAGTGTTAATTTTAGCGTGAGTTAACCCACGCAGGAGCATTTTCATGTTTAACTCATGTGTGAGTTAATTCACACAGGTGTTATACCCAACGTAAGTTAAATCAGACAATGTCAGTTAACTCACGTATGTGTATTTTTAGAAGTTTGGTAGGAAACTAGCAATTTTTGTTGGGAGAAGAGCAGAATTCTAATACTATAGTCATTGTGAAGGGCCCAATTATTAAGACTATCCACCATAAATTTGCAATCTTGCTGCTAAGATAACTCGTATGTATCCCATCGTTTGCACCCCATTCACACGCTCATTGAAATATTTGATTTAAGAGTTGCTTCAATATTATATATACGCGACAACTGCAATTATTGATAGGTTTTCTCTGCTATGAATATTATCAAGAATTGAATGCGAAATCACAAGAGAGATGAATGATTAAATGATTGTTTATTTAATTTTATATAAAAAGGTTTTTAAAGAAATTGAAAATTAGAAAATCATTTAATGTTTTTAAAATATGAAAAATTGCACACAATAACTATGATGTATATTTATGTTTTTTTAAAAATTCATTTAATGTTTTTTAATTATATGTATATTGCATTCACTACTCGAAACTTCTGGATAACAACCACAATAATATTATTTTTTAAAAATAAATGATGAGATTATTTTATTAAAATTAATTTACCTTGTCTAAGCATCTTCCACTAACAAAGGCTGTGGGAAAATGTCTTGTTATGTCCTTCAATGTCACTCTCATCTAATTCAATTAAAAAAAATAGTTATATCCTATCAATTTTATAAAATGAAATCAGAATCAAACGTTAGTGAACAAAAGATAAACCTTTTTGCTCATGTAGGTTTTATCTGGATCTGCTACAAATGGAGAGAAAGTTCCATCATAGTCAAGAAAAACCCATTTGTATTGTACATTATTTGAAAAAGCAAAAATGTTACCAACGTGAGTTAATTCACGTTGATGTTCTGAACGTGATTTCATTTACGTCGGAGCAACATAAGTTAACACATGTTTGTTATATCAAATGTGAATTAATTCATGTTGGTTATACCGAACGTAAGTTAACACACGTTAGAGTTATTTTCAGTAGCTTTGGTGGGAATGATAAAAAATGTTTGGGAGAAGAGCAATTTTCTAACGGCCCTATGTTGATACAAGCTCAACTGAAAAATAATCTTTGTAATATCGCGCTTGCGCGCGTTTACACAAATATATATACTGACCATCATTTTAGTAGGTTATAGTATAGACGAAAAAAATATGTTGCGTACTTGTTGATATATTTGATTTAAGAGTTGCTTCAATATTAGATGCGGCAAGTGCAATTGTTGATAGAGTTTTCTCCACTATGAATATTATCAAGAATTGAATGCGAAATCGCAAGAGAGATGAATGATTAAATGATTGTTTATTTAATTTTATATAAAAAGTGTTTTAATGAAATTTAAAATCAGAAAATATTTAATGTTTTTAAAATATGAAAAATTGCACACAACAACTATGATGTATATTTATGTTTCTTAAAAATACATTTAATGCTTTTTAATTATATGTATATTGCCCTTGTCAAAAAAAAATTATATATATATTGCCATCACTAGTCAAACTATATATTGGAGTCACGAAGACACATTATCTCCATGGTAAAAGTAGGAACCACCGCCCCTTTTGCAAATGACATATCACAAGCTCATTGTTGTGCTTCAATGGTCTAAGCATATTCGAATACAATCTTTATAGTAGAGAAATGATATTTGTAAAACCATTTTGTGACAACTTTTGAACAATTTTCTCTCTCATACTCACATTGTGAATGGGGTGCAAGCGATGGGGTACATACGGGATGCCTATAGGATTGAAAGATAGATGACAACACCAATGTTCAAATTTCAATTGAGAGATGCCTACATTTAATGTTCGATATGTCTCAAATAAGATTACCTCTAATAGAAAATTTTAATAAAAAGCAAAAGTAAATACTTATTGAAAACTAAAATATTTGATAAGTAATTTAATAATATTATCATTAAATATAATAGAAGTAATTAACATTTGCTTATAAAATAGACCAACAAACACAATTTTTTTTAATTTTGAGGTTCAAAATGATCTCATAGCTTCAAAAATTATCACTTCGATATTTTAACCTTAGTTTTTTTTAAACTCAAATTGATTCTTTTTCTCAAATACATAAATAAATCATATTAGTAAAAGTTGATGTGATGTCTCACATGGACCTTCACTAAAAGCTAGTGGTTGAAATGCACCACGAAAACCTTTTTTTTTTTAGATCCTAGGGTTTCTAAAGTTTTTTCTTCTTCGAGTCATAGGTTTTAAAATATAATTCTTCTTCATATTTGCTTTAAATTTATACATCCAAATTAATATTAATATATCCTCTATTTAAAACGTTTTCTTACCATGTCAATGTCTATGTTTGAGATGCATAAGTAGTTATGATAAGTTGGTTTAACAATTTAGATATGGATCAATGTCCGCTATAAATATTAAATTAAAAATCAAAGTGACACTTTTTAAGTTATGAGACTAACTTGAACCTCAAAATTAAGTTAAGAGATAAAAAGTTAAGTAAGAGAAGAAAAAAGAGAAAGAGTAAGTCATGATGGTGGATCTGGTCTATAAAACTGTCATATTATCATTCATTTTTTGTTATTTTCCTCAAAGTTTTCTCCACCGACTAAACTTAAGCTAAGCACATGCAATGCGTATAAGAATGACAGAAAAAGTATAAAAGACCAAAAGTGCTGCATAAAAGCAAACCACAAATATTCTTATTGTACTTTAAACGATCAACAAAAAGTGGCAGTAACGATTTGATTCATTGTTAATTTTCATTCTTAAGTTTCTATTTCTGTTCCAACATAGTATTATTTAATTATATCATTACCAGAAGCAGATACACGAGTATCCCTGATTATTATAATATAAAAATCAATCAAAACCTTTTCATTCAGATTTTTGCTATATATAAATTGAAAGCAGGAAAAAGCAGAATCCAAACAGCAACATAAATATTATAAAATGCACACATTTATAGACTTTGTATAAGCCTCCAAATATCCGGGTTCATTTACCTGACAAAAACAATTTTTTTTCTTTTATCAAACTTAACCTCCCTTTTTCCCTAGAAATTAGAGGACTTACTAGACCATAAAATATAAATGTCCACACATTTTCATAGCGTATATGTATTTGTGTGTGTGTGTATATATATATATATATATATATATATATATATATATATATATTTT